>WBZY01000689.1_pt1 | contig 18506 bp, 21 predicted proteins | sample 5204191 | NCBI WGS metagenome assembly WBZY01 (sample SAMN12344363, study PRJNA552823) | activated sludge metagenome | biome: Activated sludge suspended growth; feature: Anammox Sidestream; material: Wastewater; isolation source: activated sludge from anammox sidestream of wastewater treatment...
GAGGGCTCGCGGCTCGCAAAAAGGGAGCGCAGGGCGCGGTCGGCGGCGGACAGCAGGGTGTCCAGGGGGGTTGCAGGCGTCATTCCGGGCGCCATTATAAGGAGCCCGCAGGGGGCCGCCTGCGGCCGTTTTGCAAACCGGGGACCGCTTGAGTACACTTTCGGGCCTTTTTCGGGCCCGCCGGCTCCCCGCCGCGTCCGGGCGCTTGGAGATCCTTGAAATGACTACGGTTTTTGCCAAGCCTGCGGAGGTCCGCGGCGACTGGTTCCTGATCGACGCCGAGGGCAAGACCCTCGGGCGCCTCGCGACCCAGCTCGCGCATCGCCTGCGGGGCAAGCACAAGGCCAATTACAGCCCGCACGTCGACATGGGCGATCACCTCGTCGTCGTGAACGCCGAGAAGGTGCGCGTCACCGGGAACAAGCTGGCCGACAAGATTTACTACCACCACACGGGCTACATCGGCGGCATCAAGTCGATCGGCCTCGAGAAGCTGCTGAAAGAGCATCCCGAGCGCGTGATCGAGATCGCCGTCAAGGGCATGCTGCCGAAGAACACCCTCGGCCGGAACATGTTCAGGAAGCTGCACGTGTTCGCGGGCGGCAAGCACCCGCACGCCGCGCAGCAGCCGAAGCCGCTCGAGATCTGAGGAAGCCACGAATGCCCGCCACGCAGAATTACGGCACCGGCCGCCGCAAGACCGCCACCGCCCGCGTCTACCTGAAACCCGGCACCGGCCGCATCACCGTCAACGCGCGCCCGGTCGACGAGTTCTTCGGCCGCGAGACCGGCCGCATGATCGTGCGCCAGCCGCTCGAAGTCGTGCAGATGACGAACCGCTTCGATGTCCAGGCGCACGTGTCGGGCGGCGGCATCACCGGCCAGGCAGGCGCGATCCGCCACGGCATCACGCGCGCGCTGATCGAATACGATGAGACGCTGCGCAAGCCGCTGCGCGCCGCCGGGTTCGTCACGCGCGATGCGCGCGAGGTCGAGCGCAAGAAGGTCGGTCGCCGCAAGGCCCGTCGCGGACCGCAGTACTCGAAGCGCTAAGCGTCGCTGCGCTACCGATCTTGGGGGATCGTCTAGCGGTAGGACAACGGACTCTGACTCCGTTTACCTAGGTTCGAATCCTAGTCCCCCAGCCAATGCAGAGGGCCCGTCGCGAGACGGGCCCTTTGTCGTTATATTCGCTCCGGGTGCTGCCTGCCCCGCACAGGATTCAGGAGTGACCATGAATTCGATTGCCATCACCCGCCGGGTCGCATCAATCGCATTGTTCACGCTCGTTGCAGGCTGCGCCTCCGGGCCCGAGGTGCGCGTCACCGCCGATCCGGCCGCCAACCTCGCCGCGTACCACACGTTCAACTATGTCACGCCGCTAGGCACCGATCGCGAGGGCTATGAGTCGATCGTGTCCACGGCGCTGAAGGAGGCGACCACGGCGGAACTGACGCGCCGCGGCTACCGGGTCGCGGACTCACCCGACTTCCTCGTCAACTTCGGCGCCCGCCTCGACGACAGGTTGCGGGTCACGAAGGTGCCGGTGGCCGGCCCTCCGCTCGGCTATTACTTCTACCGTCGCGGGTTCTATGACCCGTGGTACGGCTACAACGATGTCGACGTCGACCAGTACACCGAGGGCACCGTGAACATCGACATCGTCGACGCGGCCGCGAAGCGCCTCGTGTGGGAAAGCATCGCGGTGGGTCGCGTCACCGAGAGGATGAGGAACGATCTGCCCGGTGCGATACGCAAGGTCGTGCCTCAGATGCTCGCAACCTTCCCATCGGCCGGCGGCGGCGCTGCACCCGAGCCGCCTGCGCGATAGGTCACGCACGGTGGTGCGGCCCTGGGGTGTCGTCAGATGACGGTGACCCCATTGCCGCTGCCGACGATCAGCAGGTCGGCAGGTCGCTGCGCGAAGAGGCCGACGGTGACGACGCCCGCGATCTGGTTCAGGTCGCGTTCGAGGCTCGGGGGATCCAGGATCTCGAACCCGTGCACGTCGAGGATCTGGTTGCCGTTGTCGGTCACGCAGTGCTCGCGCCACACCGGCTGTCCGCCACGGGCGACGATCTCGCGCGCCACATAGGAGCGGGCCATCGGGATCACCTCGATCGGCAGCGGGAAGCGGCCGAGTACCGGGACGAGCTTGCTGTCGTCCACGATGCAGACGAACTGCTTCGATGCCGCCGCGACGATCTTCTCGCGGGTCAGTGCAGCCCCGCCCCCCTTGACGAGATAGCGGTCGCGCGTCGCTTCGTCCGCCCCGTCCACGTAGAGATCGAGGGTGCCGGTGTGGTTCAGGTCCATCACCTCGATCCCGAGCGCCTCGAGGCGGGCGGTCGATGCGCTCGAACTCGAGACCGCGCCACGGATCGCATCACGCATGCGACCGAGGCCGTCGATGAAGAAATTCACGGTCGAGCCGGTGCCCACCCCGACGATCGACCCGCGCACGACGTGGGCCAGCGCAGCCTCTGCGGCCCTTTGTTTTCCAGCATTTCCTGCACTCATCGCTGCATCCGCTCCGCGCTGCCCGCCCCAGAAACGACTGTGCCCGCTTGCGCGGGCACCAGTCGTGGATCTTTCGAAGCCGGCGAGCGAGGAAGGTCTTTCCACGCTCGCCGAAGGTGTAAAGGCCTTACTTCTTCTTCGCAGCTTTCTTCTTGGCCTTCTTCTTGGCTTTCGCCATGAGAGTCTCCTGTTGGGTTAGTCCGGGGTCGAGTATATACACGCCAATTCAAATTACAAGCAAGAGTGCTTGCATCGAGGCACGTGATCTGCATCACGTTCGAGACCGCTGAGCGTCTCGTCGTCAGGGAAACCGGCGTCGATCCTGACAGCCGCGACCTGGCAGAGCTTCTCGCGCGCCTCCTTGACGAGCGCGAGGATGAAGTCGAAGTGCGCCTCGCTGACGGGCATCACCGACAGGCGACTGCCCTTCTGCAGGAGCAACAGCTTCGACAGTTCGCGCGTCGCATGGGCACGCAGCTCGGTGAGCGTGATCACGCGTCGCAGCCGCCGCTCGAGTTGCACGTCGACCGCATACCAGCGCGGGTTCGCGGGATCGCTGCCCTCGTCGTAGTGACGGTGACGACGATCGAACGCGGTCGGATCCGCATATCCCGCACGCACCACCCGCATCGTGGCGACGACACCGGGCACTTCGCAGCTCGAGTGGTAGAGGAGCGCCCGGTCGCCCCTCGCGAACTCGTCGCGCAGCATGTTCCGCGCCTGGTAATTGCGCACGCCGTCCCACATCGTCGTGCGCTTCGGGGCGCGGGCCAGGTCGTCGACGCCGAAAGTCGTCGGCTCGGTCTTCATCAGCCAGTGGTTCATCGGGACATGGTGCCGGGTTTTCGGTTATTCAGTTATCGCGCGTCTGCGCCACAATAACCGAATAACCGAAAACCCGGCACCATGCGTCGTGCGGATGAGGCCGCGCTCGGTGATCACCGCGTCGAGCCGGATATCGTGATCGGCGGCGGGCAGGGTGTCGACCTGCTGGCAGGCGAACGCGATGCCGATGAGGAGGGGGCGCGACGGCGCGCGGCGCCGACGGCGAAAGGCGAAGGCACGATCGTAATAGCCGCCGCCCATGCCGAGACGTGTGCCCGCCCGATCGAAGCCGACGAGCGGGACGAGCACGATGTCGAGCCGGGCAGCCCGCAGGGTGGGCGCGGACCGCGGCGGCTCGACGATGCCGTATCGATTCGATGTGCCGGCGCCGCCGGCGCGCGCGAAGACGAGTCGCCGGTGGCGATAGCTCGCGATGCGCGGCAGGTAGAGCCGCGCGCCGCGCTGGGCGAGGGCCGAGAGGGCCGCGGACAGATCGGCTTCTTCAGGCAGTGCCGCATAGGCCGCGATCCGGCGCCCGCGCGAGCGCGGTCCGATCGCGCGCACGACCTCGCGGCAGATCGCGCGCGACAGTCGATCGCGTTCCCGCGTGCCGAGTGCACGGCGCTGTGCGCGCAGTGCACTGCGAAGCAGGCTACGGTTCATGGGACGCAGCGGGGAGGAAGAAGGCGCCACCCGCCTGTGCCGGTGCCGGCCGTTGCTCTCGACCGGAGCAACAGGTGGGGCGCGGTGCGGCAGGTAAGGCTTTCCGAGCGAACGGACATGCACAATGCTGCCGGCAAACCAGATGCCCCATGGGTGTACCAATTAGGGTCGAGGGTAACCCGGCCGACTGTCGAACACCGCAGGTGGCGCCGGAGACACTCTACACGAGCCGCACCGGCCGCACGACCTCAAAGTTCGAGCTGCTGGCCCTCGGCGAGCGCCGATTCGACCCGCTCGCGCAGCGCGCGCACGCGTCCGCCGAAGTCCTGGTCGAGCTTCTGTCCCTGATTGCGCACCCGCAGCAACTCGTTGGCGAGATTGAGCGCGGCCATCACGGCGATGCGATCGAGTCCGACCACTTTGCCGCTGTCGCGGATTTCGCGCATCTTGCCGTTGAGGTATTCGGCCGAATCGAGCAGGTCGGAGCGCTCGTCGTATGGGCAGGCCACGAAGTATTCCTTCTCGAGGATCCGCACGCTGATGCGTGCGACTTCGCGTTCGCTCATGCGCCGTGCTCCAGGGTCTTCAGCCGACCGATCATTGCCTCGACACGGGTGCGCACCTGCTCGTTCTTCTGCACGAGCGCGGCGCGCTCGGTCGCGAGCAGGTCCTGACGCTGGCGCAGCGCACGATTTTCCTCGCGCAGCCGCTTGATGATCGAGACGAGTTCGTCCACCCGCTTCTCGAGCCGGCGAAGTTCCGTATCGACCGGGGGCCTGGTGTTGTCGCTCATGGATCGACTATGAACTGCGCTGCCCGGCGGGTCAATCGCGCCGGCAGCTTGAGGCATAATGCGCGCATGATCGCGCCCGGCTATGCGGAGTTGCAGCGCATCCTCGGGGATGCACAGGGGCTGACCGATGCGGCCGAGGCCCACGGCACCCTCACCGGGGCACTGTGCGCCGCGGGCAGCTATCGGCTCGACGACTGGCTCGGCGAAATTCTGCCCGACGGTCGCGTCGACACGATGACCCGCGAGTCCTGCCGCGCCTGTTTCGATGCGACGGCGCAGTCGCTCGGCGGTGTCGACATGGACTTCGAGGTCCTGCTGCCGGGCGACGAGCAGCCGATCGACGCGCGTGCCACCGCGCTCGGGCAGTGGTGCCAAGGTTTCCTGTACGGGCTCGGCACGAGCGCGATCGACGACGTGACCCGCCTGCCCGGCGAGGTCGGGGAGATCGTGCGCGACCTGTCGGAAATCACCCGTATCGGTGTGGACGGCAGCGAGACGCTCGAGACGAACGAGAGCGCCTACGCCGAACTCGTCGAGTTCGTGCGCGTCGGCGTGCAGTTGCTGTTCGAGGAGCTGGCGCCGTACCGCGTGGTGCCACCGCCCGTCACCGAATCCCTGCATTGACGTCGATATCTCCATGCCCGGCTTGAAGACCATTCCCCGCGCGGAGTTCGCGCGCCGCCGCCGTCAGCTGATGCGCCAGATGGGTCGCGAGTCGATCGCGATCGTGCCGGCCGCGCCCGTGCGCCTGCGCAACAACGACGTGGAGCACGCGTACCGCCAGGACAGCGACTTTCACTACCTGACGGGTTTCGGCGAGCCGGAGGCGGTGGCCGTGTTGATCCCGGGTCGGGCCCAGGCGGAGTACCTCCTGTTCGTGCGGGACCGCGATCCGGCGCGCGAGACCTGGGACGGCCGCCGGGCGGGGCCCGCCGGCGCCACGCGCGACTACGACGCCGACGATGCGTTTCCGATCGGCGACATCGACGAGATCCTGCCGGGCCTGCTCGAGAATCGCGCCAAGGTGTACTACGCGATGGGCGTGCGCCCCGACTTCGACCAGCGCGTCGTCGGCTGGGTGAACGGCCTGCGGGCGCAGGCGAAGCACGGCCGGCACCCGCCGCAGGAGATCGTCGCGCTCGATCACGTGTTGCACGACATGCGCCTCTTCAAGAGCCGCGCCGAACTCGACATGATGCGCGAGGCGGCGCGGATCGGTGCCGCGGCACATGTGCGCGCGATGCGCGCCTGCGCGCCCGGGCGCCACGAGTACGAGCTCGCGGCCGAGATCGCCCACGAGTTCCGCCGCCACAATGCCGAGCATTCCTATCTGCCGATCGTCGGCGGGGGCGAGCGCGCCTGCATCCTGCACTACCGCGAGAACGACGCGCCGCTGCGCGCCGGGGAGCTCGTGCTGATCGACGCCGGCTGCGAGTACCAGAGCTATGCCTCCGACATCACGCGCACCTTTCCGGTAAGCGGCCGGTACACGCCCGCGCAGCGGGCGGTCTACGACATCGTGCTCGAGGCGAATCTCGCGGCGATCGCGAAGGTGCGCCCGGGCCATCACTGGAACGAGCCGCACGATGCGGCGGTGCGCGTGATCACGCAGGGGCTCGTGCGGCTCGGGCTGCTGAAGGGCCGGGTGGCGACCCTCGAGAAGACCGAGGCCTACAAGCGCTATTTCATGCACCGCACTGGCCACTGGCTCGGCATGGACGTGCACGACGTCGGCGACTACAAGATCGGCGACGAGTGGCGCGTGCTCGAGCCGGGCATGGTGCTGACGATCGAGCCGGGCATCTACATTCCGGCGAATGCGCGCGGAGCGCCGAAGCGGCTGCGCGGTATCGGGGTGCGCATCGAGGATGACGTGGTCGTGACGAGAAGCGGCTGCGAGGTGCTGACCGACGGCGCGCCGAAGGACGCCGCCGACATCGAAGCGCTGATGGAGGCGGCGTGACCGCGCAGGTCACGGTCGACGTCGCGATCGTCGGCGGCGGCATGGTCGGCGCGAGCCTCGTGGCCGCATTGCGCGACACCGGCATCGAGGTGGCGCTGGTCGAGGGGTTCGCGCCGGATGCGGCGGCGCAGCCGAGTTTCGATGAGCGCACGACCGCCATCGGCAACGGCAGCCGCGCGGTGTTCGAGGGCCTCGGCGTCTGGCCGGGCATGGCGGCGGAGAGCGGCGTGATCCGCGCGATCCATGTGTCCGATGCCGGCCGGTTCGGCTTCGCGCGCCTCGTCGCCGCCGAACTCGGGCTCGAGGCCTTCGGGTACGTGTTGCCGAACCGCGTCATCGGGCGCGCGCTGTGGGCCGCGCTCGAATCGGCTCCGCATCTCACGACCTTCGTGCCGGCGCGGCCGGTCGCGGTCGCGGTGTCACGCGAGCGTGCCGTGCTCGACGTCGAACGCGCAGGGGGCGAGCGCACGCGCGTCCATGCGGCGCTCCTGATCGCGGCCGACGGTGCGCAGTCGATGCTGCGCGCCGCGCTCGGCCTGCCCTCGCACGTCGAAGACTACCGCCAGGTCGCGGTGGTGGCGAACGTCGCCGCGAACCGGCGCCACGATGACACCGCCTACGAGCGCTTCACGACGGTCGGCCCGCTCGCATTGCTGCCGCTCGCCGACGGCAGCTATACGGTCGTCTGGGCCCTCGCGCCCGACGCCGCGGAGCGCGCCCGGGCGCTGCCGGCCGCGGAGTTTCTCGCCGAGCTGCAGCAGCGTTTCGGCTGGCGGGCCGGGCGCTTCGTGCGCCTCGGTGCGCGTGCGGCCTATCCGCTCGCGCTGACGCGCAGCGATGCGACGCACGGCGAGCGGCTCGTCCTGATCGGCAACGCGGCACAGGCCTTGCACCCGGTGGCGGGGCAGGGCTTCAACCTCGGACTGCGCGATGCGGCCACGCTCGCCGAGACGCTGGTCGCGGCGCGCGCGCGCGGCGAGGACCTCGGCAGCGACGCGGTCCTCGCGCGCTTTGCCGAGGCGCGCAGCGCGGATCGCCGGGGCGTCACGCGTTTCACGGACGGCCTTGTCAAGCTCTTCACCGACGACCGGCCAGGCATCGGGCTCGCGCGCGACCTCGGCCTGCTGCTGTTCGATCTTGCGCCGCCGGCCAAGCAGCTGCTGTCGCGCGTGAGCTGGGGATTTGCCGGGCGATTGCCGCGCCTCGCGCGCGGCCTCGCACTCGCAGGCCGCGAGGAGTCGCGCGGGCCGTGACGCCGGATTACGACCTCGCTGTCGTCGGAGGCGGGGCCGTCGGCGCCGCGTTCGCCGCACTCGCCGTGCGCGAGGCGCTCTACGCGGCCGGGCGCGTGGTCGTGATCGAGCGCGAGCGTCCGGCGCCATTCGTGCCGGGTGAGGCCTACGACCTGCGCGTGGTGGCGCTGTCGCGCGCCAGCACGCGGATCCTCGCGACCGCCGGGGCGTGGGACGCGATAGCCGCGGCGCGCGTCAGCCCCTATGAGCGCATGCGCGTGTGGCACGAGTCATTTGCCGTCGACAGCGGCGAGGCACTCGTCTTCGATGCCGCGGAACTCGGTGAACCGAACCTCGGTTTCATCGTCGAGAGCCGGCTCATCCAGTCGGCGCTGCTCGCCTCGCTCGAGGCGAGCGGGGTCACGATCCTCGCCGGCGCGGTCGAAGCGCTGTCGCTCGCCCCGGCGCTCGCGGCGGTCGACATCGGCGGCCGGCGCGTGACGGCGCGCCTCGTCGTCGGCGCCGATGGCGGGCGTTCGCGCGTGCGCGAGCTCGCCGGCATGCCCGTGAGTTCGCGCGACTTCGAACAGCAGGCGATCGTCGCGAACGTGATGACCGCGCGGGCGCACGAGGACACCGCCTGGCAACGCTTCCTCGGCTACGGCACGCTCGCGTTCCTGCCGCTCGCGAACGGCCAATGCTCGATCGTCTGGTCGGTCGGCAACGAGCGCGCCGCGGCGCTGCGCGCGCTCGACGTGCCGGCGTTCGAGCGCGAATTGACGCAGGCCCTCGATGGGGCGCTCGGCGAGGTGCGGCTCGCGAGTTCGCGCGTGGCGATCCCGCTCATCGCGACGCGCGCACTGCACTACGTGCGCGAGCGTTGCGCCCTGATCGGTGATGCGGCCCACACGGTGCACCCGCTCGCGGGCCAGGGCGTCAATCTCGGGTTCCTCGACGCGGCGACCCTCGCCGAGGAACTCGCCGGCGCGCGCGCCGAGGGCGAGGATCCGGGTGCGCTGCGCATCCTGCGCCGCTACGAGCGCCGGCGGCGCCCCGAGAATGAGCTGATGTCGCGCGCGATGGGCGGGTTCAACGACTGGCTCGCCCTGGGTCGTGGCCCGGTGGCGCAGGTCGCGCGTCGCGGACTCGGGATCGTGAACCGGATGGGGCCGGCCAAGCACTTCATCGCGAGGCGCGCGCTCGGCATCGCCGGCGACTTGCCCGCGGCAGCGCGCGGCGTCAGGCCACGGGAATCCGGTCGATCTTCGCAGCGCAGATGAAGTCGTTTTCCGACAGCCCGCCGATCGCGTGGGTCGTGAAGGCGACGCGGCAATAGTTGTAACCGACTTCGAGATCCGGGTGGTGGTCTTCGATGTTGGCGATGTGCGCGAGCGCGTTGACGAAGCTCATCGTGCGGTAGAAGTCCCGGAACGCAAAGGCACGGCGAATCGATTTCGCATCCGGCGCGAGCTGCCAGTCCGCATGCAGGTCTGCCTTCAGCCGCTCGGCCTCCCCCCGCGCGAGCGGCGCGACGCCCCCCTCGCAGGGCACGCACCTGCGCTCGCCGAGGCCCGGCGCGCCGCTCACGCGGCGCTCCGGCGCGCGAAGCGGCGCTGCACGTAGCGCTCGACGAGTTCCTGGAATTCCTCCGCGATCCGCTCGCCCTTCAGTGTCACGGTCTTCTCGCCGTCCTCGTAGACCGGGGCGACCGGCCGCTCGCCGGTGCCCGGCAGGCTGATGCCGATGCTCGCGTGCTTGCTCTCGCCCGGGCCGTTCACGACGCAGCCCATCACCGCGACGGTCATGTCCTCGACGCCCTCGTAATGCTGCTGCCATTCGGGCATGCGGCGGCGGATGTGCGCTTCGATCGACTGCGCGAGCTGCTGGAAGTAAGTGCTCGTCGTGCGGCCGCAACCGGGGCAGGCGACGACCATCGGCATGAATGCGCGCAGGCCGAGCGACTGCAGGATCTCCTGCGCGACGATCACCTCGCGCGTGCGATCGCCGCCGGGCTCGGGCGTGAGCGAGACGCGGATCGTGTCGCCGATGCCCTCCTGCAGCAGCACCGAGCGCGCGGCGGTCGAGGCGACGATGCCCTTCGACCCCATGCCGGCTTCCGTGAGCCCGAGGTGCAGCGGATAGCGACTGCGCGCGGCAAGGTCGCGGTAGACCGCGATCAGGTCCTGCACGCCGCTCACCTTCGCCGACAGCACGATCCGTTCGGCCGGGAGCCCGAGCTCGCGCGCGCGCTCGGCGCTCGCCACCGCGGAGGTGACGATGGCGTCGCGCATCACGTCCTGCGCGGAGCGCGGCGCCGCGGCGCGCGAATTCTCGTCCATCAGGCGCGTCAGCAGGTCCTGGTCGAGGCTGCCCCAGTTCACGCCGATGCGGACCGGCTTGCCGTGGCGGCAGGCGACTTCGATCATCTCGGCGAACTGCGGATCGCGCTTGCTGCCGCGGCCCACGTTGCCCGGATTGATGCGGTACTTCGCGAGCGCCTCGGCGCACGCCGGGTGGGCGCGCAGCAGCTTGTGGCCATTGAAGTGGAAGTCGCCGATCAGCGGCACGGCGACCCCCATCTGCTCGAGCCGCTCGCGCACGCGCGGCACCGCCGCCGCGGCCTCGTCGGAATTCACCGTGATGCGCACGAGCTCGGACCCCGCGCGGGCGAGGGCCCTGACCTGCTGCGCCGTCGCCTCGGCGTCGGCCGTATCGGTATTGGTCATCGATTGCACGACGATCGGGCGCTCCCCGCCGATCACGACGGGGCCGACGCGGACCGGCAGGGTGGGGTGACGGGGGTGGGCAGACATGTCGGTGATTCTAGTCCCTGCGCCGGCTGGTATCATGTCGCCGCCCGCCGTTACGCAAGACTGACCGGAGAGATCCTTCGCCTGCGGGGCCAAGGACGCCGAAGGCGCAAGTTCCGCCCGGAAACGCTCAGGCAAAAGAACGGCAGATCCGAGGCGGGCTCTGGAGAGCGGTGGGCCCGGCCCACCCACCGAAGGGGTGCGGCAGGTCCCGGTGGACCCGCCCGATCTCTCAGGTCACAGGACAGAGGGGCGGTGGAAGCGAACCCGCATGGGACGACGAACACCGCTCTACGATTTGCACCTGCGCCTGAAGGCCCGGATGGTCGACTTCGGCGGCTGGGACATGCCGGTGCATTACGGCTCGCAGATCGACGAGCACCACGCCGTGCGCCGCTCCGCGGGCATCTTCGACGTGTCGCACATGGGCGTCGTCGACCTCGAGGGCGAGCGGGTGCGCGCCTTTCTCGCGCATCTCGTCGCCAACGACGTCGGCAAGCTGAAGGTGCCGGGCAAGGCGCTCTACACCTGTCTCCTGAACGACGCAGGCGGCGTGCTCGACGACCTGATCGTGTACTACCTGTCCGAGCGATTCTTCCGCGTCGTCGTCAACGCCGGCCGGCGCGACGCGGATCTCGCCTGGATCCGCGCGCAGGCGAAAGCGTTCGGCGTCGCGGTCGTCGAGCGCACCGACCTCGCCATGGTCGCGGTGCAGGGTCCGGCTGCCCGCGGCCTCGTCGAGAGCCTGCTGCCGCCGACCCCGGATGACCCGGGCGCGCGCGAAGCGGTCATGGCACTTTCGCCTTTCAATGGGCGCGCGATCGGCCCCTGGTTCGTGGCGCGCACCGGCTACACCGGCGAGGACGGTTTCGAGATCGTGCTGCCGGTCGCGATGGCCGAGCCGTTGTGGGTGGCACTCAACGCGCGCGGCGTGAGCTCCTGCGGTCTCGGGGCGCGCGATACGCTGCGGCTCGAGGCGGGCATGAACCTTTACGGCAACGACATGGACGAAACCACAAATCCGCTCGAGTCGGGCCTCGCGTGGACCATCGCGTTCGAGCCCGCGAGCCGCGATTTCGTCGGCCGCGCCGCACTCGAGGCGATCCGCGCGCGGGGCGGACTGCGGAGGCTCGTCGGGCTCGTGCTCGAGGAGCGCGGCGTGCTGCGCAGCCACCAGAAAGTCGTCGTGCCGGGTGTCGGCGAGGGCGAGGTGACGAGCGGCACCTTTTCACCGACGCTCGAGAAATCGATCGCGCTCGCGCGCGTGCCGGCCGGCACCGGCGAGCGCGTACAGGTCGACATCCGCGGCAGGCTGCTCGCCGCGCGGGTCGTCAAGCCGCCGTTCGTCCGCCACGGCCAAGTCCTCGTTTCCTGACCGGAGAGATTCCATGAGCCAGATTCCCGCAGACCTCAGATTCGCCCGGAGCCACGAGTGGGTGAAACCCCTCGCCGACGGCACGGTCGAAATCGGCATCAGCGATCATGCGCAGGCCGCACTGGGTGATCTCGTGTTCGTCGAAGTGCCGAGCGTCGGACGCTCGCTCGCGGCCGGCGAGGCCTGCGCGGTGGTCGAATCGGTGAAGGCGGCGTCCGACGTGTACAGCCCGATTGCCGGCACCGTCGTCGCGGCCAACGCCGACCTCGCGAGCACGCCCGAGCTGATCAACCAGGATCCGTACGGCAGCGGCTGGATGATCCGGCTGAAGCCGGTCGATCCCGCGGCCGTCGACTCGTTGTTGTCCGCGACGGATTACGAGGCGCAGCTGCAGGCCGAAGGCGCATAGGGGCAAGGCGATGCCGTTCATTCCACATACCGACGAGGACGTCCGCGACATGCTCGCGGCGATTGGTGCGCCGTCGATCGACGCACTGTTCGACGAAATCCCGCGCGAGCTGCGCACGCAGGCCCTCGCCGGGATTCCCGCGGGGCTCTCCGAACTCGAAGTCGGGCGCCTGATGAGCGAGCGCGCGGCGCAGGATGGCCGGCCGCTGTCGTTCCTTGGTGCGGGCGCCTATGAGCACCACATCCCGTCGGCGGTCTGGGCCATCGTCACGCGCGGCGAGATCTACAGCGCCTATACGCCCTACCAGGCCGAGGCGAGCCAGGGCACGCTGCAGGCGATCTACGAGTACCAGACGATGATGGCGTCGCTCACCGGCATGCAGGTGTCGAATGCGACGCTGTACGACGGCGCCTCGGCACTCGCGGAAGCGGCGCTGATGGCGGTGCGCGCGCACCGCAAGTCGAAGTCGCTGCGCCTGCTCGTGCCGACGACCGTGCACCCGCATTACCGCAGGGTCGCGGTCGCGACCGCGAGCCAGCAGGACCTGCGATTCGACCCGGTGCCGTACGTGCGCGAAACGGGCCGCGTGGATCCGGCTGCGCTCGCGCCGCACGCGGGCGAGGACATCACGGCGCTCGTGATCCAGCAGCCGAACTTCTTCGGCGCGCTCGAGGACGTCGATGCGCTCACCGACTGGGCGCACGCGCAGGGCGCACTCGTGATCGCGGTCGTGAACCCGACGTCGCTCGCGCTGCTGAAGCCGCCCGGTGAGTGGGGCGCGACGGGTGCCGACATCGTGGTGGGCGAGGGCCAGCCGCTCGGCGTGCCGCTCTCCTCCGGCGGGCCGTACTTCGGTTTCATGACGACGCGCATGGAGTTCGTGCGCCAGATGCCCGGCCGCATCGTCGGCCGCACCGTCGACCTCGACGGCCGCGAAGGCTTTGCGCTCACGCTGCAGGCACGCGAGCAGCACATCCGGCGTGGCAAGGCGACCTCGAACATCTGCACGAACCAGGGCCTGCTGATGACTGCGGCGACGATCTACCTCTCCATCATGGGACCGGAGGGACTCGAGCGCGTCGCCGCGCAGTCGGCGGCGCGGGCCCGCGAGCTGGTCGCCGCACTCACGCGCATCAAGGGCGTGCGCCGCGGCTTCGAGGGCGCGCATTTCCACGAGGCGGTGCTGCTGCTCGACCGGCCCGTCGCGGGCGTGCTGCGTGAACTCGCGAGCCGCGGGATCCTCGGCGGTTACGACCTGTCCACGCACTACCCGGAACTCGGCGCGGCGCTGCTCGTGTGCGCGACCGAAACCCGCACCAGCGAAGACATCGAACGCTACGCCACGACGCTCGCCGACGTGCTGCGCGCCGCGCGCGCCGCCTGACACAGGACAACGACCATGCCCCATCGCCGTGAAAAGCTGATCTTCGAGTACTCGCGCGCCGGCCGCGGCGCCGTCGGGCAATGGCCCGCGAAGGCCGCGGCACCCGCCGACATCCCGGCCGCCCTGCGCCGCTCGAAGAGGCCCCTGCTGCCCGAAGTGAGTGAACTCGAGGCCGTGCGCCATTACACGCGCCTCTCGCAGCTGAACTTCTCGATCGACACGCACTTCTATCCGCTCGGCTCCTGCACGATGAAGTACAACCCGAAGGCCTGCAACCAGTACGCGCTGCTGCCGGAGTTCACGGGCCGGCATCCTCTGGCGCCGGAGACGCACGGCCAGGGCTTCCTCGCCTGCATGTACGAGCTGCAGGACATGCTGAAGGAAGTGACCGGCATGCGTGGCGTGTCGCTGACGCCGATGGCCGGCGCACACGGCGAGTTCGCGGGCGTCGCGATGATCCGTGCCTATCACCGCGCGCGCGGCGACCTCGCGCGGAACGAGATCATCGTGCCGGAAGCCGCGCATGGCACGAACCCCGCGACCGCGACGATGTGCGGCTGCGTCGTGCGAGAGATCCCGGTGCGCGCCGACGGCGACGTGGACGTCGAGGCGCTGAAGGCGGCCGTCGGCCCGAACACCGCGGGCATCATGCTCACGAATCCCTCGACGCTCGGCGTGTTCGAACGGCGCATCGGGGAGGTGGCGGCGATCGTGCACGCCGCCGGCGGGCTGCTCTACTACGACGGCGCGAACCTGAACGCGATCCTCGGCAAGGTGCGCCCCGGCGACATGGGCTTCGACGTGATCCACATGAACCTGCACAAGACCTTCTCGACGCCGCACGGCGGCGGCGGGCCGGGCTCGGGCGCGGTCGGCGTCAGCGAGCGGCTGCTGCCGTTTCTGCCGATCCCGATCGTCGGTCGCGAGGGCGAGCGCTATCGCTGGCTCACCGAGGAGGACCTGCCGCAGTCGATCGGCCGCCTGTCGGCGTTCATGGGCAACGCGGGCGTGCTGCTGCGCGCCTATGTCTACATGCGCATGCTCGGTCGCGAGGGCATGAGCCGGGTCGGCGAGTTCGCGACGTTGAATGCGAACTACCTGCTCGCGCGCCTCAGGCAGGCCGGCTACACGGCAGCCTATCCGCAGCGCCGCGCGAGCCACGAGTTCATCATCACCGCGAAGCGCGAGGCGAAGGACCACGATGTCACGGCGATGGACATCGCCAAGCGGCTGCTCGACTACGGGTTTCACGCGCCGACCACCTATTTCCCGCTGCTGGTGCCCGAGTGCCTGCTGATCGAGCCGACCGAGACCGAGAGCAAGGAGGCGCTCGATGCCTTCATCGACGCGATGGTGAAGATCCGCCAGGAGGCCGAGAGTGATCCGAAGCTGCTGAAGGGCGCGCCGCACACGCTGCCCGTGCGCCGGCTCGACGACGTGCGCGCGGCGCGCCAGCTCGACCTCGCGTGGCGGCCCGGCGCGGCGGCCTGATGGAGCGCGACAAGCCGCAGGGCGTGCTGCGCCTCGCGCGGGCGTTTGCGGTGAGCGGCAAGGGGCTCGCCGGCGCCTGGCGGGAAGAGGCGGCGTTCCGGCAGGAGGTCGCGTTTGCGATCCTCGCGGTGCCGGCCGGCCTGTGGCTTGGACGCAGCGGCGTCGAACGTGCTCTACTCGTCGCGCCGGTGCTGCTGGTGCTGGTCGTCGAGCTCGTCAACAGCGCGATCGAGGCGACCGTGGACCGCATCGGCCCCGAGCGGCACGCGCTCGCGGCGCTCGCCAAGGACATCGGCTCGGCTGCGGTGCTCATGGCGTTCGTGCTGTGCGGCGTCGTGTGGGCACTCGTGCTCACGGGTCATTGATCGATCGGAAATACATGCCTGCACTGATCTGTGGTTCGGTTGCCTACGACACCGTGATGGTCTTCGATGGACGGTTCAAGGATCACATCCTCGCCGACCGCATTCACCTGCTGAATGTCTCGTTCCTCGTGCCGGGCATGCGGCGCAATTTCGGCGGCTGCGCCGGCAATATCGCCTACAACCTGAAACTCCTCGGCAGCGAGGGACACGCGATGGCCGTGGTCGGCAGCGACTTCGGCCCCTACGAGGCGTGGATGCGCGCGAACGGGCTGTCGCTCGCGTACATCGACCGGATGGACAGCGAGTACACGCCGCAGGCCTTCATCACGACCGATCTCGATTCGAACCAGATCACGGCCTTTCACCCGGGCTCGATGCTGTTCGCGCACAGGAACCGCATCCCGACGGATGCGGGCATCCGCTTCGGCGTCGTTGCGCCGGAGAACCGCGAGGGCATGATCGAGCACTCGGAACAATTCGTTGCTGCCGGCATCCCGGTGCTGTTCGACCCGGGGCAGGGGCTGCCGCTGTTCAACGGCGAGGACCTGCGCAAGTTCATCGACGAGGCGACGTGGGTCGCCGTCAATGACTACGAGGGCAACCTCCTCGCCGAGCGCACCGGGTGGTCGCTCGAGGCCATCGCCTCGAAGGTCGAGGCGCTGATCGTCACGCGCGGTGGCAAGGGCTCGACCATCCACGCGCAGGGTCGCGTCCACGAGATTCCGGCCGCGCCGATCGCGAAGCTCGCCGACCCGACCGGCTGCGGTGACGCGTATCGCGCGGGGCTCCTCCACGGCCTGCAGCAGGGGCTCGACTGGCCGACGACCGGCCGCATCGCCTCGCTGATGGGCGCGATCAAGATCGAGCATCATGGCACGCAGAACCATCGCTTCGGGCACGCCGATTTCGCAGCGCGCTTCCGCGACAGCTTCGGCCGGGACATCTGACATGCGAAAGTACGCGCGCTACGCCTGCCTTTTCCTCCTCGCAGCCACGGCCGCACAGGCGCAGCTCGTGCGCGAGGCGCCGCCGCCCGCCGCCCCGCCACCGGAGCCCGTGGTCGGCGTCGAGCCGGCCGACAGCGGCTGGACGCAGACGCTCGAGCGCATCGCGCAGAGCGTCGTGGCGATCCAGGTCGACCAGACGCGCGCCTTCGACACCGAATGGAACAACTCGTCGCAGGCGACCGGATTCGTCGTCGACGCCGAGCGCGGCCTCGTATTGACGAACCGCCATGTCGTGACCCCGGGCCCGGTGATCGCCGAAGCGACGTTCCTGAACCGCGAGGAAGTGCAGCTCTATCCGGTCTATCGCGACCCGGTGCACGACTTCGGCATCTATCGCTACGACCCGTCGAAGCTGCGCTTCATCAAGCCGAAAGCGTTGCCGCTCTATCCGCAAGGCGCCGAAGTCGGGCGCGAGATCCGCGTCGTCGGCAACAACGCGGGCGAGCAATTGTCGATCCTCGCAGGCACGCTCGCACGGCTCGACCGGCAGGCGCCCGAGTACGGTGTCGGCAAGTACAACGACTTCAACACGTTCTACCTGCAGGCCGCGTCGGGCACCTCGGGCGGGTCGTCGGGATCACCGGTGATCGACATCCAGGGACGCGTCGTTGCGCTGAACGCGGGCGGCTCGAGCGCCGCCGCGTCGAGCTTCTACCTGCCGCTCGGGCGCGTGAAGCGCGCGCTCGAACTGATCCAGGCCGGCAAGCCGGTGCCGCGCGGCACGCTGCAGACCACGTTCATCTATACGCCGTTCGACGAGCTGCGCCGCCTCGGTCTGCAGCCGTCGACCGAGGCGGCCGTGCGCAAGGCGTTCCCGGACTACACGGGCATGCTGGTCGTCGCGCAGGTGCAGCCGGGCAGCGGCGCCGCGGCGGCGCTGCAGCCGGGCGATGTGCTCGTGCGCGTGAACGGCAAATTCCTCACGCAATTCGAGCCGCTGAATGCCGTGCTCGACGATCATGTCGGCGCACCGATCGAACTCGAACTGCAGCGGGGCGGCGCGATCGTCTCGGCAAAGCTCACCGTGGACGACCTGCGCAGCATCACGCCCGACGAATACCTCGAATTCGGCGAGGCGGTCGTCAATACGCTCTCCTACCAGATGGCGCGCCACATGAATGTCCCGGTGCGCGGCGCGTTCGTCGCCAATCCGGGCTATGCGCTCGGCGCGTCCGGCGTACCGCGCGGCGCGGTCATCACCTCGGTGAACGGCACGTCGATTGCGGGCATCGCGGATCTCGAGCAGGCGATCGCGAAACTCGGCGACGGCGATCGCACGACCGTGCGCTACTCGACCATCGACGACCCGAACGGCAGCCAGCTGCGCTCGGTGCGCATGGACCGGCGCTGGTTCCCGGCGCAACGCTGCAAGCGCAACGACGCCACCGGTTACTGGGATTGTCGCGCGCTCGCGGCGGGCCCGCCGCCGAAGGCGCCGGCCGTCAGCAGCACCGTGTTCCAGAGCGTCGCCGATGCGCACGTTGCGCGTGTGGTGCCCTCGCTCGTGCAGGTCACTTTCGACATGCCCTACGCGGTGGCCGGCGTGACCGAGCGCAATTACCACGGCACGGGTCTCGTGGTCGATGCCGCGCGCGGACTCGTGGTCGTCGATCGCAATACGGTGCCCGTTTCGCTCGGCGACGTGAGCGTCACCTTCGCCGGCACGCTC
>WBZY01000139.1_pt2 | contig 18486 bp, 14 predicted proteins | sample 5204191 | NCBI WGS metagenome assembly WBZY01 (sample SAMN12344363, study PRJNA552823) | activated sludge metagenome | biome: Activated sludge suspended growth; feature: Anammox Sidestream; material: Wastewater; isolation source: activated sludge from anammox sidestream of wastewater treatment...
TTCGACCGGGGGCGGATCGTCGGCGTGGGCGCGGGCGTGCCCCGCGAGGTGCCGCCGAACACCGAGCGCATCGACGCGACGGGGCGGCAGGTGTTCCCCGGGTTCATCAGCGCGGGCACCGAGATGCTGGTCTATCGCGGGCAATTTCCTCACCTCAGCGATTCGCACGATACCTTAAGCAGTGATTTATGCTTTCCCCTCGCGTTCGGTTACGCGTGTGTTGGCACGATCAAAGACACAGGCAAACAAGCGGATAAATCGTTACGCGACAAACTTGTTTTTGGATTTGCTCCGCACACCTCGGCATTTATCTGTCATCCGTCATCGTTGATTCTCGCCCCCGCTTCCTCCGCAGGGACGTCTGCTCTGCCTCCTGAAACCTGTTCCTTCCTCCCCAACATGGAAACCGCCGTGAACCTGATCCACGACGCAGCTCCGATCCTCGGTGAACGTGTTTTAGTGTTAGGGCAAGGAGTCGTCGGCTTACTCGTTGCATCCTTGCTCAAAGAGTTTCCACTTGAGCAATTAGTCTCCTCTGATTGTTACGATTTGCGAAGAAAAGCCTCGCGCGAAATCGGCGTGGACGATTCGTTTGATTCAGATAAATTGAAAGATGGTAATTCAAGCAAAATAGATAAATCTCCCCGAAAACCCCAATCTGCCTACGCGCAGACCTTCGATCTCACTTTTGAACTAACAGGTTCCCCATCCGCACTCGATGACGCCATTGCAATGACCGCGTTCAGCGGACGAATCGTCATCGGCTCATGGTATGGAAACAAAAAGACGCCGCTCGATCTCGGCGGCGCGTTCCATCGTTCACGCATAAAACTTATTTCATCGCAAGTCAGCACCATCGCTCCCGAATTGAGCGGACGCTGGGATAAAGCGCGCAGGTTCAACGTCGCGTGGGAGGCGTTGAGACGAATCCAGCCGCAGAAGTGGATCACACATCGTTTTCCCATTGAGAAAGCCGCTGAAGCATATCGCCTGCTGGATGAAAATCCGCAAGAGACAATTCAAGTTTTGCTTGAATACACTAAATGAAAATCCTTATCGGCGCAATTTTCACCTTCATGATGGTTGTTGGGGTATTCCTATTTTACATTGGGAGCAAAGGCTATAGATTCCCCACAACCATTCGAGAACGATGGGCACGTTCGCTTAAGCTTGGTTTTGCTATCCCTCTCCTCATGTTTGGTGGTTTTTATTTCTATGATTTACTTACTCGATCTAAATCTATCATTGAAAATCAAATCGAGATGATTCTCGTTATGGTGCCAGTAGGGGGCATAATTTCTACAATCGGGCTATTTCTTAGCCTAACCAGCCATGAATTGCGAAGAAAATTAGAGAAGAGTACAAAGAGCAAGAAAGACAACCCAGACAATTTCCTTTAACAAAATCAAACACCATGAAATTTCATTACACCAACCTTGATACCTGCCACGAAGCGACGGGAGTCGTTGTGGTCATTGACGTGATCCGCGCGTTCACAAATGCGGCGTTCGCATTTCATCGCGGCGCGAAAGAGATCTATCCCGTCAGCGGCGTGGAGGAGGCGTTACAGCTCAAGGCGCAGACCCCCAATTCACTCGCGTGCGGTGAAGTGGGCGGACTCCCGCCTAAAGGGTTCGACTTCGGCAACTCCCCCACTCAAACGAACGCACTTGATTTGAACGGAAAAATAATTGTCCAACGCACCGGCGCAGGGACTCAGGGAATCGCTCGCAGTGTGAGGGCAAGCCAGATCGTTGCCGCAAGTTTCGTTGTCGCGCGTCAGACCGCGATGTATTTGCAAAAACTTTCGCCTGATTCAGTCTCCTTTGTGGTTACGGGTCAAACATACGATGGCGGCGAAGAGGACGTTGCGTGTGCAAATTATCTCGAAGCATTATTGAGAGGTGATGCGCCAGACCCAACTCCATTTCTGGAACGAGTGCGTAACTCGAACGATGCAAAAATATTCTTTAACCCTCTACGACCCGAATTCCCAGAGATCGACCTTGTCCATTGCACCAGTTTGGATAAGTTTGATTTCGCCATGCCTGTCACAAAAGAGAACGTACATCACATCATGCGTGCGGTGAAGTCTTGATCGGAGGAGAATGTACACCCTGGGAGTAAAACGAAATTTCATCGCAAGGCATTTTCTCGTCGGTGGAGATTGGGGACCCGAGAATTTCCCAAACTCGCATCATTACGTCCTCGAACTGCAACTTGAAGGAAAGGATTTAGATCAGCACGGCTATCTCGTTGACATTGTGGATGTTGAGAAACACCTTGACGAGGTCATCGGTCAATACAAGGAACAGATGCTAAACGATTGCCCAGCCTTTGCGGGATTGAATCCATCCATCGAGCATTTCGCGCGGATACTAGCAATGTCGCTGAGTGAACGCATCCAAGCGAAGAACATCTCCACAGTGAGAGTCGTGCTGTGGGAGAACGAGTCCGCGTGGGCGGCGTATCGAGTGGAACGCTAGGCATGTCATGCTGAGGAGCGGAGCGACGAAGCATCTCTTACACCGCATCAGAGACTCTTCGCGAAGTTTATCCTGAGTTTATCGAAGGACTCAGAGTGACATACCAATTATGAAGATCGGATTTGTTATTTACGGCTCCTTAGAAACAGTCAGCGGCGGGTATTTGTATGACCGCAAGCTGGTGGAATATCTTCGAGCGCAAGGGGAACAAGTTGAGATCATTTCCCTACCCTGGCGGAATTACGCGTCACATTTGACAGATAATTTTCCATTTCGACTTCCGCCCAACCTGGATATTCTGATTCAAGATGAACTCAACCACCCATCGTTGATCGTGGCGAACACGGGGAGACATCCTTACCCCATCGTTTCTCTTGTCCACCACTTGCGATGCTCTGAGTTGAGACCCGCATGGCAGAATTGGCTTTATCGGATCGTTGAAAAGAAATACCTGCAAAGCGTAGACGGGTTTATTTTCAATTCAAAGACCACAGAAAGAGTAGTTAGTCGATTATTAGATAATAGTAAACCATCGGTCGTTGCGTATCCGCCGACGGACAGGTTTGGGGATGGGATTTCGGAAAAAGAAATTATCGAACGCGCGAAGAGTGACGAGTTACGAATTCTGTTTCTTGGGAATGTGATTTATCGAAAGGGACTTCATATTTTGCTCGAAGCAGTCAAAGGTCGAAGGTCGAAGGTCGGGGTGGACGTGGTTGGAGGACTAACCGCTGAACCAAAATATGCCGAGGAAATGAAAAAGTTTGTCATGGTCAACGGTCTATCGTCCATTGTCACATTTCACGGCACATTAGATAACGAACCCCTCATCGAAAAGCTCAAGCAGGCGCATGTGCTGGTCGTGCCTTCGAGTTACGAGGGATTTGGGATCGTCTATCTCGAGGGGATGTGCTTCGGTCTGCCCGCGATCGGGTCAACGGCTGGCGCGGCGGGAGAGATCATCGCGCATGGCGAGAATGGATATTTGATCGAGCCGAATGATGCGGAAACGCTGGCAAATCACTTGAGCGAATTGGCGAGAAATAGAGAATTATTGGCGAGATTGTCATTGCATGCGGTGAAAAGGCACAGGTCACAGCCAAGATGGGAGGAGATGGGAAAGATTGTTAGAGAATTTCTATATCGGATGGCTGGTGTTTCGTCCCCGCGCTCCGCTCAGCGTGGGTGAGTAGAGAATCACCCAAATTACAAAATAATGACGAACAGCTGTAAAACAGGACTGAACAGTAAACTCCCCGAAAAAGCGATTATCATTATCCAAGTCCGCAGGCGGGAAAGATTCCCGACGCCTGAAAAACAGGTCACTCATGCTCAACAGCGTCAAAAAGACATATAACGGGTTTCCCTCTCTTTTTTGGGTCGTTGTCTTTACTTCGTTCATTGATTCCATCGGCAGTACGCTCCTCTTTCCCTTCTTCGCGCTCTACATTACAGAAAAATTCGGCGTCGGCATGACCCAAGCGGGGATCCTCATCGGCATGTCGTCACTCGCGGGAATTATCGGCTCCACCATCGGCGGCGCCCTGACAGACCGCTTCGGCCGCCGCAGATTGATCCTCTTCGGCTTGATCTTCAGCGCGGTGAGCAGTCTCTCTTTTGGGTTGGCAAACAACATCAACCTGCTCTACTTCCTTGTCATCCTTGTCGGCTTGCTCTCCCGCGTCGCCGCGCCCGCCCAAGACGCGATGATGGCAGATATCCTGCCGGAAAATAAACGCCAGGAAGGGTTCGGGATCACGCGCGTCGTCTTCAATTTTTCGTGGATCATCGGCACCGCGCTCGGCGGGTTGCTTGCTGAAAGATCCTTTTTTGCCCTCTTCGTTACCGACGCGGTCCTCAGTAGTCTCGTCGCGCTCATCCTATATTTCAAACTGCCCGAAACCCAGCCCGCGCATCACAAAGAAGCAAAGAAAAACGAACCGTTGAAAAAAACCTTCACCGATTATCGGATCGTCCTGCGCGATGCGGGCTATATCTCGTTCACGGTGGCGGGCATCCTCTCCCTGCTGGTGTACCAACAGCAATATAGCTCCCTGCCCGTCTATTTGCGCGACACGCACGGGATCGCCCCGAAAATTTACGGCGCCATGTTATCCATCGCCGGGCTTGAAGTGGTACTACTTCAGTTTTGGGTTAGCCGAAAAATACGAAAATTCACACCCTTTCTCACCATGACCGCCGGCGTGCTCTTCTTCATGGCAGGCTTCACGATGATTGGGCTCATCCGTTCCGTTCCGCTGTTTCTCGCCGCTGTAATCATCATCACCATCGGCGAAATGATCGTCTTCCCCACCAACCGGGTAATCGCCACCGGCTTCGCCCCCGAAGATATGCGCGGACGGTACATGGCAATCTATGATCTCGGTTGGACCCTGCCAGCCACCATCGGGCCCGCCGCGGCAGGTTTGATCCTCGATCACTACAACCCGCACTTACTTTGGTATCTCGGCGGGGCGCTCTGCGCGCTTTCCGCATTTTGGTATTACCTTCTTCATTTGAAATTGGGGGCTGAGCCTCGCTTCCAACCATCCAACGACGAGTAACCGGTCAACTTTCAAGTCTTTGAGAGCCTCCATAGAGTCTTTGAGAGCCTCACGCGCCTATGCTGGGAGAAACTTCAACCCGGAGGCGTCTCATGAAAACCATATCCCTGTTTCTCGCGTTGATCAATTCCATCGTGGCTGGATTGTTACTCGCCCTCACCCTCTCCAATTCAGGAATCCGAGCAAATGAGATTCCATGGATGACAGCAAAAATTGTTGCGGGAACAAGCGTCATCCTCATCGGCTTACTCACATGGGTTGCATGCGCCCGCCCCATCGCGCCGGGCATACTTCCCATCGCCGGGCTATGTCTCGTCATCCTCGGCACCGCCACCCTCGTGTGGACCTTCCAACGCGGACTCTTCACTAACAATATGGAATACTCCATGGTTTTCTTCGGCGGTAGTCTCCTCGTTCAAGGCATGGCATCCCTGCTCGGTTTTGCCAATGACTCGAGAAGCATGGCGGCAACATAACAATTGGGTACAATGCGAGGATGAACATCAAAGCATTCTCCCTCCTCTGCCTCATTCTGACCTCCTCCTGCGCGCCGAATCCATCGGGACAAACCGCCTCCCCCTCCCTTACAGTTGCGAACACGCCCCCGGCAATTCCCGCAACCTCAACCGCCACCGCTCTACCCATATCTACTGACACACCGCGACCCACCGATACCCCCCTGCCAACACCTATGCCCACACAAACGCCGCCCCCCACCGTGGAAAATCTATCCGCCAAAGTGATCGCGGACAAGTTGAGTTGCCGCTACGGTCCCGGCGCTGAATACCTCTATCTATTCGCGTTCAACGCCTCCACGAAAGTCAAATTAATCGGGCGGACAGACGCCAACAATTGGGTCTGGGTGGCAAACAAAGACCAAAACAACCGGGATAATAATTGCTGGGTAAACGCAAAATTCCTTGAAATTCAAGGCGACCCGGGACAACTACCCATTGTGTACCCCGGCTTGAAATTGCCGGTCTCGCCATATTATCCCGGCCCAGCATGGGCAACCGCCGAACGCAAGGAGGATGGCAAGGTTGTCATTTCGTGGGAGCCGGTACCCATCAGCCCGGGGAAATACGAAGACGCGAACATGCAACAATATCTTATCGAAGTATGGCGATGTGAAAGTGGACAAATCATCTTCGAAACGCTGGGCTCCAATTTCCCCTTCATCACCGTGGAGGTGGATGAGCCGGGGTGCGGCATCCCTTCGCATGGACGCGTGTTCGTGCAGGAAAAACACGGCTATGGCGGACCTGTTGAAATCCCCTGGCCCCCGGCGAATGCGCCTTAGGCTAATTACCGACCAAACTCAGTGATGATGATGCCCCTCTTCGTGGACGTGCCCATGCGCCAGTTCCTCTTCGTTCGGCTCGCGCAACTTGACAATTTTCACGTAAAAGTGCAATACATCTCCCGCCAGGGGGTGATTGAAATTTAACGTCACCATATCGCCATCGATGCGGTCAACACGCGCCATGCGGACATTGTCTTCGTTATCGCGCACTGTTAACTCTGACCCCTCCTCGAATTTCATGTCTTTGGGGAATTGATCGCGCGGCACATCCATGAACGCGCTCTCATCGAATTCGCCGTACCCATCCACCGGCTGAACGACCACTTTTTTGCTGTCGCCGATCTTCATCCCCATCATTTCGTCTTCGAGCCCGGGGATGATGTTCCCATACCCGACCAAGAACTGCAACGGGCCTTGTCCATCCGAGCTATCCAACAACTCGCCATCCACATGCAGGGTGTAATCCATCGACACCACCACGCCATCCTGTACCGAATCAATGCTCATGTTAAGTTCCTTTCTTGAAGTGCGTTGATTGTATCAGCGGGAGAGAAACATGTACACTCGGAATCAGATGAGTATGTAAACACGTAGACAGGTAGAACCGTGCAAGCAGATGCGCAGAAATCCGTATCTCATATCTCATATCTCATATCTCGTACTCTCCTGTCTTGCGCCTTGTCCCCTTCATCCCTTACAATTCCCCTATGCAGCACGACATCTGCCTGCCGTGGTATTGGGAATATGATATTGACTTTGTTCAACTTGTCGAAAAAGCCTGTAAAGAACAGGGGCTGACGCTCTGGCAGGTCACGCCAGACAACTTGCTCGAATCGGTCAACGCGCTGTACAAAGGCGAACACACCTTCCACACGTTGCTAGACCGCTCACAAGGCGAGGACCGCTTCCTCCCGATCAACAATTGGGCAAAAGAACACGGCAAAAAACGGATCAACCCCGCCGAACTGTCTCTTTGGTCCGAAGACAAAGCCACAATGCACCTCGAACTCATCACAGCGGGCGTCATCACGCCTCACACAATACTGCTTCCTCCTTTTCTTGAACAACCCATCCTTCCCGAACTGGACCTGAACCCGCTCGGATCTCAATTCGTGATCAAACCCTCCAACGAGGGAGGCGGCGAAGGAGTTGTTCTAGGCGCCTTCTCCCTCGAACAGGTGTTGCGCGCCCGCATGCAATTCCCCAAACAGAAATACCTGCTTCAAGCCACAATCATTCCCCGCACCATTCAAGGACGCCCCGCCTGGTTCCGAGTTTTCTATGCGGCGGGAAAAACCCATCCCTGCTGGTGGCACCCGTTCACGCACGTGTATGCCGAGGTTACAACGGCAGAGGAACATCGATATGGACTCGCCCCGCTACGCCACATCACCCAGACGATCGCTTCACTCTGCCGTTTAGATTGGTTCACCACCGAGATCGCTCTCACACTTGAAGATTTTGTCGCTGTGGATTATGTCAACGACCAGATCGATACCCGCATCCAATCGAAAGCGGTGGATGGCGCGCCAGACGAAATTATGCAGGATGTGGCAAGGCAGTTAGTTGGGCTGGCGAAGGCAACTCAATGAACGGATTCATACGCGCTACGTATTGCTCAACGCATAACCCGTAACCCGCATAGTATCTTTATCTCAACGGAGACATGTATGATAAAACCACGCGCGCGAGATTTGGGGATTCCATTTGAGGGGAACACAGGAAAGTACAACGCGATTACCGATGTGGCGGGCGTCGAAGTCGGTTATTCAACGATCATCGAAGGCGAGTCGGCGCGGACGGGGGTCACCATTATCCACCCTCGCGGAAAAGCAAATCATGACCCGGTGTTTGCGGCGTGGTTTCCTTTTAATGGCAACGGCGAAATGACCGGCGCGGCGTGGGTGGAGGAAGGCGGCTTTCTCGAAGGTCCCATCGGCATCACAAACACGCACTCGGTGGGAATTGTGCGCGATACGATCATCGAATGGCAGGCGGAGAACAATGCCCTGTTTCAGAAATGGTCGTGCCCGGTGGTGGCAGAGACCGCCGATGGCTGGCTCAACGATATGAACGGATTCTTCGTCAAACCGCATCACGCGCGAGAAGCGCTGAGGAAAGCCGAATCAGGTCCACTCGAGGAGGGAAACGTGGGCGGCGGGACGGGCATGATGAGTTACGAGTTCAAAGGCGGGAGCGGGACCTCCTCCAGAAAACTTCCTGAACGATTCGGCGGGTGGATGGTCGGCGCGTTCGCGCAATCCAATTTTGGAGTCCGCTATCAGTTGACGATTGCGGGCGTGCCTGTGGGGCGATATCTCACCGAACATAGCGCATGGACGAACGGCGAGAACCCATATAAACAAGAACAGGGTTCGTTGATCGTGGTAATCGCCACCGACGCGCCTGTGTTGCCGCATCAACTCAAGCGGATCGCGAAGCGCGTATCGTTGGGCATGGCGCGGACGGGGTCGTTGGGCGGCAACGGCTCGGGCGATATCTTTCTCGCGTTCTCAACGGCGAATCCCAACGCCGCGCTGGCGGATAAAAGCGGAGTGGTTGATCTGAAAGCGCTCGACAACGAACGGCTCAATCCGCTGTTGCACGCGACAGTGTTTGCGACGGAAGAAGCCATTATCAACTCGATGGTCGCGGCAGAAGATATGACCGGGCATCTTGGGTTTTCTGTGAAGGCATTGCCGCACGAAGAATTGAAAAAAGTTTTTCTACCGTACATGAAAGATTTTTACCGCAAAGCACGCTAAGGTCGCCAAGTGAAAAAGGTTTTCTTTGCGTTCACTTCGGCTTCGCTCAGTACAGGCTTTGCGGGTGTCGCATGGCGCCATGGCGACACTTAGCGGTGCAAATGTACGGTAGAGAGAAAAAAGTGATGAAACTAAAATCGTGAACCGGGCGTACCGCAGACCGGATCGAGCAATTGGTTACACTTGCCTTGCCTTTTTATTGCCCTTCATCTAAAATGGGCGGGCGGGGAATCGGAATACTCTGGTTCGATTGTGATCGATATGAGGAGGTGCTTGCGTTCGTAAAAACCGAACTTCACAACCGACCAGCCTTTGAGGCATGCTTGCGCATACCAACCCATCCATATTTTCTGAGGAGAAACGTATGAAAAGGTACCTACCTAAGTTGTTTTCAGTCAGTTTGATTCTGGCGCTGATCTTGAGCGGAGTATCAACCGCCCAGGTTGCCCAAGCGGCGCCGCGCTCGTTTTCCAACCCCACCTCGACAATCTTCATTAACGAAATCCATTACGACAATGCCGGCGACGATGCCGGCGAATCGATCGAAGTCGCTGGCCCTGCAGGCACCGACCTGACAGGCTGGGACATTGTCCTTTACAATGGCTCCGGCGGAGCGACTTACGATACCGACGCATTAAGCGGAACGATCCCGAATCAACAAGGCGGCTATGGGACGGTCTTCCTTTCCTACCCGTTGAATGGGATACAAAACGGAGCCCCAGACGGTATCGCGTTGGTCAATGCCAGCGATACGGTTATCCAGTTTCTGAGCTATGAAGGTAGCTTTACCGCAACAAACGGACCCGCCAACGGTATGACCAGCACAGATATTGGAGTCGCCCAGTCGAGTTCGACAACTGTAGGTTCATCTCTACAATTGACCGGCAGTGGCGACGCATACGGTGATTTCACCTGGGCATCTACAGCCGCCCACACGTTTGGAAGCCCCAACACCGGTCAGACATTTGTTGTGGCTGGTCCCACGAATCCATCCGGCGCAGGCTCCGCCACCCCGGCGACCGTGGCGCCAGGCGACCCCAGCCTGCTCGCGGTCACTGTGACGCCCGGCACAAACCCTGCCAGCACAGGCTTGGCGGTGAGTTGCGATCTTTCATCCATCGGCGGGAGCGCCACACAGGCGTTTCTCGATGACGGCTTGAATGGGGATGCCGCCGCCGGCGACAATATCTTCTCATTCTCTGCGACGGTGGACGGCGGCACAAGCGAAGGCGTCAAGACTTTGGCGTGTTCCATTACCGATGCGGAACTGCGCTCAGGAAATACTTCGATCGCATTGACAGTCCAGGAACCTGTCGCCATCGTCATCAATGAAATCCACGCCGACCCGGATGCCGCCAATGGCGATGCGAACGGCGACGGCACAGCCAACGCCACCCAGGATGAATTTGTCGAGATCGTTAACAACGAACCGGCGAGTTTAGACATTAGCGGCTGGACGTTAAGCGATGGCAATAGCGCGCGTCACACTTTCCCTGCCGGCACGGTCATCCCTGCCAGTTGTTCGATCGTCGTGTTCGCGGGCGGCACACCTGCCGGCACATTCGGCTTCAGCCTAGTGCAAACGGCTTCCGCCGGGCAGTTGGGATTGAACAACACCGGCGATACCGTCACGTTGAATAACGGCGCGGTGGATGTGGCAAGTTACACATACGGCGCGGAAGGCGGCGACAATCAATCCCTGACGCGCGACCCAGACGTCACTGGGGCTGACCCGCTTGTCAAACATTCCATCGCTACCGGCTCGGGCGGGTCGTTATTCTCGCCCGGCAAAAAAGTGGATGGCAGTCAGTTTGCCGGATGCCCCGCCGAAAATAAGATCCATGATGTTCAGGGCAACGGCGCCTCCTCCCCAGTGGCTGGGCAGACTGTAGTCATTAAAGGCATCGTCGTTGGCGATTTCCAGGATGGCGCCAGCGGCGCGAACGGAGACCTCAACGGCTTCCACGCGCAAGAAGAGGATGCCGATGCAGACGCCGACCCGCTTACCTCGGAAGGCATCTTTGTCTTCGATGGATCTTCCCCGGCGGTCAATGTGGCGATTGGCGACCTCGTGCAAGTTGTAGGCGTTGTCTCTGAATTCAATGGCTTAACCGAGATTACAGCCTTCACCGGCGTGACAGTGCTAAGCAGTGGCAATCCGCTCCCCACCGCCGCAACCGTATCACTGCCTGTGAGCGCCGTTACAGATTTCGAGCCTTTTGAAGGCATGCGCGTGACCTTCCCGCAGGCGTTGGTGATTTCCGAATACTTTAACTTCGACCGCTTCAACGAGATCGTGTTAACTTCGGAACGCCACCTCACCCCCACCGCCCAATTTGAACCCGGCTCGCCGCAGGTGACGCAAGCCGTGCAAGATTTCCTGCTCGATAAAATCACCCTCGACGATGGGCGCTCGACTTCCAACCCGGACCCAGCCATCCACCCCAACGGAAGCCCGTTCGATCTCTCGAACCTCTTCCGCGGCGGAGATACGCTTGCGAACGTGACCGGCGTCATGGATTACTCGTTCAACATTTACAGAATCCAGCCGACGCAGGGCGCATCGTATGCCTCTGTTAACCCGCGCCCGGCCTCTCCCGAAGATGTTGGCGGCAGTATCAAAGTTGCCTCGATGAACACGCTCAACTTCTTCCTGACGCTCGATACCACGAACAGCGATACCGGACCCGGCCCATGCGGCGCGAATCAAAACCTCGACTGTCGCGGCGCCGACGCCAGCCAGCCGTTGGAATTCCAACGCCAGCGCAATAAACTGCTCGCCGCGCTCACCGGCTTGAACGCCGACGTGATCGGCTTGAACGAATTGGAAAACACCCCCGGCGTCAGCCCGCTCGGCGACCCCACCAACGGGATCGTAGCCGGACTCAACGCAACCTTCGGACCCGGCGCCTATTCCTTCATCGACACTGGCGTCATCGGCGGCGATGCGATCCGCGTGGGCTTCGTCTACAAAACAAGCACGGTTGTACCGGTTGGCAACTTCGCCATCCTCGATTCATCGGTCGACCCGCGCTTCAACGACAGCAAGAGCCGCCCGGCGCTCGCTCAAACCTTCGAAGAGATCGCCACCGGCGCGCGCTTCACGGTTGTCATCAACCACCTCAAATCCAAAGGCTCCGCCTGCGCCGACGTTGGCGACCCGGATCTTGGCGATGGTCAGGGCAACTGCAATCAGACCCGCAAAGCCGCCGCGCAAGCCATTGTGGACTGGCTCGCCACCGACCCGACCAATAGCAACGACGCCGACTTCCTCATCATCGGCGACCTCAACTCGTACGACAAGGAAGACCCCATCGACGCCATCAAGGCTGGCTCAGACGATACCGCCGGCACCAGCGACGATTACACCGACCTTGCCTTCCACTTCCAGGGTGAGGATGCCTACTCGTACGTGTTCGACGGACAAACTGGCTACCTCGATTACGGCTTGGCAAACAGCTCGCTCTTCCGCCAGGTGACCGGCATGGCAGACTGGCACATCAACTCCGATGAAGCCGACCTGATCGACTACGACACGTCCTTCAAACAAGCCGCGCAGGAAGCCATTTACGCGCCGGATGCCTACCGTTCATCGGATCACGACCCGGTTCTTATCGGACTGGAACTTGATCCGCCCTTCCCAAGCGCCTCCGTGCTTGACAATTTCAATCGCCCCGGCTCCGCGCTCGGACCCAACTGGCGCGGCTCCACCAGCGCGTACAAGATCGTCGGCAATCAAATGGTGGACGTGCGCAACAACGGACCGATCTACTGGCGGAACGCTTTCGGCGTGGATCAAGAAGTCTTCGTAACCCTCACCGATGTGGACGAGGACGGGCTCGAACAAAACCTGCTGTTGAAAGTTCAGGGTTCGATCCTGCCCAACTGGGGCTCCGGTGTGATCGAAGTGTTATACGACGCCAACACCAACACAGTCACCGTGTGGACCTACCGCCCCGACACGCTCGCATGGTACGGCTATAGCCAGATCCCCGTCACCTTCGCGGATGGCGATCAGTTCGGCGCGCGCGCCCTCTCTAACGGCTTGGTGCTGATCTACAAGAACGGCGTCGAGATTGGCGCTGTCACCCTCAACGCCGGCGACCAGGCTTTCTTCAACCCCAAAGGTGGCCGCATCGGACTCTGGTTCATCAACGCCAAAGACGCCTACTTCGACGACTTCGGCGGTGGGACTTTCGTCCCGTAAACAGATTCAACCTACTTGACTTGGATTGATCGTCAAGTGAATAACAAGAAAACAGCCCTGCGAAACAAATCGCAGGGCTGTTTTCTTACATCCTCAGGACTTACGCAGTTGGCGGGCAGTTGCACTGCCGCCGCCGCAGTGCAACTATGGCGCAACAGGTTCAACTGCGTAAATCCTAATCCTGTGGGATTGAACTGCATCAGGCGAGCGAACTCAAGGAGCGATAATTTTCACTTCACGTTCCTAACAACCCCTTGCCTGCCGCCACAGCCACAGCCGCCGCGCGCGAATCGACGCCAAATTTTTGGTAGATGCTTTGCAAGTGCGCCTTGACCGTTCTTTCTGTGATTCCCAATTGATAAGCGATCTCTTTGTTGCGCTCGCCTTTTGCGGCTGATTGCAACACCTCCAGTTCGCGCTCTGTCAGCGTGGAGTCGGCTTGGATGGGCGAAACAGGCTTCCCCTGCGTCTGAGGCGCGAGGACGCGGGCGAGAATCTCCGGCTTGAGCAACGTCTCGCCCTTCGCGGCGGCGCGGATCGTATCCAATAAACTTTCGCGGCTCGAGTCTTTGAGCAGATAACCGCGCGCGCCCGCTTGCAAACCGCGGATCATTAGATCGTCTTCGTTGTAGGTGGTGAGGATGACAATGGCGATTGCGGGAAAATCTTTTCGCAGGCGCTCGATGGCGGTGATGCCGTCCATGCGCGGCATTTGCAGATCCATGAGGATGACTTGCGGGTTGAGTTTTTTCGTTAACTCCAGACATTCCGCGCCATCCACCGCCTCGCCAACGACTTCGATATCGTCGGCTGTTTCGAGAATCAATCGCAATCCCTCGCGGACGATGAGATGGTCATCCGTGATCATCACGCGGATCATCACGACCTCCCCATCACGAATTGCACGCACGTTCCATTTGAATCGGATTGGATGGAGAGTATTCCGCCTGTGAGCCGCGCCCGCTCACGCATCCCCACCAGCCCGTAGCGACCTTTTGCCTGCCGATTCACGTCGAAGCCTTTGCCATTATCGCAGACTTCAAGTTCGAGCGTTTGACCTTGCGCGATGAATTTTATCCTCACCCGCGCCGCCTGCGCGTGACGCGCAACATTGGTCAACGACTCGCCCAGAATGTTCAGCGCGTGATTCATCGTTTCGGGGGAAAGCTGATTCTCGTTCACCACGATTTCACTTTCGCATGGAATACCCGTCGCGCGTGTGAAGCGTTCGATCCTTTCCTGGACCGAGTCTTCGATCTTGCTCGGCGCCGCCCGCAAATCGTCAATCGCGGCGCGAGATTCTGCCAGCGTGCTTCGCGCCCGCGCAATGGACTGCTCGACGATAGCGGCGGCGCGTTCATTTCGATGCGACGCCAGATGCGCTTTCGCCGCTTCGAGTTGCAAGACCAACCCCGCCACGCCCTGCGCCAGCGTGTCGTGTAACTCCCGCGCCATGCGTTGGCGTTCGTTCTGTAACGTCAGCGACTCGATCTTGGCGGCGGAGGCGGCGAGTTTGGCATTCGCGCTTTCGAGGCTTTCGGCGAGATCGATCGCCTTTTGGCGTTGCGCGAACAAGTGGTTGAACATCACCATGAATAAGATGATCGCCCCGCCGTTGACCAGCAATCCCGTCAACGACCCGAAGAAGGTCTCGCGGTCGGAAAACCAATACAATATGCCCAGCAACAAGGCGATGTAAAACACGCCGATTAAAAAAGCGCGGCGCGTATTGCCCCAAACGCCCAGCGATTCTCCCACAATGGACAGGGTGGCGGAAAAAAGAAACGCCAGTCCCACTTCTGAGCGTCCGTTCAACAACAAGACGATTCCCGCCATCGCCGCCGTCTGCGCGGGGTAATAGAAAAAAAGCCAGCGCTCACTACGCTCCACCCACAACACGTTCAGCCAATACAGCCCGATGTGCAGAACGAATAACGCGATCACTGAAACGATCACCGCCATTTCGCCCGCCTCCCAAACAGACATCACCGCCGCCACGCCCAAATACCCCATCAGCGCGGTCAGGAAGATATAGAACGGGAAAACTATTTTTCGGTCAAGATTGACGTTGGGGCTGTTCATGCTTCGCATTGTACTTCAACCCACCCACAAGCATATTGTCCGAACGGACAATGTCCGCTTTCGCGCCGAAAGGACGATGCGGCGAGCGGGGGAAATCCATACAATGACGCTATCTCGACCATAGACCACAGGCGATACACGATCTCCAGCGTCAATGGTCAATCGCCCATCGTCAAACAAGGAGTCCCTCGTGTCCAACTACCTCTACCTGCTCATCATCTTCGCGCTCAATTTCATTGCCGTCGGCGGCAAATGGAACCTCCCTCTCGCCGCGTGGATCGTCCCCGTCTTCGCCTTGCGCTTCTATCGCAACAGCCAAAGACCAGGGCTCGACTTTGCCCTGCTCTGGCTCGCCACCGCCATCCCGCTTATCGTCTCGTGGAGCGGCGCCACCTTCTTCCCGCGCCTCGGCGAAATCGGCTTCTTCCTTGCCGTCGCGCCCATCACCCTGCTTGCCGTTGTCATCGATCGTTACTTTCACGTTCGCTTCCCCACCTCCGCATGGGCGCTCATCATCTACCCCATCGCCGCCACCGCGCTCGACTTCTTCCAAGCCAGCGGCAGTCCCTTTGGTTCGTTCGGCGCGCTGGCATACACCCAACGCGGCTTCCCCGTCGCCATGCAGATCGCATCCATATTTGGGATTTGGGGAATCAGTTTCGTGATGAGTCTATTCGCCAGCGTGGTCAATCATTTTTGGGGAGGAAATGCTTCGCCTCTTTCCTGGGCTTCGGCTGGGCTACTCACCCTCATCCTTCTTCTCAGCCTCGGCCGGATTCTGCTCCCTGCCCAACCCAAGCAGACCGCCGTCATCGCGGGCTTTTCGCTCCCAGAGGGGACTCTGTCCCAGTCGCTGAATCAATTCAAAAGCGGGGATGAAACGGGTTTTCGTCAAGCCATGGATGAATTGCATGCGGCAGAATTGAATCAGATCCGCATGTTGGCTCAGAGTGGCGCGAACATCGTCGTCATTCAAGAAGGCGGCGTAATTGGCACAACCGACCAGATCGAGACGATGATCGCCAATGCGGGTATGCTCGCCAAAGAAGAAAATATCTATATCGTCGCGCCGACGTTTGACATCGGACAAACCCCGCCTGTGAATTCCGTCCGCATCATTGACCCGAACGGCGACGTGGTTTTGCATCACGTCAAATATGGCGGCAATATGTTCGAAGGCACGCTCAAAGGCGACGGCGTTTTGCAGACGGTGGATACACCCTATGGCAAACTCAGCGCGGTGATCTGCTGGGACGCGGACTTCCCGAACATCATCAAACAAACTGGCGCCCAAAATGTGGACCTGCTCATTGTCCCCTCGCAAGACTGGCTCGGCGTGCGCGACATCCACGCGAACATGGTCGCCTTCCGCGCCGTGGAAAATGGCGTCACAATTTTCCGCCAAACAGGGCAAGGCGTTTCGCTGGTCAGCGACGCGTATGGCAAAGTGCTCAATCAAATTGACACGTTTGAGGAGCCTGAAAGTGAATTTGTCGGCATCCAAAACATGACCGTGCCGATCACGTCCGTCAACACGCTGTACCCGAAGGTCGGCGATACTCTTGGCAATATGATGTTGCTCGGTTTGCTGGGATTGTTTGTTGGGATGTTCGCGGCGCGGCGCAAAAATAAACCAGTGGCATAATTGCCCAAACGTCCCGCAGGTTGGTTGAACCACGCGAATTGTTCGAGCAACCCTGCGGGACGATTCAACTCAAGGAAACCTCATGACATCATACACCCTCCGACACTACACCTCCGCCGATGCCCCACAAGTCGTGGATATGTTGAACGCCAACCGCGCCAACCCTCGCGCCGTAGTGGATGGCGCGGGCAATATCCGCTTGATCCGTTATGTTCCATTTTCAAGCAGTAAAGTTGTTGTTGAAGATGAGCAAAAAAATATCGTTGGATATGCCTATGTGGCAGACAAGGAAAATAACTTCGTCTTTGAAACAGGCGGCGGAGTCCGCCCCGATCATTGGAATACCGGCGCTGGCTCCATGCTGATCCAGTGGGCAGAAGAGGAAGCGTTCAAACTAAGCGCGAACGCCCCAAAGGGAGTCAGATGCGTCTTGCAGGTCAATATCTTTGAATCGGACGATGAAGCCATCCGATTGTTTGAAGAGGCGGGTTTTTCCAATATCCGCACGTGGGCGCATTACGACATTCAACTTAAAAGCGAGCATCCGCTTTCAGGTTACGTGAAGATCCGCTCTTTCGATTTAGATAACGATGACGATTGGGATCTGGTCAGCCCCGTGCAAGATGCCGCGTTCATGGATCATTGGGGCGCGCATTCGCTCCCGCCCCTTGAAAGCGCCGAGCCTGAAGAAGAGAACAATGAAGACGAGCCTGTTATCGATCCTTCCTATTCCAACGCCCAAGGCTATTGCTTCATTGCTTTTGTTGGCGATGAAGCGGCAGGCGGAATTCTGTGCAATGCAAAACTGGTCGAATTCCCGAATACGGGACGTGTGGGCAGTGTGTTCACCAATCCCAAATTCCGCAGAAAAGGCGTCGGCAAAAACCTGATGCTTTCCGCGTTCAACGCCTTTTACCAAAACGGGATGCGGCGCGTCATCCTGGATACCGATGCGCAAAGCTTCACCGACTCAGCCAAGTTTTACACAAGCTTCGGGATGAAAATCTATCGCCGCGAGTTTTTGTATGAAAAAGAAATCTGCGCAGGGGAAGAAATTCGACGGCTAAGCAAATAACAAGGACATGACTTGCCTCCGAATTTAATCGTTATGTAAAAAGCCACGGATTTCACAGATTCTCACGGATTGTGTTTTTCCCGAATCGAGGAAAACGAAAGCCGACCAGATTCAACTTGGTCGGCTTTTTTCGCGCAAATTCGTGAAACTTGTACTGAGCCTGAAAGGAGTGTCGAAGTATCCGTGGCTGAATCCTTAACCACAAGAATAATCCTACCTACCTGACAGTTTTAGGCTCTACCGTTTTTAACGGGAAACCTTTTTTTCAAACACAAAGGACACGACGGTCACAAAGGAAAACCCAAGGAATCTAGGCTCTTTTTTTGCCTTTGTGTACTTTGTGCCCTTCGTGGTGAAGC
>WBZY01000911.1_pt1 | contig 18417 bp, 19 predicted proteins | sample 5204191 | NCBI WGS metagenome assembly WBZY01 (sample SAMN12344363, study PRJNA552823) | activated sludge metagenome | biome: Activated sludge suspended growth; feature: Anammox Sidestream; material: Wastewater; isolation source: activated sludge from anammox sidestream of wastewater treatment...
GGGCGCGAGAGTTTCCGTCGGCGCGGGGATAGTCTCGGTGACCGGTGCGGAGGTAGAGGTAGACTCAACCGTCGGCATGGAAGTGAACGTGACCGGGGCAGAGGTGGGCGCGGAAGTTTGCGTCGCTTCTTTTTCGACGGGCGGGCTGTTCCGGTTTGTCAGCCAGTATCCCGCCGCCGCGACTCCGATCACGCCCAACACGATCACAGCGATGATCGCCGGTGAAAATTTTCTTTTTTCGGCAACGACTTGGTGTTTTCTCGTTGCCCGCAACGCGGAGAGCGTCTGCGTCTTTTTCTCCGCTCCAAGTTGCCCGGCGATCGCTTTGAGGGTTTGAACCATCTCAACCGCCGTGCCGAAGCGGTCATCGCGGCTTTTCGCCATCGCCTTTTGGATGATTAAGTCCATGTCGGCTGGCAGGTTTGGGTTAAACGTCAAAATTCGCGGAACCGGGTCGGTGACGTGTTTAATGGCGACCGCCATTGGAGTGTCGGCTTCGTAGGGCTGTTTACCGGTGAGCATTTCAAAGAGGATGATGCCGAGCGCATAAATGTCGGCGCGGCCGTCCACTGCGTCGCCGGTGGCTTGTTCGGGCGCCATGTACGCGGGCGTGCCGATGATGCCACTGCCGGTCATGGTGCCGGAACTTTGGGTCATCTTGGCGATGCCAAAGTCGGATATATACGGTATGCCGCGGCTGTCGAATAGGATATTGCTGGGCTTGAGATCGCGGTGGATGAACCCCCGCGAGTGCGCTTCATCCAACCCGGGCGCGATCTGTTCGAGGATGCGCGCCGCATCTGCCACGCTCATGATCCCTTTTTTGATGCGCTCCGAGAGCGATCCCCCGTTCATGTACTTCATCACGAAATAAGGCAGTTTGCCGTCTTCGGTCTCTCCCACATCGTAGACCGGCACAATGGAAGGATGCTCAAGCTGGGCGATGATCTTCGCCTCGCGCTGAAACCTCATACGGAATTGCGGGTCGGCGTGGAGCAGTTCAGGCGGCAGGATTTTGACAGCCACCTCGCGTTCGAAGCGCGGGTCGTATCCCCGGTAGACGGTTGCCATGCCGCCGCGTCCTAATTCAGACTTGATCTCGTATATCCCGATCTTTGAAGGTTGCATGACTCAAGTATACCTACCGGCAAGATTGGACGCAAGCGTCTTGTGTGACAATCGCATGAGACAAAAACTCCAACAATCGTCTAATACAATCGCAATGCTTGCAAAATTCCTTTTATGGTATAGTGTCGCCACTATGGACGAAAAGATCACAATTATCGAAGGACCGCCGCCTATTTTCGAGGCGGTCAACGACGGCTGGGCGTTGGGTTTGAACGAACGCGCCCAGTTATCCGTCCCGGCGTTGACGCGCTTGCGCACGTTCAACGGACCCGCGCTGGTGGAACGTTGTTACCGCGCGTGGAACGCAAAAGCGCCCATCCACTTGCATTATCGCAACGATGCCGGCGTCGAGCAGTCGGCGCCTATCTTTGCCGCTCGCAACGTGGAAACCTCCGACGGGCATGTGCTGTTGCTTTGGGTGCATCTCGACAGCGATAAGGTCGAATATGAGTTCGATCAAGGGGACGACGAGACCGACGAAGATAATCTTGAATAAGCCAACCGGCCGGGCATGCGCCCGGCCTCTTTATTTCATTTGTAACCCTCCCGTTGAATTGACTGTTGCCTGAGTTCCGGGTTGACGGTACAATCAGGGCAAACGCAATGATGGATCACTTTACAGGATGCGCGGCGCAACCATCGAAGTGAAAGCGGGCTTCCCGTCCGGGATGCCCGTTTATATTTTAATTTTCAGGAGATGAAAGTTATGGCTGGACAAATCAATGCTTTCCAGATCGCACAGGCGCAATTCGACCATGTCGCGGAACAGTTAAAACTCGACGCCGGCGTGCGCGAGGTCTTGCGTGTGCCTACGCGCGAGTTCACCTTCCGCATCCCGGTGCGGATGGACGACGGCTCGCTCAGCGTGTTCACCGGCTTCCGCGTGCAACACAGCGACGTGCGCGGACCCAGCAAGGGCGGCATCCGCTTTGCGGCAGACGAGACCCTCGACACCGTGCGCGCCCTCGCCATGTGGATGACGTGGAAATGCGCGGTGGTGGACATCCCTCTCAGCGGCGGAAAAGGCGGCATCGTCGTTGATCCTTCCAAACTTTCAGTCAACGAAAAAGAACATCTCTGCCGCGGCTGGGTACAGCAGATGATCAGAAATATCGGGCCGCGGCAAGACATCCCCGCGCCGGACGTGGGCACCAACGCCCAGATGATGGGCTGGATGATGGACGAGTATTCGAAATTATCCGGTGAATTTACGCCCGGCGCGTTCACCGGCAAACCGGTCGGGAGCGGCGGTTCGCAGGGACGCACCGAAGCGACCGGCTTTGGCGTGATCTACAATATCCGCGAAGCGATGAAACGCCGCAATATCGATCCGAAGAATTCTGTGGCGGCGATCCAGGGCTTTGGCAATGTGGCGCAACATGCCGCCATGGGGTTCGTCGAAATCCTTGGCGGAAAAGTAGCCTGCGTTTCCTGCTGGGACCGCAACGATAAAAAATCATACACGTACAGCCACAAAGACGGCGTGGACGCAAAATTCCTGCTTTCGATCACCGATCAATACGGCACAGTGGATAAAGTAAAAGCAACCGAGGCGGGTTACGTGGCAGAAGACGGCGACGCGTGGCTCTCAAAAGAAGTGGATGTCCTCATCCCTGCCGCCATTGAAAATCAGATCAACGCCGAGACGGTGAAGAAAATTTCCAGCCGCTTGAAGATCATGGCAGAAGGGGCGAACGGTCCCACCACGCCCGAAGCGGATGAATTTTTCAAGGAAAAAGGCATCTTCCTCGTCCCCGACTTTTTGTGCAACGCGGGCGGCGTCACCACCTCTTACTTCGAAGGCGTGCAGAACGATATGAACTTCTACTGGTCGAAGCAAGAAGTGCTGGGGCGGCTGGACGAAAAGATCACCGACGCGTTCAACGCCGTATATGAAATGTCGGAGAAAAAGAACGTCTACATGCGCGACGCGGCATACATGGTCGCCATCCAGCGCGTGGTAGACGCGATGCAAATGCGCGGCTGGCTTCAAGGCGATTGGTAAACGACAGCGAACGACAAGCCCTCGTCACTCAACGAGGGCTTTTTCTTTTGGATGAAGAACCCGGTTCATTTCGACCCTTCGACACGCTCAGGGCGGCGCGGGCAACCTGATTCACCCTCTCAACCTTTGTGTCCCTCCAGGCAGACCACCCCCTCCGCGCCGACTTGGGCATTGTGCGCAACCCCGGCAGGCAGGTCGAGCCGGTCGCCCGCATGCAACTCCAGTGATTGACCCAACTCCGGCAAACCGAATGTGATCGAACCGCGCAGGACGTAGATGACTTTGTCGTATGAGTGGGAATGTGCCGCGTAGGTATCGTGCGGTCCATTCGACCACGTGTAAGGATGCAAACCTTCATCCGCGCACAAACGCGTCAGTGTGGATTCGGTTGGGGCGGCTGAACCAGCCCAACGGGTGACATGAGGCGGGTTTATATCTTCTCCATCAACTCGATCCGATTCCCAAACGGATCAAACACATGCGCGCGCTTGAATCCCTCCAGCGGCGGTTGTGATTGATCCCATTCGTAACCAGCGACTTGAACTTTTTCGAGAAGCGCATCCAAATCATCTACCATAAACGCGGGATGTGCCTTGCGTGCAGGACGAAAGTCATTTTCGACGCCAAGATGAAGTTGTACCTGATCCGATTCAAACCACGCGCCGCCGCGCTTTGCAAGTTCGGCGGGCTTGGGAATTTCAGTGAGTCCGAGAATGTGAACATAAAATGCCCGCGCTGAATCTTCTTGATCCGCGGGCATGGCTAATTGAACGTGGTGGATGGAGAGGATGGTCATGATTTGTAAGACAAGATTAATCTTGTCCTACGGCTCAACCGGATACCCCGCATTGATCCACGCTTCCAACCCGCCGAGCAATGCTTCGACTTGTGTGTATCCATTGTGCAACATGAGGAACGCCGCACGGGCGCTCGTATGCTCGTTCGGTCAGGTGCAGTAGGTGATGATCCATTGGTCTTTGTCGAGGTTGACGCTATTAATGTCAATTTCAAATCGATCCAACGGAATGGACAACGCGCCTACTACATGCTTCTCGCTGTATGCTTCCGTGCCTCGCACATCCACGATGATCGCCGCGCCGGCAGTGTAAGCAGTGTACGCTTCTTCCAACGAAATGCGCGGAACGTCCGCTTCGGTGGCGGGCAGGTTGGAAGGCGTGGATGGATTCCCCGGCTCAAGAATTATGACTGGCGTCGGCTGGGCGGTCGGGAATAACGCGTTGCACGCAAGCGTTGCGAGGATGAGAATTGAAATGGCGAGGAAGATTCTTGTTTTTTGCATGGTTCCTCCGTAGGGGCGAACGGCCGTTCGCCCCTACAACAAATCACAACTCACAAAACCGATCGATTTGCTTCCCGATGATGGCGAGACTGTCCTGCCAGAATTTTTTCTGCGTGATGTCGATGCCGAAACGCTTGGCGAGTTTCGCCGCAGACGCTTCGCCGGTGGAGGCGAGCAGGTTCATGTAATCGGGGACAAAGTCCGCGCCGCGTTTTTGGTAGATGGCATATAAGCCTGTGGCAAACAGCAGACCAAACGCATAGGGGAAGTTGTAGAACGAGAAGTTTGGCGAATAGTAATGCGGCTTCCACGTCCACATGAATTTTTGCAAATAGCGTTCATCGAGTCCGTCGCCATAGGTCGCTTTTTGGGCGCACTCCATGATCTCGCAGAAATCGTCGGCAGAGAGTTCGGATTTTTCGCGGCGTTCCATCACTTCCTTTTCAAAGAGGAAGCGCGAGTAAATATCCACGATCACCTGTCCCGCATTTTCAATTTGCGATTCAAGCACAGCCAGAATCTCTTGCGGGTCTTTTGAAGTGGACAGCACGGCTTGGGTGATGATGGTCTCGCACATGATGGAAGCGGTCTCTGCGAGAGTCATCGGCGTGTTTTGTTGCAGTTCGGTCTTGCCTGCTTTGTACGCGCAATAATTATGGAAGGCGTGACCCAACTCGTGCGCCAGCGTGCTGACCTGATTGAACGAACCGTCGAAATTGGCAAGGACGCGGCTTTCCTTCACCGCCGGGACTCCCATGCAGAACGCGCCGCCGCGTTTTCCATCGCGTTGCTCGGCGTCGATCCAATTGTTCTTGAACGCAGTCGCAGTCATATCATGAAGATCGGATGAAAATTCGCCGAAATGTTTGAGGATGAAATCGCGCGCTTCATCGTACGAATAGACCTTGTCCGTTTTGCCGAGCGGGGCGAAGATATCCCACCACGCCAGTTTTTCTTTGCCCAGTTTCTTCGCCTTGTGTTTGAAATACTTGCGGAACATCGGGAACGAATCTTTCATCGCGCCCATCATCGCGTCGAGCGTCTTGCGGTCCATGCGCGCGAAATCAATCGCAGCATGGAGCGCGTCTTTGCGTCCGCGTCTTTTCCACAGGATGTTCGATTCGCCTTTGACCCCGTTGAGGGTCGCGGCTAGCGTCTCTTTGACTCCCTCCCACGCCTGATTCTCCGCGTCGTACGCGCGGTGGCGAGTCGCTTCATCGGGATGCGAGCGGAGGTTGATCAGCGCGGGCATGGGCAACTTTTGAAGTTTGCCATCCAGCTCGAAGTCCACAGAAAGTTGCGAGGTGACCGTCCCCTGCAATTTGCCGAAGGCGTTGCCTCCGCTGAGCGACATTTCGGCGGCGAGCATTTCCTCCGCTTCGCTCATCAGATATTTTGCCTGATCGCGCGTCTCTTTGAGTCCGAACGCGTGCGCCTTCGCCGAGGGATTCGTGGCAAGGGCTTCATCGAGTTTTTTACCGAGCGTTCCAACCCACGCGCTGAATTGCGTGCCGAGGTTGCGCTGGCGCACCTGCACTTGCTCGAGTTCGGAGAGCAGGCGGTTGGCGGTTTTATTCCGCGAGTCGGTGGTGACGAAGGCTTCGATGTACGCGCCGAGCGTCCCGCCGAGTTCGTAGATGGCGTTGAACTGATCCACCGCCTTGCCGAGCAGAGCGCCGAGCTCCTTCGATTTTGTTTTTGCGCTGGCTTTGGTCAATTTGCTCTTGTAGAATTTCTCGAACTTATCCAGAAGCGCTGAGTATTCCTTCACGGCGTTCTTGAACTCTTTCGATTCGAGCGAGGGATAGACATTGGTCATATCCCAGCGAGGGGCAGAGATGGTCATGGAAACTCTCCTTGGAATTAATTTCGTATCTCGTGTAGGGCGCGTTCTCTTACGCGCCCGTTGGCGTTAGAGAACGCCAACTACACATCAATAATAAAACCTTCAAACCCAAGTATACTCTGTTGTATAAAGAGCGTTATGAAGTAAAATAAGCGCACTCAACAACGAGGAGCCGTGCCATGAAAGTAACCATCCTTCAAGAAAACCTTGCGCGTGGATTAAGTATCGTATCGAAAGCGGTTTCGCCGCGCAGTACATTGCCTGTGCTTGCGAATGTGTTGATCGCGTCGGACGAGGGACGCTTGCGACTCTCCGCCACAAATTTGGAGATGGGCATCACGTGTTGGATTCCCGCGCGCATCGAAGAAGAAGGCTCGACCACCGTGCCAGCGCGCACGTTCTCCGATCTGGTGAGCACCTTGCCGAGCGATCAAGTGATGTTGAAACTCGATACACAAACGCAAACGCTCAATGTGCGCGGCGGAACATCCACGAACGACATCAAGTGCATCGACGCGCAAGAGTTCCCGCCGTTGCCCACGCCCGATCTCGAAGGCGCGGTGCAGATCAACGGCGGCGATTTCCGCGAGATGATCCATCAAGTGGTCTTCGCGGCGTCCTCTGATGAAGCGCGTCCTGTCTTGATGGGTGTTTTGATGCAAGTGGATAAAGACAAGCTGACGATGGCGGCGGCAGATGGATTCCGACTCTCCGTCCGCAAAGCGGTTCTTTCCGCCCCCGCGCCTGCTTCAGTTTCCGCCATCGTCCCCGCCCAAGCCTTGAAGGAGTTGGCGCGCGTCGCATCCGATGGTGAAGAGCCGATCTACATGGTGTTACCCAAAGGACGCGGACAGGTCGTCTTCCGCGTGAAAGATGTGGAAGTGGTCTCGCAATTAATTGACGGCACATTCCCCGATTTTCAACAGATCATCCCGCGTTCGTATAAATCGCGCACGTTGGTTTCAACTTCATCGTTGTTGAAAGCCTGCAAACAAGCCGAAATTTTCGCACGCGAGGGTTCCAACGTGGCGCGTTTCAATATCAAGTCCGCGCAAAGCGATATGCAACCCAGTGAAGTGGAAATTTCCGCCACCTCCGAAGAGACTGGCAAGAACGAAACCATCGTCGAAGCCACAGTGGACGGCGGCGGATTGCTCATCGCGTTCAACGTGAAATTCCTGCGCGAAGCCTTGGAAGTCATCCGCACCCCCAACGTCGCGTTGGAAACGTCCGCGCCGAACGCGCCTGGAGTGGTCAAGCCTGTGGGCGACGACCAATTCCTGCATGTGATCATGCCGATGCATTTGGGTTAGTCAGATAGTCGGCTAGTTTGATGGTCTGGTAGTCAAAAAAAAAGCGCTTCGTCGAGTAACGAAGCGCTTTTTTTATCGAATTTGAGTAAGTTTCTATCGCCGATCGGCAAGGTCTTGACGATCTACTTCACATCCACCAACTCAACATCGAACACCAGAGTCGCATTCGGCGGGATGACTCCGCCCGCGCCGCGCTCGCCGTAGGCAAGATCGGGCGGGATGATGAGTTGCGCCTTGCCGCCGACCTTCATCAGCGCGATGCCTTCGTCCCAGCCCTTGATAACGCGTCCCTGCCCAAGCGGGAAGGTGATCGGCTCGCCGCGTGAAACCGAACTATCGAACACGCCTCCATCTTGAAATTTACCTGTGTAATGCACGCTCACCGTTTTTCCCGCCTCGGCTTGCGCGCCCGCGCCTGCTTGCACTTCGATGTATTCCAATCCGCTTGATGTTTTCATGATGCCTCCAATTATAGAAATTTGGCTTTACCGTTAGGAAATCTTTTTTAAACACAAAGGCTTGTACTGAGCCTGTCGAAGTAACACGACGGTCACGAAGGAAAAACGCAAGGGATCAAACTCTTTTTCTCCCTTTGTGTACTTTGTGTCCTTCGTGGTGATGCTCTTTTTTCAGCAATTGTAACTGTTGTTTTACAAAATTGACATTTGTTTTCAGTTTGCGCGTGAGGGTGTACAATAAGCCCCGTTCAATATTTTTTGGAGGCATCTATGGGATTGAATCGAAACGTCAGTCTTTCGGCGGGGCTGGGATACAAGGGAGGCGCTCCGTACCTGACCTACATCCTGCATCGCATCGGGGGAAGCGCGTTGTTCATCTTCTTCACGGTTTACATTCTTTCATTGCTAGGATTGGACTCCATGCAGGCGCTGATGGGCAACTGGATCTTCCAAACGTTCATGCTGACCTTCGGGCTGTTCCACGCCATCAACGGACTCCGCATCTCCATCCTTGACCTGTCACCTAAACTCATCGAGCATTACCGCACCGCCATCAACATTGAGTGGGTAGTGTACGTTATCGTGGCGGGATTCGCGTTATTCGTTGTGTTCCGCAACGCGTTCGGAGGTTAGACATGGCAGCGAGAACCCTTCCCCTCAACAAGCGCGGCTTCAACTTCGAGACCTTCATGTGGGCGTTCACGCGCTTCACGGTGATCGCCATGTACGGCTTGATCCTCGCGGGCATCCTCGGCGGGCTGATCGTCAGCGCGCAGACAGGCGCGAACCTCGGCGACGTGTTTTACTGGGCGTTCTTCCCCAACCTGGCGGAGAATCCAATCGGCGTGATCTGGATGACCATCCTCGCCAAGTTGATGGTCATCGCGTTTGTGCTGGTCGCGTGCGGGCACGGCGTTCACGGCGTGTTGGAAATTTGGGATGATTATGTTACAAGCGAAGGCGCAAGACGCTGGGCGCGGAATATTGTCATCACGTATGCGGTCGTGGCAAGCCTTATTGCAGTTTATGTTATTTTGACGGCGTAGTTTTTTAAACACGAAGGGCACAAAGAGCACGAAGGTTGGTCGTTGGTGGAACGAGAGGAATTGACTTGGAGTTTGTTTGAGGATGAGTTAGTCAGAAGGAACCGCATTCATGCCAAATCCGCCGAAGAAAATTTATCTGCCTGTTCCAGCAGAGACGGAGAGAATCGGAAAGTTGGTTCTTGATGCGGCATATAAAGTTCATACGATTTTAGGACCTGGTTTGCTTGAGTCGGTTTACCAAACAGCCACAAAACATGTGCTGACGACAAGCGGAACACTCGCAGAGACAGAAGTAAAACTCCCAATCATGTTCGAAGGAGTGGAACTCGACTCTGCATTGAAGATTGATCTGCTCGTTGAAAAGTGGTGATCGCAGAGTTGAAGTCGGTTGAGAAAATGCATCCAGTGTTTGAAGCGCAGTTGATAACCTACCTTCGTTTGAGTAAAGTGAGGCTCGGTTTTCTCATCAACTTCAATGTGCCTCATCTCAAAGACGGTATCAAACGAATCGTGGTGTAAAGAAATTAAACACGAAGGTTGGTTAGTTGGTAGAGCGAGATGAATTGGTTTGGAGTTTGTTTGAGGACGAGCGAGTTTGAAGTAAAAGAAAAATAACAAAATCTTTCAATCACTAAAGGCATCAAGGTCACCAAACCCATCAGCCTTAAATCCTTAGTGCCCTTCGTGTCCTTTGTGGTAAAAAATGGAGTATTCATGGCAAATGTTCATCAATTTGAAGTGATCGTAGTCGGCGCAGGGGGAGCGGGGCTTATGGCGGGACTGTACGCTTCGCGTGGCGCGAAGACGGCGGTGATCAGCAAGTTGTACCCGACGCGTTCGCACACGGGCGCGGCGCAGGGCGGGATCAGCGCGGCATTGGGCAATTATGAGGAAGACAAACCCGAATGGCACATGTACGACACGGTCAAAGGGTCGGATTATCTCGGCGACCAGGATGCCATCGAATTTATGACCAGCGAAGCCATCCACGCGGTGCTTGAGCTCGAACACATGGGCTTGCCGTTTGACAGAACGCCTGAGGGACGCATCTCACAGCGTCCGTTCGGCGGGCATACGAATAATGAAACAGGCAAACCCGTCCGCAGAGCCGCGCACGCGGCAGACCGCACGGGTCACATGATCCTGCAAACGCTGTATCAGCAGTGCATCAAGAACAACGTCACATTCTTCGATGAATATCAAGTGATTGATTTCATTATGGTGGACGGCAAAGCGACGGCGGTCGTCGCAATTGAATTAGCCACTGGCAAATTTCACATCTTTCACGGAAAAGCGATCATCTTCGCGACGGGCGGACATGGTCGCATTTTCGAAGTGACGTCCAACGCCTACGCCTACAGCGGCGACGGAGCGGCGATCCTCTTCCGTCGCGGCATTCCGCTCGAGGACATGGAATTTTTCCAGTTCCATCCCACAGGCATTTACAAACTCGGCATCCTCATCACCGAGGGCGCGCGCGGCGAAGGCGCAGTGCTGATCAACGGCAAGGGCGAACGCTTCATGCCGAAGTATGCGCACACGGTCAAGGATTTGGCGTCGCGCGATGTGGTCAGCCGCGCGATCTACACCGAGATCAAAGAAGGTCGCGGCATTGACGGTAAAAATTATGTCTATCTGGATATCCGCCCTGAGACGGTGAACAAATTCGCGGCGGAGGACGGACGCACCAACCCCGACGGTTCTCCCTACAAGATCACTGGCGACACGATCTTGCAAAAGATTCCCGACATCGTGGATTTCTGCCGCGTCTACCTCGGAGTGGACCCTGTCACACAAATGATGCCGACTCAACCGACCGCGCATTACACGATGGGCGGAATTCCGACGACAAAATATGGCGAAGTAGTCGTTGACGATAAAGGCACGAAAATCCCTGGCTTATTCGCGGCAGGCGAGTGCGCGTGCGTGTCTGTGCATGGCGCGAATCGACTCGGCACGAACTCACTGCTCGACCTCGTTGTGTTCGGCAAACACGCGGGACAAACAGCCGCGGAGTACGCCAAGTCGGTTGACTGGGCGAAACTGCCCGACGATGCCGAAGCAGGCGCGAGGTCCGAATTTGAAGCGTTGCGGAATGGGTCGGGTAAAACGAATGCGTACGATCTATCCAATGAGATGAAGAAGGTCATGTTCGAGGAAGTCGGCATTTATCGAAACGAAAAAGATATGGCGTCGGCGTTGGAAAAAGTGCGCGACATGCAGGCGCGATTCAACGATGTGCGCGTGGGCGACACGGGTCATGTGTTCAATACCGAATTGTTGAACGCGTGGGAACTCGGCAACATGCTGGCGGTGGCGGAGGCGGTGGCGGCAAGCGCGTTGAACCGCAAAGAATCGCGCGGCGGACATGCGCGCGAGGATTATCCCGAACGCGACGATGAGAATTGGTTGAAGCATACGTTGATCACGAAGAAGAACGGCAAGTTGGAAATTAGTTATAAGCCTGTGGTGATCACGAAGTTTCAGCCAAAACCCAGAGTCTATTAACCACAAAGGACACGAAGCGCACGAAGGATATAAGGATACGAGTTTGGCGTCTGTGATACCGTTTGTAGTTTTCAGATTGTCTCATTCAGCCTTTACTTTGACCTTGCTCATCCTCAAAGAAAATCAAACCAAACCTTTTATGTCGACCAATGAACAACCTTTGTGTTCTTTGTGCCCTTCGTGGTAAATGTTTTTGAGACTGGAGATTAGAGATTATGGAAGTTACCGTAAAAATTTTTCGCTACAACCCCGAGAAAGATTCGCGCGGACATTATGAAACCTACACGGTCGAGGCGCATGAGAACGAACGCATCCTCGATGTGCTTGAGTTGATCAAAGGTCACAAGGACGGGTCGCTGGCTTTCCGCCGTTCGTGCGCGCATGGCGTGTGCGGATCGGATGCGATGCGCATCAATGGGCGCAACATGCTGGCGTGTAAAACGCTGGTGCGCGACGTGGGCGCGAACATCACGATCGAGCCGTTGCTGGGTTTGAAAGTTGTCAAAGATATGATCGTGGACATGGAGCCGTTCTTCGATAATTACAAGAAGATGCTTCCGTATCTCATCAACGAGTCGCCGTTGCCCGCCGATGGAAAAGAACGCTTGCAATCTCCCGAACAACGCGCGCGCTTCGATGAGACCACCAAATGTATTTTGTGCGCGGCTTGCACCACGTCGTGTCCGTCGTTCTGGGCGAGCGAGGAGTATTACGGTCCCGCCGCGTTGATGGCGGCGCATCGTTTCATCTTCGATAGCCGCGATGAGGGCGCATCGGAACGCTTGCACATTTTGAGCGAGACGAACGGGACGGTGCGATGTCACACCGCGTACAACTGCACGAACGCCTGTCCGCGCGATATTCATATCACGAAGGCGATTGGCGAGTTGAAGTTGGCGATGGTGACGGGAAATCTCGAGTAATTGGTAAATGGTAATTGAGGGGAGGATTAGAGAATTGGAGATTGGAGACTGGAGATTGGAGACTGGCAAGCCGTGTCTGTGAGGATGCGGCTTATTTTTGTTTCAGGTTTATAATTCTCATCGAATGTTGAGACGGTAAGTTATTTGGGGAAGTGCAAATGCCTTGTATGAAATCATGAAAGAGAGAGCGCCATGATTAGCCAGAACATATCAATCATTCGAGCAGGCTCCTTAATTTTATTTGTCCTTGCCCTGCTGGGACCGTGGACGTTTGACGTCATTAATGTTCCCGCAGAATACGAATGTTCAGCGCCTTTTATCCGTTTGAACGGCGATTTCTGCGGGATGCCCATGTCGGGGTTTCAGTTTTTTGGGCTATGGGTCGGCGGTTTTTTCTTCATGCTCTTCGAATTGATCGCGGGAGAATTCACGGGACACGCGCTCGAATTTCTCATGGGTCTTTCGATTCTGTTTCTGATACCATTTTTCACCACCCTATTCCTGCTCTGGAAGAAAGACGCGCGTCGATTCCGAACTATCCACCTTATCGCATGTGTGTTGGCTTTGATTCTCGCATTGGTGTTTTTCATCGACCAGATCAATGACCCCATCATCCGCCTGTGGGGACTCTGGCTTTACATTCTGATGGCGGTCAGCGTGATCGTGATCGAGTATCTCGCGTCAAAAAATAATCCCGCCTCGAATATCTGACTCGAACGCGCCATCTACTGGCTTTCCATCCAATACGAAATGAACGGATCAGCCTGTTGCAAAGTTGCGATTTCCGCCTCGCACATGAGGGACTGTTGCGCGGGCTGTCCTTCCGTTCTGAAGATCCGCCCGATCATACGCGGATCGCTCCAGTGTTCGCGGTCCACGTAGCCGAGGCGGTAGTAACCGTCTCCGCTTTCGTAGCACCAAGTCTGCCCGTAGATAATGATCGGTTCGGGAAGGGACAGGATGGATCGGGGAGTCAACTCAGAGAGGGATGCGGGATAACGTCCCTCGCGCGCGTAAAATGATTCGATGGCTTGAACGACTCGTTCCGCCCGTTGCGAGGTCAATACTCGAAAATCAACTTGTTGCGCCAAAGTCGAAACCCAGATCATCAAAGCGGGGACGAGTAGAAGATATGCAATGCCAGCCAGTTTTGTTTTGGACGGCAAAGCAATCAGCAGGGTAAGCCCGGAAAGCAGGACGGCAAGCATCGGAGCAAACAGGAGAATGTACTTGAGGGAATCGTAGGTATTATCCCAAACTGTTAGATCGTAGATTTTGAAGAGCGTTCCAATGATAAGAAGAATACCAACGAAGAAGACGGGAATGACAATTCGCGCTTGCGGTTCGGATGAACGCAGACTCAAACCCGAATAGAGCAAGAACGCCGCATTGACCAGCGCAAGAGGGATCAGGAAAAACGCGGCTGTCGCTAGGTCTGAGAATAGCAGGGAAGTAGGAATGAGCAGAAGCGCTAGAAGAACCAGCCCCGTGAATATCCACACCTTGGGGTTCACGCGCTCGATCACCTTTGGCAACACCAGCGCGAATAATCCGCAAAACAGGCTCGCAACCGCGGCGGCTCCCATGATCCCCGATGAGCCAGCGGACGAGATCATCGCAAACACCACAAAGAGCACAATCGTGATGAGGAGAACGAATACAGACGTCTTCATGTCTACCTTCCTTTTCTTACTTGACGGGGTGAAAAGGAAAACGTATCGGGCAGATTCCGCTTAACGTTTACTAGACCTCTTGCGAAAGTCGTTTTTGCCACAGAGAAAAAGAGTGTTTCTCAAAGGTCTCTGTGGTTAAACAAGAGATACTTATGCAAGAGGTCAATTCTCAAGTTCGCAGTGTGCGCGGCTTATTGTATTTCCGGCAGGACCAGCGGAATATCCAAAAACGGATGCTTGACCACCCGCACGGGCAAACAATACGCTTCAGCAATTCGTTCGGGTTGCAATACTTCCCCGGGCTTCCCCATCGCCGTGATGTTTCCCGCGACCATTAACGCGATTCGATCCGCATAATGCGCCGCGAGATTCAAATCGTGCAAGGCGATCAACACGGCAAGGTTATCTTTGTGAGCAAGGTCGCTCACCAACTCCAACAAGCCAACTTGATACTGTATATCCAAATGCGCGGTGGGTTCATCGAGCAACAGGATCGGCGTGGATTGGCACAAGGCGCGCGCGAGTAAAACCCGTTGTTGTTCTCCACCGGAGAGTTCGCCCACGCGGCGTTCGGCAAAGTGAAGCGCGCCCACGCGCTGAAGCGCTTGCCGCGCGATCTCTTCGTCGCCTCTCGATGGCTGACCTAAAAACCCAAGATAAGGCGCACGCCCGAGTAATACGGTTTCCCAAGCGGTAAACGCCGGTGGTAGTGAAACCGCCTGCGGAACGGTGGCAATATACTTCGCTCGTTGCATGGGATCCAGCGATGCGAAATCGTCTCCGTTCGCGCGAACGTGACCCGAATAGGGAATCACCCCGCTTGCGGCGCGGATGAGCGTGGATTTGCCCGCGCCGTTCGGTCCGATCAGCGCGAGGACCTCGCCGCTTTGCACAGCGAGGGAAATATCGCGCAAGATTTGGCGGGAGCCGTAATAGGCAGAGATGTTTTGGATTTTCAACATGGCAGAAACAGACGGGCGCGGCAACATTCATGTTGCCGCGCTGCAATGGATTAAAAAATCAAATACCAATATAACGCGATCTCGTCCAAGGGCGGGTTTAGGGCTTTATATAATTCCATGTCGAACCCGCGCAGTTCGAAACCGCAACTTTCATAGAGCCGGCAGGCGTTCACATTGATATCCTGTGTTTCAAGGAACACGCCGGGGAAACCTTTTGTTCTTGCCCAATCGAGCGCGCGAGCCATTAATGCGCGCCCAATCCCTCGCCGTCGAAATTTTGTGTCCACTCCGAGATCGCATAGATATGCATAATTATTCCAGTGTTTCCGCGCTTCAATCTGCCCTGCGAGTTCATTGTCTGCATACGCAAAAAAGAGGTTGCGGTCCGGGTCGCTGTCGTACGCCATGAAATCGGTCACGCGCCGGCCGCCGTATTTTTTTGTATAGGGAGGCACATCCATAACCGTATAAGAAATCTTTCCCCGTTCGGCGCGCAGAACCAATTTGGAAGTTACCAGGAAGGAATCGTCAAATTGACGATAGTCTTGATCGTTCTCTTTGTCGATTGCGCGGATGGAGATTTCCATGTTTACCAATATCCTTGATTCTTAGCGGTCTTCAACACCCATAAGAAGAACGGCGCGCCTGCCAGCGCGGTGACGATGCCGACGGGAATCTCTTGCGGCGCGATGACGATTCTGGCGAGGATGTCGGAGAGAAGCAGGGCGATCGCGCCGCCGAGAATGCTGAGGGGGAGTAAACGCCGGTAATCGGGACCAAACCACAATCGGGTGAGATGCGGGACGATCAGTCCGACGAATCCGATAATGCCGGAAAACGATACCGCCGCGGCAGTCGCCAGGGAGGAGGCAGTCAAAATGATCCGCTTGGCGCGCGAGACGTTCAGCCCGAGTTGTTGCGCCTGATCGTCGCCGAATTGCAGGAGATTCAGCGCGTGACCACAGAAAGCCAGAATGCCCAGACCGATGACGAGGTATGGCATGATCGCAAGGATCGCCGCCCACCCGTTTTGGCTCGCGCCGCCGAGAAGCCAGCCTAACGCGCGGCGAACTTCGCTCGTGGAGCGGATCATGAGGAATGAGGTGAGCGAGGTGGCGAACGATGAAACGGCAACGCCGGCGAGGATGAGGCTGGTTGTCGGTATGGTTCGACCAACCCGCGCCAGGGAATATACGATGAAGACTGTGATCAGCGCGGCAACGAATGCCGAGAGTGGAATCGCCATCAGACCCCAGAATGAATAGGGCCACTGGACCGACATGGCGATCACCGTGCCCAGCCCCGCGCCTGATGCGACGCCGATGAGGAATGGGTCAGCCAGTGGGTTGCGGAATAATCCTTGATATGCCGCTCCGCTCCCGCCCAATGCCGCGCCAGTGAGCGCGATGAGGATCGTGCGCGGCAGGCGTATCTTCCATAAGATCGAACCGTTGATCTCTGTGCCGTTGCCGAGAATGGTTTGCCATAACTCGCGCGGTGAAATGAAAACAGAGCCAATGGCCAGGCTGAGGAGGATCGCGAGGCAAAGAAAGAGGAAGGAGGAAAGGAGAGGGCGCATGGATATCGTATCCACGGGAAGATGCAAACAGGTAGACACGCGCGCGTGTCTACCTGTTTATTTCTTACTTAAACAACTCGGGGTGCAATAGTTTCGCCAATTGTTCCAGCCCATCCACCAGGCGCGGGCCGGGGCGGCTGACCAGGTTATCGTCGAAAGTAAAAATTTGATTGTTCTTCACCGCATCGAGCGTTTCCCAGCCGGCGCGGGCCAGCACCGATTCGGGCGTTACGCCCCACATCGAATCGCCGAGGACGATCACCGAAGGGTTCGCGGCGACGATCTGTTCCAAACTCACTTGCGGGTAAGCGTCGGTGATGCCAGCCAGGGTTACGAGGTTGGCTCCGCCAGCGCGCTGAATGAGCAGGTCGCCGAAGGTGCCGAGACCGTACGAGTAGGGTTTCGCCGCGTCCGTTGCGTCGATCTCATAAAAGACCGTTGGGCGGGCAGAGATGGGCGCGATCTTTTCATCCACCGCGGCAACGCGCGCTTCGAGCGAGCCGATGAGTTCTGTCACGTCATGCCCAGACAGCTGACCGACAACATCAAGGTTCACATACATTTCTTCAAGCGTGACCGGGTTCTTCAGGTAAAACACGGTCAACCCCAAATCTTCAAGTTGCTTCACAAGTTCGGGCGTGTTGATCTCGGCGGCGAGCACCAGGTCGGGTTCGAGCGCCACGATCGCTTCCACATTGTATTCGCCGAACGATCCGCCAATGGATTCGATCGAGGCGGCTTCGGCGGGATAATCGGAAAATTCATCGCGTCCGACCACCTGTGAGCCTGCTCCAATGGCGAAGAGGATCTCCGTGTTGGAAGGGGCGAGCGAAACGATTCGCTGAGGGGTTGTTTCGAGCGTGATTTCGCGCCCAAGCCCATCGGTATAGCGTTTGGCTGGTATTTCGGTTGGCGCGGCAGTGACAGGCGCTTCGGTGGCGGCGACTGTAGGCGCAACAGGCGCAACTGTCGGCGTGGTTTGCGGCGCGCACGCGGTCAACAGCGCGATGAGTAAAGTCAATAGTAAAGTCTTGCGTAACATGGTTTCTCCTAAGGGTGTGGTGCGACCGGCTTAAGCCGGTCTGACTTGATCGTACAAATTAAAATCCCCAGCCAAAGCCGGGGAGGTTGGGGAGGCGATGCGAGTCTAGCCGTCCTCCACCTCCTTTCCGCGAGGGTGTGGTAGAACCGACCAGTGCGGGCGACCTGACTTACTTAGTCTCCTAGCCGGCTAGTCTGATCGTCCTCCAGTCGCATATGTTCGACTGGGAGACTGGGAGACTATTTGACTATTTGACCAACATCACAGTTGCGCGACAGTGTTGGAATTTCACCAACTTCGCCGCTGAATGGTCGATAAAATTGTGGCGCGATTGTATGCCCGTTGGAAACGCCCGTCAAGTGTATAATGGGAAACATCATTCTGGCGGCGCTGTATCGTATTCGAAAACGAGGTAATCATGAATCCTGATTTCAAAGTATCCTCTGAGCAACGGCAGGCAGAGGTGCCCGTCACCATTTTTCGGGTGTCTGGCTGGCTGGATGCGCAAGGTGAAAGCCGCCTGCTGGAGGAAGCCCGGGACGCGTACGATGGCGGCGCGCGGTACCTGCTGATCGACATGAGCGAGCTCGATACACTCACCAGCGCCGGCATGCGCGCCTTGCAAAAGGTGTAT
>WBZY01000912.1_pt1 | contig 18401 bp, 15 predicted proteins | sample 5204191 | NCBI WGS metagenome assembly WBZY01 (sample SAMN12344363, study PRJNA552823) | activated sludge metagenome | biome: Activated sludge suspended growth; feature: Anammox Sidestream; material: Wastewater; isolation source: activated sludge from anammox sidestream of wastewater treatment...
CCACGAAGGGCACAAAGTACACAAAGGCAAAAAAAGAGCCTAGATTCCTTGGGTTTTCCTTTGTGACCGTCGTGTCCTTTGTGTTTGAAAAAAAGGTTTCCCGTTAAAAACGGTAGAGCCGGAATCAGTCAAGCGGCCGTAAGAAAGCCTGAAACGCCGGCAAACTTCGTGTTCGGGCGCAGGCGAGGTATTTTGATTCCCCTTCTTTACAAATTACCCTGTTAGATCGGTCGCAGAACGCGGTCGGCGCGTAGTTGTTTGAAGAACAGCGCCGCGCCGCGCGGCATCGATTCGCTGGCGGCTTCCATCCAAGCCTGTGAGCCGAGGGTTTCCGGCGCGCGGCGCGAATAGCCGAGTCGTTTCCAAACCGTGTCGAAACCCACCAAGTCCATCGGCGGGAAGACGAGTGAGGCTTCGCATTGCAGGGCATTGGAGGCTTCCTCCACTTCATTGAGCATAAGCGGCAGTGATTTCTCTGCGGGTACTTTTGGGTCGATGAAGAGGTCGTCGGTGCGCGCCACCAGGTTTTCCACTTGCCAGCCTGCCACGCCCACCAGTTCGCTCCCGCTAAAGAGCATGAGGAATGCTTTCTCGCCGAAGGACTCCATCACATCGTCAGCATGCATGACGCGCCGTCCCTTGCTCTGGCGCGAGATGAACTCGGCAATCCTTTGCGCGTCGCGGGGGCGGCCGCGCAGGAGTAAATACGTTCCGGGTTGAGTGTTGGATGAGGGAAGTGGACCAGTTTCCGGCTTGGGCGCGAAGCGTTTCCACTCCGCGGTCACCTGTTTCCACAGTTCGTCGTACGAACCGGTGTTTCGGATGATGACCGTCGCCGCGGCGAGTTTGTCGCTTTGCGGAGCCTGCGCGCCGATTCGTTGCAACGCGTCTTCACGAGTTAGGTTGCGCTTGCGCATCAGCCGTTCGACCTGGACTTCCTGCGGCGCGTCGGTAACCCAGATAGAATCGCATTGCTCGCGCATACCCGATTCGATCAACTTGATCGCTTCCACCACCACCACGCGCTGGTTCGCCCGGCGGATGAGTAAATCCACCGCTTGCAACACGTACGGGTGCACGATCTCTTCGAGTTGGGCGAGCGCTTCGGCGTCTGTGAACACAAGTTTGCCCAGTTTAGCGCGGTCGATGTTCCCTTCCTTATCCAAAAGCCATTTGCCGAACCGGTCAATGGTGGGCTGATAACCCGGCGCGCCCTTCGAGATGACGCGATGCGCCAGCGCGTCCGCATCGATGGTGTAGGCGCCCAGGTGTTCCATCATGCGCCGCACCACGCTTTTGCCGGTGGCGATATTGCCGGTTAGACCGATGATCGTTTTGCCAGTTCTTTTGCTCACAATGACTCCTCAAGGAAACATGATACAACTCCTATTCTAATGTTTTTTGAAAAATAATCCAGTGAAGTTGTCCGCGTTTTCAAATTTGTCAGGACTTACGCAGTGGGCGGGCAGTTGTACTGCCGCCGCCGCAGTGCAACTACGGCGCAACAGGTTCAACTGCGTAAGTCCCATTTGTCAGTTCTGTCCCGATGTTGACGCTCCCTCCGCTTGCGTGTATGATGACCTTGCCTCAGGTTGGTCGGGCGATCGCGGTGGCGCGTTGACGCCATCGAGGAAAGTCCGCACTCCATAGAGCACGGCGTCGGATAGTCCCCGGGGCGGGGAAGCCTCCGTAAGGAGCGAACCTGCCGGAAAAGGGCCACAGAAACAAACAGCCACCCTCACCCCTGCGCCCCTCTCCCAATGGGAGAGGGGATGGGGTGAGGGGGTGATGGTGAAAAGGTGGTGTAAGAGACCACCGGCGTTTGCAGTAATGCAGATCGTCAGGTAACCCCCGCCGGGAGCAAGGCCAAGCAGGGACGAAGCCATCTGCGGATGGCGGGAGACGGCTCGTCTTCATATGCATCCAATCACGCGGTGATTGGATCAGTCCCGGGTAGGCTGCACCGAGCGGCGCGGCGACGCGCCGCCCAGAGAGATGATCGCACAGTGGCGTTCGCGCCACGGACAGAATGCGGCTTATAGACCGACCTGAGGTGGCGTTAGTATTCTTTGCTTTCGGCGGCGTCCTCGCGCCGAGGCTTGTACTGTGCCCGTCGAAGTAACAGCGGCTCGAGCAATATGATGAATCATCGAAGAGAATTCGAACTCGCGCAATCCATCCTTGCAAAGGCTCTTCAACATGCGCGCGAGTCCAACACGAGGAAAATCACAAAACTTCACATTGCCATTGGCGAAATTGCCGAACTCGACCGCGATCTGATTCAATCTCAATGGCGCGAACTCAGCAAAGGCACATCAGCGGAAGAGGCAAAATTACATTTCCGTTTAATACCTGCCGAAGCGCAGTGCATGGCATGCTTCCAAAAATATCATCCCGAAGGCGGAGAGATCCACTGCCCCTATTGCGGAAGTTTCGGCGCGAAAATTTTGTCGGGCGAGGAGTTTTTTCTTGAAGAGATTGAATGAAAACGGATATGTCGCTGCGAGGAGAAGCGGAGCGACGACGAAGCAACCTTCCTCGCAGTCGCGGGGATTGCTTCGGGCTATCGCCTTCGCAATGACATTCCTTCTTTGGATGTCTGGATGCAATCTCCCCGGCTCTTCATCCCCGACGCCGGACCTGTTCGCCACGCTTCAAGCGTCTACGCCCTCCAACTTTACGCCTCCTCCCGCGACCGAATCCATTGCAACGCCTGATTTCAATTTTGCGACTCCCACGTTTACCGCGCTACCTCAAAATTCAATTCCATCCCCCTCGCCTGCCGATCAATTAACCGGGAAGATCGTCTTCACGTGCCAGGTCAACAAAGTGCAATCCTCCGACCAAATTTGCATTATCAACGCGGATGGTTCGGGATTCCGCCAGTTGACCAGCGATAACGCGCGACATTTTTATCCGTCACTTTCCCCGGATGGACAAAGCGTTTTATATTCGGCATTCCGCGAACAGAACGTGTATGAAATCTACGAAATGAATCTGTCCAGCGGAAATGCGAAGCGGCTGACAAATCGTCTCGGTGTGACCAACGCGCCCGAAGTTTCACCTAACGGTGAGCAGATCGTTTTCATGCGCGGCAACCCTAACACAAAACAGAATCAAATTTGGGTGATGGATCGAAACGGCGATAACCCTGCGAATGTTCCGCAAGCCTTGGGCTGGGACCCGACCTGGTCACCGGATGGGAAAATGATCCTGTTCGCATCTGACCGCGATGGAGGAGTTCAACTATTCACGATCACCTTGAAGGGGAGCGCGATCAAGAGGATCACGAATCTGCCGTCCATCCGCGGAAGAAGCGATTGGTCGCCCGATGGGAGTTTCATCGTCACGTACTCCGGTGAGCCGTGGAATCGCGAGGTCTACATCATGAGCGCGGATGGGTCGAACGCGCGACAGTTGACTCCGACGGGCGGCAACAGCCAGGGACCGTCCATTTCGATGGACGGACAATGGGTCATCTTTACCGCGTACTTCGATCATTACGGCGACGATGATGGATGCGAGATCTACGTGATCCGCACCAACGGCACAGACTTGCGGCGGTTGACGAACAACAGCTATTGCGATTATCAGCCGCGCTGGGGACCGTGATGAATTTGTAAGTCATTTGGGATGCAGTTCGATTTGCTCGGCATTCCCACGCGCAGTGTGACTGCGCGTGAACGTTGAATAAAGGAGTCTCTTATGGATCCAAAGGGCAAAGTTGTGATCGTGACCGGGGCATCGTCGGGAATTGGCGAGGCAACCGCCCGTCAGTTTGGACGCGAGGGAGCGAAAGTTGTCCTTGCCGCGCGGCGCGTGGATAAACTCGAAGCGTTGGCGACTGAGATCAAAGGCATGGGCACGGGGGCAGATGTGTTGGTCGTGCAGGCAGACCTCTCCAAACTTGAAGACATTCAAGCGTTGATCCAAAAGACGCTGGAAAAATTCGGTCGCATTGACGTGTTGGTCAACAACGCAGGTTTCGGGCGATTGGATTGGCTGGAGAAACTTGACCCCGTGAAAGATATTCAAGGTCAATTCGATGTCAATGTGATGGGGGTGGTTCAGACCACGCGGCAGGCGTTGCCGGTGATGATCCAACAGCGGTCAGGTCACATCATTCAAATGTGTTCGATGGCGGGACTTGTCGGCACGCCGACTTACACAATCTATTCAGCATGCAAACACGCCGTGCATGGATTCTCCGAAGCGTTGCGCCGCGAAGTGAAGCCATGGGGCATTGACGTTTCGATGGTCTACCCCGGCGGCGTTTCAACAGAATTTGGTTCACACGCGGGCATCAAACGTAAAACAAAAGCCACAACCCCCAAGTTTATGTTGCTCACGGCTGAACAAGTTGCTGACGCGGTGGTGAGTCTCGTGCGCCGCCCGCGCGCCATGTGGATCATCCCCTGGCTGTGGACATTCACGATGTGGATGAACCGCAATTTCAATTGGTTTGTGGATTACACAACGATTAATCGGTTTACGATACCTGAACGGGAAGAAGAGTTAAGGGCGAAGTAGAGAGCGAACGTATACACGGAAACACGTACACACGTAGACAAGTACACAGGTTGTATCCCGTATCTCGTAACGTGTCTACTTGTTTACCTATGTACCTGTGTACATCCTCCCTAATCCGCCACCCCCGCCTCTTTCACATCTTTCAAATTTAGCTGTAGAGATACCCGTCCGTTGTATTCGTTTGCTTCGAGCGTGTACATTATATCCACGCGCGGCGGGAGCGACTTTGCCATGTCGCCCATGCGGAAACCGATCGCGTCGTATTTCAACGCAGGCCCATCTTCGAGTGTGAGTTTCAAATGCCTGCCTTCCGAGCCAACCGCGCGAAACGATTTGACTTTCACATTCCGCGAAACAAAGATCGCGTCGGGGTTTCCGTAGCCAGTCGGTTCGAGGAACGCAATGTGTTTCAGAATGCCGAAGTTCATATCCGCGAGGGGAACTTCCATGTCGGCTGAAAGAGTCTGTCGCAAATCTTTTCCATCCAATTGTTGTTTTGCGATGTCTTTGAGCCGCGCGATCAACTCGGGCAGGTTTTCATTTTTCACGGTGAAGCCTGCCGCCGCGGCGTGACCTCCATGCCTCACGAGCAAATCTTTGCATTGATCGAGCGCGTCGGTGATGTGGAATTCAGGGATCGAACGGCACGAGCCGCGCGTTTCATCTTGTCCCTTCGCCGCGACAACGGACGGGCGGTAATATTTTTCAGTGAGACGCGATGCCGCCAAGCCGACCACGCCCGAATTGAAACTTTCGTGCGCGGCAAACAACAGAAACGCATGGGGATCATCTTGCATAGCGATCTCTTCCGCTTGCTGTTGCATCGTCTTGGTGATGGTCTGTCGCTGGCGATTCTGCACATCGAGTTGTTGCGCAAGTTGACCCGCGCGCATGAAGTCGGTGGTGGTGAGCAATTCGAACGATGCCAAGGCGGATTCAAGTCTGCCCGACGCATTCAAGCGCGGACCGAGCATGAAGCCGATGTTGCCCGCTGTAATTTTGTCAATTTTAATTTGCGCGATTCCCGCGAGTGAGAACAATCCCTGCCGTTTCGTTTCGCGGAGTTGTTTGAGTCCATTGCGGACGAGTGAACGATTCTCGCCGACGAGGGGAGCGAGGTCGGCGACGGTTCCGAGAGCAACGAGGTCGAGGAAAGAAGAAAGAGGAAAGACCTCGCCATCTTTCATCTTTCCTCTTTCGTTTGCTAATGCCTCAACGATCTTATACGCGATCCCCACTCCCGCCAAATCTTTATCAGGATACGGATCGCCATGTTGTTTTGGATTAATGACAGCGAACGCGGGCGGCAGATTTTCGCCGTCGGGGTGGTGGTGGTCGCTGATGATGAGGTCCAGCCCGATGGTCTGCGCGTGAAGCGATTCGTCGGGCGAGCGGATTCCGCAATCCACGGTGATGACCAACTTCACGCCGTCCGCTTTCAACGAATCCAACGCGTCTTTGTTGAGTCCGTAGCCCTCTTCGAATCGATTCGGGATGTAGCCGCGAACATCGGCTCCAAATTTTTGCAATGCTTCCACGAGCAAGGCGGTCGCGGTCACGCCGTCCACGTCGTAATCGCCATACACCGCGATGGGTTCGTGATGTTCAAGCGCAAAATTAATTCGATCCACCGCGGCTTGCATGCCGATCATCTGAAACGGATTCGTGTCTGCCAACGTTTTCGCGGCAACGAACGCGCGCGCTTCATCTTCCGTGCCGATGCCGCGATTGAACAACACCTGCCGCAAAATCGGCGGCACAACCGCCAATGCTTCGGAGGCTTGTTGCGTGATGGTCTTTGCGATAACCCAGCGTTTGTTGTGTGTCATTTTGTGCATTCTAGATTTCGTGGCAGTTGCACTGCCGCGAAACTCGACGCAGTGCAACTGCGTCGAGAACTTAAACATGTTATTTTCTATTGATTCGATACAACGTATCGTTGATCTTCGTCACTTGATACAACTCGGAAAGTTCAGGAACATCAATCGCAAAATAAATCGGGCGCGCGTCAATGTTCGCGTCAATATATTCGATCATCGTCGTCGGCAAAATTTGATCGCCTTCATCGAGAACCTCGTGGAAAGAAATATTCATCTTGCCTTCCTCGATCTGCGCGGTGTAAATGTACGAATACAGTTTATCCCAATTCGTAAAAACAATCGCGTTGTCTTCCACATTGTTGATAATTCGCTTCGCCTCACGGACGGCTTTATCAGGCGCGAACACGGGATAGACATGATTATCGCGGATGAATGTCGTGAATCCTTTTTCGATTGCCAGACTCAAATTCTGCCGAGAATTCCAGATGGGCAAAATAATTAATAGGATGGAGATGAGAACCCGCGTCACTCGCAGGGACGGCTGGTTCAGTTTCGTCAACCTCTCCCACGCGGACAGGACCGCGCCCGCCCCCGCGCCGAACCACACCGACGTGACAACCGTCGCTGGCACATAAAACTCGCGATAGATCGAAAACGAAACCGTGATAGCGAGTCCCCAAATGAGAATGAACGCAATCAGTGGATACAGTCCCTCGCGCCATCTGCCGCCGAAAAACAACCAAACGATTCCGATGATGGTGAGAGTCAACTGCCACCACGGAAAATACGAAATATATTCGATCAGTCTATCGCGCATGTCTGTAGATGTGGCGGTGAAGTAGTACGACGATGCGCGGTTGGCAGGGAAGATGAACTTGAAACGATCCCAAGCAGAATCGTATTCATCTTCGGTCAATCCCACCGCGCTCAAGTTGACTCGGAAGACCGCATTATGAACGCTCGAAGGCGGGTCGTTGTAATCGAGGAAGAAAAAGAATCCGAGGAAGAGCGCCACGCCGAGGATCGCTCCCGCCGCCGCGCTGAACCACTCGACGCGTTTACGGGCGGTGAACGCCATCACCGCCAGCACGGATGCGCCTGTCATCACGACCGTACTATGAATACCTAAACTTAATCCGCCTGCCAAACCCGACAAGAAAAGATATTGCGGTTTGCCTGTGCTTCTCCACAAAAGAAATAACAGCCACACGGTCGCCAACATCCCTGCGGCGGGAGCGTAGGATTCGGCGACGAGCGCGCGCCACCAGAATCCCTCGGTGAGGGCGAGGACGAGCGAGGCGGAAGTCGCAGCGGTGCGTGAACCAGTCAACAAGCGGACGATGAGGAACGTGTTTGCCACCGCCAACGCGCCGAAAAACGCAGACATCAAGTTGACGCGCCATGCGATGCCGTTGATGGGAATCAGGGTAAAGATTTTTCCGAAGATGATCTGAGTCGCGTAGCCCGTGTGGTGAGTCATGCCGAGGGTGTAGGAAAGAGTCTGGAATTCGGCGGAATCTCCCCATAATAACGAAGGCGCGAGGGTGCGGATGTATAAGGCGAGGGCGGCGAGTCCGATGAGGAGGGCGAACCAGATGTCAATGGGGGAAAGAGGCGAGGGTCGCCCGTTGCGGTCATCCATAAGGGTCAATCCGAGTATACGCCGGGATTGGAAGGGCGGGCAAGTGTATAATCCAATGAACTCGGAGGCGCCATGTATATTTTAAGACCCGATGAAAAATCGGCCCCTGTGATGCTATATTCGAACATGTCGTTCATTCGGGGGGATGTGGTGACAAAGCAAAGCGTGCGCGTGAATATCTGGTTGCGCACCGATGGCGCGCCGAAACATATCCATGTGTTGAAGCCGCAGACTTTGGTGTTCGGCGGAAGCCCAGCCAAAATGATGTCATTCGAGGAGATTTATTTTCCCGTGTCTGAGTTGGCGGCGTTCCATCCGCTGCCGCCATCCGATGAGCCGCTGGATTATGACGCTTCGGAAATAAACCGCCAGATGCAGGATATTGTGGTGATGGCGGGCACGTTTTTGATGAAGGGGAAGATTCGCATTTCGACTCAGACTGAAATGTCGCAAAGCCTTGAAGTGTCGCGCGTGTCGTGGATGTCGCTGTACGAGGCGGAGATTTCAAACCCGTTCCTGCCGCAGATGACCCCGCTGCATGTGCCGCTGGTATTGGTGAACCCTTCGCATGTGGCATTCGCCTTGCAATGATCGAGTGGCGCAAGGGTTCATGCGCAATATAAACACGGCGAGCGCAACTATACTGAAATCCTTGTATGAATCCTATTGACACCATCCTGCATCATCATCCTGTTCTCGTCATCGACGGCGCGCTTGCCACCGAGTTGGAACGGCGCGGGCACGACTTGAAGAACGATCTGTGGTCGGCAACAATTTTGCTCGAACACCCCGAGGCGATTCAACAAGTGCATTACGATTATTTCAACGCGGGCGCAGATTGCGCCATCACCGCCAGTTATCAGGCAACCGTGGAGGGATTCAAGCGGCGCGGTTTGAATGAAAAAGAAGCCATCGCGTTGATTCAAAAGTCTGTGCGGATCGCAACAGCGGCGCGGGATGAATTTTGGGCGAAAGAATCGAATCGCGCGGGCAGGTCAAAGCCGTTCGTTGCCGCGTCGGTGGGACCGTACGGCGCGTTCCTTGCCAATGGCGAGGAATACGTCGGCAACTATGGGTTGAGCGAAACCGAGTTGATGGATTTCCATCGCGGGCGCATGCAAGCGCTGGTCGAAGCGGGCGCCGAACTGCTGGCGTGTGAAACCATCCCTTCCCTGACCGAAGCGCGGGCAATCGTAAAACTTCTCGATGAATTTCCGAACATCGCCGCATGGCTCAGTTTTTCCGCGCGGGATGAGGTGCGCATTTCCGAAGGTCAATCCTTTGCCGATTGTGTGAAACTGCTTGAGGGACATCCGCAGATCGCGGCCTTGGGCATTAACTGCACATCGCCGAAGTATGTTTCGTCACTGATCCGCGAGGGCAAGCGGTCCACCAGCAAACCTATGTTGGTCTACCCTAACCTGGGCGAAGGATACGATGCGGCCAAAAACGATTGGGATGGGCATGCGGCTGTCGAATCGTTTGGAGAAGAGGCGCGGGTTTGGTATGAAGCGGGCGCGCGCATGATCGGCGGTTGTTGCCGCACCACGCCGGAGGATATCCGTGTGATTGCGGGATGGGCGAGGGGATAAGTGAACTATGGGAAAATTAGGAATTGGCAATTTGGTGGTTTAAGGCTGGAGAAACGGAGGGGTGGAAAGTGGAGACTGGAGACTGGAGATTAATGTGAAAGTTGCGATGATGAAGGCAGTGCGGATGGTGGAAACTGGCAAACCGCTCGAGTTGCAGGAGATTCCCATCCCGAACATCAGCGAACGCGAAATTCTCGCGCGCGTGCGCGCGGCGGGGATCTGTCACTCCGACGCGCATTATCGCGCCGGGCGTTCTGCCATGGGATTCATGCCGATCACACTTGGGCATGAGGTTGCGGGAGTGGTGGAAAAGATCGGCTCACAAGTGACGAACGTCAAAGTGGGCGAGCGCGTCTGTTTGCATTACAACATCACGTGCGGCGATTGTTATTCTTGCAGTACGGGCAACGAGCAATTCTGCGACTCGGTGAAGATGCTCGGTCATCATGTGGATGGCGGCTACGCGGAGTACATCGCCGTCCCTGCGCGGAACGCGATTCACTTGCCCGACGAGATTCCTTTCGAGGCAGGCGCGACGTTGATGTGCGCCTCAGCCACCGCCCTGCACGCGTTAACCAAAAGCAGGATTAAGGCTGGGGAAACTGTGGCAGTTTTCGGCGTGGGAGGACTCGGTCTGTCCGCCATCCAGTTAGCAAAAGCGATGGGAGCGGTCGAAGTCTACGCGGTGGACATCCAGCGCGATAAACTCGAACTCGCTTCTGAATACGACGCGATTCCCATCGACGCGAGCCGCGCCGACGCCGTGGAGGAGATCCGCACGTTGACGAAAGGCAGGGGCGTGAATGTTGCGGTGGAGATGATCGGTTTGCGGAAGACGATGGAGCAGGCGATTGACTCTGTGGGCAATCTGGGACGCGCCGTGATGGTGGGATTGAATCAACAACCGATCTCGATCAACACGTACGCGCAGGTGCTCGGCAAAGAAGCGGAGATCATCGGCTCGAACGATCATCTGCTGAGCGAGTTGCCTCTGCTCGTGGAGTGGGCGCGGCGAGGGATTTTGGATACCTCGCGCGTGGTGTCGCAAGTGATACCGCTCGATGCGGGAAAGATCAATCAGCGACTCGACGATCTGGAAAAATTCACCGGCGATGTGCGCGTGGTGATCACCCCATAAGTTTCCGAACGCCTTCCAATTCGCGCGCCGCCCCCATCGCCTCAAAGAGTCGCTGCGCCCGCGCCAGATGTTCGGCTCGCGCGGCTGGGTCCGCGTCCAAGTGTTGCGCTAATTTCACCCGCACGATTCCCTCCTCGTATTGCAAATGAAATTTCTCCGCCGCCTCCAGCGCTTTGAACCACGATCGCATCGCGACGTTTGGTTTCGCGATCAATGATTCGCGCCAGCCTTTGAAATATCCAAAATATGCCTGACCGATCGGAAGAACATTTTTGTAGGAATGCAACAGGGTCAGCGCTTCTTCGGCGGAAGCCCTCAAGTCGGCGGCGTCAACCATTCCGTCGCGCGCGCGAAGCGTTTCATCCCACAACGTGAAATAGACTTCCGCCGCGGCGGAAAACCCGATGAGCATAGCGTAATTGGTCGGCGAACTTCCCCTCGCCAGCCTGAGCGCTTCCGCCGCGTGCAATTTCGCCTTTCGCGTATCGCCGGTCTTCAAGAGCGCCAGGGCAAATTGGGCATTCGTATTAATGGAGGAAGCGCGGTTCGGAATCTTCTCAAGGATCTGCAACGCCTCCTCCAGCATCGGGATGGCTTCCGCTTCGTTCCCCAACCTCACGCTGTTTGCCGCAACCCCAGCCAGCCCCCATTCGATATGAAGCGGGCTGTTGCGTTTCCGCGCATCGTCCAGCAACACTTTTTGGAGGTTCAGTCCAAAGTCGATATCGCCGGCAAGATACGCGCTCTCTGCCAGCAAGACCGTGCTATCGCCCCACTGGCGAGAATCGCCAAGTTCCTCGCACAGCATTTTAGAGGCGGTCACCTGTTTGCGAATTTCATCCCACTGTCCCACGCTCACGCGGTACACGCTGGTCACCACGCCGACCGTAATGAGGTTCGACGGCTGGTTGACCTCATTTGCCACGGTCAACGCGCGATGCACGTATCGCTCCGCCTGCGGGTGCAAGCGGGCAAACCCGGACAGCACCGCCATCCCCGAATACGCGTTCGCCAGTTCGGGCGAAGCGCCGGCTTTCTCTGCCGAGTTGAGGAACTGCAAGATCGAGTACATGATCGGCAGGGTTTCGTTCGCATAAAAATACATTCTGCCGATCAATTCATATAACCGCGCCAATTCCAGGGATGCGCCCCGTTCGCTTCCGCGCGCCGAACCGATCCGCGATGGGACATACCAGTGAAAAATCTGGCGGATGACCGGCACGATCAACCCCAGGGCAAACTGCCACGGCGACTTCGGCAATGGCTTGCCCAGCGTGCGAAACGCCTCGCGGATATTTTTCTCGCAATCCGGCAACAGCCCCAAACCGTAATACGCCAGCCCGATCTGCCCGTACCAACGCGCCCGTTTCACTTTGCGGTCGCGGGTTTCGTTCGCGCCGGCAGGTTTGGGAAGGCGCGAGTCCCAGGTGAGCGCGTCTTTGAAGAATTGGATCGCCTCGCGGTTGGCATTATTTTCCACTGCCTGCGCGCCGGCTTTATCCAAATACTCCACCGCTTTCTCGATGATCTGATGATTCCGCGAGGTTTCAGGCGTTTCAGCCGCTTGCGACCAGTGATAAGCAAGCAGGGGATAATACGAATCAAGGTTGCCTTCATTGCTGGTTTCGATCCACTCCGCCACCGATTGATGTAGTTGCCGGCGTTGGGAGAACAACATCAAGTTGTATGCCACCTCTTGTGTGACCGCATGCTTGAAAATATACGCCAGGTCGGGCGTTTCCGATTCGACCAGCGTGAGGCTCAAGCGCGTCAGCGATTCCATATATTCGCGCAAAGCGGGCTTGTCCGAATCGATCGGGTACACGGCTTGAAGCACGCGGAAGGCGAATATGCGACCGATCACGCTCGCCACTTTGAGGGCAAGTTGTTGCGAGGGGTCGAGGCTGTCGATACGGTTGGTGATGGCGGCTTGGAGCGTATCGGGCAGGGTTAATTCGGAGAAGTTCGTGAACGATTCGTTGATCGTCGCCTCATGCTCACGGACGATTAAGAAGCCGCTCTCGCGCAAAGCATACGCCAGTTCCTCGGCAAAGAAAGGATGCCCCTCCGACTTTTCGCGGATCAAACTCCCAATGGCGGGCGGTATGGATCGCACGCCCAGCCGCTGGCAGACCAGCGCCTCCACGTCATCGAGCGGCATGGCTTCGAGCCGAATCAAGCGCGCGCCCGGCGCCGCGAGGATCTGTTTGAAAATTTCAGGCAGGGGTTCCGCAAGCGGGCGGGTATTCAACGTCAGCAAAAGCGGGCGCACTTTTTGTTGCGCATCGACGAGCAACGCCCAGGATGCCGAATCGAACCAATGCAGGTCCTCTATCACGATCAAGAGCGGGGCATCGCTCGCCACCTGGTTGAGCAGGCGCGTCAACAATTCGCGCGTGTTGCTCGCGCGAATTTCGCCCGCCATGGCGGAGGTGAGTTCGTTATCCGGGATGGGAACAGGCAACAGCACGTCGAGAAGCGGAGCGTAACGCGCCAGATCGGGGTCGACGCGGGTGAGCGTCTCGACTACTTTTGTATGAATCAGCGAACGATCATCGTCGCTGAATTCCTGTTGCATGGTGATCTCATCCACGCCGAGGATGCGGTGAAAGATGGGCCTCCAGGCGTGATAGGGGCTGTTTTTTTCGATGGCATCGCCCTCGCCGCGAAACAGATTTACGCGCAGGGTTTCAGCCTGGCGAATCAAATCCTCGAACAAGCGCGATTTGCCGATTCCCGCCTCGCCTTGAAACACGATCGTCTGGCGCGGCGCGCCGCGCGATAGTTCTTGCAGGGCGTTGCCGAGCAGAATCTTTTCATCCTGACGCCCGATCAGTTCGGTCTTCGAGCGGATGATACTGCGCTTCACGTCCAACGGGTGGAAGACTTCCACCGGCTCCACGCGACCTTTGACCTGTTGGGGCCTGATCGTTTGGAATTCGATCGCGTCTTTTGCGCTGTCGTAGGTGGCGCGGTCGCATAGGATGGGTATCTTGTGCTCGCCAATGATCTCATCCTGAAGCCTCGCCGCGCCCATTAACCGCGCCGACATATTCACCGCATTGCCGATGGTCGTATATTCGCGGCGTTCTTCATTGCCCACCGAACCGCAAAAAATACGCCCCGTAGCAACGCCAATTGAACTACGCACGCCGAGCGCGTTGAGCTCTTTACGGATCATGAGGGCGGCTTGCACTCCGCGCGCGGGATCGTCTTCGTGCGAGAACGGCGGCAAGCCCAGGGCGGCAACCAGCGTGATCCCTTTATCGTCTACGTTAATTTTGTTGATACTACCCTCGTAGCGATACACCGAACGCTGGAGCAGGCGGGCAATCTCCTGAGCAAATTCCAGTTTGGAAGTTTGATCGAGGTCGGGCAGGTTGATGAACAGCACGGTTACGCGCCGCAGTTCGGCGATCCACGCAGTTTGACCGGCGGCGAGACGGTTGATGATCGCGCCGGGGATATAAGGGCGCAGGGAATTTTCCACGCCGCCGGGGATGGTCGGTTTTTCTGGGATGTTGAAGATCGAAGATGGTTTGTTCAGCCCATCCAGCCGCCCGCCCTGGGCTATTGTCTCTTTCAATTCAAATTCGATAGGTCCGCCAATGCTGTCATTGCGAATCAACTTCCATGCGGAGGGTGTGATGAGTATCTCGCCGGCTTGGGCGAGGTTGTTGGCGATGCCCACTTCCACGAGCGGGTTGCCGGTGAGCAGGAATTCCCAGCGGTTGAACACGCCCCCCACGTGGGAGGTGGTGATGTTCCCCATACTGACCGCAAGTTTGAGGTAGAGGTTTTGGTCTTCAGCTTTGTAGTTGGTGAGCTTCTCACGGACTTTGAGCGCGCATTCGGCGGCGCGCATCGTCCACTGCCACTGGTCGGCGCGGGTGGGCGAGCCAGCCGTCCCGTCGTCTGAGGCGATATTCCAGACGGCAATCACCGCGTCGCCGGCAAACTTCACCACGTCTCCGCCATATTCGTGGATGATGTCGATCAGTTGCCCGAAATATTCGTTGAGAATGCGCGCCAGACTCTCGACGCCGGTCGGCCCTTTTTCGGCGAGGCGTTCGGTCAGCAGGGTAAAACCGGAAATATCGGCGAATAAAACTGCCGCTTGAAACTCCTCCGTCGCCGGCGAGTCGATGGGAACAGAGTCGGCAACGATGCGTTTTTGAATCAGTTTTGGGACGTAACTTGCGAGAACTTCCGCGAGCGCGGGATTAGACATGCGGAAATGATACCGCCGCATCCCTCGTTTGCACAGGGATTTACACTACAATCAGATAACAATTGTGCGCTTTGGCGTACAATACGACCAACACAACGAGGAGAATGTATGCCGCTCACCGAGGAAATACGCAGACAGATACTCGCCTTCCAGCAAGCCGAGATCACCGAATATCACATTTATAGCAGGCTTGCGAAACGGATCAAGTCGCCTGAAAACGCAACGTTGCTGGAAAAAATCTCGCAGGACGAACTGCGTCATTTCAATGAATGGAAACAGCACAGCGGCGCTGATGTCCAGCCACAATGGCTCAAAGTGTGGTGGTATTACTTCGTCAGCCGCGTGTTCGGGTACACCTTTGGCGTCAAACTCATGGAACGCGGCGAGGAGAAGGCGCAAAAGAATTACGCATCCGTCGCGGAGGTCATCCCAGACGCGGCGCGGATTCAACACGAGGAAGACGAACACGAGGAACAGTTGATCGCCATGTTGAGCGAGGAGCGACTCGAATACGCGGGATCGGTGGTGCTGGGACTCAACGACGCGCTCGTGGAACTCACCGGCGCTCTCGCGGGACTTACGCTTGCCCTGCAAAACGTGAAGTTGATCGCCCTTTCGGGTTTGATCACGGGCATCGCGGCGGCGATGTCTATGGCGGCGAGCGAATATCTCTCCACGCGTTCGGAGAACACAAACAAGAATCCCGCCCGCGCCGCGCTGTATACGGGTATCGCCTACATCTGCACAGTCTTCCTGCTTATCCTCCCATATCTTTTGTTCGAAAATTATTTTTTCGATCTGGCATGGGCATTGACCACCGCCGTGATCATCATCGCCGCGTTCAATTACTACATCTCAGTGGCGAAAGATGAATCATTCCGCGCGCGGTTTTTGGAGATGGCGGGGCTGAGTCTCGGCGTGGCGTTATTCTCGTTCATCATCGGGTATTTCATTCGGATGTGGTTGGGAATCGAGGTGTAACGACAAACTGAAGTTTGTCTTACGGGCAATATGAAAATTCTCACAGTAGACATCGGCACAGGCACGCAGGATATTTTCCTCTACGATTCGAATCTCGACCTCGAGAACGGATTCAAACTCGTCCTGCCTTCGCCGACCATGATGGTTCATCGCCGCCTCAAGCAGTCGCTTCTTTCGCGGACCCCGATCCTGCTCACCGGGCATCAAATGGGAGGCGGTCCTTCGGCGTGGGCAATCGAAGAATACGCGCGGGCAGGGATTCCCGTGTACATGACCCCGTCCGCGGCGACGACGATCAATGATGAGTTGGAGAAGGTGGAGGCGTTGGGGATAAAGATAGTCTCCGAGGAAGAAGGTAACGAGCTTGCTCTGAAGGGTGATGAAGGATTACAAGTTACGAGATACGAGTTACGAGATTTTGATTTTGCGTTGATCTCCAAGACGTTCAGGGATTATGGTGTTTCACTTGATGACTTATCTGCAATCGCGGTGGCGGTGTTCGATCATGGCAATGCGCCTGCGGGGGTTTCGGATCGGCAATTTCGGTTTGATTATTTGGATGAAAGAATCAAAGCAAAGAATTCACTTTCTGCGTTTGCTTATTTATCACACGATGTTCCAAAAATAATGACGCGCTTGCAATCGGTTGTCGATTCGGCGGGAGAGTTGCCATGTCCGCTGGTGGTGATGGACACGGCTCCCGCGGCAGTGTTTGGAGCAAACTTTGATCCTCAAGCGGCTGTGCGCAAAAAGAAAATCATTTGCAATGTGGGCAACTTCCACACACTGGCGTTTCGTCTGGGCGAAAAGGGGATCGAGGGAGTCTTTGAGCATCACACAGGTGAGATTGATTTGCAGAAACTCGAACAGTTGATTCATAAACTTGCAGATGGTTCCTTGAAACACGAAGATGTCTTCAATGACATGGGTCACGGCGCGTTGATGTACGCCGATGAGGTGTTTGAGTTTGGGAAGGATGAGTTCGATGTGGTGGTGACGGGACCGAGACGGAGCATGTTCAATCGTCAATCTGAAATCGAAAATCGTAAATCGCTCCGCCCGTATTTTTCTGTCCCGTTCGGGGATATGATGATCGCGGGGTGTTTCGTTTTGCTCGCGGCGACGGGGGAGATCCTGCCAGGGTTGGGCGAGGCAATTCAAAGGTCGTTGAGAGGCGAGGGCAGGCGCGGAGTCGCTCCGTGGGACGCGGGATAAAACAGTTGTATAATTCACAGCATCAGGAGTATTGACATGGAAACTGTCACGCTTGAAGTCCCCGAACCTCAACTCGTTGAATGGGTGAGGCGTTTATCACCCGCCGTCAAACAGTCCCTTTTGCGCGTCTTGATTCCCGAAATGGACTCGTTGGAGCAATTGCTTGAATACGGCGATGACCGAATTCGAGAGATTGCCTTGCAACGCGGCATGGACTGGGATCGTTTAAACGAAGAGCAACGCGAAAAATTGGTCAGCGGTATTTTGCATGAGGCTTGATGGCGGATCGCGTTGTTTTCGACACAAGCGCAATGATTTCGGGTCTATTGTGGAAAGGAAAGTCCTATCATTGCCTGCTGTTGGCGCGGGCGGGGGTTATTCGATCTGTGTATTGCAATCCAATGCTGGCTGATCTCACTGAAAAGTTACGCGAGAAATTCAAGTATACAGAAAATCAAATCCACGCGGTCGTTGCCGATATTCGTAAATATGGGGAACAGGTTGAAATATCCGGCGAGTTGAAAATGGTTCATGCAGATGCTGATGATGATAAATTTATCGAATGCGCGATTGCAGGGAATGCATCCTTTATCATATCAAGCGACAACCATTTGCTGACGATTGGCGAATATCAAAAAATCAAGATTCTTTCGCCTAGCGAATTTATTTCTCACTTTGCATAAAGCAACAAGCGCGGCGTCGCGCCGTGAGATACTGTGTAAAATAGGGAAACGATCAGGGAGCAGACAATGAAAAAACTTTCAATTGTCGATTGGGTCTTTCTTGCCATAAGCATTTGCATTGCGTTAGGTATTCCCGCTTTCGGGATCTATATAGCGCTCACCGAATGGGACGGAATGTGCTATGGCTTCGGATGTTGCTCATGGACATGCTCGTTTTGGGAATATGCATTGAATCATATGCCCATCGCGGCGATATGTCTCGTCCCTTTGCTCGTGGCTGTTTTGGGAATGTGGCTGGTGGTACTAATTATTCGACGGCTAAGAAAAAAATTGAATTGAAGTCCGTGGTTCTGTTACTTGTGCCGCAGACAAGGATGAATGCGTGGTGAATGAGAGATCAATAGGTGGAAGTTTTTAAACTCATCACAAATAAGGAGTTGGATCATGCATCAACGCTTACACCTCATCACATTATTCAGGTTAACCTAAGTTGCCTAACAGACAGCCCTGCGGTGTGAAAGAACCCGAGGAGCAAATCGGGACGGCGACGCAAGCGAGCAAAGCCACGA
>WBZY01000492.1_pt3 | contig 18357 bp, 16 predicted proteins | sample 5204191 | NCBI WGS metagenome assembly WBZY01 (sample SAMN12344363, study PRJNA552823) | activated sludge metagenome | biome: Activated sludge suspended growth; feature: Anammox Sidestream; material: Wastewater; isolation source: activated sludge from anammox sidestream of wastewater treatment...
AGCGAGCCCGAAGCGGCGCGCATCCCGGTCATGGTCGACAGCTCGAAGTGGTCGGTGATCGAGGCCGGCCTCCAGTGCCTGCAGGGCAAGTCGATCGTGAACTCGATCAGCCTGAAGGAAGGCGAAGCCGACTTCCTGGCCAAGGCGGCCCTCGTGCGCAGCTACGGTGCCGCCGCCGTGGTGATGGCTTTCGACGAGCAGGGCCAGGCCGACACCGCCGAGCGCAAGGTGGCGATCTGCCAGCGCGCCTATCGCCTGCTCACCGAGCAGGCCGGCTTCGAGCCCACCGACATCCTCTTCGACCCGAACATCTTCGCGGTGGCGACCGGGATCGAGGAGCACAACCAGTACGCGCTCGCCTTCCTCGAGGCGACCCGCCGGATCCGGGCGACCTGCCCGGGGGCCCTCGTCTCCGGTGGCGTCTCGAACCTCTCGTTCTCGTTCCGCGGCAACGACGTGGTTCGCGAGGCCATGCACTCGGCCTTCCTCTTCCACGCGATCCGCGCCGGCATGGACATGGGGATCGTCAACGCGGGCCAGCTCGTGGTCTACGAGGACATCCCGAAGGAGCTGCTCGAGCACGTCGAGGACGTCCTCTTCGACCGCCGCCCCGACGCCACCGAGCGGCTCGTCGAGCTCGCCGCGCGCGTGAAGGGCAAGGGCAAGCAGCGGGAGCTGGACCTGTCCTGGCGCGAGCGGCCCGTGGAAGAGCGCCTCGTCCACGCGCTCGTGCACGGCGTGACCGACTGGATCGAGGCGGACGCCGAGGAGGCACGCCAGAAGCTCGGTCGCCCGCTGCACGTGATCGAAGGCCCGCTGATGGACGGCATGGGCGTGGTGGGCGACCTCTTCGGTGCGGGCAAGATGTTCCTGCCCCAGGTCGTGAAGAGCGCGCGCGCCATGAAGCGCGCGGTCGCCTATCTCACGCCGTTCATGGAGGCGGAGCAGACGGAGCTGCGCTCGGCCGGGAAGATCGTGATGGCGACCGTGAAGGGCGACGTCCACGACATCGGCAAGAACATCGTCGGCGTCGTGCTCGGCTGCAACGGCTACGAGATCGTGGATCTCGGGGTGATGGTGCCGGCCGACCGGATCCTCGACGCCGCCGCCGCCGAAGGCGCCGACGCGATCGGGCTCTCCGGCCTGATCACGCCGTCACTCGACGAGATGGTGCGGGTCGGCCAGGAGATGGACCGGCGCGGGCTCGCGCTGCCGCTCCTGATCGGGGGCGCCACCACGAGCAAGCAGCACACCGCGGTCAAGATCGCGCCGGCCTACTCGGGCCCGACGGTCCACGTGCTCGACGCCTCGCGGGCGGTCGGGGTGGTGGCGAGCCTGCTCGACCCGCAGGGCCGGGACGCCTTCCTGGCGCAGACGCGCAGCGAGCAGGAGCGGCTGCGCCGGGTGCACGGCGCCGGCGCGGCGCGTCCGCTCGTCCCCTGGGCGGAGGCGCGCCGGCGCGGAGCGGCGCTCGCCTTCGGGCCCGAGCAGGTCGCGCTCCCCGAGCGCTTCGGGACGCGCCTCGTCGGCGACCCGGACCTGCGCGAGATCGCGAGCTGGATCGACTGGACCTTCTTCTTCCACGCCTGGGAGCTGCCCGGCAAGTACCCGCAGATCCTCGATCACCCCGAGAAGGGACCCGCGGCCCGCGAGCTCTTCGCGAACGGGCGCGCGCTGCTCGACCGGATCGTCGCGGAGAAGCTCCTGACGGCCCGCGGCGTCTTCGGGTTCTGGCCGGCGAACCGCGACGGGGAGGACGTGGTGCTCTGGACCGATGCCTCCCGCCGCCACGAGCGGGCGCGCTTCCCGATGCTCCGCCAGCAGCGCCAGCCCGCGGGCTCCGACACGAAGCCCCTGCTCTCGCTCGCCGACTTCGTGGCGCCTGTCGAGAGCGGCGTCGTCGACTGCGTGGGCGCCTTCGCGGTGACGGCCGGGATCGGCGCCGACGAGCTGGCGCAGCGCTTCGAGCGCGAGCACGACGACTACCAGGCGATCCTGGTGAAGGCGCTGGCCGACCGCCTCGCCGAGTCCTTCGCCGAGTGGCTGCACGCGCGGGCGCGCCGCGAGTGGGGCTACGGCCGCGACGAGGCCCTGCCGCTCACGGACCTGATCGCCGAGCGCTACCGGGGGATCCGCCCTGCCATGGGCTACCCCGCGTGCCCGGACCACACCGAGAAGTTCCGCCTCTTCGAGCTGCTCGACGCGCCGGCGCTCGGCATCACGCTCTCCGAGACCGGCGCCATGCTGCCGGGCGCGAGCGTCTCGGGCCTCTACTTCGCGCACCCCGACGCGCACTACTTCACGGTCGGCCGGATCGGGCGCGACCAGGTCGAGGACTACGCGGCGCGCAAGGGGATGACGGTCGCCGAGGTCGAGCGCTGGCTCGCGCCGAACCTCGGCTACGAGCCCGCGTGAACCCGGAGGGCGCGAGCCGGTGACGGCGCCGCTGGTCTTCGTGACGGGCGGCTCGAGCGGGATCGGCCGGGCGTTGATCGAGACGCTGCCCTGGCCCGCTGCGCGGGTCCTGAACCTGAGCCGGCGCGCGGGGCCCGCCGGGGCGGTGCCCGCCGAGCACGTCGCCGTGGACCTCGCGACCGCGAGCGGCTGGGATCACGCGGCGGCCTGTTTCGCGCGCGAGCTCGGGCGCTTCGGGGGGGAGCTCGCGGTCCTGGTCCAGGCGGCGGGGACGCTGACGCCGATCGCCTTCGCGGGCGAGGCGGCGGCCGGGCCGTATCGCATGAACGTGCTCCTCAACTCCGCGGCGCCCCAGATCCTCGGCGACGCCTTCCTGCGCGCGCTCGCCGCGAGCCGTGCCCGCGGCTGGATGCTCTGCATCGGCTCGGGCGCCGCGCGCAGCCCCTACGAGGGCTGGTCCGGCTACTGCGCGGGCAAGGCGGCCACCGACCACTGGGTACGCACCGCCGGCGCCGAACAGGCGCGGCGCGGCAATCGCTGCCGGATCCTGTGCGTGGCGCCGGGCGTCGTCGAGACGCCGATGCAGGCCGAGATCCGCGCGACGGCCGCGCGCGACTTCCCGCAGGTCGGGCGCTTCCGCGCGCTGCACCGGGAAGGCCAGCTCCGCGACCCGCTCGCCGTCGCGCGCGAGCTCTGGGCGCTGCGCGAGCGCGAGCTCGCGAACGGCGCCGTGATCGATCTGCGCGACGACTGAGCAGCGGGCGCTCCGCACCGTCTGCCCTACCCTGCGGGCCCGTGCCGCCCCTGCGCGCCGTGATCTTCGACCTCGGCGGGGTCGTGATGGGCTCGCCGCTCCACGCGATCGCCGCCTACGAGCGCGAGCTCGGAATCGCGCCGGGCAGCGTGAACCGGCTGGTGGTGGCGGCGGGGCCCGGCGGGGCCTGGTCGCGGCTCGAGCGGGGCGAGCTCGACCTCGAGGCCTTCTACCCCGCCTTCGACGCCGAGTGCGCGGGGGCGGGCCATCCCCTGTCGGCCCGCACGATGATGGAGCGCATCGCGCTCGCCGCGCAGCCCCGCCCGCGCATGCTCGCCGCCGTGCGCGCGATCCGGAGCCGCGGCCTGCGCACCGGCGCACTCACCAACAACTGGCAGGGCGACGGCACCCGCGAGCGCGACTGGCTCGCGACCCACTTCGACGCCGTCGTCGAGTCCGCGGTCGAAGGGCTGCGCAAGCCCGATCCGCGCATCTACGAGCGGGCGCTCGCGCGGCTCGCCGTGACGGCACGCGAGGCCGTCTTCCTCGACGACATCGGCCGCAACCTGAAGCCCGCGCGCGCGCTCGGCATGCACACGATCAAGGTCGATGATCCGGACGCGGCGCTGGCGGCGCTCGAGGCGCTGCTCGGGTTCGCGCTCCGAGAAGAGGACTGGTAGGTCGCTGGGGATCGCCACGAGGGCCTTCGCGGCCCTCGTGGCGCCGACGGCGGCGAGCCTCGCAGGCCTCCTCGCGGCGTCGCTCCCGACTCGCGATTGCTGAGCGCTTTCCCTATCTTGCGCAGCCGTCTCCAACCGGAGAGGAACCATGTCCCAGCTCCTGCACGTCGCGATCGCCGGCGCCACGGGCGCCGTCGGCGCGGAGTTCCTGCGCCTGCTCGAGCTGCGCGCGTACCCGATCGCGAAGCTGACGCTCCTCGCCAGCAAGCGCAGCGTCGGGCGCACGCTGCGCTTCCGCGGCGAGGAGATCCCCGTCCAGGAGCTCACGCCGCAAGCCTTCCAGGGCGTCGAGCACGCGTTCTTCAGCGCGGGGGCGAGCCAGAGCAAGGCCTTCGCCCAGGCGGCGGTCGACGCGGGCGCGGTCGTGATCGACAACTCGAGCGCGTTCCGGTACGTCGACGACATCCCGCTCGTGATCCCCGAGGTCAACCCGGACGACGCCTTCCGGCACGCCGGGATCGTGGCCAACCCGAACTGCACGACCATCGTCGCGCTGATGGCGCTGGCGCCGCTGCATCGCGCCTTCGGCATCGAACGCGCGGTCATGTCGAGCTATCAGGCGATCAGCGGGGCGGGCGCGCAGGCGATGGCGGAGCTCGACCGGCAGGTGCACGACTGGGCCGCGGGGCGCCCGCTCGAGGTGAAGCACCAGCCGAAGCAGATCGCCTTCAACGTGATCCCCCGGATCGACGCCGTGCAGGACAACTTCTACACGAAGGAGGAGATGAAGTTCGTGTGGGAGGGCCGCAAGATCCTCCACCACCCGGCGCTGCGCGCGACCGCCACCTGCGTCCGCGTACCGGTGTTCCGCTCCCACGCGGTGTCCTTGAATCTCGAGCTCGCGAAGCCGGCGACGCGTGCGGCCGCGCTCGCGGCGCTGCACGCCGCGCCGGGCCTGCGCGTCACCGACGACCCCGCCTCCGAGGTCTACCCGACACCGCTCGAGACCAGCGAGCAGGACGACGTCTTCGTCGGCCGCGTGCGCGAGGACGTCTCGGTGCCGGGCGGCCGCGGCCTTGCGCTCTGGGTGGTGGGCGACCAGCTCGGCAAGGGCGCGGCGCTCAACGCCGTGCAGATCGGCGAGCTCCTGATCCGCGGGCGCTGAGGCCCGGCGCTCCGCCGACCTCGCGCGCCGCGGTCGAGTGGCGAAGGGGTTCGAGGGCCGTAGCGCACGGAGCTCCTCCGGGGCGCCGAGCGTCAGCCGGACGAAGCAGCCAGCGCGAGGGCGGCCTCGATGATCGCGAGGTGCGAGTAGGCCTGCGGCGTGTTGCCGAGGGAGAGCGTGGCGACGGGGTCGTACTGCTCGGAGAGCATGGCGGTCGGCCCCGCGCAGGCGGTCATCGCTTCGAAGAGCGCGCGGGCGTCGGAGCGGCGCCCGAGCGACAGCAGGGCCTGCACGAGCCACGCGCTGCACAGGTGGAAGCCGCCCTCGCTGCCCGGCAGCCCGTCGTCCGCGCGATAGCGGAAGACGGTCGGCCCCTCTCGCAGCCCCTGCTCCACCGCCTCCACCGTCGCGCGCCAGCGCGGGTCGGCGGCCGGCAGCAGGCCCGAGAGCCCGACCGCGAGCGTGGCGGCGTCGAGGTCGCTGCCGTCGTAGGCCGCGGTGAAGGCGCCAGGCTGCTCCTTCCACCCGTGCTGCAGGACGTCCGCGGCGATGCGGTCCGCGAGCTCGCGCCAGTCGGCGCGCTCCCGGCCGTAGAGCTCGGCGATGCGCACGCCGCGATCGGCCGCGATCCAGCACATCACCTTCGAGTGCAGGTGGTGGCGCGGCGGGCGGCGGATCTCCCAGATCCCGTGATCCGGCTCCTGCCAGCGAGCGGCCACCGCCCCCACCAACCCCTCGACGAGCCGCCAGTGCTCCGAGGAGAGCGGCGCGTCGCGTTCGGCCAGCAGCGCCACCAGCTCGACGATCGGTCCGAACACGTCGAGCTGGAGCTGGTGGGCGGCCAGGTTCCCGACCCGCACCGGGCGGCTGCCGCGATAGCCGGGCAGCTCGCCGATCTCGGCCTCCGAGCCGAGCGCTTCGCCCCCGACACCGTAGAGCGGCTGGAGTCGCTCGGGCGCAGCGATCCGGTCGACCACCGCGAGCACCCAGCCGAGGTAGTGGAGCGCCTCGCTCGTGCTGCCGAGCCGCACCAGCGCGGCCGCCGCGAGCGCGCCATCGCGGAGCCAGCAGTAGCGGTAGTCCCAGTTCCGGATCCCGCCCGGGTACTCGGGCAGGCTGGTCGTCGCGGCCGCGGCGATCGCGCCGGTCGGGCCGTGGCAGAGCGCCTTCAGCACGAGCGCACTGCGCCGGATCCGTTCGCCCCCCTCGCCTGGTACGACGAGGCCGCCGGCCCACGACGACCAGAACAGCTCCGTCTGGCGCTCGCGTTGCTCGGCCGGGGGCTGGCTCGCCCGCAGGCTGCCGGTTCCGTAGCGCAGCTCGAGCTCGATCGGCCCCGCGTCGAGGTCGAGCTCGGCGCGTGCAGTCTGGTGGGGGCCTTCGTCCGCGATCGTCCAGCGTACCCCCGGTGCCCGCAGCACGATCGGGTCGTTGCTCGGCTCGATCGCGAGCCCGCCGTCGAGCGCGCGCAGCCGGGTCGGGATGCGGCCGAAGTCGAGACGCGGTGCCAGCTCGACGCCGACCCGGCCCTGCCCCTCGATGCGGCGCACGAGGTCGGTCCGACCCGCACGCAGATGGGGGCGACCGCCGGAGGCGTCGAGGAAGTCCACCACCCGGAAGCGTTGCCAGTGCGTCTCGAGCACGAAGGAGTCGCCGATCCAGCGCTGCCCGTGCGGGCGCTCGCCGTCGAGGGCCAGCACGGAGAAGTGTCCCGCGGCCGGGCCGCCGAGCAGCTCCGCGAAGAGTGCCGGCGAGTCGAGCCGCGGCAGACATAGCCAGGTGATCCGCGCGGCCGGCGTCACGAGCGCGAAGGTGCGCTGGTCGGAGAGGCAGGCATGGTCTTCGATCGGGACCGCGCCAGCGCCCGCGAGCCACGCGGCGCGCAGCTCCGCGAGCTGCGCGAGCAGCCGCCCCACGGCCTCCGGATCCGGGATCCGCTGGATCGCGAGCGAGGAGCCTTCTCCGACCTTCACGGCCAGATCGGGCCCCGAGAGCGTCGCGAAGGCATCCTCGTCGGTGCGATCGTCGCCGACGAAGCAGACCGCGGTGGCGCCGACGCGCTGGCGGAGCTGGGCGAGCGCCATCCCCTTGTCGGTGGAGAGCACGGCCAGCTCGACCACCTTCTTGCCGTGGCGCGTGAACACGCCCTCGAGGGCGCCGGGGCCCTCCCGGACGGCGCGCAGCGCCTCCTGGGCGAGATCCTCGGGCGCCTCGCGGTAGTGGAAGGCCACGCTCGCGGGCTTCTCCTCGAGGCGTGCGCCCGGCAGGCGCGCGGCGATCCCCGCCAGGTCCTCGCGCACCCGCTGGCGCAGCGCGCGCGCCTCGTCCGGCAGCGAGCCCACGAAGTCCGGGTCGAACTCGCTGCCGTGGCTCCCGACCAGGTGCACGTCCTCGGGCTCACCGATCATGCCGGCCAGGTCGCGCAGCGCGCGGCCCGAGATCACCGCGACGTGGGTGTTGGCGAGACCCGCGAGCTGGCGCAGCGCCACCACCGACTCGCGCAGCGGCTGTGCCGCCGCCGGGTCCGGGACGATCGGCGCGAGCGTCCCGTCGTAGTCGGTCGCCACGAGGAGCACCGGCGTGCGGGCCAGCGCGGCGAGCCGGCGCTCGAGGTCGCTCATCGCTCGAGCCCGGCCAGGAAGGAGCGCGCCCAGGCGTGGACGTCGTGCCGCGCGACGATCCGGCGCAGCGCCACCATGCGCCGCTCCTGCTCCGCCTCGGGCATCCCGACCGCCTCCACCATCGCGTCCTTGAGCCCCTCGACGTCGTAGGGGTTCACCTGGGACGCGCCGCGCAGCTCGTGCGCCGCACCCGTCATCTCCGACAGCATCAGCACGCCGCGCTCGTCGACGCGGGAGGCCACGTACTCCTTCGCGACCAGGTTCATGCCGTCGCGCACCGGTGTGACCAGCATCACGTCGGCGGTCCGGTACAGGGCGACCAGCTCGGGGAGCGAGAAGCTGCGGTGCAGATAGTGGACGGGGGCGCGGCCCACCTCGCCGAACTCCCCGTTGATCGAGCCCACCAGCCGCTCGACCTCGCTGCGCAGCGCCTGGTAGTCCTCCACCTCCTCGCGGCTCGGGACGGCCACCTGGACCAGCACGCACTGGCGCGGATCCAGGCGCTTCTCGCGCAGGAGCTCCTCGAAGGCCAGCAGCCGCACGTCGATGCCCTTCGTGTAGTCGAGCCGGTCGACGCCGAGCAGCACGCGCCGGGGGTGCCCGAGCCGGGCGCGGATCCCGGCGGCCATCCGGATCACCTCGGGGCTCTCGGCGACGCGCTCGAAGCGGGCCGTGTCGATCGAGATGGGGAAGGCCCCGAAGCGGCTCGCGTGGCCGTGGAGGCGCAGCTCGTCGCGCGCCCCCTCGGCACCCGCGTAGCGCCGGCACAGCACCGAGAAGTTGCGTGCGCCGACGACGGTCTGGAAGCCTACGACGTCGGCGCCCAGCAGACCCTCCAGGATCTGGCGCCGCCACGGAAGCTGCGCGAAGAGCTCCTGGGGTGGGAAGGGGATGTGGAGGAAGAAGCCGATGCGCAGGTCCGGCCGCTGCTCGCGGATCATGAGGGGCACGAGCTGGAGGTGGTAGTCGTGCACCCAGACGATCGCGCCGGAGGCAGCCTCCTCGGTCGCGACCGCGGCGAAGATCCGGTTCACCTCGACGTAGGCGGCCCACCAGGGCCGTTGGTACTGGGGAGGCCGCACGGCGTCGTGGTAGAGCGGCCAGAGCGTGCGATTGGAGAAGCCGTCGTAGTAGCGCTCGACCTGGCTGCGCGAGAGCGCTACCGGACGGAGCTGGATCCCCTGGCTCTCGAGTCGGCGCGGCGCGCTCGCGCCGCGGCCGGGCCAGCCGACCCAGGTGCTCGAACGCTTGCGGAGGACCGGTCCGAGGGCGGAGACCAGGCCGCCCGGGCTCAGGTCCCACTCGTCCTCGCGGCCGCGCTGCGCGGTCACCGGAAGCCGATTCGAGACCACCACCAGCTCGCTACCCGCTCGTTTCGGCACTCGCCCGGTACGCTCCGTCGCAGACAGCCCGTCGCGAGCCCGAGCCTAGCGCCATCGAGGCGGACGCAAAGTCGCGCGAGCGCTATCCAACCGCGCATGGCCGAACCCACCCTGCACTACGCCCGCACGCGTGACGGCTGGCGGCTGGCCCTGCACCACCGCGCGCCGGCGCGCGGCGGCCACGGCGCGGCGCTCCTGCTGTGTCACGGCATGGGCTCGAACCGCTTCAACATGGACGGGCCCGGCCGGGCGAGCCTCGCGCGCCATCTCCAGGCCCTGGGCTGGGACGTGTGGGTGCTCGAGCTGCGTGGCGCGGGCCTGTCGCGGCGCCGGCTGCGCTTCCCGCGCGCGAGCTACGGCTGGACCTTCGAAGACTACGTCCAACACGACGTGCCGGCCGCGGTCTCGCTGGTGCGACAGCTCACCGGCCAGGAGCGGCTCCTGTGGGTCGGCCACTCGCTCGGCGGGATGATCGCGTACGCCGCGATGATGACGCCCCTCGCCGATGCCTTCGCCGGCGCCGTCACGCTCGCGTCGCCGGGCATGACCGACATCGGCCACGAGGCGCTCGACCGCTGGATCGCGCTGCGCCGGCTCTTGCGCTTTGCGCCGGCGCGGCTTCCTGCGCGCTGCGCGGCGCGGGCCGGCTCGCCCCTCGCCGGCGCGATCGCCCGCACCGTACCGACGCTGGTTCGCGACTGGCTCTGGCACCCCGACAACCTCGACCTCGACGTGGTGCGCTTCATGATGCGACACGGGGTCGAGGACCTGCCCCGCTCGCTGCTGATCGAATTCGCCCGCTGGTACGACGCCAAACGCATGAGCGACCGCTACCGGATCTTCAGCTTCGGCGACCATCTCGAGCGGGTCCGCGTGCCGATGCTGGTGATCGCCGGCGCCCGGGACCGGCTGACGCCACCCGCAGATCTGGCTCGCCTGGTCGAGCGACTGGGCTCGAGCGACAAGACCTTCTGGGTGGCAGGGCACGCGTCCGGCCTCGCCCACGAGTACAGCCACGTCGATCTCGTGCTCGGCCGCCACGCGCCCGACGAGATCTACCCCGTCGTGGCCGCCTGGCTCGCCGACCACGCACCGGGAGCCGCGGGCCGGTCCTGATGCTCAGCCCGGAGCGGTCTGGTGTACCAGCTCGCGCAGGCGTTCGGGCCGCAGGAGCACGATGCGGCGGTTGTCGCGCCCGATGAGCCCCTCGGCGGAGAGCTCGCGCAGGGTCTGGTTCACGGTCTGGCGGGTGGCTCCCACCAGCGTCGCGAGCTCGCTCTGGGTGATCGGGATGTCGATCACGCGGTGACCGTTCTCGGTCTGCCCGAAGTCGGCCGCGAGCTCCCCGAGCATGCGCGCGACGCGCGTGCGCACGTTGCGGAAGACCAGGTCCTCGACCCGGCTCTCGATCTTCTTGAGCCGATCGCCGATCTGGAGGCTCACCTGGAAGGCGAGCGCGGAGCGAGCCGCGAGCACCTGCTGGAAGTTCTCGCGCGGGATCTTCCAGACCGCCGACGCGCGCACCGCCTCGGCGAAGCTCTCGCGCGGATACTCGCCGAAGGCCGGCAGCTCCCCGAAGACCTCACCCGGCGCCACGTAGCCGAAGCTGGTCTCACCGCCTCCCTCCGAGAGACGATAGATCCGGGCGAGGCCAGCCTGCAGCAGGTACACCGACTGGGGCTGCCGGGTGGGCGCGAAGATCAGCTCGCCGCGCGCGAAGCGGCGCAGACTGGCACCCCGCTCGAGCTCCGCCAGCTCGTCGTCTTCCATCCGCGACAGCCACTCGATGGTGCGCATCATCCCCCCGCTCGGGGCGCCCTCGGCGCCCCTTCCTGGGATCCGCCCTCCGGCCGTTCCCGGGGCGGCGCCTCCGCCCCGGGAGCCTCGCGAGACGCTGCGTCCGGCGACCGCCAGACCCGCTCGCGCAGCGACTCGAACTCGCGGGTCAGGAAGTCGGCCACGTCGCGGCCCGCACGCTCCACCGAGGAGCGCAGCTCGGTGAGCGTCTCCTCCATCTCCACGCGCCGGCGCTCGCGCTGCCCGCGCCGGCGTCCGCTCTCGACGGCGCGCCGCGCCGCCTCGCCGAGGTCGTCGAGCTCCCGGCCGAGCTCGACCACGAGGTCGTCGAGGGTGACCAGGCCCGAGAGGCGGCCGTCGCGCAGCACCACGATGCGGCGCACGCGGGCCGTGCGCATGCGCTCCACCACGACTTCGATCGGGTCGTCGGCGCTCACCGTGACGAGCGGGCGGCTCATCAGCTCCGCGGCGCACTGCTTCTCGGCGCCAGCGCGGGCGACCACGCGGCAGGCGAGATCGCGATCGGTGACGATGCCCACCGGATGGTCCGCCTCGTCGACGATCACCACGCTGCCGACCGCGAAGTCGCCCATCAGCCCCGCAAGCTCGGCGGCGCTCGCGTCGAGCGGCGCGGTCGCGACCTCGGTGCGGTAGTAGTCACGCGTGCGCATGGGTCACTTCCCTTCCGGCGCCGGACCGGGTCTTCCGGGGGACCGCTCCACGGGGGCCTGGGCCGCGGCCGCCGCGGCGACCCCCGCGAGCTCGCTCGCCACCAGACGCAGGATGTCGTCGGAGCTCAGGATGCCGACCAGCTCCTCGTCCGCGTTCACGATCGGGATCCGCCGTACGGACCGGCGCCGCATCAGGGCCGCGGCGGCGCGGAGCGACGACGTCTCGTGCATCACCAGGGGGTCGGTGCCGAACGCATCGACCACCCGCGTCGTGTCGGGGTCGAGTCCGTCGCGCAGCACGCGTAGCGCGAGGTCGCGATCGGTGACGATCGCGCGCGGGTGCGACCCGAGCAGCCCCACGAGGCACCCGACTCCCTCCTCCGCCATGCGCACGGCGGCGGCGCGCAGCGTGTCGCGCGCGTCGATCGTGCGGACGTCGCGCTGGCAGTAGTCGGCGATCGCCACGGCCCCTCCTTCGCGAGCTCCCCATCGACGACCCGGGCTGGTGCAACCGCCATGCCCGTCTGCCCGTGAGCCCCGCGACGCCCTGGGTCGGCGGTTGTGGCGTTCTGGCGCATAGGACATTGTCGGCGGGGCGACCTGTCGCGCTGGCCCTGGCGAGCCGGGTCACCGGCTCCCTCCCGCTCCGGGCATGGCTCGTGCAAGCTCGCGCACGCTGGAGCCGACCGGGAGCCGCCGAGCCGATGCCCCTCTACGACCGTCCCGTCTCGACCATCATGCGCCGCGAGTTTGCGAGTCTGCACCCGGACGACCGCCTGGACCTCGCGGAGCAGATGATGAAGGTCGGGCGCGTGCGCCACCTGCCGGTGCTGGGCCCGGACGGCCACGTGGTCGGCATCGTCTCGAGCCGCGACCTGCTCGAAGCCTCGCTCAGCAGCGTGCTCGATCTCGATCCCGCTTCGCGGCGCGGGTTCCTCCGCTCGGTGGCGGTCGCCGATGTGATGCGGCCGGAGGTCGAGACGGTCGCGGAGAGCACGTCGCTGCTCGGCGCGGCGAGCCGGATGATCCGCCACAGGATCGGCTGCCTGCCGATCGTGGGCCCCGACGGTGTCATGACCGGACTCGTCACCGAGACCGATCTGCTGATCGCGGCCTATCTCCCGGAGCCCGCTCCGCGCTAGCTAGGCGCGCGGCGCGCGAGCGTCAGCGATCGAGCGCGAGGCGCACGAAGTCGCCCTCGGTCAGGATGCCCACGAGCCTGCCCTTCGCGACCACCGGCAGGCAGCCGAGCTTGCGCTCCAGCATGATGCGTGCCGCCTCGACCAACGCGGTGTCGGGCTCGACCGTCACCGGATCGTTGGTCATCACCTCCTTGACGAGCAACATGCCCATCACCTTCTGCTGCGCGTGCGCGCCGTAGCCGAGCGCACGCGCCAGCGCGCCCCGGAACAGGTCGCGCTGCGAGAGCACGCCGACCACCTCCCCCGTCGCCTCGTCGAGCACCGGCGTATGGCGGATGCGCCCGAGCCGCATCAGGTCGTCCGCGATCACGAGCTGGTCGTTGCGCAGGACGGTCGCCACCTCGGTGCTCATCACGTCACGGACCTTCATCGAACTCCCTCCTCGTGCGCGCCGGACAACCCCTTGCTGCGCCTGGAGTGCAGGAGGATACTGGCTCGCTGGTGAAGGAAGGGCTCGACGACCGGCTCGACTACCTGGGGCTGACCGAGGACGATCGGCAGCTGCTCGCCCGCATCGGGCCGCTGCTCGAGCGCCACGCCGACCGCTTCGTCGCCGCCTTCTACCGCCACCTGCTCTCCTTCGACGAGACCCGGCGCCTGCTCGCCGACCCCGCGGTGACGGAACGCCTGCTGGGCAAGCAACGCGAGTACCTCCTGAGCCTCGCGACCCCCGGGCTCGACGCGACCTACCTCGAGGAACGGATCCGGATCGGTGCCGTGCACGCCCAGGTCGGACTCGGCCCGCGCTACTACCTCGGTGCCTACGCGCTCTACTTCTCGCTGCTGGCGCCGGTGATCGCCTCCGATTGCGAGGGCGACACGGAGCTCGTCCAGCGCACCTTGAGTGCCCTCGTCAAGGTGCTGTTGCTCGACGCCGAGCTCGCGATGGAGTCCTACGTGGAGCGCCACGGGGAAGGGCTCACCCACCTGAACCGGGAGCTCGCCGCCGTGAGCCGCTCGCTCTCGCGCGAGGTCGAGGTCCAGGAGCAGGAGCTCCGGCAGACCCAGAAGCGCGCACGCGCCGCCGAGGACCTGGCGTCGGTCGCGACGCTCGTGGCGGGGCTCGCCCACGAGATCGGTACGCCGATGGGGGTGATCCGTGGCCATGCGGAGGCGCTCGGCGGCGCGGTCCAGGGCGAACGGGCGCAATGGCGGCTGCGCACGATCCTGGAGCAGATCGACCGCATCTCGAGCATCATCCGCGCGCTGCTCGACGTCGCGCGGCCACGCGAGCGCGTCCTGGTGCCGATCGAGCTCCCACAGGTGCTGGACAACGCGCTCGCCTTCCTGTCCGAGCGGATGCGGCGCCACGGGATCGAGATCGAGCGCCGCTACGACCGGGTGCCGGTGATCCACGGGGATCCCGACAAGCTCCAGCAGCTGTTCCTGAACCTGTTCCTGAACGCGGCCGACGCGATGCCCGACGGTGGACACCTTATCGTGTCGGTCGCGGCCTCGGATGGCCAGGCGGTCGGGATCCGGATCGCCGACGACGGCGTCGGCATCCCCGCCGCCGACCTCGAGAACCTGTTCACGCCCTTCTTCACGACCAAGCCGGCAGGCCGCGGCAGCGGACTCGGGCTGGTGGTCGCCCAGGGCATCGTCGCCGATCACGGCGGGCGCATCGAGGTGCTCAGCGCCCCCGGCCGCGGCACCGAGTTCGTGATCGAGCTGCCGCTGCGCGCTCAAACCGGGCCGGAGGGGCGGATCGGATCGTAGGCGCGGCGCAGGAGGTCGCTCTCGGTGAGCAGGCCGACCAGCCGCGGGCCGTCCGGGCCGGGCTCGACGATCGGCAGGCAGCCCGTGCGCGAGCGGGCGATCCGCGCCGCCGCCTCGTCGACGCTCATCGTGGTCCCGCCCGTCTCTGTGTCCGGCGACATCACCTCTTCGACGCGCGTGCAGCGGCCGGCAAGGGCGGCCTCGACGAGGACCGCGAACGAGAGCACGCCGCGCAGGACCCCGTCGGCCACCACCGGGAGCTGGCGCAGGCGCGCCACCCGCATCATCTGGAGGGTCTCCGCGATCGAGGCACCGGGGGCGACGGAGAGCCAGTGCCGCCGCATCACCCGAGCCACCTCGGCCCCGAACGTCCCCGTGCTTCCCTCGAACCCCATGCCGCCCGCAGGTGCAGACGGCGTGCCAGCACCTCCCGGCGTCCCGGAGGCGGCGCGAGATCCAGATCCGGGGCCTGATGCCTCGCTTCGTGTGCCAGGAGGGGTGCGATGCTGAGGCTGCGCGTCGTGAGCTGATTTGTCACATTCGGGTCATTTCGCCCTATACGTGTGACCTCATCTGCAGCGCCCGTGCGTCGCGGGTGGCACGTAACGTGCTCCTGGGATACCCCGATGACCCGCCTCCGGTCCGTCCTGGTCGTCGACGACGACGCCGCCATGCGCGACCTCGTGCTCTCCCTCCTCGACGACGAGGGGATCCGGGGCGTCGGCGCCGCCAGCGCCGACGAGGCGCTCGAGCGCCTCGCCGACCTCGACTGCGACGCGGTCGTCTCCGACATCCGCATGCCGGGGCGCTCGGGCATCGAGCTGCTCGCCGAGATCCGCGAGCGCCGGCCCGAGACGCCGGTGATCCTGATGACCGCCTTCGGGAGCATCGACTCGGCCGTCCAGGCCGTGCGCGCCGGCGCCGCCGACTACATCACCAAGCCCTTCCAGAAGGACGCCCTGCTCGTCACGCTCGAGAAGGCCTTCGAGCGACGGGCGCTCGAGGAGGAGAACCGGCGGCTGCGCCGCGCGCTCGACCGCACCTCGTCGTTCGGCGACCTGATCGGGACGAGCGCCGCCATGCGCGAGATCTTCGCGCTGATCCGCAAGATCGCCGACGGGCGCAGCTCGGTCCTGATCACCGGCGAGAGCGGCACCGGCAAGGAGGTGGTGGCCCGCACGATCCACTTCTCGAGCGCCCGAGCGAGCCGGCCCTTCGTCCCGATCAACTGCACCGCGATCCCGGAGGGCCTGCTCGAGAGCGAGCTCTTCGGCCACGTGAAGGGCGCCTTCACCGGCGCCCACGTGACCAAGCGCGGCCTCTTCGAGCAGGCGAGCGGCGGGACGCTCTTCCTCGACGAGATCGGCGACATGGGGCTCGGCCTGCAGGGCAAGCTCCTGCGCGTGCTCCAGGACCGCGAGGTGCGCCCGGTGGGTGGCACCACGTCGGCGAAGGTGGACGTCCGCATCATCGCCGCCACCAACCGCGACCTGCACGCCGAGATCGAGGCCGGCCGGTTCCGGCGCGACCTCTTCTACCGGCTCAACGTGATCCCGATCGAGATCCCGCCGCTGCGCGAGCGCACCGACGACATCCCCCCGCTCGCGAGCGCCTGCCTCGAGCGCCATGCCGACGGCCGCGCGCTCCGGCTCACGCCCGCCGCGATGGAGCGGCTCAAGCACTGCCGCTGGGAGGGCAATGCGCGGGAGCTCGAGAACGTGATCGAGCGTGCGATCGCGCTCTGCGAGGGACCCGAGATCGGTCCCGAGGACCTGCCGCTGCCGGACGCCGCGATCGGGCCCGAGCGACCCGCCGAAGACCCGGGTGGCTTCGTCCGCCAGGCCCTCGACAAGCAGCTGACGCTCGCCGAGCTCGACGACCTCTACATCGACCAGGTGCTCGGGTACACGCGCGGCAACAAGGTCCAGGCCGCACGCATCCTCGGCATCAACCGCCGCACGCTCTATCGCCGCGGCGAGCGGCGCGGCCGCGCGCCCGGCGGCGGGTTCGTGCCGTGAGCCGCTTCCGGACGATCCTCGTCCCGACCGACTTCTCGGCCCACGCGCACGCCGCGATCGAGCTGGCCCGCACGCTGGCTCACACAGGCGGCGGGACGGTCCACCTGCTGCACGCCTACGAGGTGCCGCTCGGCACGATCTCGCCCTACGGCGTCGCGCTGCCCGACGGCCTGCTGGCGCAGGTGCGCGACGCAGCCGCGCGCCGGCTCGAGAAGGCGGCCCACGGCTTCGTCGAGGCGAAGGTCTCCTGCGAGACCCACGTCGCACACGGACCTGCCGCGGACGCGATCACCGAGGCGGCACAGCGCCTGCACGCCGACCTGGTCGTGATGGGCACGCGCGGGCTGAGCGGATGGAAGCACGCCCTGCTCGGCAGCGTGGCCGAACGCACCGTACGCAGCTCGCCCTGCCCCGTGCTGACCTTCCGTACGCCCGACCGCGCCGAAGGAGGACCCGTGGGCCACTTCCGCAAGCTCCTCGTGCCCCTCGACTTCTCGAAGCACTCCGACGCCGCCCTCGCGCTCGCGATCGAGCTCGCGAGCGAGCACGCCGCCGAGGTCCACCTGCTCCATGCCTACGAGCTGCCCGCCGCCGTGACGATGGCCTACGGCGTCGCGATCCCCCAGGCGGTCTGGGACGGGGTCCAGGAAGCCGCCCTCGCGCGCCTCGAGGAGGGACGCAAGCGCCTCGAGGCGGCCGGCATCCGCGGCACCACGCACCTCGTGACGGGGCCCGCCGCAGATGCCATCGCGCAAGCTGCCGAGAGCGTGGCTGCGGACCTGATCGTGATGGGCACCCGCGGCCTCACGGGGCTCAAGCACGTGCTGCTCGGCAGCGTCGCGGAGCGCACGATCCGCACCGCGCCCTGTCCCGTCCTCACGCTCAAGTCGGACGCGCCGGACGCCTGACGGAGAGGCCGCATGCCTCCCCCTGTCGAGCCGCTCCCCGCCGGGCTCGCTGCGGCGCTCGCGCGGCCGGCGGCACACCCCTTCGACGCGAGCGCTGCGGCGGGCGTCGAGCACGTCCAGACCCACCTCTCGCACGTGTACCTGACGGGAGCGCGGGCCTGGAAGCTCCGCAAGGCCGCCGCGCTCGGCTTCGTCGACTTCGCGACGCGCGCGGAGCGCAATCGCGACTGCGCCCGCGAGGTCCGGCTCAACCGCCGCCTCGCACGCGACGTGTACCTGGGCGTCGCCCCGGTCGAGGCCGATCCCGCCGGCGGCTTCCGGATCGGTGCGCTCGCCCCGGACGCGGACGAGGAGACCCTGGCGCGCGACCCGCACGAGCACGTGGTCGCGATGCGCCGGCTGCCGGCGGGGCACGACGCGCTCGCGCTCCTCGAGCGCGGCGCGCTCCACGCGCGCCACCTCGACGCGGTCGCCGAGCGGCTCGCCCGCTTCCACGCCGAGCACGGCCTCGGCGTCCCCGCGCCCTTCACACCCGACGCCTGGCGCGCCCGGATCGAGGGTCCCGTGCGCGACAACCTGCGCCTGCTCGAGCCGGCCGCGGGCCGGCTCTTCCCGCGCTCGACCTGGCGCCAGGTCGAGCAGCGGACGAGCGCCTTCGCCGACGCCCACGCCGGCCGCTTCGAGGCGCGCCGCCGCGAGGGCCGCGCCGTCGACGGCCACGGCGACGTGCACCTCCAGCACGTCTGGTTCGAGCCGGGCCGCGCCGAGCCGCTGCTCGTCGACTGCATCGAGTTCCGCGACGACCTGCGCCGGATCGACGCCGCCGCCGAGGTGGCCTTCCTCGCGATGGACCTGCGCTACCGGCGCCGGGCGCAGCTCGCGGCGCGCTTCCTGCGCCGCTACGCGGCCGCCCGCGACGACTTCGGCCTCTACGGCGTGCTCGCCGCCGCCGTCGCCGCCCGCCGATCCGAGCTGGGGGTGCGCCAGGCTCTCGGCGCCCGTCGGCACGACCTCGTCCTGCTGGT
>WBZY01000913.1_pt1 | contig 18353 bp, 14 predicted proteins | sample 5204191 | NCBI WGS metagenome assembly WBZY01 (sample SAMN12344363, study PRJNA552823) | activated sludge metagenome | biome: Activated sludge suspended growth; feature: Anammox Sidestream; material: Wastewater; isolation source: activated sludge from anammox sidestream of wastewater treatment...
GGGTCTGCATCTCGGTGCTGGTCGCCTTTCCGCGCAGCCCGATGAACGTGGCGCTGAGCGCGTGGGACCTGCAGGCGCTGTCGGGCGGACGCTTCGAGCTCGGGCTGGGAACCCAGATCAAGCAGAACATCGAGGACCGCTACAGCGCGCAGTGGAGCGCGCCGGCGCCACGCATGCGCGAGTACATCGGCGCGCTGCGCGCGATCTTCGGTGCGTTCCAGAACGGCAGCAAGCTCTCCTACGTCAGCGAGCATTACCGCTTCACGCGACTGCAGCCCTTCTTCAATCCGGGTCCGATCGAGCACCCGCACGTGCCGCTGCTGATGGGCGCGGTGGGTCCGGTGATGACCGCGCTGGCGGGCGAGATCGCCGACGGCATGATCACGCATCCGACCAACACGCCGCCGCGTTACGTGAGCGAAGTGGTGCGCACGCGCCTCGCGGAAGGCGCCGCGCGCAGCGGCCGCAGCCTCGAGGACTTCCGGCTCGTGCTGGGTTCGCTGGTCGCGACCGGGCCGGACGAGAAGGCGGTCCGCCGCGAGCGCGAGAAGTGGCGCGGGATGCTCGGCTTCCTGTACTCGACCCCGGCGTACTGGCCCAGCCTCGAACTGTTCGGCTGGCAGGAGCGCGGCGAGCAGCTGCTCGCGCTGACGCGCGAAAACCGCTGGGACCGCATGAAGGAAGTGATCGACGACGAGATGCTCGATGCCTTCATCCCGTCCGGAACCTACGCTACGATCACCGCGGAACTGGAACGGCGGTATGCGGGACTTGCCGGGTCGATCACGCTGATGCTGCCCGAGGATCCCGCCGAGGATGCCGACTTCGCCGCTGTGGTGGCGGCACTGCGGGGCCGCTGAGCGCGCATAACACAACGTACGCAGGGGGAAGCACATGTTCGAACCACTGTTCGGCCCGATCCGGCAATGGGGCTTCCTGGTCAAGGACATCGACGCCGCGATGCGCAGCTGGGTCTGGCACTGCGGCGTGGGTCCCTGGTGGGGCTACCGCAATGTGGCGCTGCGTTCGCGCTTTCGGGGCGCGCAGGCCGACGTGCGCATGCACGTGGCGCTCGCCTACCAGGGGGGCATGCAGATCGAGCTGATCCAGCAGATCAACGACGCGCCGTCCCCGTACCGTTTCTTCCACGACACCCCGCAGGCGCAGGTGCTGCACCAGCTCGGCTACGTGGTGCCCGACATCGACGAGGCGGTGGAGCGCTCCAGGGCGGCGGGACTGCTGGAGCACGCGGTGCTCGCCAACGACTACGCGCGCTATGTCTACCTCGAGCACCCGGCGCTGAGCGGATTGGTAATCGAGCTGATGCCCGCCGACCCCGCCACGCTCGCCGGTTTCGAGGCCTGCGCGCGCGAGGCCGCCGCATGGAACGGCGAGGACCCGTACCGTCTGGTCGATATGGGGCTCTGACGCCCCACCCCGGACGTCGTGCCCGTAGGTCCGGGCTGCGCCCGGACACGGTTCCGCCGTAGGTCCGGGCTGTGCCCGGACGTGTACGGCGTGGCACCGAAGGCAACATCGTTGTTCGGCCACAGGCCGAACCTACGGCACGTGTTCGCGTAGGTCCGGGCTGTGCCCGGACGTGTACGGCGTGGCACCGAAGGCAACATCGTTCGGCCACAGGCCGAACCTACGGGACAGGTTCGCGTAGGTCCGGGCTGTGCCCGGGCATGAGTTGTTCGGCCGCAGGCCGAACCTACGGGATTGTGTTTGGGCACAGGGGTATCGCAATGACTCCTGGAGTCGCAGCGGCGGTTTTGCAGCGGCACGCTCGCGATATTGCCGATCGGCAATGCCGGTTGGGCCCGCCAGGCGGCATAATCGGCCCCCGCCCGCAACCCGCAACCCGCAACCCGCAACCCGCAACCCGCAACCCGCAACCCGCAACCCGCAACCAACAGCCACAGGAGACCCGTAAATGAACAGCATGCTCGACCGTTTTCGCCTCGATGGACAGGTCGCGATCATCACCGGCTCGGGGCGCGGCATCGGCGCGGCGATCGCGCTCGCCTTCGCCGACGCCGGCGCCGACGTGGTGATCTCGGCGCGCACCGCGAGCGAGATGGAGGACACCGCGGCGAAGGTGCGCACGCGCGGGCGGCGCGCGCTGGTGGTTCCGTGCGACGTGCTCGACGCCGGGCAGCGCGCGGCGCTGGTCGAGCGGGGGCTGGCCGAGTTCGGGCGGCTCGATATCCTGGTCAACAACGCCGGCGGCTGGGGTCCGCAGCCCGCGCTGCAGACCTCCGACGAGGATTTCGAGGCCTGCTTCCGCTTCAACGTGACCACCGCGTTCTCGCTGTCGCGGATCTGCGTGCCGCACATGGTGCGCACCGCCGGCAAGGGCGCGATCGTGAACATCTCGTCGATGGCGGGCCATCATCCGCAACCGGGCTTCGTGGCCTACGGGGTCGGCAAGGCGGCGATGTCGTGGATGACGCAGGAACTCGCGCAGGAATTCGCGCCGAAGGTGCGCGTGAACGCGATCGGCGTCGGCGCCACGCGCACCACCGCGCTGACCAATTTCATGAACGACGAGATGGAACGCGTCATGAACGAGCGCACGCCGCTGGGTCGCCTTGGCGATCCCGAGGACGTGGCCGCGTGCGCGCTGTATCTGGCCTCGCCGGCGGCGGCCTACGTCACTGGCGAGGTGGTCGGAGTGCACGGTGGCATCACCACCTCGCAGGTCAGCATGCCGCGCGCGGCGATCTGATGGGGGGTAGGTGATGCGCGTTCTGTTGCTGGCAGGCTGCCTGCTCGGCGGAGCGGCTGTGGCAGCGGCCGATGCGGGGCGAGTGGACGATGCGCGGCTGCGCACGGCGGACGAGGACCCCGCGAACTGGATCACGCACGGGCGCACGTGGGGCGAGCAGCGCTTCAGTCCGCTCGCGCAGATCGACGCCTCGAACGTGGGGCGGCTGGACCTCGCGTGGAGCCAGGCGCTGGAGCACGAGCGCGGCGTGCAGACCACGCCACTGGTGGTCGACGGCGTGCTCTACGCGACCGGCTCGTGGAGCGTGGTCTACGCCTTCGACGCGGCACGCGGCACAGCGCTGTGGAAATACGATCCGCAGGTCGACCGGGTGCGCGCGGCCGAGGGGTGCTGCGGGCCGGTCAACCGCGGGGTCGCGGTCTGGGGCGGCATGGTCTACGTGGGGACGCTGGACGGGCGCCTGATCGCGCTCGATGCGGCGAACGGCACGCCGCGCTGGAGCGCAGATACCTTCATCGACGCGGCGCCGGGACGCAACATCACCGGCGCACCGCGGGTGGTGAAGGGCCGGGTGCTGATCGGCAACGGCGGCGCGGACATGGGGGCGCGCGGCTACGTCTCGGCCTACGACGCCCGCAGCGGCGAGCTCGCGTGGCGCTTCTTCACGGTGCCCGGCAACCCGGCGCTCGGGTTCGAAAATGCAACGCTGGCGAAGGCCGCCATGACCTGGAGCGGCGAGGAGTGGTGGCGCTGGGGCGGCGGCGGCACGGTCTGGGACGCGATGTCCTACGACCCGGAACTCGACCTGCTCTACATCGGCGTCGGCAACAGCAGCCTGTTCCCGCGTGCGCGCCGCAGCCCCGGTGGCGGCGACAACCTGTTCGTGTCGTCGATCGTCGCGCTGCGCCCCGACGACGGCCGCTACGTGTGGCACTTCCAGCTCGCCCCGGGCGAGCAATGGGACTACCCGGCGACCACCCAGCTGGTGCTGATCGACACCGTGTTCCAGGGCGAGCAGCGCAAGCTGCTGGTGCAGGTGCCCAAGCACGGCTTCGTGTATGTGCTCGACCGCGAAAACGGCCAACTGTTGTCGGCCGAGAAGTTCACGCGCGTCACCTGGGCCAGCCACTACGACCTCGCAAGCGGGCGGCCGGTGGAGAACCCGGAAGCGGACTACAGCCGCAGCGGCAAGCCCACGCTGGTGTGGCCCGGCGCGCTCGGCGGGCACAACTGGAACCCGGTGTCGTGGAATCCGCGGACCGGGCTGCTGTACTTCAGCGAGACGCGCATGCCCAGCGTGTTCGCGATGGATCCGCAGGTGCAACTGCGCGAGCGCGGGCGGCGCTACAACACCTCGCTCGACATGAGCGCGATGCTGAACAACCCGGCGTTCATGGCCGAGCAGGCCAACCCGCGCGGCTCGCTGATCGCCTGGGACGTGGCGCGTGCGCGCATCGCCTGGCAGGTCGAGCAACCGTTGCCGATCAACGGCGGCACGTTGAGCACCGCCGGCAACCTGGTGTTCCACGGGGCGACCGACGGCCGCCTGGTTGCGTACCGCGCCGACAGCGGCGAGCAGCTGTGGGAGGCGCGCACCTTCGGCGCGGTGCAGGGCGGCCCGGTGAGCTACGCGGTCGACGGGCGGCAGTACATCGCCGCCGGCATCGGCTGGGGCGGCGGCCACAGTGCGGCGCTGGCCGACGGCGCCACGCTCGGCGGCTGGCGCAACGCCTCGCGGATCGGCGTGTGGACGCTGGATGGGCAAGGCGTGCTGCCCGAACCGGAGCGTTTCACGGGCGCGATCGCGGCGATTCCGGTCACGGCCGACGAGGCCACGCTGCAGCGCGGCGTCGGGTTGTTCATGACGCACTGCGGCTATTGCCACGGTGCCGGCAGCGGCGGGGTGCCGGACCTGAACTACATGAGCAAGGACACGCACGCGCGCTTCGAGGCGATCGTGCGCGGCGGCCTGCTCGCTGCGCGCGGGATGCCGGCCTTCGCCGAGCAGCTCAGCCGCGAGGAGGCCGAAGCGATACGCCAGTTTCTCGCGGCCCGCGCCGCACACGCCGCCGCCGTGCGCTAGCGGCGGCCTCGCTCAACGGCAGGGGAAGGCGCGTTTCAGCGCCTCGGGCACCAGGCTGCCGGCGTCGAGATGGCGGCGCGCCGGGTTTTGCTCCAGGTAGCTCCTGACGGTGTCGGCCAGCTGTCCCTTGGTGGCACCTTCGGGAACGCACAGCGCGTCGGCGGGCAGCACGCCGCTCGCCTGCATCGCCTCGATGGTGTCGACGATGCCGGTCACGTAGCCGCCACAGTAGCCGCGGTTGAAATAGTTCTCCGAGCGGCAGTCCTCGTAGAGCCGGTTGCCGGTGTCGAAACCGGCGTGGGCGGCGAGCGGCAGCAGGGCGAGTGCGAGCAGGCGGCGCATGGGTGCTCCGGTGGCGGGTTGCGGGTCGGCCTACTGTAGACGAGCACGGCCGCACGCGTCGAATGCGCAGTCCCCGCGACGCCGCGCCGGTGCCAGCGCGCGGGGGTGGTCCCGCACCCGTGGGACGCCGTGAATACGTCCCCGTAGGCTCGAACGCCGCATCCCTGCGGCGTACGCACACCGGTGCGCACCGTCCACCGCGCGCCTCGGGGGCTGCTGCGACACCCCGTTCAGGCCGACGCTGTTCGAATCCGGCGCCGGATCTGCGCGGGCCGGATACAATGCGCGCTCCCGAACGGAAACGGCGCAGACGATGAGCAAGCGGGCGGTGGTGTTGCTGAGCGGCGGACTCGATTCCGCGACCGTGCTGGCGCTGGCGCGCGAGCAGGGTTTCGAGACCTTCGCGCTGTCGTTCCGCTACGGCCAGCGGCACGCGGTCGAACTGCGCTGCGCCGAGCGGATCGCGACGGCGCTGGGCGCCGCCCGCCACGTGATCGCCGAGATCGACCTGCGCGTGTTCGGCGGCTCGGCGCTGACCGCCGACATCGCGGTACCGAAGGATCGGGACGCGCAGCACATCGGCAGCGGATCGATCCCGCTGACCTACGTGCCGGCGCGCAACACGATCTTCCTGTCCTGCGCGATCGCCTGGGCCGAGGTGCTCGGCGCGGCCGATGTATTCATCGGCGTCAATGCGCTCGACTATTCGGGGTACCCCGATTGCCGGCCGGAGTTCATCGAGGCCTTCGAGCGCATGGCGAACCTCGCCACGCGCGCCGGCGTCGAAGGCGCCACGCGGCTCGCGATCCGCGCGCCGCTGCTCGCGCTCGGCAAGGCCGACATCATCCGGCGCGGCCGCGCGCTCGGCGTCGATTTCGGTCTGACCAGCAGTTGCTACGACCCGGCCCCGGACGGCACGCCCTGCGGTGGCTGCGATTCCTGCCTGCTGCGCGCCAGGGGTTTCCAGGAGGCGGGCATCGCGGACCCCCTGCTCGACTCCGGGGTGCGTGCGTGAACGGCGCGGGCGAACTGCTGCACGTGGCGGCGGCACCGTTCGAGGCGGCGGTCAGCGTGCCGGTGTTGCCGGCGGGGCACCGTTCGCGGGGGCTGCACGGTCACAGTTTCCTCGCCACCGTGCGGGCACGCGAGGACGCCGCGCTGCTCGCGGAGCGGCTGGCTGCGGCGGTCGCGCCGCTCGATTACGCACACCTCAACGACCGCATCGCGATCCCCACCGACGAGAACATCGCGCGCTGGATCCGCGCCGCGCTGGCGGACCTGGCGCTCGACACCGTCGGCGTGCAGAGCACACGTCACCAAGGCGTGGACCTGGACCGGGCGCAGCGCGCGCACCTGTGGCGCCGCTTCCGCTTCGAGGCCGCGCACCGCCTGCCGCGCGTGCCGCCGGACCATCCCTGCGGACGCATGCACGGCCATGGCTTCGAGGTGATCCTGCACGTCGCCGAGGACCTCGCCGGTGCCGACATGGGCACCGATTTCGATCGCATCGGGCAACTGTGGCAGCCGCTGCACGCGCAGATCGATCATGGCTGCCTGAACGACATCGAAGGCCTCGACAACCCCACCAGCGAGATGCTGGCGTGCTGGATCTGGCGGCAACTGCAACCGGTACTGCCGGCGCTGTCGTGGGTCACGGTGTACGAGACGGTCACGGCCGGTTGTCATTACGACGGCCGGCGCTTCCGGATCTGGAAGGAGCAGCGCTTCGAGAGCGCCGTGCGGCTGCGCGACGCCGCGCCGGGCGATCCGCGCCGGCGGCTGCACGGACACAGCTACATCACGCGGCTGCACCTCAGCGCACCGCTCGATACGGTGCTCGGCTGGACCATCGACTACGGCGACGTACGCGAAGCGTTCACGCCGGTGTTCCGCACGCTCGACCACCACGCCATCGACGAGGCGACCGGATGCTCCGGCAGCCTGGGCGCGATCCTCGCGTGGATGCGCGAGCGCCTGCGCGAGGCGCTGCCCGCGCTGGATCGCATCGATCTGCACGCCACGCCGTTGGAAGGCGCGGTGCTGCACTGGGGCGAGGAAGGGCCGGCGCTGCCGGGGCCCGCACCATGAGTTACGCGGTGAAGGAGATGTTCTACACGCTGCAGGGCGAGGGCGCGAACGCCGGACGCCCGGCGGTGTTCTGCCGCTTCGCCGGCTGCAACCTGTGGTCGGGGCGCGAACAGGATCGCGCGGGTGCGGTGTGCCGCTTCTGCGACACCGACTTCGTGGGCACCGACGGCCCGGGGGGCGGACGCTTTGCCGATGCCGCCAGCCTGGCGGCGGCGATCGCCGCGCTCTGGCCCGCCACGGCGGCGCGACGCGCGCGCCCGCTGGTGGTGTTCACCGGCGGCGAGCCATTGCTGCAACTCGATCAACCGGCGATCGACGCGGTGCACGCACTCGGCATGCAGGTGGCGGTGGAAACCAACGGCACGCTGGCGGCGCCGCCGGGAATCGACTGGCTGTGCGTCTCACCGAAGAGCGACGCGCCGCTGGCGCTGACCGCCGGCGACGAGCTGAAGCTCGTCTACCCCCAGCCCGAGGCGCCCCCGGAGCGCTTCGCCGGGCTCGCGTTCCACGAGTTCTACCTGCAACCTATGGACGGCCCCGCGTACGCCGCGAACCTGGCCGCGACGCTGGACTACTGCCTGCGCCACCCGCAGTGGCGGCTCGGGCTGCAGCTGCACAAGATCGTGGGGATATCGTGAGCGCGGGCGCGACGCGAACCGGCCTCACTTCCTCCACAACCCCCCGGCGCTCACGCTCTCCCAGCCCCAGCGCAGCCAGCGCAGCAGCGCGAAGGCGAGCCACAGCGCCCACGCGAGCATCAGCGCGCGATAGACCCACAGTGGCACGCTGAGGATCCACGCACGCGGTAATTCCGCGTCGCTGCGGTCCCGGTACCAGCGCAGGTCCCAGGCGCTCGACTCGTTGCCCGCGATCTGCATCTGCGGATAGCCGAGCAGACCGTGCTTGACCGCCTCGAACAGCATCGCGATCGCGAACAGCGTGAGCAGGAACAGGCCGAGCTGCAGCGCGTTGAACCCGCGTCGCGACAGCGCGGCGGGATCCAGGCGTGTGCGCCAGCCGAGCGCCAGCAGCCAGCCGACGATCACCAGTCCCACCCAGACCTGCGTCTGCGTGAGCCCCACGCCGAGCAGCACCCATTGCCAGGTCGCGAGCGGGGTCCAGTGCAGCCGCCCCAGCCCCAGCGCGACCAGCACCACCACCGCGAGCACGCCCCAGAACAGCACGGCCGGCCCCAGCGGCAGTCCGCCGAGCAGCAGCACCCAGCGGTCCTGTCCGAGGCCCACGTTCACGCGCGTGTTGACGGACGGCAGCCCGGCATCGATCGCGGCGCTGCGAAACAGCGGGCCGATGCCGGCGTCGTCGCGCAGCCGCAGCTCGGCCGTGTGCGTCCCCGGCGTGACCGGCAGCGTGACGCGCTCGCCGTCCTGGCGTATCGGCTGCGGCACGCCGTCGATCGTGACCGACTGCAGCACCGAGCCGGTGGGCAGGGTGACGCTGTGCTGGCCGCCGCGGCTGCTGCGCAGCGTGAAGGTCGCGGTGGTGTCGGTGGCGCGCCGGCCCGGCGCGACCTGCAACTGCACCGCGTCGAGCGTCAGCGTCGGGCCCGGGATCCCGGCCGGGCGGCTGAGCAGCAGCTCGACCGCCTCACCGGGCCACGGCCGCCACTCGGGCAGCCAGCGGCCGGCGCGGTCCTGGTGATGCACCACCGCGATGCCACTGCTTTCCATGTGCCATTGCGGACTCACGTCGGCACGCCAGGTCTCGACCCATTGCGTGTTCGGCGCCGCCGCGAGCGCGATCCGCGGCGCCGGCTCCAGCGTCGATTGCCAGGCGAGCGCCTCGGCGCCGGCGGCGAGATTCACCAGCGCATGACCGTCCTCGACCCGGATCGCCTCGCTGGTGACGGCTTCGCCGGCGAGCAGCGGGACGCGCAACACGACCGCGGTACCGGCAGGCGAGATGCGCGACACACGGGTCTCGACACGCCAGTCCAGACCGAGGCGCAGCGTGCGCTCCACCCGCACCAGCGGCGGCAACTCGCCGGGCTGCAGCTCGGCCGCGAGTTCGCTTTCCGGCGTGGCCGCCTGCACGCGCGTGAACTGCAGCTGCGCGCCGACCGGCAGCCCGTCGGCGATGCCCTCCACGCTCCAGCCGTCGACCAGCGCATCGATGTGACGGGGCGGCAACGGCAACGGCAGCTGGAAACTGCCCGCCGCCGGCGCGGGGCCGCGCAGCAGCACCTGGTGGGCGCCGGCGTCGAGGTGGATCCACAGCACGCCATCCGGCGCACGCAGCAAGCCGGTGGCCGGGACCCCGTCGACGACGACTTCCGCCGGGGACCAGCCGCGGGCGCGCACCGGCAGCGGCAGCGCGGTGTCCTCCAGCGCGTGCAACTCCGCACGCAGCGTCACGCTGGCGGGCGTCAGTTCGACCCGCAGGCGCGGGAACTGCGCGCAGTCGGGAAGGCAGTCCGGCGGCGTGAGCAGCCGCTCGTGCAATTGCTCGAGCAGCGCGGGATCGGGGAGGTCGGCTTGAACCGGGGGCGCCGGCAGGAGCGCGGCGGGCAGCGCGCAGGCGAGCAGCAGTGCTACCGCAGTGCTGCCGCTGCCCGTGGCCGCGGGCGTGCGCCGCCAGCGCACGCCGAGCAACGCCACGGCGAGCGCGGCGATCAGCAGCACCCGCACCACGCTCAGCAGGAGGTTGATGGCCGGCGACAGCAGCGTCAGCGTGATTTCCTGCCCGCGCTGCACCGGGCCGTTCCAGCCGAGCGGCACATCGCGCCAATGCCAGTCCGGCAGGCCGGGGCCGGTCTGCAGCAGCGCGTCGGGGTCGACGGCGGTGAGGTTCTGGCGTGCCTGCGTCACGCCGGCGTCGGCCAGCTTCGATAGCGCCACGCCCGCCGACGCGGCCACCGTCGCCTCGACGGCGCCGCGCCTTGCCATGATGCCGGCTTCGGCCTCGACGGCGTCCTGCGCAATCGGCGCAGGCATCGGCATCGCCACCTCGGCCGGCACGCCGAGCTCGGCGAAGCCGGCGGAGGCCGCGGCGATCAGGCCCCGGCCCTCGAGCTGCGGGTACAGCCCGCCGCGGATCTGGTCGACCATGAACGGCAGCGCGAACACCGCCAGCGCCACGATGGCGAGGTTGCGGTAGGTGCCGACCACGCGCCTGAACGCGCCCGCGGGCAGCACGCGCAGCAGTGCGATCGCGCCCAGCAGATGCAGCCACACCGCGCGCGGGGCGCCCGGCTCGTGCCAGATCAGCGCCAGCGTCACCAGCGCGAGCAGCCCCAGGCGCCAGTTCCACAGCGCGCGTACCGCGAGCGCGGCGATCAGCACCAGGAAGATGTCGAGCAGCGTCCAGTTGCGGATCCAGGTCTGCGGCACGTTGTCGACGCCACCGGCGGCGAACAGTTTCCAGCCCGGCGGCAGGTGCAGCACCGCCTCCACGTGCTGGAAGTCCTGCTCCCAGCCGACCGCGGGCAGGCGTTGGCGGGAGGCCTCGTAGCGGCTGTCGGCGGTGAGCTCGAGCTGGCCGCGGCGCACCTCGATGCCGGGCTTGCCGTCGGCGTCGACGGTGATCAGCTGCAACTGACCGTCCAGCGTGGCCTGCCCCAGCTGGACGGGCGGGTTCATGGCCAGGCGCCAGCCGCGGCTGATCGTGCCGCCGAGCTGGTCGCGGATCGTGTAGCCGCCACCGTCGAAGTCCAGCCACAGATCGCGGCGCAGCGTGAGTGCGTCGGGTGCGGGCTGCGGATCGCCGCGGCGGATCTCTCGCAGCGTGAGCCGGCCGTCCGGGCGCATGAGGTAGGCGGGCAGTTCGCGCCACGGCGGCGGCAGGGCGGTCTGCGTCGGGTCCACCGGAGACGCCCCCTCCACCTCGACCAGACGCAGCTCCGGATGCGCCTCGAAGGACCACACCTCCTCGGCGGGCCACGGCGCGGGCGCCGCGGCGAGCGCGAGTTCCGGGACCGGTCCCGGGGCGCGGGCGGTGAGTTCGAGCACCCAGCTGCCCGGACGCAGCTGCAGGCGCAGCCGTCCGTCGTTTTCCAGGCGTGCCGGCAGGCGGCTGTCGAGGCGCAGCGGAATGAAGCCTGCCGGCAGCGCACCGGTCAGGGCCTCCTCGCGCTGGCTGCCCGAGACCTCGAGCTCGATGCGCGTGACCAGTTGCAGGGGAATCTCGTCGACCACGCGCCGGAACACGCGCACGCCCAGCCGGTTGCCGGCCGGAGCCGCCGTGCCGGGCGCGGAGCGGTCGCGCAGCCAGAGGTTGCCGGCGTCGTCGAGTTGCGGCTCGGCGATCGCGCGGCCATCAAGCGTGAGGCGCAGCAGGGCGGTGTCGCGCGGCACCGGCAACGATTCGGGGCGCTTGCTCCACGCAAAGCGGCCGCTGATCTCGTGGCGGCCGGACGCTAACCGCACTGCGGGACGGCCCTCGCGCACGCCGACCACGGCCGGCTGCTCGCCGACGCGTACGTCCTGCGGCCAGCGCCGCTGGTCACCGGGCAACGTCGCCCAGCCGTCGGCGTGCGCCGACCAGCGCTGGCGGAAGGTGCCACCGCCCGCATCGAGCCACAGCTCGAGCTCGGTGGGCCACGCGCAGCGGCGTTCCTCGTGGCGGTTGTAAACGAACGGGCAACGCGCTTCGCGTTCCGGGAACAGCACCCAGTCGACCCAGTCGCTCAGCCCGGCCGGCAACTGCCCGGGCCGGATACGCTCGGCGTGCGCGGCGTCGGGGAACCCGCCCACGAGCAGCAGCAGGATCGCCAGCAGGATGCCCGGGCCCGGGTGTCGCGCGTGTTTCATCGAGGCGGCCTCCAGCCATGGCGCGGGCGGCGGGTGTTGTGGGGTGTTCGCGTGCCGTCCGGTCCGGCGCCTATCGAAACGCAGCGCGGCGCGGATGTCCATCGCCACGTTGCCGGCATCGTTCGGAGGCTGGGTCGAATACTGGAACTGAATCGCTTCGGCGATGGATCGGGTGGCTGCGCGCTATGTGGTAGCTTGCCGCACAGGATCACTGCATAAGCGCGAAAACCCTCCTGCACGATCATCCGCAGGGCGTTGATTCGAATGGTGGTTTGATCGGGAAGGGGCCGTGTCTATACTGCCCATCGGGCACGAACTAGCTGAGAGCCAGATGGGAGAGTCACGTGTTTGAGCATGGACACATACAGTCCACACAGTGTTGGGCGTCATGCCATAAGCCTGTTTCTCCTTTCGCACCCCAAACCACGCTGCGCACATCGCGCTGTACTACAATCTGTCGCTGACAAAGGAGAACAAAATGTCAGATGCAACCACTTCGAGCTGGTTCGAAGACTACGCCGACGATATCGATGACCTGCAGGTAGAAGAGTACGATATCACTGCAGCGCCAAACGACTTCAACGTCCTAACGATCCATAGCTTTCTTGAGTCCGGAGCGGTACGCATCCCTGGCTTTCAAAGAAACTACGTCTGGGATATTAATCGCGCTTCCAAGTTGATTGAGTCACTAATCCTTGGACTTCCAGTTCCGCAGGTTTTTCTATACGAAGTAGAGCGAAACAAGTTTCTCGTAATAGATGGTCAGCAACGTCTTATGTCGATCTATTATTTTATAAAACAGCGCTTTCCAAGGAAGGACAGACGATCTGAGCTTCGAATCATATTTGATGAAAACGGAAAGATTCCGGACAGTGTAATTCACGACGATAACTACTTTGAGAACTTTCGACTGAAATTGGGCGAGTCACTTCCGAACCACCCAAATCGATTCAAAGGGCTCGCATACCAAACACTCGAGGGCTATAAAACGCAATTCGAGCTACGCACTATCAGAAACGTCATCATTAAGCAAAACTCGCCGCAAGGCGACGACTCGTCAATGTATGAAGTCTTCAATCGACTGAACACAGGTGGTGTAAATCTGAAGCCTCAGGAAATTCGAACCAGCATGTATCACTCGAATTTCTACGAGATGCTATACCGAGCCAATTCAGCCCCAAGGTGGCGGTATTTGCTTGGAAACAAAGATCCTGATATCCATATGAAAGATGTAGAAATTCTGCTTCGCGGATTCGCACTGTTAATTGATGGTGGTAACTATTCGCCGTCAATGGTCAAGTTCCTAAATCAGTTTTCCAGAAAGGCTCGTGGACACAACACTGAGCAAAACGACTATCTGGGTAAGCTTATGTTTTCCTTTTTAGACGCATGCTCTGATCTCCCGGAAGATGCATTTCTTAACAAGAGGAGCGGCCGTTTCAACGTCGCGTTGTATGAGGCCACTTTTGTAGCTGCTTGTAAGATCCCATTTGCAGAGCAACGCATGTTGAGCGGTAAGATCGCGCCTAATGCACTGGTCGCTTTAGAAAGTAACAAAGAGTTTCTGGACGCAATGCTTGAGGGCACCACCCAGACAAGGAACGTTAGGGCACGCTTGAATAGTGCATCGCAGGTGCTCGGGCAGTTCTAAGCCATGACAGGCCCGACACCGGTTGATCGACTCTACGCTGAGGCTTCTTCGGTCATCGCAGCTCTGGGACGTGATGAGCCATCGCTAGCCGTTGCAGCTGGGGACAATCTTCGAAAGGCTCTTCTCCTCGCAGCAGCAAGTTACTTCGAGTATCGAGTTTCGGCCTGCGTCTTAGAGTTTGTGCGCGAACAGTCCAACGGGAACAGCCTCGTCATAGGGTTCGTAAAGAACAAGGCAATCTCGCGGCAATACCACACCTGGTTCAGGTGGGATGAAACAAACGCAAACCATTTCTTTAGCCTGTTTGGAAATCCATTCAAGCAGATGATGGTAGAGCGCACCAAAGCGTCTGAGGAGTTCCGCGCCTCGATTCGCGCTTTCCTTGAGGTCGGCAATGAGCGTAATAAGCTAATTCACCAAGACTTCGCATCGTTCGCCCTTGAGAAGACCTTGGAGGAGATTTACGTTCTTTATACGCAGTCACTGTTGTTCGTTGATGGCCTCGCCGCAAATCTTCGGGAGTGCGAACCGAAGGTCCCCTAAATGTCGGTGCTCAGTCCTGTTATATGGTGCACGCCGTTACCCGATTGGTCCAACTGGCTAGGAGTGGATGCATTGGTCAGTTCGCCGGGTATACCTCTCGCGCAGCCAAGATCATGAACCATTCCCGCTTAAGATTGGCGCGCATGACGCCCAACCAGCGGATCCAGCCGACGTCCGTCTCGTCGCTTCGCTCCTCACCGGCCGCGGCTGATCCTTGTCGTTGGGCGTCACATGGAAGCGTGGGACCGGAATTCGAACCGCAACTTGGCAACATGCGCGGGGATTTATGTTTGAGTTTGTAACTGTATTGATTCTTGGGCTCATACTTATCGGGCTGATAAGGCTGAGGCCTTTGCCAGCGCCTGAGCCACCATTCTATTTCGATGAAGAGAATGACTTGCCTGTTGCGTGCGGAGGACTCCGCGGAGAATTGGAGTTTTATACGGTGGCAGAATTTGACGAAACGCAGGAAATAACTGCATCCGGATTACAAAAGCGCTTGGGCTTTTCTGAGTTTCCACTAATATTCGATCGTGACAGCGAAAAGATAAAAACAGCTCGCGTCGAATTTATTGGTTCTGACGGGTACAGACGTAAGAACTTTGTTGGAATGTATAAGTTTCTCAACGATGAGCAAGATTGGGTTGAAGTCGTTGTGCACCTTTCCCTTAAGGAATACGACTCGATCTTCGAGGATTTAAAAGAATACTCCAGAAATTCTGATTCCACGGATCGCTATTTCTTTCTATTTAAACTCTTGACAGCGATCGGCGTAAGGACGAAGAGTGGACCGTGTATTGATCTGGTCACATCAATTTCAAATGTCGGCATCTACCCGCAAGCCGACGCACACAAGATTCGCGCTATGATTTGCTTGAGGAACGGCTTGAATGATGCGGACAAGAAGTATCGCTCGCTCTGTGAGAACGATATGCAGCGCTTTCAGGAATTGGTGGGAAATCAATGTGAATCGTAGCACCTCAGCACATTTGCGGTTCCATCAAACAACAAAGTTAGCGCATTATGCATTTTGGCGCTGAATTGGTCGCATGGTGGGGTGCAGTTCTATCCACTCTTCTTGCTCTAATTAAACTATTCGAATTGTGGAGAGATCGATTTCGATTGGAGATTAGCTACAAGTTCGCTGGTTACGCTCCTGTTGGGAATGAGATAACCATTCGCAATCTGTCAACTCGACCAGTAATTGTTGGACATTGGGAACTGCTGTATGGAAAGTGGTACTGGCCAATTTGGGGATTTGAATCATTCGATGCCGCGGATCATGACGCAGGTGATCTGAGAATTGAAGCGCACGATACCTACTCATTGATGTTTGTGGACGAGCGCTGGTTTGATTGGGGAGCGGATGCGCTGAATGGTCGGACGATCTACATTCGCCTGTACATCGCAGGCCGTACACCAATCGTTAGGAAAGTGTATGCGCTGTGACGCCCAACTAGCGTGTTAACGGCTGCGTAAATCCGCATCTTTCTGGCGATTTTCAGAGGATCCGCAGTTGCGACGCACGCGCGCGCAGGAGCGATCAGCGGATACGGATTTCTCAGAACGGTTGTTCGTCGTCTCGTGCTGCTAACGGGGGTTCGACTCGCGGTGGCTGGTAGTGTTCTCTGTACGCCTCGAGCAGTTGCAGTTCGTAGCGTGCCCAGATGTGCTCGCGCAGCTCATCGAGCAGATCGACGACGGCCATGGCCTGCTCCGGGCTCCAGTCGCTCGGTATGGCGAAGGGTTTCAGGGGATGGACCGGGTGCATCGGTGTGGCCTCAGCGACGCCGCGGCGAGCGGCGCGTGGTGGTGGCGGGTGGCTGCTCGGCAGAGGCCTTGCGCCGCTCGGAGCGCTCGCGGGCTTCCTTGAGCCGATAGGATTCGCCGTCGATGGCGATGATCTCGGCGTGGTGGATCAGCCGATCGATCAGGGAGACGACGCAGGCGGCATTCGGGAACACCTCGCCCCATTCGGAGAACGGTCGGTTGGTGGTGACGAGGGTGGATTTTTCCTCGTAGCGGCGGCTGACGATCTGGAACAGCAGATCGGCGTGGCGGTTGCCGTAAGCGAGGTAGCCGACCTCGTCGATAACGAGCAGAGCGGGCCGCACGTAGCGGTTGAGTCGTCGCTTGAGCGCGCGGTCACCGTCCTGGGTGGCGAGATCGCCGAGCATGGCGGCGGCGGTGGTGACGCGCACGGTGTGTCCGGCGAGCACGGCCTGGTGAGCGATGTTGCGTGCGATCGTGGTCTTGCCGACGCCGTTGGGGCCGATCAGCACGGCGTTGCCGCGCTCGTGCAGGAACTCGAGACGCAGCAACGCCTCGATCGCGGTGCGATCGCACTGCGCGGGCCAGTGCCAGTCGAAGTCGGCGAGCGGTTTGAAGCGTCCGAGCTGCGCGCTGCGCAGCCGCCGCTCCTGCGAGCGACGGGAGCGCTCGGTTTCCTCCCAGCCGAGCAGGGACTCGATCCAGGGCAGCTCGGTGAGCTCGCCTCCGTGCTCGATCAGGCCGTGCAGTTGCAGGCGCTTGGCGCGCTCGCGCAGTTCGATCGGGTTCATGCGTTGGGTTCCTCTTCGGGGCAGAGTTCGTCGTAGCTCGAGAGCGCATGGGGGCGCACGGGCGGGTCGCGCCGACGTGCCGCCTCGGAGAGCGGCAGCGCGAGCGGTGGCGGGGCGCCGCGCGCCTCGCGCCGGCGCTCCAGGGCGAGGCGCACGGCGTTCGGATGCGCGACGCCCCGTCCGAGTGCCTCGGTGATCGCCGCCTCGAGCTCGGTGGCGCCGTAGGCATCGAGCAGGCGCAGCAGCATCGCGGTCAGCGAGCCGAGGTTCTCCCCGCGTGCGGCGGCCTCGGTGAGCAGCGCGCGGCTCTGCGGCGCAGCGGTGGCAAGGCGGTCGATGCCGCGATGGGCACGGGCGCGGCGCTTCTCGGCGAGCAGCGCCTCGAGGTGTGCGGACTCCTCGATCTGGGCGCCGTGATCGAAGCTGCGCGTGTGACGGGCAATCGGCTCGGGTCCGTGGAAGATACGCACCTCGCTCGGGCTCGCGAGCACGGTCAGGCTGCGCCGCACGTGGGTGTGGGGCACCGAGTAGTCGTTGCGATCGAAGCGCACATAGGGCGTCTTGCCGACGCGCACCTCGCAGCGCTCCTCGGTCGGAAAGCGGTCAGCGGGCAGGGCGAGCAGCCACGCGCGCTCGGCCTCGAAGGCGGCGCGCACCGTCTGGCGGCGATCCTCGGGGCAAGGGCGCTCGAGGGCCGCGCCCTCGCACCAGGTGAGCGCCTGGGCATTGAGATCCTCGAGGTCGCGGAAGGATCGCGCCGCGAAGAAGGACTCGCGTACATAGCGAATCGCCCGCTCGACCCGCCCCTTCTCGTTGCCCCGAGCGACCGCGACCGGGCGCGGCTCATAGCGGTAGTGAGCGGCGAAGGCGAGCAGCGTGGGATGGAAGCGGATCGCCTCCCCTCGGCGCTCGAGCACCGCCGTGCGCAGATTGTCATAGAGCAGGATCCGCGGCACCCCCTGCCACGCGCTGAAGGCGGCCTCATGGCCGCGCAGGAAGTTCTCCATCCGCGCATCGAGGAAGAAGCGCAGGAAGATCCGTCGCGAGAAGCTCAGCACCATCACGAACGCCATCAGCGCGCGCACCGCGCGCCCGATGCTGAGCGTGCCGAAGTGCGCCCAGTCCACCTGCCCCTGCTCCCCGGGCAGGGTGCGAAGCCGCAGGTACGCCTCGGCCGGTGCGCGCGGGCGCAGCGTGGCCACGAGGTGGCGAAAATGATCGGGGCCGCCCGTGTAGCCGCGCGCACGCACCATCGCGTGCAGCCGGCTCGCCGTGAGGCGCGGGTACTGGCGCAGTGTCTGCTCGATGAACGGCAGGTACGGATCGAGCTTCGAGGCGCGCACAAGGCGTGCCGCGCGCGGCACCCCGTGTTGCGCGAGCACCCGGTGCACGGTGTCGTGGTGCACGCCGAGCTGGCGGCAGATCGTGCCCGGTGGCCAGCGCTCGGCATGATAGAGGCGCAGGATTTGGGCTTCGAGTTCCCGGGATATGGTCAACGATCGGTTCTCCTGTGCAGTGGGGGGAGGCTGAGGCACCCCGTCTGCGCGCGCGGCTACCCGCTCGGATGCAGAGGAACGCCTCGTCGGTG
>WBZY01000914.1_pt1 | contig 18347 bp, 21 predicted proteins | sample 5204191 | NCBI WGS metagenome assembly WBZY01 (sample SAMN12344363, study PRJNA552823) | activated sludge metagenome | biome: Activated sludge suspended growth; feature: Anammox Sidestream; material: Wastewater; isolation source: activated sludge from anammox sidestream of wastewater treatment...
AGCTTCCCGAGCCCCAGTTCGAGGGCCAGACGAAGACGCGCCTGGGCAACCCCGAGGTTGCCGCCCAGGTCCAGGGCGTCCTTGCCGACGCCCTCGCAGTGCACCTTGAAGAGAACCCCTCCGACGGCCGCCGCATCATCGAAAAGTGCATCACCGCCTCTCGCGCCCGGGAAGCGGCCCGCAAGGCCCGCGACCTGGTGCACCGCAAGAGCGCGCTCGAAAGCGGCACCCTTCCCGGCAAGCTTGCCGATTGCTCCACGCGCGACCCCGAGGAGGCGGAGATCTTCATCGTTGAGGGCGACAGCGCCGGCGGCTCCGCCAAGCAGGGGCGCGACCGGCGCTTCCAGGCCATCCTCCCGCTGCGCGGCAAGATCCTCAACGTCGAGAAGGTGCGCCCCGACAAGATGCTGGGACACGAGGCCATCCGCCTCATCATCTCGGCCCTGGGCACCGGCATCCGCGAGACGTTCGACGTATCGAAGCTTCGCTATGGCAAGGTCATCCTCATGACCGACGCCGATGTCGACGGCGCCCACATCCGCACCCTGCTCCTCACCTTCTTCTTCCGCAACATGCCCGAGCTCATCGATGCCGGCCACCTCTACATCGCCCAGCCGCCGCTCTACCGCGTCGCGCAGGGGAAGAACGCCACCTACCTCTACAGCGATGCCGAGCTCGAAGAGTTCCGTAAGGGGAAGAAGGGCAACCTCAACGTCCAGCGCTTCAAGGGCCTCGGCGAAATGAACGCCGAACAGCTCTGGGAGACGACCATGCACCCCGAGCACCGCACTCTCCTCCGCGTCCACGTTGAGGACCAGCCGCAGGCCGACATCATCTTCTACGAGCTCATGGGCGATGAAGTCGTCCATCGCCGCCGCTTCATCCAGGCGCACGCCACCCAGGTCAAGAACCTCGACATCTGACCCTTAGCCGGCCGGGGGAAGCCGCACCACGCCCGCGCAGGCGCTGTGCCGCCGTACGTCCCGCGGGACCGGTATGGAACCTTCGCCGTCCCTCTTGGCGAGCTCGGCCGCCTTTTCGCCGGGAGCGGCCGGGCCCGTATACTCCGGTTCAACGTGTCCCTCTCTGCCCTCATCTCAGCCCGCCTCCCGGCCACGCAGCACCGCGATTTCCGGGCGCTCTGGGGGGGAACAGCCTGTTCGAGCGTGGCGCTCTGGACGCTCCTCCTGGGCAACGCCTGGATCGTCTACAAGCTCAGCGACTCCTCCTTCTGGGTGGGCGTCTCCACCTTCGCTTCGATGTCGCCCTACCTGCTCGCGCCCTTCGGCGGCATCATCGCCGACCGCGTGGAGCGCCGCCTGCTGGTGCGCTCTACGCGCGTGGGCGCCTTCGCGGTCACCAGCGTGCTCTGCGTGCTGGCGGCCACCGGCGTCATTGCCGTCTGGATGGTGGTCGGCATGGCCCTGGTGCAGGGGCTCGTGCGCGCCGTCGAAATCCCCGCCGACCAGGCCCTGCTCGCCAACGTCGTTCCTTCTGACCACCTGGCGAGTGCCGTGTCACTCAACAGCATGACCCAGTTCGGGTCGCGCGCCGTGGGGCCCATTCTCGCCGGGCCGTTGCTGGCCACCATTGGCGTCGAGGGCGCTTACGGCATCGGCGCTCTCTTCGCGCTGCTTGCCTTCACCTCCATCCGCCGCGTTGAGACGCGCTCACGGGGCGGAGTTCAGAACCTCTCCGCGGTGTTCGGAAACCTGCGCGTGGGGCTCTCGTACGTTCGCTCCACGGGCCCCGTTATCGCCCTCTTCTTCATCGTGGTCATGCACTGCTCGCTCACCATGTCGTTCGATGCCATGCTCCCCGGCTTCGCTGAGACCGAGCTTCACAGCCCCTCGGGAGCGTTCACGCTGATGACCATGGGGGTCGGCATTGGCGCCTTTGTCGGCACCGCCTGGCTGGCCATGATTGGTAACACCCAGCGCGGACGGCTGCTCCTCTATACGGGCATCGCCAGCGGCGTGGCTCCCATGTTCATGGCTCATAGCGGGCACATTCCCATGGCCGTGGCCAGCACGGTGTTCATGGGCAGCTCCCAGGCGATGTTCATGGCGCTCAGCGCCGTGCTCCTCCAGGAAGTTGTGCCCGATGACGTTCGCGGGCGCGTCATGAGCCTCTACCTGATGTCCGCCGGTGGCATCATGGCAATGGCGAACCTGGGCTTCGGCACCCTCGCCGACCGCTGGGGCGCGCCCATGCTCTTCATGTGGCCCGGCGCCGCCTTCGTGGCCATCATCTGCCTGAGCGCCGTCGCCGGGCCACACCTGCGCCGGGTCTACCGCACAGGGGTGGTGATGCCCGCTACCACGTAGCGCCGCCCACCGGGCGCCGAGCGTTAAGATCTCGCTCCACTCCAATGTTTAGCTTACAAACGCAGGAATTTCTGTGCATACTTCATCGCATCCATCCCCGGAGGGACTGGCGATGATCATCGAGAGACTTACGTTCCACGTGAAGTACGGGCAGGGCGACGCCCTCCTCGGCGTCATCCGCGAATTCTCAAAGAAGTTCGCCTCCGAGCTCACGGGCTCGAACAATGGCTTTCGCGTCTGCACCGACCAGACGGGGCCCATGTTCACGGTCACCTGGGACACGGAATTCCCCAACCTGAAGACCTGGGCCGACTTCGAGGAGAAGTCGCAGTCGGTGTTCGCACGCGAAGACTGGCAGGCGTGGTTTGCGAAGATGCAGCCGCTGGTCGAACGCGGCGAACGGCAACTGCTCTCAGTCGTCGATATGTAGGGGCCCGTCACTCCGCGTAGCCGCCCGCGCGCAGACGCCGCCACACTTCGCCGCTGCTCGCGTACCGCTCCATCAGATAGGGGTACACGATGGGGTTGCGGAGCAGGCTCTCCATGCACGCCTGCCCGAGGTAGTGGTCCAGGACCACGGGGTGAACGTCGGGGTCGACGGTGTCGATGAGCAGTCCTTCTTCGTAGCCGCCGGGTGGAGCCGGGAGCCCCGGCGCCTGCTCGGCCAGCACCTCCTTCGCGCCAAGGGAGGTGACTGCCTCCCTGAGCCGCGCCCGGAACCCGGGCGTCACCGCGGCAGCGCCGGGGGCAAGGAACATCTCGCGCGTGGCCCCCAGCTGGAGCGCGTGCGTCACGGCCGTCACGTGGTCCACCCGGAAGGTGTCATCGCCTGCTGCCCGCGAAGGTGGCAGCCCCAGCGAAAGGACGCCGAGCAGCGTGACCTCAAGGGGATCCAGGTCTTCGGGATTGTAGGCCATCGCTACCTCAGAACGGCAGGACTTTGAACGAAGGCGTGGGCGTGGGTGTGCCCCAGAACGAACGGTCCGCTTCTTGCGTGTCGGAGCGGAGCACCCAGATGAACGCGAGCAGAGCCACGAACAGCAGGAGCACCGTCCCCCCTGCCAGGAAGGCCCGGCCGCTGATCCCCCGGCCTGGCTCCGGAACTTCGCGATCCATGGTTCGAGTATGCCCGCTGCCGCCTGAACGTTCCCGTTTCACCGCTCAGAACGCTGGTGGGCGCTTCTCCACCAGGGCCGCCACACCCTCGCGGTAGTCCGCTTCGGTCGTCATGCGATTGAGCAGCGCCTCCGATTCGGCCACCGCCGCGCCCACGTCGCGATGGAGGTCGGTGTAGACCTGGCGCTTCGTCTCGCGCAGCGACGAGGGCGAAACCGCCGCCGCCAGCATCCTCGCGTAGCCGTACGCGCGGGGGAGCAGCTCCTCCGCCGGGACGACGGCGTTCAGGAGCCCCATGGTTGCGGCCTCTTCGGCCAGGACCACCCGGCTCGAGAGCAGCATGTCGTTCGCGTGGGTCAGCCCGATGATGCGTGGCAGCAGCCAGGAGAGCCCGTACTCGGCGGGAAGGCCAATCTTCCCGTGGGCCGTGGTGAGCTTGGCGCCCGCGGCCGCGAAGCGCAGGTCGGCATAGCAGGCCAGCACCAGGCCAACCCCGGCCGCCGGGCCGTTGATGGCGGCGATGACGGGCTTCGAAAGCCCGAAGTGGAAGGCGAAGTTCTGGTCGAACTCCGGGCGCACGCCGTACCCGGGCCGGGCCAGCTCCTCGCGAATGCCGGGATCGTAGCCACCCTTCTCGATATGACCTTCAAGCGCGGCCGAATCGGCGCCCGCGCAGAACCCGCGCCCGGCTCCAGTGACCACGACCACGCGCACCGCCGGGTCCGCCTCCGCCTGCGCCATGGTCCAGCGGTACTCGGTGTGCATTCTCCCGGTCCACGCATTCAGCCGGTGCGGACGGTTCAGCGTGATGGTGGCCACGCGGTCCGCGACTTCGTAGACGATGGTCTTCAGTTCCATGGCGCCATTCTACGGCCGGCCCGTGGCCCGGCGCTCAGCGCCGCGTTACCACCAGATCTTGCTCTCTATGTCCCCCGGCTGGTCCTCCCACTCGGTGGTCCAGAGGTTCGAGGAGAGGTACTTCCAGCCGCCGTCGGCCAAGAGGCAAACGATGTGCTGCTCGCCCTCCAGCCTTTCCGATACCTTCAGCGCCGCCTTCACCACCGAACCGGCGCTGATGCCAACGAAGAGGCCTTCGCGCAGCGTCAGCTCCTTCGCCATGGCAAAGCTCGAGCGGCTGTCGACCACGATCTTGCCATCGAGCACCGACTCGTCGAGCACCGGCGGGATGAATCCCTCTTCCAGCGCCCGCAGCCCCTGCACCAGGTCGCCGGGGTGTGGGGCCGCGGCGATGACCTTGATCTCCGGTTTCTGCGCCTTCAGGTAGCGCCCGGTGCCGGTGAGGGTGCCGCCGGTGCCAAGCCCCGCCACAAACACCGTGGTCTGTGGCAGGTCACGCAGGATCTCTGGCCCCGTAGTCTCGAAGTGGGCCCGGGGATTGGCCTCGTTGCCGTACTGGTAGGGGAAGTAGTACCTGCCCGGGTTCTCCGCCACGATCTCCTTCGCCCGGGCGATGGCCCCGTTCGAACCGAGCTCCCCGGGGGTGTAGATGATTTCGGCCCCAAAGGCCTTGAGCAGCTGAGTACGTTCTTCGCTCACCGCTTCGGGCATCACGCAGACCACGTGGTAGCCCTTCACCTGGCCGATCATGGCGAGGCCGATCCCGGTGTTCCCGGAGGTGGGCTCCAGGATGGTTGCCCCGGGCTTGAGCTCACCGCTCCTTTCGCCCGCTTCGATCATGTATTTCGCGATGCGGTCCTTCACGGAGCCGGTTGGGTTCTGCCCCTCAAGCTTGGCGTAGATATGGACCCCCGGGCGCGGCGAAAAGCGCCCCAGCTCAACCAGCGGCGTGTTGCCGATGAGGTCGAGGATCGAAGAGTAGAGCGCCATCACGGCCCCTCCGCTGGATTCGCTGCCGGTGGCAGGGCTACCGCGCCCCGCCCGCAAGCGCCGGGAGGATATCGAGGACGTCGCCGGCTTTCAGCGCCGTTGCCGGTCCGCCCGTGTAGCGGATGTCTTCGTCGTTCAGGTAGATGTTCACAAAGCGGTAGAGCTTGCCGTCTTCGGCGTACATCTGAGCGCGGAATCCGGGGAAGCGTTTCTCAATGTCGTCGAACACCTCCGCAACGGTGGCGCCCGAAGCCTCGACTGTTTTCTGCCCGCCCGTGAGCTTCTGCAGCACGGCCGTGACGCGCACCTGGACGGTGGGAGTTGTGGTGGAAGTCATGTTCAGGTCCTTCTCTGTAGCGTGGCGGCGGCGGTTCAGGCCGGGGTGGCGTGCGGAATCGGCGCGCCGCAGAACTGCTCGTAGTCGATGAGCTCGTGAATCGTGGGGTTGTCGCCGCAGAGCGGGCACTCCGGGTCGCGCCGCACCTTGACGATGCGGAATTCGAGCGAGAGCGCATCGTAGAGCAGCAATCGGTTCACCAGCAGGTCGCCGACGCCCAGCACAAGCTTGAGCACCTCGGTGGCCTGGATGCTGCCGATGGTGGCGCACATGGCCCCCAGCACGCCCGCTTCGGCGCAGCTCGGCACCATGCCGGGCGGAGGCGGCGCGGGATAGAGGCAGCGGTAGCACCCCCTGCCCGGGAGGTACACCGTCGCCTGTCCGTCGAACATCAGGATCGAGCCGTCCACGAGCGGCTTCTTAAGCAGGTAGGCGGCGTCGTTCACCAGGTAGCGCGTGGCGAAGTTGTCTGCCCCGTTCACCACAATGTCGTACTGCCCGATGATCTCGAAGGCGTTGTCACTGGTGATCGGGGTCTCGTGCACGACGACGTTGATGTTCGGGTTGTGGGCCTCCAGGGTCTCCCTGGCGGAGATAACCTTGCGCTTTCCGATGTCGGCCGTCTGGTGGAGGATCTGCCGCTGCAGGTTGGTGCGGTCCACCACGTCGAAGTCGATGATTCCCAGCTTGCCCACCCCGGCCAGGGCCAGGTAGAGCGCTACCGGCGAACCCAGCCCCCCGGCGCCTATGATGAGCACGCTCGCATCGATGATCTTCCGCTGTCCGACGCTTCCCACCTGGGGCATGATGAGGTGGCGGCTGTAGCGCTCCACCATCTCGGGCGTCATCACGGTAGGGCCTGCGCCCCCCGCAAGCGCCGGGATGACGGCCACCTCGTCCCCGTTGGCGACGGGCGTGGCCTCGCCCGCGAGATTCTCTATCTCCACCTGGTTCACGTAGACGTTGATGTGGTGGGCCAGCCGGCCCTCAATGTCGAATACCTGCTGGCGAAAGCCGGGGAACTGCACGTCCAGGTCCTCCAGCACGTTGCGCACGGTCGCTCCCTCCGCCTTCACGCTGGCGCGATTGCCGACCAGGTGCCGGAACGGGGTGGGGATATAGACGTTGACGGACATCGCCAGTGACTCCTTCTCAATCGATGGCCGGGTTCGGCCCCGTGCCCGCGGCGAGCGGGCCCTGTTGATCAACCTTACATTGCCACGCTCAGATACCGCTCGCCCGTATCGCAGAGCATGGTGACAACGGTCTTCCCGGCGCCAAGCCGCGCTGCGACCCTGGCAGCGGCAGCCACGTTCGCTCCTGCCGAAATGCCAACGAGGAGGCCCTCTTCGCGCGTCAGCCGCCGCGTCATGGCGTACGCCTCCTTGTCCTCAATCCTCACCACCTCGTCGTACACGGCCCGGTTGAGCACGCCGGGCACGAAGCTGGCGCCAATGCCCTGGATGCCGTGCATGCCCGCGCGCCCGCCACTCAACACCGGCGAACGCGCCGGCTCCACCGCAACGATGCGCACGCGCTGGCCCAGCTCCTCGCGCATCACCTCGCCCACGCCCGTGATGGTGCCACCGGTTCCGACCCCGGCGACGAAGGCGTCTATCTGCCCGGCCGTCGCCTCAATAATCTCGCGCGCCGTAGTGCGGCGATGAACCTCCGGGTTGGAGGCGTTCTCGAACTGCTGGGGCATGAAATAGCCGGGGTTTCTTTCCACCAGCTGCTGCGCGGCGAAGACGGCGCCCGTCATGCCTTCGATTGCGGGCGTCAGGTGGAGCTCCGCCCCAAACCGTTCGAGGAGCTGCCGGCGCTCCAGCGACATGTCCTCTGGCATGGTCAGGACCAGGCGGTAGCCTTTCACGGCTGCGACCAGCGCCAGCCCGATGCCCGTATTGCCCGAAGTGGGCTCGACAATGGTCGAACCGGGCCGCAGGCGCCCGTCCTTTTCCGCGTCTTCAATCATGGAGAGGGCGATGCGGTCCTTCACGCTTCCGCCGGGGTTGAAGCTTTCGAGCTTGCCGAGCACGGTAGCCGCCCCTTCGGGAACCACCCTGTTCAGCCGCACAAGCGGCGTCGCGCCGATCAGGTCCAGGATGGTGCCCGCAATCGCCGGGCGGGCGGTGGTGGCGGTCATATCACGTACCTGCCGGCCGCCGCCTGGGGTTCGCGTTCGAGCAGATCGGCCACCGAGTACGAGGAGAGGATCTCGTTCGTCGCGTCGCGGATGCGCTCCCAGATCTCGCGCTGGCCGCACTGGTGGGGATGATCGGTCATCTCGGGCGGCTCATCGAGCCACGCCACCGGCGAGGTGCTCCCTTCGAGCGCGTCGATGACCTCTTTCACGGTGATCGCGGCCGGGTCCCGCACCAGTTCGTGACCGCCCGAAGGCCCCCGCACCGAGCGGATGAAGCCCGCCTTGCGAAGCGTCGTCAGCAGCTGGTCAAGGTACTGCTCCGGGATGTGGCGGCGCAGTGCGATCTCCGATGATTGCAGCGGCCCGCCGCCGTAGTAGCCGGCAAGCTCTATCAGGGCGCGAAGGCCATAGTCGCTCCGGGTGGAAACGCGCATGTGGCTGGGCAGTGGTTGCGGACTCGCGGCGCGCCACGGGGCCCGCAAGGTCTGCTGCCGTACCTCCTGATAAAGTCGAGTAAATGTGTCAACAATACTACCGGGTGCTCATCGCCTCTGCAACTGCCCGGCGCCATTCGGCGGCCGAACGTGCGCCGCTTGAGCTTTGCGCCCCGGTGGGCCAATGTGCGGGGAACGCGGACGGGCCGCTTGCAGGTGGTTCCGCAAGACCGGGAAGGTCATGAACTGGATCACTCTCGTCCTCCTGGCAGTCATCGGCATGATGACCTTCAACGGCTACCGGAACGGGTTCATCCGCGAGCTCGTGGGCCTCTGCGCGCTCATCCTCGCCGTTCCCCTGGCGGGAATCCTCTACGACGACATGTACCCGAAGGTCGAGCCAATCGTCGACAACGAAGAGGCCGCCGCTCTCATCTCATTCATTGCCATCATGGGTGGCGTGCTGGTCGGCGGAGTGGTGGTCGCCCACCTTCTCAAGAAGAGCGTCGACATGCTCAACCTGGGGAGGCTGGACGACCTCGCCGGCGGCGCCTTCGGCTTCGTCAAGGCGGCCGTCCTCTGCCAGGTTGTGCTCATCGCCCTCGTCGTCTTCCCTTCTCCCGACCTGCGAGAGGATATCGACAGCTCGCCGGTGGCCACCGCCCTCCTCGATGCAGCGCCGGTGGTGCTCGCCGTCCTGCCCGGCGAGTTTGGTGACGCCCTCGATGAGTTCCTGCAGAAGGTGGACGAGGTGGCGGACGGCCTCACGCCCGGGGAAACGCCGACGCCGGTCCCGTAGGCCACGCGGACGGGATTGATGCCCCTGGAGGCGGACAGTCGCGCCCGGATTCAGCCGGAGATCACGGGGTTTGGCGCAATTGCGCGGTTGAAAACTACCGTCAGAATGAGCGGAACATACCGAATTGAGGGAGCTTCCCAAGTGAAAGCCTTCTGGTCGCGACGCACCGTCCCTGTCCTGGCTGCCACCTTCCTTGCGCTGGTCCCGTTCCTCTCGGGCTGCGGCGGCGGCGGTACCAAGAGCGTGGACCCTGAAGATTGGGTGGCCGATGTCTGTGACCGGTTTATTGAGTTCGATGACGCCACTGTCGAGCTCGGTGACAAGTTCATGGAGATCGATTTCAGCGAGACTGAGGACGCCAAGAAGCAGCTCCTTGCCCTCTTCGGCGAGATGAAGAAGGAGTTCAACAGCCTTGAGTCGGACTTCAAGAAGATCGGCCAGCCCGATATCAAGAGCGGGTCCGACGTGCGCGAAGCCTTCCTGGCCCACTTCGACCTCAGCCGCAAAGACATCGATGGCGCCATCAAGGGGATCAAAGCCCTCGATACCGACACGAAGGACTTCGAGGCCGACGTCGCCGAGGTCTTCCTGGACGTCGAAGACGAGCCCTTCCGTGATGCCATCGAGAAGCTTGCAGACAAGAAAGACGACGTCTGGGAAGTCATCGACCTGATCGACGAAGACCCCGATTGCGCCTCGGTCGTCCTCGACAGCGGCGATGAGGCCGCCGCCAATGACGAGCCCGAACCGTCTCCGACGAAGAAGGCCGGCGCCGCCACCCCCGGCAAGACCTCAACCGCCGTCGCCCGGACCACCCCAAAGCCCAACGCCAGCAAGGACGAGAAGTTCGTCATCGGACTCTGTGTCGCCATGACGAACTGGCTGGATGACGTCACGCTGCTGGTGGATTCTCTCTCGGTGCCCAGCAATTCGTCGGCCTCGCAGCTCAAAGAGGCAATGGTCGCCTACTTCCAGGAAGCGCTCGACCTCACGACGACCCTCAAGAAGGCCCTGTCCGCGCTTACCGTCCCGGACGTGAAGGACGGCAAGGCGATACACCAGTACTTCGCCCAGCTGGGGGCCGACATCGAGAAGTCTTTCGCCGGCATCCTGGCGAAGGTCAAGGCGATGGAGACCAAGAGCGTCAGCCAGGTGCAGGCCGACGTGCAGGACTTCGGCGACGACTTTGACCTGCTGATGACGGAGATGAGCCTGAAGGCCGACTCGATCGACGTTAAGTACGATACCGGCGCGCTATCGCGAATCGCGGAAGAGGTCCCGGAGTGCGAAGGAGTGCTCTAGCGGCCGCGCGGACCAGATTCGCTGGCTAGCCGCCGGCGAGCCTGACCACGTAGCCCATCTCTTCCAGTTTCCGCTGTAGCCGCTCCCGGTGGTCGCCCTGGATCTCGATGGTCCGCCCGTCGCGCGAACCACCGGCGCCGCACAGCTGCTTCAGAGACTTCAGCAGGACGTCAAGTTCGGCCTCCGTGCCCGGTAGCCCCGTGACGGTGGTCGCCGTCTTTCCTCCCCGTCCCCGCCGGTCGCGCATGATGCGTACGACGCCGTCGGCCGGGGGTTGGGAGCGCCCGGGACCTGGCGGCCTGGGACTCCGCGGCGCTGGCGAAGGTGGACGCACACGCCCGCCATCGGTCGAGTAAACAAGCCGGGAATTGTTCAACCTCGTGCGCCTGCCGGGCGGCCCACCTTCAGCCCCAGCTGGTGCAGCTCCTTCCGGAACTCCGCGACTGTCGTCTGAGGCAGTCTGTTCGCTTCCAGCTGGCGGGCCACGTCGGGCCGGTGAGGGTTGTAGCCTCGCCGCTCCAGCGTTGCCAGCTCACGGCCCGCAATTGCGAAGTACTCCTCAAGCCCTCGCGCCGTGTGGGTAAGGCGAGACACCGTCTGCGCGCGGCTCGCCTCCACTTCGGCCACCTTGCCGCCGCCGAGGTCCGCGATGAAGGACTCGAACTCCTCGTCCGTCATGCTTGCGGCCGACGAGGCCAGCGTTTCGCGGAAACGTTGTGCGCGCTCCCCCGCCGCAACGGCGCTGGGAACCATACGGATGGAACTCTGAAGCCCGGCTTCGTAGCCGAGCGCCCGATCGATGAAGTAGCGAATCCGGTCGACCGCTTCGTTCAGCCGGGCCACGTGGGACACATAAGCGTCGTAGGGAGAGGCGAGCTTCCAGGCAATGGCGGAAAGTGACATGGCGGCACCACGAGGCATTCTACTGCGTTCCGCGCAGGAAATCCTCGACGTCGCGCAGGATATCCGCCGCCGGCGGCAGGTCGCCCGGCTCGCCCTCGTCGAAGGCGGCGGCGAACTCCGGAGTCTGACCGTAGTTCTCTTCGAGCATGGTCACGTACTGGCCAATCTGCTCGTCGCCGCGCGACGCCTCCTCCACCCGCGCCAGGAAGCGCTTCCCCTGCTCCTCGAGGTCCCCGAGGTCCGGTGTGAAGCCAACCACGGGCGGCAGCGCTTCCAGCAACGCTCGCGTGGCGAGTGGATTCTCATCCACGTTCAAGTAGTGGGGCACGCCCGCCGCAAGGCTGATGAGCGGCGCCCCCCGCCGGCGCAGGGCATCGTGAAGGACGCCGATGATCCCCGTCGGCCCCTGGTACATCGAGGGCCCCAGCCCGAACCTGGCCGCCAGCAGCGGGTCCGCGGAGGAGCCGCTCACCGGGATGGGCCTTGTGTGAGGAGTGGCTGCCGGGCGCGCCACCAGCGTGCACACCAGCGAAGGCGAGAGGCCGGCAACGACCTCGGCCAGGCGCTCCGAAAAGGTGCGCCAGCGCAGGTTCGGTTCCGCGCCCACCACCACCACAAGGTCGTGGGGCGCGTCCGGGAGCGCCGCGAAATAGGCCTCGTTCCGTGGCCACTCGATTGACCGCTGCCCCTCGTCGTCGAGCTTCACCAGCGGCCGGTTCTCCGTGAACACGTGGTAGTCCTCGGGGTCAATCGAAAGGAAGCGCTCGGCGCCGCACGTCTCAATGAGGCGAAGGCCGGCATCCGTCGTCACCGTCCCCGTGTCGCTCCAGCCCGTGAAGGCCATGACTACTACGGGCGAGCGAAGAGGGGGCAGAGCGCTGAGGTTGAAACCATCCACGAAAGCCATTCTACCGGCATCTGGCAGACGGGCGAGGCGGCTGCGGGCAGCGGGATTGCCTCGCCCTCCCGTAGAATGCGCCCATGTCCGACGACCCGGTCTCCTTAGCCCGCGCATTGCTCGCCCGCCAGGGGATAGCGGCCGGCGAAGAAGAGATCCAGCGCATCGCCGTCCTGCTTGCGCTCAGGCGTGCAATCGAACCGCACCCGGAGACCGAGCCCCACCTCGTGCAGCCCGTGACCCCCTGGAAGCCCCGTTGAAAGACCTCACCTTCCTCACCATCGCCGAGGCCGGCCGCCTGTTGCGCGCGCGGGAGCTGACGAGCGTCGAGTTGACCAATGCCTGCATCGCGCGCGCCGATGCCGTGGAGCCCGCGCTCAACGCTTTCATCACCCGCACGCCCGAGCTTGCGCTGGCCGCCGCCCGCGCCGCCGACGTGGAGCTCGCAGCCGGGCTCGACCGGGGCCCGCTTCACGGCATCCCGGTTGCCGTGAAGGACCTCTGCGCTACTCGCGGCGTGCGCACCACCGCGGGTTCGGCCATCCTCGCCGATTGGATCCCGGACCACGATGCGACGGTCGTGACGAAGCTCCGCGAGGCCGGCGCCGTGCCCCTGGGCAAGCTCAACCTCCACGAATTCGCCTACGGGGTCACGAGCAACAACCCTCACTACGGCCCCGTGCGCAACCCCTGGAACACCGGCTGCCACCCCGGCGGATCGAGCGGCGGCTCGGGGGCCTCCGTCGCCGCCGGTGAATGCTTCGCTGCCATCGGCACCGATACAGGCGGCTCTATCCGCATCCCGGCGGCACTCTGCGGCATCGTTGGCCTCATGCCCACCTACGGCCTGGTCTCAAGGGCAGGCGTCACCCCCCTTTCGTGGTCGCTCGATCACGTGGGCCCGCTCGCCCGCACCGTGCAGGATGCGGCCCTTTTCCTCAACCAGGTTGCCGGCTTCGACCCCGCAGACCCCGGCTCGGCCACCCATTCCGGCTTCGATGCCATGGCCGAGCTCGGCCGCGACATCAAGGGAATCCGGGTTGGCGTTTCCCGCAGCCAGGCTGAGAGCGTTGAGCCCGCCGTCGCCGCTGCCTTCGAAACCGCCCTCGGGCTTCTTCGCCACCTTGGCGCGCTCGTCGTGGACGTCGAAATCCCACTGCTCGATGCAGGGCTGCGCGTCAACGTCCTCCAGGCCGAGGCCGCTGCCTATCACGCTCGCTGGCTCCGCGAGTGCCCGGAGAAATACGGAGATGACGTCCGCGCCCTCCTCCTCTGGGGCGCGACGCTGACGGCTGTTGACTACATCAACGACCTGCGCGTGCGCCGCGAGTTCACCGCCCAGGTAAGGCGCGCCATGGAAACCGTGGACGTCATCGCCACGCCCACCTGCCCCGCGGTGGCCTGTCCCATAGACGCGACGGCCGATGGCGCCTACCGCTATGGCGCCCTGACCGGCCCGTGGGACCACACCGGGCAGCCGGTGATCTCCGTCCCCTGCGGCTTCGGCGAAGGTGGCCTGCCCATCGGACTGTCCCTCGCCGGGAGGCCGTTCGAAGAAGCATTGCTCTGTCGCGTGGCCCACGCCTACGAACAGGCCACCCCCTGGCATGACCAGCATCCGCCCATCTGAGAGAGAAAGGACAACGAACCATGGCATTCTGCCGCTACGAAAAGAAGGGGCGTGTCGCCTACCTCACCATTACCCGGCCCGAGGTGATGAACTCGCTCCACGCGCCAGCAAACGCCGAGATGAACGATTACTGGGATGATTTCGCCGCCGACGACGGCCTCTGGGTGGCCGTCCTCACCGGCGAGGGCGACAGGGCCTTCAGCGCCGGGAACGACCTCAAGTACACCGCCGAGGTCTCGCGCCTGCCGGCGGATCAGCGGCCCTCGTTGCGCCCGCCCTCCGGCGGGTTTGGTGGCCTCACCAGCCGGTTCGACCTGTTCAAGCCGGTGATCGCGCGGGTTAACGGCTTTGCCCTTGGCGGCGGGCTGGAGATGGCGCTCGCCTGCGATATCATCGTGGCCGCCGGCCATGCCGAGCTCGGCCTGCCCGAACCGCGCCGGGGTCTCATTGCCGGCGCCATGGGCGTCCACCGCCTCCCCCGCCAGTTGCCCCTGAAGGTGGCCATGGGACACATGCTCACCGGCCGTCACCTCACCGCGCAGCGCGCCTACGAAGCCGGGCTCGTGAACGACGTGGCCCCCCTCGCCGACCTGGACAGCATCGTCGATGGCTACGTGCAGGATATCCTCCGCTGCGCTCCCCTCTCCGTGCGCGCCACCAAGGAGGCCGCCTACCAGGCCCTGGCGCTGCCCCTCGCCGAGGCAGGCCGGGCCCGCTTCGAATGGGAGACCCGCCGCCGCACCAGCGAGGATGCCATCGAAGGCCCGCGCGCCTTCGCCGAAAAGCGCGCACCCAACTGGACTGGCCGCTGACCATAGCCAGCCCCGGGTGGACTTCCGTCCAGGGCGATGTCCCGGCCTTCCTTGTTCCCGCAGTCGCGTTATACTCCGCACAAATGTTCGCCACTCCCCTTGCGAGGACCGGCCATGCCCGCTGATCTGCGCGACCGGCTGCGGGCAGCCCTCAACCAGCCTTCCCGCGGCCTGCCCGCTGCCCGCTCCGAGAGCGTCACCGGGCTGCCCGACCTCTCCGGGCTGGGCGGGCACTGGTTCCAGTCGCCGCACGGGCCAGGCTACGTCATCGAAAGCGTCTACGAAGCCGGCCACATGCACGGCCGCATCCCGCTCCATCGCGCCCTCGCCCTCGATACCGCCAGCCTCGCCGCCCAGTGCCGCGACGAGCGCCTCGCCGCCGAACACCCGCGCGACTTCCTCTACGTGGACACCGAGACCACCGGCCTCGGCGGCGCAGGCGCGATGGTCTTCCTCGCCGGCGTGGCCCGCTTCGATGGCTCACTCCTGCGCCTGCGCCAGTACCTGCTCCCTTCGCCCCAGTACGAAGGCGGCCTCCTCGGCGGCCTCCACGACGACATCGAGCGCGCCCGCGCGCTGGTCAGCTACAACGGCAAGTCCTTTGACCTGCCCATGCTCGAAGCCCGCTACATCCTTGCCCGTCAACGGCCGGCCTTCCGCCACCTGCCTCACCTCGACCTGCTCCACCCCAACCGGAGGCTCTTTCGCGGCCGCTTCGATTCGCACCGCCTTGCGCACATGGAAGTAGAGCTGCTGGGCTTCGAACGCGAAGCCGACTGCCCTTCGCACGAGGTCCCGGAGAGGTACTTCCGCTTCGCCCGCACCAGCGACCCCACGCACATCCTGCCCGTCTTGCGCCACAACGCCTGGGACGTCCTCTCCCTGGTGGCGCTGGCCGCTCACCTGGCGGCGGTCTGCGAGGGCGCCGAAAGCCCCTTCGCCGCCGCCCGCGCCGCCGAGTACGCCGGCGACCTGGCGCTCGCGGTCACGCACTACGAGGCCGCCCTTGAGGCCGGGCTCGGCCGCGCCGAACGGCTCGAAGCCATGGCTCATGCCGCCCGCGCCTACCGCAGGCTGGAGCGCCTCGACCAGGCCGAGCGCTGGTGGCTGGCCATGATCGCCGAGCATCAGCACAGGGATCGCGCCCGCGCCCTTGCCTATGTCGATGAGGCCCTCGCGCTCGTGCGGCGCGGGCTCGCCCGACCTGGCAGTCCCAACAGCCAGACCAGCGTTGCCGCCCTCGAAAAGCGCCGCCAGCGCCTCATCCGGGGCTTGAGTTCGGGCTGACCCATCGCATGTGACACTTTCGTCACAACTTCGCGGTTCGCAGGTGACACCTCCCCGGCACGATGTGCCTATCACCGGTTCCACGGAGAATGCGATGATTATTCGTCCATCAGCGGTTGGTCAGAGCGTCGAAGGCCCAGGCATGAATGAATTCCAGTGGTACGAAGATTCCCCGGGGAAGACTCCCCTTCGCTCGTTCCTCGATGCGCCGCTCAGGCCCCAGGCGTGGGCCAACATCCTCTACCTGGCGCTCTCCTTTCCGCTCGGCCTCACCTATTTCGTAGTCCTCGTCACCGTCATCGCCACCGGCGGCGGCATGGCCATAACGCTGGTCGGCATCCCCATGCTCGTCGGGGCCATGTACGCCTGGCCGTACCTGGCCGAGGCCGACCGCCTTCTCACTAACGGGCTCCTCGGGTCCAGCATTCCCCCTCTCCGCTTCAGCAGCCCTGAACGTGCGGGCGCCTGGGCGCACATCAAGTCACGCCTGGCAAGCCCTGCCACGTGGCTCTCGCTTCTCCACCTGCTCCTGCGCTTTCCGCAGGGCGTTATGGCGCTCGTGGCGCTCAGCGTCTTCCTCCTGGCCCCTCTCGCCCTGGTGGCCCTGCCCTCCTACTACTGGATAGGCGATGGCCCGATGGTCGTTGGCGACAGGCACATCGACACCCTGCCCCTGGCCCTGCTCGCCTCGGCCGGGGGCGCGGCCCTCCTCGTGGTGGGCTTCCACGCGCTCAACTTCTGCGCCTTCCTCTCCCGCCGGATGACGGAGGTAGTGCTTGCCGTTCCCACGCCGCCCGGGCCATTCCCGGCGCCAGCAGCGGCTGCGCCCCATGACGTCACCGCGGACGCCGCCGAACCGCTCGCCGGCGAACAGCCTCCCCCCACGCCCGTTGGCGATGCCCCCGCCATCTCCGTCGACGTTGCCATGAGGCTCGTGACCGTCGGCGGCGAGCCCGTCGATCTCACCCGCCGCGAGTTCGACCTCCTCGCCCTCTTCGCCGCCAACCCCGGCCGTCCTTTTTCCCGCGATGAGCTCCTCGATCGCGTCTGGAAGGGCGACTACGACGTGACCGACCGCACCATCGATACGCACGTCCAGCGCCTCCGCAAGAAGCTCGGTGAACAGGCCGATGCCATCCAGACCGTTTGGGGCGTCGGGTACCGCTTCCGCGAGCGGTAGCCAGCGCCGGCACCCGGGTTTGTGCTAGGCTCGCCCGAATATCAGCCGCGGGGGTTCTCCATGCACCGGCTTCACGCCTTCCTGGACAAAGAAGATGGCCACGCACCGATACTCATCGGACCGCTCATCGGGGCCGTTGGCGCCGTCCTGCTCGGAGTGGGCGCCGGCAACGACAACGACGGCCTGGCAATCGCGGGCGGCATCGTCCTTGCCGTTGGCCTGCTGGGCGGCGCCTTCATTCGGCACATGACCATGGACTGGGAGATGTTCCGCCGCACGGAGAAGTAAGAGCGCCACCCGGCCCTTCCTCAGGGGCGGTATCCCCGTGAGCGCGGGCCGAGCCGGGTCGCCTCCACTTCGTAGGCCAGCCCAACCCATTCGCACAGGATGGGCCGCGTATCGCGCGGGTCGATGATGTGCTCGATGCCGAACGCTTCCGCGGTGCGAAACGGCGAGCGCACGGCGTTGAAGCGCTCTTCGATCTCGGCACGAAGCGCATCGGGGTCGGGCGAATTCTCAAGGTCGCGCTTGTAGGCAGCCTCAATCCCCCCTTCAAGCGGCAGGCTGCCCCAGTCGCCGCTCGGCCACGCGTAGCGCAGGTTCAGCCCATCGGTGTTCGCGTGCGCCGCCCCCGCCACGCCGAATGCCCGCCGCATGATGATCGTTACCCAGGGCACGCGCGCCTGGAATACGGCCGTCATCGCCCGCGCGCCCTTGCGAATGGTGGCCGCCTTCTCGCCGGCCGTGCCTATGACGAAACCGGGCTGGTCGAGGAAGTTCACCGCCGGCACGTGGAACGTGTCGCAGAGGTCGGCAAAGCGCGCCATCTTCTCGCTGCCATCGGCGGTGAGGCCCCCGCCATAGTGGTACGGGTCGTTGGAGATGACCCCCACCGGGTACCCATCGAGCCGCCCAAAGCCCGTGACCACCGAGCGCCCCCAGCCTCCACCGATTTCGAAGAACGAATCCCGGTCGAGCACCAGGCCCAGCACCTCCCGCACCCTGTAGGGCCGCCGCCGGTTGCGCGGGATGGCCGAAAGGAGCGCCTCTTCCCGCCGCGCCGGGTCGTCAGCCGGCTCCATTCGCGGAGGCTGCTGCCATACGTTCTGGGGCAGGTACGAAAGGAACTGGCGGACCTGCGCGAAGGCGTCGTCCTCCGTTTCCGCCAGGTTGTCGACCACCCCGTTGTGGTAATGGATCTCCGCGCCGCCCAGCTCCTCCTTCGGCACCACTTCCCCCATGCCCTGCGCCACCACCGGCGGGCCCGCCACGAACACCTGCGAGGTGTCCTTCACCATGATGCTCCAGTGTGCCGTAACCACCCGCGC
>WBZY01000916.1_pt1 | contig 18338 bp, 11 predicted proteins | sample 5204191 | NCBI WGS metagenome assembly WBZY01 (sample SAMN12344363, study PRJNA552823) | activated sludge metagenome | biome: Activated sludge suspended growth; feature: Anammox Sidestream; material: Wastewater; isolation source: activated sludge from anammox sidestream of wastewater treatment...
GCAATCCGCACGGGCCAGGGGCCACCGAGGGCTGGATGGGTCTGTCGGTCCAGCACGCGATCACGCGTAGCGTCCGCGATTCCGCGGCTATCCTCGACATCAGCCAGGGCGCGGAACCCGGCAGCCGTGTGGTGCCGCCGAAGGGTGCCGCGACGTACGCCGCCGGTCACCGGGAGTCACCCGGGAAGCTGCGCATCGCGCTCTGGGACACGCAGATCTACGGCATGCCGGTGCATCCGGACTGCCTGAACGCGCTGGCGAAAACTGCGAAGCTGTGCGAATCGCTGGGGCATGTCGTCGAGCCGGCTGCGCCGGCGTTGCCGGTCATGGAGATGGGCATGGCGATGGGTGCGGTGACCGGCACCGGTTTGCTGGTGATGATCCGTGATCGCGAAAAGGGCCTCGGCCGTCCCGTGACCGAGGCCGATCTCGAGAAGATCAACTGGCGCACCCTGCACGAGGCGGCGAAGAGGACAGCCGAGGATCCATACCGCGCCCGCGCTGCGATGGATCGGGTCGGGATCATTCTCGACGAGTTTCTCACCCGTTACGACGCCATCCTGTCACCCACCACCACGGTGCCGCCTCCGAAACTGGGAGAGCTTTCGCTGGATCAGCCGTACGAGAAGTACATGCCGGCGGCCATGAATGCGAGCGCGTTCACGTCGGTATTCAACATTGGCGGGCATCCGGCCATGTCGGTGCCGCTGCACTGGAACGCGGAAGGCCTGCCGATCGGGACGCAGTTCGCAGGGCGCTTCGGCGATGAGTTGACGCTGCTGCGGCTGGCTGCTCAGCTCGAAGCCGCAGCGCCTTGGGCTGCGAAGCGCCCGAAGCTGTAACGTGCCCTACGTGCGGATTCGCCCCTCGCGGATCAGGCGCTGCAGGTCGATCATCTTCGAACTCGCAGCGAGTTCTGCGGCGTCGGGATCGCTGACCAGCCACAGGAGGGCGTTTGCAATGGCCTGCGGCGCCAGCGCGCCGAAGCGCTGCTCGAGCAGTCCCCCGTCGCCGAGTGTGGCCATGACGGCTTCGGTGCTCACGAGCCCAGGATTCACGGTGAACGCGCGGATGCCCCGGCGCCCATATTCCACATTGATACAGCCGGACAGCCTTGCGAGCGCCGCTTTCGACGCGCCGTAAGCGTAGCCCCAGGCTCCCTGGTCGGCAGGCACGGGCGGATCGTACATCCCGGCGCCTGAGCTCACGTTGACGATCTGGCCGCACCCCTGGGCCACCATGACGGGCAGTGCGCGGCGCGCGAGATGGAATGGTGCGATCACGTTGCCCCACAGCGTGCGTTGCAGGGCCTCGTCAGTCAGATCGCGCAGCGTCGCGTTCGCTTCACGGTCCTGATAGACGGCGTTGTTCAGCAGCACGTCGACGCGCCCGAAATGCGCGAGCACCGCATCGAGCGCCGCATCGAGGGAGGCGACGTCCATCAGGTCCATCGGATGCGCGAACACTTCTGCACCGGTATCGCGCACTGCGGCAGCGGTCGCGGCGAGGCTACCCGCCATCGGTGTGCCGTCAGGGCGGCGAAGCTGGTGACTGAATCGCTGTCCCTCGCTTCCGGTTCTCGCCGTGATCGCGACGCGCCACCCCTTGCGGGCGAACGCCACGGCGGCGGCGGCGCCGATTCCGCGGCTGGCGCCGGTGATGAGGACGACCGGGTTCTGGGTACGCATTGTTCGAGCTTATGATGCGACGGCGTTTCGGCTCAACGGGGTAATCCATGTCTCTCATTGCCATCACCGGCTCCGGATCCGGCATCGGGGCTGCGACGGCTGCGTTGCTCAAAGAGCGCGGCGACATTGTCATCGGAATCGATATCAAGGAGGCGGACATCGTCGCCGACCTGTCGCAGCTGCAGGGGCGCGCCGATGCCGTGTCGGCCGTGCTCGACCGCTGCGGGGGCAAGCTCGATGGACTGGTGCTGTGTGCAGGGCTCGGGGTCGTCGTGAAACCTCACACAAAGATCGCGGCCGTCAATTACTTTGGTGCGGTGGCGATGCTCGACGGCCTGCGCGTCGCGTTGGAGCGCGGCTCCGCGCCGGCCGCGGTGGTCGTGTCCTCCGTGTCGTCAGTGCAGATGACGTGGGAGACGAATCCTATCGGCCGCGCGCTTGAAGCGGGAGATGAGGAGCAGGTGGCCGCGGCGCTGGCGGGCGCCGGTGACTATGCCGGACACGTCGCTTATGCAGGGTCGAAGAACGCGCTGACGGTGGCGGTGCGGCGGCGTGCAGTCGAATGGGGCCCGCTCGGGGTGCGCCTGAACACCGTGGCGCCTGGCGCGGTCGAAACACCGCTGCTGCAGGCCGGGCTGGCGGATCCGCTGTACGGGCAGGCCATCAGCAACTTCGTCGCGCCGCTCGGGCGGCGAGCACGACCCGAAGAAATCGCCGCCGTGATCCGGTTCCTGCTGGGGCCCGGTGCAAGCTACGTCCACGGCGCGCAGTTCTTCGTTGACGGAGGCGCCGACGCAATGAGTCGTCCAGTCAGTTTCTGAAACCTGTCTCAAAACTGTTTGGGCAGGATTCGCGGGGCTGCAAGCTGCGCGCAGCGGAGGAAATCCGGGCGACTCCATCACTACGTCCAAATGGACGTGGTCACCGGCCGGAAATCGTGCGACGTTCTGAGCACGACACGTTGTGCGCAATCTTGCGCGCTTGGCATGGATGCGCGTTTCGCTGGTCTTCCGTTCTTGAGGAGTAGATTGATGAGACTGGATAGAAAGGCTCATTTGATTGGCATAGTGATCGTCACCGCGATCGGTGCCGCTGTGCTGCCTCAGCAGGCGCGTGCGCAGGCCGAGCCTGCCGCACCCGTGGCGGGCGTTCTGGAGGAGGTCGTCGTCACGGCGCAGAAGCGCGAGGAGAAACTCCAGGACGTGCCAATCTCCATCACCGCCGTCAGCGGTGAGGAACTCGCGACCCGGGGCATCGACGGTGTTGCCGGGCTCAATTCGCTGGCACCCAATCTCATGTTCCGCCCGTCCGCAGGCACGAACTTGATTTCCGTCGTCGCCATCCGCGGCAGCGTCGCCGCACAGCCCGCGATCTGGTTCGATCCGGCGGTCGGGCTGTATCTGAATGGTGTGTATCTCGGCAAGACCCAAGGCAGTGTCTTCGATCTCGTGGATATCGAGCGCGTGGAAGTGCTGCGCGGGCCGCAGGGCACGCTATTCGGACGCAATACCGAAGGCGGGGCAATCAACTTCATCACCCGCCAGCCTTCCGGTGAGTTCCGTGGCAAGGCCGGCGTCGAGTACGGCAACTTCGAGCGCAAGGTGGGCAGACTCAGTGTGGATCTGCCGCGTTTCGGGATTGCCAGCGCGAGTTTCGGGCTCCGGAAGGAAGAGCAGGACGGCTGGGCGGAGAATCTCACCGGCCCCGACATGGGCGCGATCGACAGCGAATCGGCGCGCGCTTCCGTGAAGCTCGAGTTCTCCGACAGCTTCAGCGCGCTCTACGACTTCGATTATTCGAGGAGCGACAATACGCCGCCGCCGACCAGTCTGTACGCAACGAACGGCTGGCGTGGCACGTTTCCCACTGTGCTCGGCCCGGCCTTCGCGCCCTTCCTCGGCCCCGTGCTCGCCCAGCAGCTGATGACCTCGATCGAGTCGGCGATCGCTCCCTACGCGACCACGACGCGCCCCGATACGGTGAGCACCAACGGGCCAGAGATCTCGGAGCGGGCGAAGAACAACTCTCACTCGCTCACTTTGCGCTTGCAGGCGACCGATACGGACGAGTTCAAGTACATCTTTGCGCGTCGCAGTTTCAACTACGGCGACAATCAGGACATCGACGGCACGCCGCTTACTGCGATCACCTCCCCGATACCCTGGGGCATGAGCGCCTACTACAATCGCCGCACCGGGTACGAGCAGGACTCTCACGAGTTGCAATGGGTGGGTACGCGGGATCGCTTCCGCCACGTCCTCGGGCTCTATTACTTCAAGGACGAAGGGACAACGCGCGGTGCGCAGGACTTCAGTCTTCTGGGCGCCCGGCCTCAGAACTCTGAATATGCAGCCGACACGGATGCCAAGGCGATCTACGCCCAAGTGGACTACGATTTCACCGATCGCTGGACGGCTACCCTCGGCGCACGTTACACGGAGGAGGAAAGGAGCGGCTGGTCGCACCGCTACAACACGAACGGCTTCGACGGTCCGCGCACTACGGACATTCTGCCTCTGACGAGCTACAGCGCGGACTTCAGCGACACGACGCCGATGGCGGCGCTCGCCTTCAAGCTCAACGATTACGTGAATTTCTACGCCCGCGTGGCCAAGGGTTTCAAGAGCGGCGGATTCAGCTCCGAGGTGTCTACGCCGGCGGTCTCGACTCCCTATAAGCCACAGACTTCGCTCTCGACCGAAGTCGGCGTCAAGTCGACGTTGCTCGACGGTCGCGCGCGCCTCAACTTCGCGCTCTACAACACCGACATCGAGGATCAGCAGTTCACCAATCTCATTGCCGGCACGACGCAGTCGCTGGTGGTGAATACCGGCGAATCCACGTATCGCGGTGCAGAGCTCGAAGCGGCATGGCTCCTAGCCGACGGCTGGCAGGTGCAACTCGGCTACGGCTATCTCGATGCGAAGCTGGACAAGTTCATCGACAACGCACTCAACCTCGGGCCCACACGTCCCCTGATCGACACGGCGAGCAATCGCGAGCCGGCGTGGGCACCCGAGCACACGCTGAACCTGAACCTCAACGGCCGTCTGGCCCAGGGCGGATGGGGTGAGCTACGCGCCATCCTCGACTACTCCTACACGGCCAAGATGAACCTCTACACCGTCAACAAGGACTTGACGACCCCGAATGCGGGGGGGAGCTACGTCGTCGGCATCAACACGGTGCCTGCCATCAGCAACCTCAATGCGCGCCTGTTGTTGGCCGACCTGCCAGCCGGTCCCGGCACGATGGATCTGTCGATCTGGGGCAAGAATCTAACGGACGAGGACAAGATGATCCAAAGCATCGACTTCGGCATGCTCCGCAACGCGACCTGGCAGACCCCTCGTACGTACATGTTCACCGTAACCTACAAGTGGTGATGCAGAGGAGGAGTGACCATGGACAAGATGGCTACAGCCGTGCGCACGGCAAGCGAAGAGCGCACCAATACGCAGCGACTCGCCGATTTCGTCGTGGATACGCCCTATGAGGCGATACCCGCGGAAGTGCTCGATGTTGCTAAACTCCTGATCCTCGACTCTCTCGTCTGCGGGATTGCCGCCGGGCGCGCGGAGCGCACGCAAATGCTGCATCGGGTGCTCGAGCGCCTTGGGGGAAGTGAGGATGCGACCGTCTTCGGGCTGAAGCGGCGCATGCCTTCGGTGTGGGCGGCCGCGGCGAACGCCGAGATCATGAATTTCCTCGACGCCGACGACACTTTCTACAATGCCACGCACTTTGCCGTCTTCAACGTGGCGGGCGCCTTTGCCGAGGCCCAGCGCCTCGGCGCCACGGGTCGCGAGGTGATCCGCGCGGTCGCTCTCGGCTACGACATCAATTCGCGCCTCGAACTTGCCAGTCGCAAGATCGAGGTACGGGATGGCAAGCTTCGATGGAGCCCGGTCCAGTGCATGGGATATGCCGCCTTCGGCACTGCTGCGTCCGCAGGCGCAGTGGCGGGATTCGACCGCGAGCGCATGAGGAATACTTTCGGGCTCTGCGCATGGGGAGCGCCGACGCCCACGGCCTCCGGCATGCACGACCGCACCGCCTTCAACTCCTTCAAATGCGCCAACAACGCCGCTGCCGCGCACGCCGGGATGCTCTCGGCGCTCCTCGCCGAAGAGGGCTATGTGGGCGACCAGGATGTGCTTGATATCAACCCGGGCTTTCTCGAAGCTCAGGGGGCTGTCGCGACCGATCGCGAGCTCATGATGGAAGGCTTGGGCGAGAAGTGGTGGATTCTCGAGGCGGCCGTGAAGTACTACCCGTCTTGCCGCTACACTCACGGGCCGATCGATGCGATCCGGAGCCTCTTGCAGCGCGAGCGGCTCAAGCCCGAGGAGATCGAGCGCATCGAGGTGCGCATCAACCCCATGGCGCACGGGATGAAGATCTTCAGCGTGCCGCTCAGCGAGATCCCGCGCGATCATCGGCGGGCGTTGAGCACCGAGTTCAATATTCCCTACGTACTGGCGCTTGCCGCTCTCGGACGCACGCCGGGCCCGGGCTGGCATACAAAGGAAAACTTCGAGGATCCCGCGGTACGTGCGCTTGCCTCGCGCGTGCACCTTGCGCTCGATCCGGCGCTGGCCGATGAGGCAGTGCGTGCGGTGCAGGAGACGCGCATCGGGCGATTCCCGAAGACCCGCCGCTCGCTCACGATACATGCCCGCGGGCGCGAGCATGTCTTCGAGGGTGACTTTGCGAGCGGGGATCCCTGGTCGGAGGAGACAAAACCCGGCTGGGATCGGGTGCGTCAGAAGCTCGACGAGTTCTGCGAGGAGATCCTGCCCGAGCGCGCCCGTCGCGAGCTGGCCGATCGCGTCCAGTCTCTCGAGACCGTGAAGAACGTCTCGAAAGAGCTCGCGCTGTAACGTCAGGGTCGAGGTGAACGCAGGGTGGCGCCTTCGTCACGCGAAGGTGTGACGGTGCCCCACACTCCTGCGCGGCGTTCAGCCCTCGTCGCGTCGTGGCGGCGCTCTCGTCTGTTTGGACGAGGGGTGAGCCTGAGGCGCTGCATAGACTACGGCGCATGACAACAAACACAGCCAGTCCGCCGACGGCGCAAACCGGGATCGTCCCGCGCAACGTCACACAGGACAAACTCGATCGCCGCACCGCGGTCGTGGCGAAATTTCTCGCATCGTCCAGGTTCACGCTGGCCGACTTGCTCGAGACGCGCACTCGCGAGCATCCGCAGCGCGTGCTGCTCCATTACGGCACGCAAAGCTGGGCCTACGGCGAGATCAATACCGAGGTCAATCGATGGGCGCATGCCCTGCATGCGCTCGGTGTGCGCCGCGGTGATGTGGTGGCGCTGGCGATGGACAATCGGCCCGCATTTCTCTTCACATGGTTCGCGCTCGCCAAGCTCGGTGCCGTGGCGGCGTTCCTCAATACCCAGATTGGCGGTCGGGCGCTGGCGCACGCACTCGAAGTGACGGGGGCGAAGCGGGCGATCGTCGGCGAGGAATGTCTGGCCGCCTTCGATGCGCCCGGGATCGATCGCACGCAAACCGCACTCTGGCTCGTGCGTGATGAAGAGAAGCCGGCCACCACGGCGCTGCGAAGTCTCGCGGCTCTGGACTTGGGAGAGCGGGCGGCCGACGCGCCGACCGGCAATCCCGACATCGTCTGGCGCGAGGGCCTGACAGCCGGCGATGCCGCCCTCTACATCTTCACCTCGGGGACGACCGGGTTGCCCAAGGCCGCCGTGATCAGCCATGCGCGATGGCAGTTGACCGGTGAGATCATGGTGGTAACGCTCGAGGTCGGCGCCAAAGACTGCTTCTACATTTTTCTGCCCATGTATCACGCGGCCGCGTCGGTTTCATCCGTCGCCACGGCGATCTGCAGCGGTGCGAGCATTGCGCTTCGCCGCAAGTTCAGCCGTCGCGAGTTCTGGTCGGATGTGCGGCGTTATCGTGCGACGGTCTGCCAGTACGTCGGCGAGATCTGCCGGTATCTGCTCTCGGAGCCGGCGCGTCCCGATGATCGCGATCACACGCTGCGCAAGATGATCGGTACCGGGATGGGCGTCGAGAGCTGGAACCGCTGGATCGAGCGCTTCGGGCCGATGCAGATCTTCGAAGGGTGGGGCGCCACCGAAGCGAACACCAATGTCATCAATGTCGACAATCGCGTCGGTTCTTGCGGCCGGGTACCGTACTGGGAAAAGACCAACCTGCGCCTCGTGCGCTATGACGTGGATAGCGACAGTCATCCGCGCGACGCAGCGGGGTATTTGATCCTGTGCGAGCCGGGCGAAGTCGGCGAGGCGATCGGCAGGATCCACGATTATCCCGACATCGTGGCGGGCCGCTTCGAGGGCTATACCTCGGCGGAGGCCACCGAGCGCAAGGTCCTGCGCAACGTTTTCGAGGAAGGCGACGCGTGGTGGTCTTCGGGCGACCTGTTGCGCTGTGACAAGGACGGCTACTGCTGGTTCGTCGATCGCATCGGCGACACCTTCCGCTGGAAGAGCGAGAACGTCTCCACGACGGAAGTGGCCGACGAGTTTGCCGACATGCCTGGTGTGGAGTCGGTGACGATCTACGGCGTGCAGGTGCCGGGCGCCGAGGGGCGGGCCGGCATGGCGGCGGTGGTGATGCAGGCCGGCCGTGCCTTCGATCCGGTCGCGTTCTACCAGCGCGGCGCGGAGCGCTTGCCGCGGTACGCGGCGCCGCTGTTCATTCGTGTAGCGCCGGCTGCCGACATGACCACGACCTTCAAGCTGCGCAAGATCGACCTGCAGCGGCAGGGCATCGATCCCGCGCAGTGTCGCGATCCCTTGTTCGTGCGCGACGACGCAGCGGGCAGCTACGTGCCACTGACGACGGAGGCCGCGGCGCGTGCGCTCGCGACCTGATACGGTGTGCCTGCAACGGAGTGTCCATGAGCAACCGGAGGAGAGCCGCGTGAGTGACGAGAATGAGGGCGGCGGTCGCAACATCGCGCGTCGAACTTTTCTGCAGGCAAGCGGCAGCTTCGTGGGGGCGGCCGCCATCGGGTTTCCGGCCGGCACCCGAGCCCGCTCGCTGACTCACGACGAGTTCGCCGCGCTTGATGCGGTCGGTCTCGCCACGCTCATTCGCCACGGCGAGGTCAGTGCAGCCGAAGTGCTGGAGGCTGCCATCGCGCGCGCCGAGGCGGTCAACCCGGTGATCAATGCGATCGTCCTGAAACATTACGACAGAGCCCGCAAGGCCGTGGCCGGAGGCGCGCCGACTGGAGCGCTCGCCGGCGTACCTTGGCTGCTGAAGGATCTGGGCACTTACCTCAAGGGCACGATCACGACCGGCGGCAGCGCGTTCTTTCGCGATGCCGTATCCGGCTACGACAGCACGATCGTGGAGCGCTATCGCCGCGGTGGTCTCGTGATTTTCGGCAAGACGGCGACCCCCGAGTTTGGCCAGACCGCGACGACTGAATCGCGACTGTGGGGACTCACCCGCAATCCGTGGGACCTCGAACACAGCACCGGGGGCTCATCGGGCGGCGCCGCGGCGGCAGTCGCCGCGGGCATCGTGCCCGCCGCGCACGCGAGCGATGGCGGCGGCTCGATCCGCATTCCCGCATCGAATTGTGGTCTCTTTGGCCTGAAGACGAGCCGGGGCCGCAATCCGCACGGGCCAGGGGCCACCGAGGGCTGGATGGGTCTGTCGGTCCAGCACGCGATCACGCGTAGCGTCCGCGATTCCGCGGCTATCCTCGACATCAGCCAGGGCCCGGAGCCCGGCAGCCGTGTGGTGCCGCCGGTGGGCGCCGCGACATACTCCGCAGGGCACCGCGCGCCGCCCGGAAAGCTCCGCATCGCGCTCTGGGATACCAACATTTACGGCAACTACGGCATGTCGGTGCATCCGGACTGCCTCGCGGCGCTGACGAAGACCGCGAAGTTGTGCGAGACGCTCGGCCATGTCGTCGAGCCGATGGCACCCGCGCTGCCGGCACTGCTGCCGATCATCGAGATGGGCATGGCGATGAGCGCCGTGACCGGCACCGGATTGCTCGTCATGATCCGTGATCGCGAGAAAGTCCTCGGCCGTCCCGTGACCGAGGCCGATCTCGAGACGATCAACTGGCGCAATCTGCGCGAGGCCGGGAAGAGGACAGCCGAGGATCTGTACCGCGCCCGCGCCACGATGGACCGGATCGGCATCATTCTCGACGAGTTCCTCACGCGCTACGACGCGATCCTGTCGCCCACGACCGCGGTGCCACCGCCGAAACTGGGCGAGCTGTCGCTGGATCAGCCGTACGAGAAGTACATGCCGGCCGCCATGAATGCGAGCGCGTTCACGTCGGTATTCAACCTGAGCGGGCATCCGGCCATGTCGGTGCCGCTCCACTGGAACCAGGCGGGGTTGCCGATTGGCACCCAGTTCGCGGGACGCTTCGGGGATGAGCTGACGCTGCTGCGGCTCGCGGCCCAGCTCGAAGCGGCCTCACCCTGGGCCGCGAGGCGGCCGAAGCTGTAACGAGCCCCTCGCCCATTGCTCTCGGCGCACTGTGCGCGTAGCGCTGCGCACGCCGCGCCGCGCGCAGCGGCGCTCAATCGGCCCGCAGCAGCTCGTTGATGCTCGTCTTTGCGCGCGTCTGCGCGTCCACTTTCTTGACGATCACGGCGCACGCGAGGCTGTAGGCACCGTTCTTCGCAGGCAGCGTGCCGGGCACGACGACGGAGCCGGCGGGCACGCGTCCCTGATGCACGGTGCCGGTCTCGCGATCGTAGATCCGTGTGCTCTGGCCCAGGAATACGCCCATCGAAATGACTGAGCCGCGCTCGACGATCACGCCTTCGACCACTTCCGAGCGGGCGCCGATGAAGCAGTCGTCCTCGATGATCGTGGGCGCGGCCTGCAGCGGCTCGAGCACGCCGCCGATGCCCACACCACCCGAGAGGTGCACGTTGCGACCGATCTGCGCGCAGGAGCCGACCGTCGCCCACGTATCGACCATCGTGCCCTCGCCAACCCGGGCGCCGATGTTGACGTAAGAGGGCATCAGGACGACGTTCGGTGCAATGTACGCGCCCTTGCGCACGATCGCATGCGGCACGACGCGCACGCCGCCCGCGCGGAGCGCAGCTTCATCGACGCGCGCGTACTTGAGCGGGACCTTGTCGTAGAAGCGCGTGTAGCCGGCGTCGAGCACGACATTGTCGTGCGTGCGAAAGTAGAGGAGCACCGCCTTCTTGAGCCATTGGTTCACGATCCAGCGATGGCCGTCGTGTTCGGCGACCCGGGCCTCGCCGTTGTCGAGGAGCCCGATTGCATCTTCGATGGCAGTGGCCACGTCGGCCGGTGCCTTGCCCGGCGCAAGTTCGGCGCGCTGCGCGAAAGCGGCATCGATGGTGGTCTTGAGGGCGTCGAGGTTCGGCATGGCGCGCTCCGGCGGGGGGTGCGCGCATCGTGCCGCGCTCAGCTGCGCATCGCAACCCGAGCGGGTTGCACGGGCGTCGAGGGTGGCGCATCGGCCAGTTCAGTGAGCACGGTCTCGAGTGGCACCGGTGCACCGAATGCGTAGCCCTGTCCGTAGGTGACGCCGAGCGAGCGCAGCCGGTCGGCGATCGCCTCGGTCTCGACATACTCGGCGACGGTGTCGAGTCCGAGCTGCGAGGCGATCTGCAGCACGGCGCGGATGACACCTTCCGAGCGTGAGTCGGTCAGGAGGTCGCGCACGAAACACCCGTCGATCTTGAGCGCCGAGACGGCGAGCGATTTCAGGTAGGCGAGCGAGGAGAAGCCCGTGCCGAAATCATCGAGCGCGAACTGCACGCCGAGTGCGCCGACGCGCTCGATGAAGCGCTGTGCGGCCGGCATGTCGGAAATCGCCGCGCTTTCCGTGAACTCGAACACGAGCTGCTCCGCCGGCAGCGCGGCGCTCTTGAGGGTCGTGCGCACGAAGTCGGCAAAGTCCGGCTGTCCGAGCGACTGGCCGGAGAGATTGATGCAGAACGTGGCGTGGCGGGAGCGCAAGAGCGCCGCATGCGCGTCGAGCCGCTCGATCGTGCGTGCCACGACCCAGCGATCGAGTTGCGGCAGCAGCTGATAGCGCGTGGCTGCCGAGATGAAACGACTCGGTGACACCGGTTCACCGGCCGCGTTGCGCAGGCGGATCAGGATCTCGTAGCGCCGCACGCGGGTCGGGTCCCACAGCGACTCGATCGGCTGCGCGTACAGCACGAAGCGGTTCTGCTCGAAAGCGTCGGTGAGATCACGGAAAATCGCGAGGTCGTCGCGGCGTTGCACGAGACTCGCGTCGGTCTGGGCGAATACTTCGACGCGATTTCTGCCCCGGTCCTTGGCAGCCTTGCAGGCCGCCTCGGCTGTCGCGAGCACATGCTCGGACGCCTCGCCACTCTGTGCCGTCACGACACCGAAGCTTGCGGTCACGCGCAGGCCCGTGCGTTCTGGAGGGGCGGGCAGTGCCTCGAGCGCCTGGCGTACGGCTTCGGCCCAGACGCGGCCCTGGTTCAGTGTGCAATCGCGCAGCACGGCGACGAAGCGGTCGCCGGCGAACCGGCTCGCCATTTCGACGCGGATGCCGGCGTGGTCACGCCACAGTTTCGCGGCGCGGCGCAGGACGTCATCCCCCGCGGCGAAGCCGAAGAGATCGTTGGTCACGTGCAGCTGGTCGAGGTCTGCGTAGATGACGCAGACGTTTGCGTCTGGCGCGGCCAGAATGGCACGCAGGCGATCCTCGAATACGTGCCGTGCCGGCAGCCCCGTCAGTGGATCGTGCTCGATCGCAGTCGCTGCGAGAACGCGCGGCACGACGTGTTCCAGACGGCGCGCATCGCGGGGTGAGAGACGCCGCACCTCACGTTGCGCAAAGGCCATGATCAGTCCGCGGTTTTCGTCGCCTTCGATGAGGGGAGCGGCGATCACGGTCCAGGGCAGCAGGTCGCCGTCGGGGGTCTCGCGCAATCTGCTGACCACCATCGCGCGCTTGCGAGACGCTACTTCCTCGGCGAGCGAACCGCGGGCGAGCCGCCGCAGCGTCTCGAGCTCGGGGGCCGCGAGTGGCCTGCGCAGCGCCATGCGCTCGAGCTGTCGATCCGCGAGCCACAGCATCACGCCGTCGCAGCCGAGGTGTGACGCGCACGCGTCGAGGGCTGCCTCGAGCCGGTCGACGCCCACATTGCGACCCGCCTGACTCGAAGTCGCGAGCAGCCAGCGCAGTTCCGCAGTTTCCTCGGCAGCCTGCAGGCTCGCAAAGCGCTGGCGCCGCAGTTGCGCGGCGGCCGCGACATCGCGCGCGAGCAGCAGCAGCACGGGGCGCAGTGTCTGGGCGAGCGCCGCGCCATCAGGATCCGAGGGGAGGCGCGCTGGCGGACCGATGAGGCCGAGCCACGCGAGCGGCGCCTTGTCCTCGTCGCCGACGGGCAGGAGCAGCCCCGACGAGGGGTCTGCGCCGCGGGCGAGTGCGATCGCGGCGGTCACATCGCGCTGGCGCATCAGGGCGAGCACCTGTTCCAGGTGCGCGCGCAGGTCGAGCGCATCAGCGCCGTCCTCGCTCCACCACAGGCGACCATCGGGGCCGTAGAGCACGACCCGGCGAGTGCGCGCGAAAAGCGAGCGCACGATCTGCGCATAAGGGGCCGCGTCGAAAACCTGCGCCGGCAAGTTCCGCCTTCCTGGCAACGAATTATGACAAAGCTATTCTGCGGCCGCCCGGCGACGAGGGACCGAGACGCGGATCACGAAATGCAGGGGCGAACTGTGTGGGCGCCGGAACTTACCGTGTTTCGAGAAACGCCCGGATGCGCCGTGCCGCCTCCGTGCACTCGTCGACACCCGCGACAAGCGAGATGCGTACCCGCTGCGCGCCCGGGTTCGCGCCTTGCGCTTCGCGGGCCAGGTAGCTGCCCGGAAGGATCGTGAGGTTCTGCGTCGCAAAGAGCTCGCGCGTGAATACCGTGTCGTCTTCGCGTACGTCCGGCCAGAGATAGAAGCCGCCCTCGGGTGCCGCCACGTCGAGTATTGGTGCGAGCATCGGCACGACGCGCGCGAATTTCTCCCGGTACAGGGCGCGATTGACAGCGGCGTGCGCGTCGTCGTCCCACGCCGCGACGCTCGCAAGCTGGGTGGGAAGCGCCATCGCGCAACCGTGATAAGTGCGATAGCGCAGGAACCCCGCGATGATCCGCGGATCTCCCGCGACGAATCCCGAGCGCAGGCCGGGGACACTCGAACGCTTCGACAGGCTGTGAAAAACTATGCAGCGCTCGTAACGCGTGCGACCCGTCGCCCGGGCTGCCTCGAGGAGCGAGGGGGGTGGCCGCGCCTCATCGAGCCACAAGTCGGCATAGCACTCGTCGGAGGCGATCACGAAGTCGTAGCGCTCCGCGAGCGCGAGTGCTTCCTCGAGGTATCCGCGTGGCAGGATCGCACCCGTCGGGTTGCCGGGCGAGCACAGTACGAGCAGCTGCACGTCGCGCCACACGCGGGCCGGTACCGCGTCGAGGTCCGGCAGATAGCGCGTGGCGGCGGTGGTGTTCAAGTAACAGGGCGCGGCGCCCGCGAGCAGGGTCGCGCCTTCGTAGATCTGATAGAAGGGATTCGGCATCGCGACGAGCGCTGGTCGGCCAGGATCGATGCAGGCCTGAACGAAGGCGAACAATGCCTCGCGCGTGCCGTTGACCGGCAGCACCATCGTGGCCGCATCGACCGTGTTTGCACCGAGGGCGAAGCGCCGCTCCAGCCAGCGCGCGGCCGACTCACGCAGGGCCGGGAGTCCCGCGGTCGAGGGGTAGCTGCCGAGCGCGCCGAGATGCGCGCGCAGCGTCTCGAGCACGAATGCGGGCGGCGCATGCTTCGGCTCGCCGATCGACATCGCGATGTGCGCCAGCCCTGCGGGTGGCTCGCAGCCCGCTTTCAGTGCGGCCAGCTTCTCGAACGGGTAGCTGTGCAGTTGAGCAATGCGCGGGTTCATGCGGCGCGCCTGCGCTCGAGAGCTTCGGTGAGCCGCTCCTGCAGACGCGCCGCAGCCGCCGCGTCGAGCGGCTGATTCTGTGCGTCAGTCACGTAGAAGACGTCCTCGGCGCGCTCGCCCACGGTCATGATTTTCGCGTTGTGCAGATGGACGCGCTCCTCCATCAGCACCTTGCCGACGTCGCACAGCAGGCCCGGGCGGTCGCCCGCGGTCAGCTCGAGGACGGAGCGCCGGTGTCGCTCGTCGGTGCTCACACTGATCTGGGTCGGCGTGTTGAACATGCGCGACTGGCGCGGTGCACGCCGGTGCACGGCGAGCGGCGACTCCCCCGGCGAGCGCAGCGAACGCCACAACGCCTGTTCGATTTCCGTGAGACGTTCGGCGTCGGCGATCGGCGCGCCATCGTCCTCGAGCACGTGGTAGACGTCGAGGCTGAAACCATCCTCGGTCGGTGCGATGTGCGCATCGACGATCGTGAGCCCGATCTGGTCGAGCACCGCGGTGGTGCGGGCAAAGCCGTGAAATCGGTGCGGCGCGAACGTGAAAATCGCCGTCGTGCCGCGCACGCTCGCCGGATCGAGTGCGACCACCGGATCCTCGGCGCGCGCATCGCGATCCGCGAGCAGGCGCGTGTGCCAGACTACTTCGTCGGCAGTGTTGCGCAGGAAGTAGCCCGTTGCGAGCCGCGACCACACGGAGTCGATCTGCGCGTCCGCGATGCCGCCGGCGCGCAGCGCCCGACGTGCAGCATCCTGCGTGTCGCGCACCAGCTCGTCCTGGTCGATGGGGGCCTCGAGTCCGCGACGCAGCGCGCGTCGCGTACGGTCATAGAAACTGTGGAACAGGGAAGCTTTCCACGAGTTCCACAGCTTCGGGTTCGTGCCGCGCACGTCGGCGCAGGTGAGCACGTAGAGGTAATCGAGGTGCGCCTCGTCGCCGACCGTGCGCGCGAACGCGTTCACGACCTCGGGCTCGGAAATGTCCTGCTTCTGCGCCGTAACCGACAGGATGAGGTGGTTGCGCACGAGCCAGGCGACGAGGCGTGCGTCGTAGCGCGACAGGCCCTGCTCGAGGCAGAAGGCTTCGGCGTCGACGGCGCCGAGTTCGGAGTGATCACCGCCGCGGCCCTTGGCAATGTCGTGGAAGAGTGCGGCGAGGTAGGCGATCTCGGGCCGCGGCAATTCGCGAAATACCGCCGAAACCTGCGGCAACTCGTGGTCGTAACGGGAGATCGCGAGGCGGCGCAGGTTGCTCACGACGAAGAGTGTGTGCGCGTCGACCGTGTAGGCGTGGAACAGGTCGTACTGCATGCGCCCGACGATGCGGCGGAATGCAGGAATGTAGCGGCCGAGCACGCCATAGTTGTTCATGCGGCGCAATTCGTGCGTGACGCCCACCGGCGCGCGCAGGATGTCGAGGAAGAGGCGATGGTGGCGCGGGTTCTGGCGAAACTCCTCGTCGATCAGCCACAGCGAGCGCCCGATTGCGCGGATCGTCTCGGCGCGCACGCCGCGGATCTGCGGATGCTGCTGGAGCAGCGCAAAAAGCTCGAGCAGTGCCGACGGCGAGCGTGCGAACACGTCGTCGTTGACCGTCTCGAGATAATCGCTGCGCACCTGGAAGCGTGCGTTGAGAGGTTGCGGTGGCGCTTCTTCCGTGAGAATCGCCTCTCGAAACAGCTGCAGCAACAGCTCGTTCAGCAGGCTCACGTCCATCACGGTACGGTAGTAGCGCTGCATGAACTGCTCGACCGCGAGCGTGTAGGAGGCGTCCTCGTAGCCGAAGCTCTTCGCGAGGCGGATCTGGTGGTCGAAAAGGAGGCGATCCTCGCGACGTCCGGCGAGCAGGTGCAGGCCGCAGCGCACCTTCCACAGGAAGGCCTGCGCCTGTTTCAGTTTGCGCAACTCCGACTGCGTGAGGAAGCCGTGGGTCGCAAGTTCATCGAGTGTGGCCGCGCCGAAGTGGCGCTTGGCAACCCACGCAATCGTCTGGATGTCGCGCAGGCCGCCCGGGCCGGTCTTGACGTTCGGTTCGAGGTTGTAGGCGGTGTCGTTCGCCTTGAGATGCCGCTGCGCCTGTTCGCGCACTTTCGCCTCGAAGAACTCGCGCACCGGCCACAGGTGCTGCGGGCCGAGTGCCTCGCGCAGCTGCGCGATGAGCGCTTCGTTACCGGCGAGCAGGCGCGCCTCGACGAGTGTGGTCATGACCGACACATCGGCCGCGCTTTCGCTGGCGCATTCCGCGATGGTACGCACGCTGTGGCCGATCTCGAGGCCGATGTCCCACAGGAACGCGAGCAGGCGTTCGACCGGTCCGCGTCCGGCGGCCGTCAGCGGCTCGGGCGTGAGCACGAGGACATCGATGTCGGAGCACGGCTGCAACTCGCCACGGCCGTAGCCGCCGACCGCAACGAGCGCCCAGCGCTCCGCGTCTTCGCCCAGGTGGGCCCGCCACGCCGCGCGCAGCACGACATCGATCAGCTGCGCGCGTGCATGGACGATCGCTTCGATCGGTTCCTCGGCATGGAAGCGCGCGGCGAGCTCGGCGTGGGCCTCGCGCAGGGAATCGCGGTAGAGCGGCGCGGAGACGGCGTCACCGGCCAGGCGCTGCGGCAGGCGCTCGAGCAGCGGCCAGTGCAGTGCAGTGGTCAATGCCGGTCCGCGGCCCCGAGCGTGAGGACCTCGACGCCATCCTGTGTAACGAGCACCGTGTGCTCCCATTGCGCGGAGAGCGAATGATCCTTCGTTACCACGGTCCATCCATCCTTCAGGACCGTGACGTGGCGCTTGCCGGCGTTGACCATCGGCTCGATGGTGAAGGTCATGCCGGGCTTCAGTTCGAGTCCCGTGCCCGCTTCGCCGTAGTGCAACACCTGCGGGTCCTCGTGATACACGCGGCCGATGCCGTGACCGCAGTATTCGCGCACGACCGAAAAATTGCGCTCCTCGACGAAGCTCTGGATGGCATGACCGATGTCCCCGAGCCGCGCGCCGGGGCGCACTGCACCGATGCCTTTCCACATGGCCTCGAAGCAGGCTTCGGTGAGCCGCTGCGCCTGGATGCCGGGCTTGCCGACGAAGTACATGCGGCTCGTGTCGCCGTGAAAGCCGTCGCGGATCACGGTGACGTCGATGTTGACGATGTCGCCCGCCTTCAGGCGCTTGTCGTTCGGGATGCCGTGACACACGACGTGATTGACCGAGGTGCAGATCGTCTTCGGAAAGCCCCGGTAGTTGAGGTTTGCCGGCACGGTGCGCTGCACCCCGACGATGTACTCGTGACAGATGCGGTCCAGGTCTTCCGTCGTCACGCCGGTCTGCACATGTTCCCCGATCATGTCGAGGACCTCCCCGGCGAGGCGGCCGGCCGTGCGCATTCTGTCCTGTTCTTCCGGGGTCTTGATCGATACTGGCATCAGCAGGGAGGGGAGGGCGTAAGGCGTTGTTTTCGCGGGGAACGCATGGTATAAAGCGCGGCCTTTTTTGGCAACGCAATCCACACGCGCAGCCAGTTCACTTCCGGTTGGGTGTTCCCGCGGGCGCAAGCTCCACGGGGATGGCCGGAAGGGCGGCGCGGAGGCTCAACCCGACAGGAGTATTTATGTCCGGCGTGTCCATGAGACAGATGCTGGAAGCGGGTGTCCATTTCGGACACCAGACCCGCTTCTGGAACCCGAAGATGGCTCCGTTCATCTTCGGTGAG
>WBZY01000918.1_pt1 | contig 18328 bp, 11 predicted proteins | sample 5204191 | NCBI WGS metagenome assembly WBZY01 (sample SAMN12344363, study PRJNA552823) | activated sludge metagenome | biome: Activated sludge suspended growth; feature: Anammox Sidestream; material: Wastewater; isolation source: activated sludge from anammox sidestream of wastewater treatment...
TGGCCCGCCTCGAGACCCGGATCGCCGAGTGCGAGAAGACCCTCGAGGAGCTGGCCTGGCGCCGCGCCGACCCCGCGGTGCTGCGCGACGGCGAACGCGCGCGCGCCCTCGACGCCGAGCACGGCGCCCTGCGCGCCGGGCTCGACGCCCTCTACGCCGAGTGGGAGACCTGGGCCGCCGCGCTCGAGGACGCCCGACCCGACGCGGGCGGCCCGCGCTGAGCATGCGCGTCGCCTTGATCCACGACTGGCTCACGGGCCTGCGCGGCGGCGAGCGGGTGCTCGACGAGCTGCTCGCCGTCTGGCCCGAGGCCGACGTCTTCACGCTCGTCCACGTGCCGGGCGCCACCACCGCCCGCATCGACGCGCGCGTGCGCGCGACGAGCCCGCTCCAACACCTCCCCGGCGCCGGCCGCCACTGGCGCAAGCTCCTCCCGCTCCATCCCTGGGCCGCGCGCCGGCTGCGCGCCGAGGGCTACGACCTCGCCGTCTCCGTCCATCACGCGGTCGCGAAGGCCGCGCGCATCGCGCCCGGCACGCCGCACCTCTGCTACTGCCTGACCCCGATGCGCTACGTCTGGGACCAGGCCGACACCTACCTGGGTCGCGGCCCCCGGCGGCTCGCGGCCGCGCCGCTCGTCGCCGCACTGCGCCGCTTCGACCGCGCGAGCGCCGGCCCCGCCCAGGTCGGCCGCTTCGTCGCGATCTCGCGCGCCGTGGCCGGCCGGGTCGAGCGCCGCTACGGGCGATCCGCCGTGGTCGTGCACCCGCCCGTCGACACCGAGCGCTTCCAGCCCGACGGGCGGCCGCCCGAGGACTTCTACCTGCTCGTCTCGGCCTTCGTCCCCTACAAGCGTGACGCCCTGGCCCTCGAGGCCGTGGCGCGCCTCGGCCGCCGCCTCGTCGTGGTCGGCGACGGGCCGGGACGCGCCGCGCTGGCGCGCCGGGCGCCGCGCGGCGTCGAGTTCGCGGGGCGCGTCGGCGACGCCGAGCTCGCGCGGCTCGCGGCGCGCTGCCGCGCGCTCCTCCAGCCCCAGGAGGAGGACTTCGGGATCACGGCCGTCGAGGTGCAGGCGGCCGGGCGCCCGGTCGTGGCCTTCGGGCGCGGCGGCGCCACCGACACCGTGCTGCCCCTGGTCGGCCCACCCGATGCCGCCGCGCGCGCCACCGGGGTCTGGTTCGAGGAGGCGACCCCCGAGTCGCTGCTGCACGCCTTGCTGCGCTTCGAGGGCGCGGAGTCGTACTTCGACGCCAAGGCGATCCGCGCCCACGCCGAGCGCTTCTCCGCGGCACGCTTCCGCGCCGAGATCGAGCGCGAGGCGGTGGCGCTCGTCGAGGCCGGCGGCGCCGGCGAGGGACTCCGGTGAGCGACCCGCGCGGGCCCGTGCCCTTCCTCGACCTGCGCGCCCAGTACGCGGGGCTGCGCGACGAGATCCGCGCCGCCCTCGACGGCGTCTTCGAGCGCCAGGCCTTCGTGCTCGGCGAGCCGGTCGCGGCGCTCGAGCGCGAGGTGGCGGCCTTCCTCGAGGCGCGCCGCGCGGTCGGCTGCGCCTCGGGCTCGGACGCGCTCCTGCTCGTGCTCCACGCCCTCGGCGTCGGCCCCGGCGACGAGGTGATCTGCCCTTCCTTCACCTTCTTCGCGACCGCCGGCGCGGTGGCGCGGCTCGGCGCGCGCCCCGTCTTCGCCGACATCGACCCGGCCAGCTACTGCCTCGATCCCGCCGCGGCGCGCGCGGCGGCCGCACGCTGCCGCCGCCTGCGCGCGATCGTGGCCGTCCACCTCTACGGGCGCGCCGCCGACAACGACGCGCTGCTCGCGCTCGCTGCCGAGCACGGCGTCCCGCTCGTCGAGGACGCCGCGCAGGCGATCGGCGCACGCGACGTGAGCGGCCGGCGGGTCGGTGCGCGCGGCCGGGCCGCCTGCCTGAGCTTCTACCCGACCAAGAACCTGGGCGGCGCGGGCGACGGCGGGATGGCGACGACCGACGACGACGCGCTCGCCGAGCGCCTGGCGCGCCTGCGCGTCCACGGCTCGCCGCGCCGCTACGAGCACGACGAGCTGGGCATGAACTCGCGCCTCGACGCCCTCCAGGCCGCGGTGCTGCGCGTGAAGCTCGGCCGGCTCGAGGCCTGGAACGCGGCGCGCCGCGCGCACGCGCGCGCCTACGACGAAGCCTTCGCGAAGGCCGGCGCCCGGCCCTCGTCGGTGCCGCTTGCGGCCGGCGGGCTGCCGCTGCGGACGCCGGAGCCGCCGGCGCCGCCGGCCGAGAGCGCCTGCCACCTCTACGTGGTGCGCGTCCCGCGCACCCGGCGCGAGGCGCTGCGCGCGCATCTCGGCGCGGCGGGAATCGGCTGCGACGTCTACTACCCGCTCGGGCTGCACCAGCAGCGCTGCTTCGCCGAGGCCACCCGCGAGGCCCGCCTGCCGCACACGGAGGACGCCGCCGCCGAGGTGCTGGCGCTCCCGCTCTATCCCGAGCTGCGCGACGAGCAGCGCGAGCAGGTCGTCGAGGCGGTGCTCGCGGGCCTCGGCGGGTAGGCGCGCTCAGGCCGGGCGCGCGAGGCGGCGCACCAGCACGAAGTCGATCCAGCCGCGCAGCATCTCGACCCGCGTGAGGGCCACCTCGACGCGGTCGCCGAGCGAGAGGCGCTCGCGCCCGCCGCGCGCCGTCCAGGCGTAGCGCTGCTCGTCGAAGTCCCAGCGCCCGGGCAGGGTCCGGATCGGCACGAGGCCCTCGACGAAGAAGGGGTCGAGCGTCACGTGGAGGCCGTGGCGCGAGGCACGGGTCACGGTCGCGGCGAAGCGCTCGCCCACGCGCTCGCGCAGGAAGACGCACTTCTTGAGGTCGACGGCGTCGCGCTCGGCCTCCATCGCCGCGCGCTCGCAGAAGGAGAGCGCCGCGCCCGAGCCCGCCAGGCGCTCGCCCCGCGCGGCGATGCGGGCCCGGGCCGCGGGGCCGCCGGCCAGCAGGTCGCGGAGCTGGCGGTGCACGACCAGATCCGCGTAGCGGCGGATCGGCGAGGTGAAGTGGAGGTAGGCCTCGAAGGCCAGCGCGAAGTGGCCGCGGTTCACGTGGTCGTAGCGGGCCTGGCGCAGGGAGCGCAGGGCCACCGAGTTGACGAGGCGCTCCTCGGGCCGGCCGGCCGCGCGCTGCACGGCGCGCTGGATGTCGATCGCCGCGAGCGGGCCTTCGCGGGCGCGCGCGTCGAGCAGGCCGAGCGAGGCGAGCAGCTCGCGAAGCGCTTCGAGCTGCTCGGGGAGCGGCGGCTCGTGGACGCGGAAGAGGGCCGGCACGTCGCGGGCCAGGAGGTGCTCGGCCACCGCGCGGTTCGCGGCCAGCATCGCCTCCTCGATGGCCCGGTTCGCGATCGTGCGCGGCGCCTCGACGATGTCGGTGGGGCGCCCCTCGTCGCCGAGCACGATCTCGGCCGTCGGGAGGTCGAAGTCGATGGCGCCGGCGGCGAAGCGCTGCGCCGTCAGGCGGCCGGCGACCGCGGCCAGGCGGCGGAGCTGCTCCTGCACCTCGCGGTCGCGGATCGCGGGCGTCTCGCCGCCCTCCATCACGACGGCGGCGTCGTCGTAGACGAGCCGCGCGCGGCTGCGGATCCGGGCCTCGTGGAAGCGCGCGCGCCGCACCGAGCCGTCGCGGGCCACGTCGAGCGCCACGGCCAGCACCGGCCGCTCGGCGCCGGGCCGGAGCGAGCAGAGCTCCCCCGAGAGCCGTTCGGGCAGCATCGGGATCGCACGATCCGGGAAGTAGACGCTGTTGCCGCGCCGGCGCGCCTCCGCGTCGAGCGCCGAGCCCTCGGGTACGAAGCCGGCCACGTCGGCGATCGCTACCCACAGCCGGTCGGCGGCGCCGCCCGGCCCGCGGGCGGGGCGCGGCTCGACGAAGACGGCGTCGTCGTGGTCGCGCGCGGAGGCGGGGTCGATCGTGACGAAGGGGTGCTCGCGCAGGTCGAGGCGGCCGGCGCCTCCGGCGGCCTCCGCCGGGTCGAGCGCCTCGGCCTCGGCGAGCGCGGCAGCGGGGAACTCGAGCGGCAGGCGGTGGCGCCAGACGATCGCGCGGAAGTCGGCGTCGGGCGTGCCGAGAGGGCCCAGCACCTCCACGACGCGGCCGCCCGGGGGCGGCGGGGCTTCGCTGCGCCGGCCGCGACGGGAGCCGGGGCGGCGCGGGCGCCGCTGCCCGCGGGCCGTCTCGACGCGCTCGGCGGCCACCACGTCGCCCGGCCGAGCGCCGCGCCAGGCCGCGCGCGGCAGGTGGAGGGCGGCCCCGCTGCGCGGATCCTCGCGCCAGGGCACGAGCGACCCCTCCCGCAGCAGCACGCCCACGATCTCGCCGCGCGGGCCGCCGATGGCCCGCACGAGCTCCGCGCGGCCCGGCTCGTCGGGGCGCGGCTCGACCAGGACACGGACCCCCGGCGCAAGATCGCCCTCGACGGTCCAGCTCGAGCCGTCGTCGGCCACGACCCGCAGGCGGCCCTCGCGGGCGCGATCGACGACCCCTTCGAGGAGCACGTCGCTGCGGGCCAGCCGGTAGCGGCCTTCGAGCCACTCGACCTTGCCCTCGCCTACCAGCCGGCGCAGCGTCGCGTTCAGGGCCCGCAGCTCGCCCCGCTCGCCGCCGACGGCACGGAGCAGGGCGCGGGTGGTGAGCAGCGGGCGCTGGCGGCGGTCGAGAGCGCGCAGCACGCGCTCGGGCGGGATGGCCATCGAAGCCGCAGGGTAGCGGCCCCTGCCTGCGGGTTTTCGTTGACGCCCCAGAGCCCCCGCCCTAGCCTCCGCGACCGCTTCCGAACCCAGGCCCGGGTGGCGGAATTGGTAGACGCGCCAGCCTCAGGAGCTGGTGGGGGCAACCCCGTGCTGGTTCGAATCCAGTCCCGGGCACCAGCTCGATGAGCTTCGCTCGCCTGCGGCTCGCTGCGCGCTTCGCGGCCCCGGAAGAGGGCCGCTCGCTTGCCAGACGCCGGTAGGAGCCGGGTGCCGGGCGCGCCGGGCGGCTACTCCAGGCGCCGGCCGCGGGGTCGGGCGGGCGTCCCGAGGAACGACCGCGCCTGCGGCTCGCTGCGCGCTTCGCGGCCCCGGAAGAGGGCCGCCCCCCTGGTTGACCGGCCCCCCTGCGGGCTTACCGTTGCGCGGTCCTTTCCGCACAGGGGGGCCGTGTGCCCGAGATCCAGCGTCGGACGGTGGTGGGCGTCGGGGGCGAGCAGCTCGAGATCCCCGAGGTCCTGCCCCTCCTCCCGGTTCGTGACGCCGTCGTCTTCCCCGGGGTGACCCGGCCGCTGGCGATCGGGCGCCAGCGCTCGCTGGCCGCCCTCGGCGAGGCCGGCCAGGGCGGCTTCCTCGTGATCGCGAGCCAGCGCGACCCGGAGGTCGAGGACCCCGGCGTCGCCGACCTCTGGCCGATCGCCTGCATCGTCCGGGTGGCCCGCATCATCGACGCCCGCGGCGAGGGCAAGCAGGCGATCGTGGTGGGGGTGGCGCGCGTCCGGGTCGGCGAGGCGGAGGCCACCGAGCCCTGCCTGCGCGTGCGCATCGACCCGGTCGTCGAGGTGGACGCCCCGTCGCCCGAGCGCGACACGGCCTGGAAGGACGTGGTCGCGAAGGCGCAGCGCATCATCGAGCTGCGCGAGGACCTGCCCGACGAGTGGAAGGCCTTCGTGGCGGGGCTCCCGAGCCCCGGGCTGCTCGCGGACCTGATCGCCTCGACGCTCCCGCTCGCGCCCGAGGAGCAGATCTCGCTGCTCGCCGAGGCCGGCGTCGGGGAGCGGCTGCGGCGCGTCCAGGCGCACCTCGAGCGCGAGATCACGATCGCCGAGCACCAGCGCCGGCTCTCGGCGCAGGCCGAGGCCACCGAGCTCGACCCGAAGCGCCGCGAGCGCCTCCTGCGCCGCCGCCTGCGCGACATCCAGGCCGAGATCGGCGAGGGCGACGCGGGCGCGCAGGAGGTGGACGAGCTGCGCGAGCGCATCGAGGCGGCGGGGCTCCCGCCGGAGGCCGCCACCCAGGCCGAGCGCGAGCTGAAGCGGCTCGCGGCGCTCCCCCCGCACGCCCCCGATCGCCACATGGTGCGCACCTACCTCGAGTGGATCGCGGACCTCCCGTGGTCGGCCGAGACCGAGGACAAGCTCGACCTGCACGAGGCGCGCCGCATCCTCGACGACGACCACTACGACCTCGAGAAGGTGAAGGACCGCATCCTCGAGTACCTGGCCGTGCGCAAGCTCGCGCCCGAGGCCAAGGGCCCGATCCTGTGCTTCGTCGGGCCGCCGGGGGTCGGCAAGACCTCGCTCGGGCGCTCGATCGCCCGCGCCATGGGCCGCAACTTCGTGCGCGCCTCGCTCGGCGGGGTGCGCGACGAGGCCGAGATCCGCGGCCACCGCCGCACCTACGTCGGCGCCATGCCCGGCCGCATCGTCCAGAGCCTGCGCCGCGCGGGATCGCGCAACCCCGTGTTCCTGCTCGACGAGGTGGACAAGCTCGGCGCCGACTTCCGCGGCGACCCCTCCTCGGCGCTGCTCGAGGTGCTCGACCCCGAGCAGAACCACACCTTCAGCGACCACTACCTCGAGGTCGCCTACGACCTCTCGCGGGTGTTCTTCATCGCCACCGCCAACACGCTGGCGACGATCCCGCCGGCCCTGCTCGACCGCATGGAGGTGATCGAGCTGCCCGGCTACACGGACCGCGAGAAGCTCCAGATCGCCCGCGCCCACCTCGTGCCCAAGCAGCGCGAGGCGCACGGACTCGGCGAGGCGCAGGTCACGCTCCCGGACGAGGCGATCGCCAAGGTCGTGCACGAGTACACGCGCGAGGCCGGCGTCCGCAACCTCGACCGCTTCCTCGCGAGCCTGATGCGCAAGGCCGCGCGCCGGGTCGCCGAGACGAAGCCCGACGGCGCGATCCCGATCGACGCCGCCTTCGTGTCGGAGGCGCTGGGCGCCCCGCCCCACCTGCCCGAGACCGCCGAGCGCACCACCATGCCGGGCGTCGTGGTCGGGCTCGCGCGGACCCAGGCCGGCGGCGACATCCTCTTCATCGAGGCCACCGCGATGCCCGGCGGCAAGGACGTGCGCCTGCGCCTCACCGGCCAGCTCGGCGACGTGATGAAGGAGTCGGCCGAGGCGGCGCTCTCCTGGGTGCGCGCCAACGCCGAGAAGCTCGGCATCACCTCGAAGGCGCTCGAGGCGGGCGAGATCCACCTCCACGTCCCCGCCGGTGCCGTCCCCAAGGACGGCCCCTCGGCGGGCGTCGCGCTGGTGAGCGCGATCGTCTCCGTGCTGACCGGGCGCTGCGCCCGCGGCGACGTCGCGATGACCGGCGAGATCTCGCTCCGTGGCCGCGTGCTCCCGGTCGGCGGCATCAAGGACAAGGTCCTGGCGGCCGCGCGCGCCGGGATCAAGACCGTCGTACTCCCGCGCCGCAACGAGAAGGACCTGGTGGACGTACCCGGCGAGGTCCTCCAGGAGCTGGCGATCCGGCCGGTCGAGACGATCGAGGAGGTGCTGGCGCTCGCGCTCGAGGCGGCGTCCCCCTAACGGAAGGGATTCCCATCGGCGTCCGAAACGGAGAGAGCCCACCCGGCCGGCCGGGTGGGCTCTCGAGTGCAACGACCGAGACTGCGTGGGCTAGGGCAGGCCCGCTCCCGTGCCCCCCGCTCGCGAGAACTCGGTGGACACGGCGTTCGGGAAGCCGGTGTTGCCCACCGCCGAAGCGTCGGCTGTGAGGTTGAAGAGCCGGGTCAGACCCGCATTGGGCGCCCCCTGCTTGCGTGCCGAGAGACCATCGCCGTCCACACCGTCGTAGTTGCCGATAGCCTCGATGTTGTAGTCGGCCGGGGTCGTGAACGGGAACGTCGAGCCCGTGAAGCTCGCGGCACCCGACGCCACCTTGGTCACCCGGACCAGCCCGACGTTCGGCGCCGCGGTCTTCACCATCAGCAAGTCGCCGATGTCGTCCGCGTCGAAGCAGCCGATGCCGATCGCTTCGAAGCCCGCGGCGACGGAGCCGGGAAACTCGTTCGAAGCGATCGAGCCGGCGTCGGCGCCCATCAGGAACACCCGAACCAGACCGACGTTCGGCGCCGCCGTCTTTACGGCGGTGATGTCGGCGGCGCCGTCCCCGTTCTCGTCCGCGAGGCCGAGGATCTCGAAGCCGGCAGGCAGCGTCGTCGGGAACGTCGTGCCTTGAACCGCGAAGGTGTTGGTCATCCGGGTCACGCGCACCAGCCCGACGTTGGGCGCGGTGGTCTTCACGGAGACGATGTCGTCGTCGTCGTCGTTGTCCATGTCGGCCACCCCGACGAAGGTGAATCCTGCGGGAATGGTTCCCGGGAAGTTGGTGCTGGTCAGGGCGGTGCCGTTGAGCACGATGATGCGCAGCAGGCCCTCGTTCGGCGCCGCGTCGTTGATCGCGAGCAGCTGCGCCCTACCCGTGCCGTCGAAACTGCCATAGCCGACCAGGCTCTGGTTGCTGTTGAGCACGAGCGGGAAGCCGTTGCCGAGCTGCGTGATCCCGTCGATCGTGCGCACGTTCACCAAGCCGGGGTTGGCACCCGCGGTCTTCTCGAAGCCGTAGTCGGACTTGGTATCGAGATTGGTGTCGAGCCCCGCCCGGCAGCCGCTGGCGACAGGCCCCGAGAAGGCGGGCATCGACGCCATGAAGATGCCGGCCATCAAGGTGGCAGGCGCGAACAGCTTACGAAACGACATCCGTGTCCTCTCTGAGGCACTGCGGGCGCCTTCTCGTGGCCCACCCGGGCCACCGGGGAAGCGTTCCCGGTTTCCGATACGCGCCGGACATCGTAGCAGAGCCAGGCCTAGAAAAACGAGATGAAACCCACTGCGCATTGCATTTTTGGGACAGAAGATGGCAACCCCCGCGGGGCGTGAGGGATAGAGAAGGCTCGGTCAGGCCTCCCTTCGGATCGGCAGCCTCGGCTTGTCCGATTGGAGCGACTGTCTCAATCTGGCCGCGCGGGGTTCCCTTTCCTGACGAAGGAGCCTGGTTTGGAGGTGGAGACCGAGCTTCCGCGCTTGGAGGAATGGCTCCGCTGGCGCGATCAGAACGCGTGGGCGACGGACCGCGCCTACGTGGCCGACCTCGTGCAGTGGTGCCGGACTCGCGGAGTCGTCAGCTCCTACCTCGGGCCGATCCCTCCCGAGCGCGTCGCAATCGGTGATGCGAACTTCCGGGAATCCTTTCGCGCCGGCGGCTTCAACCCGCGACTGCGCGCCGTGCTCGACGCACTCGCCGACGACCCTCCCGCGGGCGCGGCGCCAGCCGGCCTGCGCATCTACGCGCCCGAAGCGACCACGCCCTTTGCGCTCGCTTTGCGCGGCCGCTACCCGCGCTTCTGGGGCAGCGAGTACCTCCCCGACCCTGAGGACCGGCGGCGACACTTCCCGATCCCGCACGAGGATCTCGCGCGGCTGAGCTTCCCCGACGCCGCCTTCGACGTCGTCGTCTGCAACGAGGTCTTCGAGCACGTCCCGGCGCTCGACGCGGCGCTGGGCGAGATCGCGCGCGTCCTGCGTCCGGGCGGCGTCCTGCTGGCCACCTTCCCGTTCGCCTACAACCAGTACGAGACGATCGTGAAGGCCGTGCTGCGCGGCGGCGAGGTCCACCATCTCACCGATCCCGAGTACCATCCCAATCCGGTGGATCCGCGGGGCTCGCTGGTGTACCAGATCCCGGGTTGGGACGTGCTCGACCTCACGCGCAAGCAGGGCTTCTCGCGCGCCGAGAACCGTTTCGTCTCGTCCCGGGTCCGCGGGATCTGCGCCACCGAGCTGGCGGGCATCTTCCTGATGCGCGCCGTGCGCTGAGCGAGGAGTCGGCCATGTCGCAGCCCGCCGAGCGCAGCTACGAGGACCGAGTCCGCTCGGAGGCCCGCCATTTCCGCGGGCGCTTCGCCTTCGACGCGCTGCCGCCCGCACACGACTACTGGAGCAACAGGTATCTGCGCCCCGAGGTCGAGCGCCTCTATGGGATCAGCGGCCCGATCGAGATCTATGCGCAGGAGTGTACGCGTGCCTTCGCGGCGAGCGGCGTCCGGCGCGTGCTCAGCATCGGCTGCGGCCGCGGCGACCTCGAGGTGGCGATCGCACGGCGCCTGCGCGCCCTTGGCGAGCAGGCGTTCCGCATCGACTGCCTCGAGCTGGTGCCCGAGCTCTGCGAGCGGGGCCGCTGCTTCGCCGCCGAGAACGGCGTGGCCGAGCACGTGTGCTTCGTCCAGGCGGACATGAACGCCTGGACGCCGGCCGAGGCCGGCGCGTACGCCGCCGTGATCGCCAACCAGGTGCTGCACCACGTGGTGGCGCTCGAGCACCTGTTCGACGCGATCCGCGCGTCCCTGGCGCCAGGCGGCCTCTTCGTCACCCGCGACATGATCGGCCGCAACGGCCACCGCTGCTGGCCCGAGGTGAAGGCGGTGGTCGACGACTTGTGGGCCGCGCTGCCTCGCCGGCTCACCTACGACGTCCGCTTCGAGCGCTTCTACGACGCCTATCCCGACCGCGACCTCTCGACCGAGGGTTTCGAGGGCATCCGTTCGCAGGACATCCTCCCGCTGCTCCTCGAACGCTTCCACTTCGCGCGCTTCGTCTGCTTCGGCGCGTTGATCGAACGCTTCGCCGGCCGCGCCTTCGGGCACAACTTCCGCATGGACGACGAAGGCGATCGCACCCTCGTGGACCTGATCTACCTCCTCAACCACCGCCTGGTCGGCGCCGGCGCGATCAAGCCGACCCAGATGGTCGCGAGCCTGGCGCTCGACCCGCGCGAGACGCGCTGCGGTTTCGGCTGGACGCCCTCCTTCTGCCTCCGGTCCCCGGACGTCTGAGCCGAAGGTGGCGACCCCGCGCCTCGCTCTCCTCGTGCTCGGCATGCATCGTAGCGGCACGTCGGCACTCACCCGCGTGCTCTCGCTGGCCGGTATCGCCCTGCCCCGCCACCAGATCCCCGCGAGCGACCGCAACGAGCGCGGCTACTTCGAGTCGCAGACGATCTGGCGCTACCACGAGCAGCTCCTCGAGGAGGCAGGCACGAGCTGGCACGACCCGAGCCCGTTCCCGCGCGACTGGTTTACGACGCCAGCGGCCGACGACTGGGTGCAGCGGATGGCCGAGGCCGTGCGGCACGAATACGGCGACGCGCCCGCGTTCGTGATCAAGGACCCGCGTCTGTGCCGCCTGCTGCCGTTCTGGCTGCGGGTGCTCGAGGCGGTCGGCGCCGAGCCGCGCTGCGTCCTCCCGCTCCGCCACCCGCGCGAGGTGGCGGCCTCGCTCGCGCGCTCGGAGGGCGTCTCGGAGCGCCACGCGCTGCTGCTCTGGCTTGACTATCTGCTCTCCGCGGAGCGCGACTCACGTGGATTGCCACGCAGCTTCGTGCTGTTCGCGAGCCTGCTCGAGGACTGGCGAGCGATCGTGGCGCGCGTCGGCGCCGAGCTCGGGCATCCCTTCCCGCGGCTCTCGCGCCAGGCGGAAGCCGAGGTCGAGGCGTTCCTTGCGCCCGAGCTCCGCCACCAGCGCGAAGGCCGCGGTCCAGAGGGCGCCGCACTCCATCCCTGGCTCGACGACGCCTGGCACTGGTGCGAGGACGCGGGTGCGGGACGCGGCGCGCCGGCGGAGTCGCTCGACCGCCTCGCCGCCGCCTGGCGCGACGCGGAGGCCGCCTTCGGGCCGGCCCTAGCCGCCGTGGAAGTGGCGCGGCGCGCCGCCGTCGCGGCGGACCGCGCGCAGCGCGAGAGCGCCGCCGAGCAGCGCGCAGCGCTCGAGCAGGCGCTCGCCGAGGAGCAGGCCGGGCGGGCGGAGCTGCGAGCGCGCCTCGAGCAGCGTCGAGAGGAGCTGGCGCGCAGCACCGACACCGCGCGCATGCTGCTGCGCTGGGTCGTGGAGTGCGGCCGGGGCGACGGGCCCGCGCCGGCTCCGCTGCGCGTCGCCCTCGACGCCTTCGCCGAGGCCCACCCGCTGGAGGCGCCCGCGCTCGCCGCGGCCGCCATGCAGATCGCCGACCAGCGGCTCGACCTCGACGCCCACCAGCGCGAGCGCGCGGCCCGCGCCGCCGAGCTCGAGCGGCTGGCGACCCGTGCCAGCACGCTCGAGGACCGGCTGCGCGAAGCCGAGCGGCGCGCCGACGACTTGGCTCGCGAGCTCGGCGCAGCGCGCAGCGAGCGCGCCGACGAGCACGCCGAGCTCGCGCGCGCGCGCCAGCATCTGCGCGAGCTGGCGGCAGATGCCCAGGCCGCGAACGCGGAGAACAGGCGGCTGGTGGCGGAGTGCGGGCGCTGGATGGCACGCGCTACCGCGCTCGAGGACGAGCTGCGCGCCGCGGGCCCGGCGAGCGGACGCAGCGGGCGCGCCTGATGACCGGACGCCTCGCTCGCTTCTTCGGCCGCGATCGCGGCCCGACGCCGCCTGCGGACGATCCGCTGCGCGCCCTGGCGGACGAGCTCGAGGCCAGCGGCCTGTTCGATCCGGAGGGCTATCGGCGCCGCCATCCGGAGCTGGAGGCCGCCGGCTGGCCGGCGCTGCGGCACTACCTGCGGGAGGGCGAGGCGCGCGGCGCGCACCCGAATCCGCTCTTCGATCCCGCCTGGTACGCCGAGCGGCATCCCGAGCTGGAGCCCGGCGGCGGGCGGCTGCTCGCCCACTACGCCCGCGAAGGCGCCCGGCGCGGCGAGGCTCCGGGCCCCCTCTTCGACCCCGCGTGGTACGCCGCCGTGGCGCCGGGCGGGCTGCCGCACGACGCGAACCCGCTCGCCCACTGGCTCGCCGTCGGCCGCGCCCACGGGATCGATCCGCACCCGCTCTTCGACGGCGCGTGGCTGCTCGCGCGGCATCCCGACGCGGCCGCTGCAGGCGGTCGCGACCCGGTGTCGTTCTGGGTCGAGGTCGGCGCCGCGGCCGGCCTCGCGCCGCATCCGCTGCTCGACACGAACTGGTACGTCGCGCGGCACCCGGAGGCGGCCCGCGACCCGCTCCGCCACTGGCTCGAGGTGGGCGCCCGCCTCGGCCTGTCGCCGCACCCGCTCTTCGACGCGGTCTGGTACCGGGGCCGCCATCCCCAGGTGGCGCGCCGGGAGCTCGACCCGCTGCGCCACTTCGTCGAGGAGGGCGCGGACCGCGAGCTGCCCACCCACCCGCTGTTCGATCCGGCCTGGTACCGCGCGCGCCATCCCGAGCTCGCGGGCCCGATCGAGGCGCTCCTGCACTGCGCCGCGCGCCGCGGTGCGGCGGGAGCGGAGCCGAGTCCCCTATTCGCCGCGTTCGCCCGCTTCTTCCTGCCCGATCCGGAGCTGCCCTGGCTCGCCGAAGCCGAGAACCCGCTCGGCTGGTTCCTGCAAGGGGCCGCCCGCTTCGGACCACCGCCGCGACTGGCGTTCCCCGTGTGCCCGGCCCCGGCGGCGTCGGTCGTGATCCCGGTCTGGGGGCAACCGGTCCACACCGTTGCGTGTCTGCGGTCGCTGGCGGCCGCGTGGACCGAGATCCCGTTCGAGGTGATCGTCGTGGACGACGCCTCACCCGGCCTCGACTACCGCGAGCGGCTCGGGCAGGTGCCCGGCCTGAAGCTGGTCCGCAACGAGCGGAACCTGGGCTTCGTGGGCAGCTGCAACCGCGGCGCGCGCGAGGCGCGCGGCGCCACGCTGGTGTTCCTGAACAACGACACTGTCGTGACCGACGGCTGGCTCGACGCGCTGCTCGCGACCTTCGACGCCTTCCCCGGCACCGGCGTGGCCGGCTCGAAGCTGCTCTACCCCTCGGGCCGGACCGGGGAGGCGGGCGCGATCGTGTGGCGCGACGGATCGTGCTGGAACTACGGGAGGCGGCACCCTGCGCACTCGCCCGAGGTGGAGTACGCGCGCGAGTCCGACTACGTGTCGGGGGCGGCGCTCGCGGTGGAGCGGGCGCTCTTCGAGTCGCTCGGCGGCTTCGACGAGGCCTTCGCGCCCGGCTACTACGAGGACGTGGATCTCGCCTTCCGCGCGCGCGCGGCGGGCCGGCGCGTGGTCTACCAGCCCACCTCGGAGGTGATCCACTTCGAGGGGGTGTCGTCGGGGCTCGATCCCGGCTCGGGCATGAAGGCCGGCCAGGTCGCGAACCGCCGACGCTTCCTGGAGCGCTGGGGCGATGCGCTGCGCCACCACGGCGAGCCCGGGGGCGAAGCCCTCGACCGCGAGAAGGACCGCTGCTTCACCGGCCAGGCGCTCGTGATCGACAGCGCCACCCCGACGCCCGGACGCGACTCCCGCTCGCTGCGGCTGCTGCACCTGCTGCGGATCCTGCGCGAGCTCGGCCTGCGCCCGTCCTTCCTGCCCGCCAACGGCAATGCGCCGGAGCCGTGGCGCTCGACCCTGCGCCGCCACGGCGTGCGCGTGCTGACGGCGCGCTCCCCCGAAGCGTTCGTCGCCGACACCGAGGAGGCGTTCGACGTCTGCGTGGTGTGCCGGCCGGCGCTCGCGGCGCGCCTGCTGCCGGCGGTGCGCGCGCGCTGGCCGCTCGCGCGCACGCTCTTCGACGCGGCCGACCTGCTCCCCGCGGACGTCCTCGCCGCGCTGCGCGAGGGGGGCGAGCCGGCCGCGCCGGCGGCGCACGCCGCGCTCGCCGCCGCCCGGCACGCCCACGCCACGCTCGTCGCGGCGAGCCCCGAGGACTGGAAGCCCGACGACGGCGCCGGCGGCCCCGTCCTGCTGCCCTGGATCTACGAGACGATCCCGGCCGCGGCGCCGTGGCAGGAGCGAAGCGACCTGCTGTTCGTTCCGGGCCTGCAGCCCGCGCCGGCCGTGGACGCCCTGCTCTGGCTGCGCGACGAGCTGCTCCCGCGCCTCACCGACGCGCTCGGCCCGCTGCGCGTCTTCGTTCCGGCCTGGCCGGCCCTGCGCCCCCTGCTCGAGCACGACCCGCGCCTGCAGCCGCTGCCCGACGCCGCGCTCGAGGCGGCGCGCCCCTTCGATCGCTTCCGCGTCGCGCTCGCCCCGCTGCGCTTCGGCGGCGGTGTCGCCGGGCGGATCCAGCCGGCGCTCGCCGCCGGCCTGCCGTGCGTGGCGAGCCCGGCCGCCGCCCGCCCCCTGCCCGACGCGCTGCGCTCCTCGCTGTCCCTCGCCGGCGACCCGGCCGGCTTCACCCGCGAGGTCGTGCGCCTGTACCGCGACGCCGACGCCTGGAACGGCGCCTCGACGACCGGCCGCTCGGCGGTCGACGCGCTCTTCGGCTTCGCGCGAGCGCGCGAGCGGATGCGCGCCCTGCTCGCGAGCCGGCCGTGAAGAGCCAGGATGTCGAGCGCTTCGTCGCGGTCGTGGGCCTGCCGCGCAGCGGCACGACCGTGCTGACGGCGCTGCTCGACGCGCATCCCCGCGTGTGCCTCTACTACGAGCCGTGGAACGCGTCGCGCAAGAATCCCCCGCCCGTGCCGGAGGACCTCGACGCCCTGCTCGGCTGGCTCGCCGCGCGCTTCCGCTTCGCACCCGACCCGGACACGCGCATCGTCGGCTTCAAGGAGACCACGATCCTCCCGGACTCGACGCGCTGGGCCGTCGAGACCGTCGACCGGATCGCCGCCCGGTGCCCGACGAGCGTCGTCTGGATCTACCGCGATCCGATCCTGTGCCTGCTCTCCAAGATCGAGGGCGCGCGCAAGTGGTGGAGCAACCCGGACGCCCGCTTCTCGGAGGAGGTCCTCGTTGCCTACCTGCGCGAGGCAGGGCCGGCGCTGCGCGCGCTCCAGGCGCTCGCGGAGCGGCATGGCGGCTGGCTCGTGCAGTACGAGGCCCTCGCCAGGGAGCCGGGCCGACTGCTACCCGTGCTGATGACGGGGCTCGGGACCTCGTTCGATCCAGACCAGCTCGAGTACCACCGCGCCGGTCCCCAGCCTCATCGGGTGATGGGCGACGTCGAGGTAGCGCGCGCACCGGCGCCGGTGACGGCGGAACGCGAGGCGGTGCGCAGGCGCGAGGCGGATGCGCTCGCACCGATCGTCGGGCGCGTGCTGGGGCGACCGGAGTTCGGCTGGGTCTGCGAGCTCTCGGCGCGACTTCGCGCGCGCGACCCGATCTCGCGGTTGGGCGGAGCCGCCTGACGTGGGAGCGGGCTATGCTCCTCGGTCCCTCGACGGGCCGGCGGTTGCTACGCTGACCGTTCATCCGGGAGGAACTGCGCGCTGACGACCCCTGCTCCTCTCCCGCCGCGACCGGCCCGCACCGGTCCGCGCTCTGCACTCGGCGCCCTGGCGGGCGCGATCGGCGAGCACTGGCCCCGAGCCGCGTTCCTCTCCTCCGTGGACGCGACCCGTGAGCCGCTCCTCGCGGCCCTGTGCGATCACTATGGCGATCCCTACTTCGCGAAACTGCTCTGGCTCAAGGCCACCAACTACCTGATCTCGAGCTACCACCAGGCGTGCCGCCATCTCCACCTCGTCTCGCGGCCGGCGACGCTGATGCTCGACCCCTCGAACGCGTGCCAGCTCGCCTGCCCGGGTTGTGTGCACTCCACCAACGAGCAGTTCACCGCCCGCATGCTGTGGCCGCCCGGCGTCATGCGGCCGGCGACCTTCGAGACCCTGCTTTCGGAGATCGGGCCGTTCGCACTGCACACGGTGCTCTACAACTACGGCGAGCCACTGCTCAACAAGTGGCTTCCCGAGTTCGTCGCGGCGGCCCACGGCTACGGGATGACCGCGCAGATCTCGACCAATCTCTCGATGCGCTTCGACGTCGAGCGCTTCGTCGAATTCGCTCCGGACTACGTGATTCTCTCGATCGACGGGGCCAGCCAGGAGGCCTATGGCCGGTTCCGCAAGAACGGGAACCTCGAGCTCGTGCTGGACAACGTGCGCCGCGTGGTCGAGGCGAAGCGCCGCCGCGGCAGCTCGCGGCCGACCCTGGCTTGGCGCTTCTTCACCTTCGAGCACAACGTCCACGAGGTCGACGAGGCGTTGCGGCTGGCTCGGGAGATCGGCGTCGACGTATTCCTGGTGGGGACTCCCTTCGACGTGTCGATCGACGACCCGGGCGTGCGGGTCGCGACCAGCGCCAAGCGAGGGCGCCATGAGCTTCGCCCGCTGCCAGAAGCGGCGGAACCTCCGCTGCGCGCGCTGCTGCGGCGGAACGCGATGGTGGAGCAGCGCTTCGCGGAGGGCTGGCAGACCCTTGCGGCCGGCCACCCGGAGGAGCCGGCGCGGCCCGCAAGCGGCACCTGTGCGTGGCTCTACTTCAACCAGAGCGTCGACGCTCTCGGTCGCGTGATGCCGTGCTGCATCTCGCCCACGACCCGCAAGCGGCTGGTCTTCGGCCAGCTGGGCGACGGCACGACGGAGCCGTGGAACAGCGCGGATTTCCTGCTCTCGCGGCTGGCCTTCGCCGATCGTGAGGAGTTCCGCTCGGTGACCCGCGGGAACCCGGAGCCACCCTGGTGCTCCGTGTGCCCGCGCCAGCCAGGGCTCACCTACGACCCGCAGAACGGAGCGCGGGATCTGGCTCTCCTCGACCCCGAGAATGTGCTTGCGGGCGGCGCCCCCCATCTCTGGTGGGAGCTCGCCCGCACCTGGGGCTGAGCACCCGGGACGCCCTCAGCCGAGGCCGAGCTCGCCGAGGATCGCTCCCAGCTTGCGCTCGGCAACCTGCACCGAGAAGACGCGCTCGACGTTGCGCAGGGAGTTCGCCGAGAGCCGCCGCCACAGTGCTTCGTCGGTGTAGAGACGAACGACGGCCGCGGCGAACGGCTCCGGCCGATCGGCGACCAGCACGTCCTCTTCGGGTACGAGCTCCATCCCCTCGACCGCCACCGTCGTGCCGACGCACGGGACCCCGTGGCTCATGCTCTGGTTGATCTTGCCCTTGACGCCCGCGCCGTAGCGGAGCGGCGCCACCGAGAGCCGGCAGCGCTCGAAGAAGGGCCGCACGTCGGCCACGTAGCCCTCGACCGCCACGCGGCTGTCCGCCAGCGCGCGGACCTCGTCGGGGACGGCGCTGCCGACCACGTGCAGGCGCAGCCCCGGAAGCTCGCGATGGACAAGCGGGAGCACCTCGCGGACGAACCAGCACACCGCGTCCACGTTCGGCGCGTGCCGGAACCCGCCGATGAACAGGATCCCCTCGCGCTCGCGGAACGGCGTGGCCGTCGGGTGGAGCTCGTGGATGTTGGAGAGCACGTGGACCCGGAGCGCCGGGTCCTCGGCGAGCAGGAGCTCGCGGTCGACCTCGCTGACCACCAGCGCGGCGTCCGCGCGACGCGCGGCGCGCAGCTCGGCGTCGCGCTGCGAGTCGGGCATGGCGGTGCTGCCGCGCACCGCCATCTCGCGGGCGCGGCGCAGGAAGTGGAGGTCTACGGTGTCG
>WBZY01000791.1_pt1 | contig 18297 bp, 16 predicted proteins | sample 5204191 | NCBI WGS metagenome assembly WBZY01 (sample SAMN12344363, study PRJNA552823) | activated sludge metagenome | biome: Activated sludge suspended growth; feature: Anammox Sidestream; material: Wastewater; isolation source: activated sludge from anammox sidestream of wastewater treatment...
CGGCCTCGGCCATGTGGTAGCCCGACACCGAGACCGAGTAGAAGTTGCGCACCGCGTACTCGACGAACCAGGCCTGCACGTCACCCATCGCGCGCAGCGCGAACTCGGTCGAGAAGATGCAGGTGTTCTGGGCCTGGTCCTCCTTCAGGATGTCGGCCTGGACCGTGCCGCGGACGGTGCGCAGGACGTCGGCGCGGATGCGCGCGTAGGTCTCCGCGTCCACCGCCTCGGCGCCGGGGATCCCGAGGAGGCCGAGGCCGAGGCCGTCGTGGCCCGCCGGCAAGGGGCCCTGGTAGGCGGGCAGCGCGCCCTGCGCCGCACAGCGCGCGCGCACGGCGTCGAGCGCCCCCGTCGCGCGCAGGTGGCGCTCCACCTGCTGGTCGATGGCGGCGTTCAGGAAGAAGGCGAGCACCATCGGCGCGGGGCCGTTGATGGTCATCGAGACCGAGGTGCTCGGCCGGCACAGGTCGAAGCCCGAGTAGAGCTTCTTCGCGTCGTCGACGGTGCAGACCGACACGCCGGAGTTGCCGATCTTGCCCCAGATGTCGGGCCGCTCGGCGGGGTCGCGGCCGTAGAGGGTCACGCTGTCGAAGGCGGTCGAGAGGCGCGCCACGCCGGTGCCCGCCGCCAGCAGGTGGAAGCGGCGGTTGGTGCGCTCGGGCGTGCCCTCGCCCGCGAACATCCGGGTCGGGTCCTCGTCCTCGCGCTTGAAGGGGAAGACACCGGCGGTGAAGGGGAAGGACCCGGGGAGGTGCTCCTGGCCGAGGTAGCGGGCGAGCGCGCCCCAGCTCCCGGCGCGCGGCAGCGCCACGCGCGGGAGCCGCGTGCCCGAGAGCGTCTCGACCTGGTTCTCGACCTCGATCGCGCGCTCGCGCACGGCGTAGGCCTGCCGGGCCGCCTCGTAGCGCGCGCGGGTGGCCGGCCAGGCGGCGAGCGCCTCGCGCAGGCCGGGCGGCAGCGCAGCGAGCGCGGCGTCGTAGCGGCGGCGCAGGGCCACGACCGCGGGCGCCGCGGCGGCGTCGGCGAGTGCCGCCTCGGGGAGGCGCGCCAGATCCGGGGGCGGCTCGTCGCCGAGGGCGCGCAGGGCGCGCGCCAGGGCCCAGGCGTCGTCGGCCCGCTCGGCGGCGGCCTCGCTCGCGGCCCGGTAGCCCCGCACCGTCTCGGCGATCTCCGCCAGGTAGCGGCGCCGGGCGCCGGGCAGGAGCGGCGCCGCCGGTCCGGGCGCATCCGCCTCCTCGCCGGCGGCCGGCAGCCCGGCGCCCTCGAGCCGGGCCGCGAGCGCGCGGTAGAAGCGCTCGCAGCCGGGGTCCTGGAAGCGGCTCGCGACGGTGGCGAAGACCGGCACCTCCGCGCCCGCGCCCGGGTGGTTGCGCCGCCACTGCTTGCGCACGTCACGCAGGGCGTCCTCGGCGCCGTAGCGGTCGGCCTTGTTCAGGACGACCAGGTCCGCGAGGTCGAGCATGTCGATCTTCTCGAGCTGCGAGGGCGCGCCGTACTCGGGCGTCATCACGTAGACCGAGATGCCGGCGAGCTCGGTCACCTCGGAGTCGCTCTGGCCGATGCCCGCGGTCTCGACCAGCAGGAGGTCGAAGTCGGCGGCCTGGAGCACCGCCAGCGCGTCGCGCACGGCCTGCGAGAGCGCCAGGTGCATCTGGCGCGTGGCGAGCGAGCGCACGAAGATCCCGGGCGCGTCGATCGCGTTCATCCGGATCCGGTCGCCGAGGAGCGCGCCGCCCGTGCGCCGGCGGGTGGGATCGACGAGCAGCGCGCCGATCGTGAGCGCGGGCTGGTCGCGGCGCAGGCGCCGGATCACCTCGTCCACGACGCTCGACTTGCCGGCCCCGCCGGTGCCCGTGAAGCCCACGACCGGCGCCGGCGCGCGCCGCCGCCGCGTCGCCAGGGTGCGCCGCACGGCCTCTACGCGCGGGCCGCCCGCGGCGCCGTGCTCCTCGAGCCAGCTCACGAGCCGCGCCACCGCCCCGGGCGCGCCCGGCGCGAGCCGCGCGAGGCAGTCGTCGGGGTCGGCGGCCGGCCGCCGGGCGGCCTCCTCGAGGATCACGCGGATCATGCCCTCGAGGCCGAGGCGGCGGCCGTCCTCGGGGCCGAAGATGCGCGCGACCCCGCCGGCGTGGAGCGCCTCCGCTTCCGCCGGCGTGATCGTCCCGCCGCCGCCTCCATACACCCGCACGTGTCCAGCACCGGCTTCGCGCAGGCGCTCCACGAGATAGCGGAAGAACTCCATGTGCCCGCCCTGGTAGGACGAGATCGCGACCGCGTGGGCGTCCTCCTGGACGGCCGCGCCGACCACCTCCTCCACCGCGCGGTCGTGCCCGAGGTGGATCACCTCGGCACCCTGCGCCTGGAGGAGCCGGCGCACGATGTGGATCGCCGCGTCGTGGCCGTCGAAGAGCGAGGCCGCGGTGACGACCCGTACGGGGCCCCGGGCGGCCCCCGCCTCGGGCACGCGCGCGGCGCTCACGGCGCCTCCCGCTTGCGCGCGCGCAGCGCGCCGGCCCGGCTGGCCGCGCGGGCGCGGTACTTCTCGATCTGGTCGCGCAGGTCCACGAGCTCGGCGATCCGCCCGTCGAGCTCCGCGAGGCGCCGGGCCAGGAGCTGGTCGAGGCGCTCGAGCATGGCGGCGGTCGAGCCCCCGAGCGCGTGGACGGCGTCGAGCTCGCGGATCTCCGCGAGCGGGAGGCCGAGGAGCTGGAGGCGCTGGATGAAGCGCAGCCGCTCGAGCTGCTCGGCGCCGTAGACGCGCCGCCCGCCGGCGCGCCGGCGCACGCCGGGCAGGAGCCCGAGCTCCTCGTAGTAGCGCAGCGTGCGCGCGGAGAGGCCGGTGCGCGCGCAGACCTCGCCGATCGCCAGGAGCGGCTCCTCGCGCGGTCCGGACCGGGGACTCGTTTGCCAGCTCACGTCAACTGGCTAGCACGGGCCGCGACCGGCCGCCAGCCGCCCCTCCCCCGCCTGGCCCCGCCTGGCTTCGGGCCGCTACATCGGGACGATCGCGCGCCGCTTCGGGAGCGCCGGGTCGCGCGGGCGCCCGGCGATTCCGGCCAGGCGCGCCACCAGCTCGTCGCGCAGCGCCTCGGGCGCGACGATCGCGTCGATCACGAGCTCGCTCGCGAGCCGCTCGACGTCGATGTCCTCGCGGTACTCGGCGCGCAGCTTCTCGACGGCCGCGGCGCGCTCGCCCTCGGGCATCGCCTGGAGCTTGTTGTAGTAGACGGCGTTCACGGCCGCCTCCGGGCCCATCACGGCGATCATCGCGGTGGGCAGCGCGAGGCAGACGTCGGGCGCGAAGCCCGGGCCCGACATCGCATAGAGGCCGGCGCCGTAGGCCTTGCGCAGCACGACGGAGATGCGCGGCACGCTCGCCTCCGACACCGCCTGCACCATCTTCGCGCCGGCCCGGATGATGCCCTGGCGCTCGACCTGCTTGCCGATCATGAAGCCCGGCACGTCGGCCAGGTAGAGGAGCGGGAGTCCGTAGGCGTCGCACAGGCCGATGAAGCGCGCCGCCTTGTCGGCGGAGTCCACGAAGAGCACGCCGCCCTTCACCTTCGACTGGTTCGCGAGGACGCCGACCGCGCGGCCGTCGATCCGCGCGAAGCCGGTCAGGAGCTCGCCGGCCCAGAGCCGCTTCAGCTCGAACCAGGAGTCGGCGTCGACGAGGCGGTCGATCACCTCGCGCACGTCGAAGGGCTTGTTCTCGTCCCGCGGGATCGCGGCTTCGATGCCGGCCGGGTCCTTCGCGGGCGGGCGCGCCTCGGCGCGCGGCGCCGGGTCGCCGGCGCGCAGGGGCAGGTAGGCGAGGCAGGCGCGGGCCGCCGCGATCGCCTCGCGCTCGTCCTTCGCGAGCCAGTCGCCGAGGCCCGAGACGCTGCAGTGCATGCGCGCCCCGCCCATCTCCTCGAGCGTGGTCTGCTGGCCGATCACCATCTCGGCCATGCGCGGCGAGCCCAGGTACATGCTCGCGTTGCCCTCGACCATGAAGAGCACGTCGCAGAAGGCCGGGATGTAGGCGCCGCCCGCCGCGGAGGGGCCGAAGAGCAGGCAGAGCTGCGGCACGTAGCCCGACATCCGGCACTGGTTCGCAAAGATGCGCCCCGCGCCGCGGCGCCCCGGGAACATCTGGATCTGGTCGGTGATGCGCGCGCCGGCCGAGTCCACGAGGTAGAGCAGCGGCACCGCCAGCCGCTCGGCCGTCTCCTGGATGCGCAGGATCTTCTCGACCGTGCGCCAGCCCCAGGAGCCGGCCTTCACCGTCGAGTCGTTCGCCATCACGCACACCGGTCGGCCCGCGACGCGCCCGCTGCCGGTGACGACGCCGTCGGCGGGCAGGTCGCCGGCCAGGCTGTTGGCGAAGGCGGCGTCCTCGACGAAGGAGTCCGGGTCGAGGAGGAGCGCGAGGCGCTCGCGGCAGAAGAGCTTGCCCTCCTCGCTCGCCTTGGCGTGGTACTTCGGCTCTCCGCCCTTGCGGATCCGCTCGAGGCGGCTGCGCACGTCGTCGCCGGTCTTCAATGCTCCTCCCGTGCGCGCTGCCTCGCCCCGAGCCTCGCGCGGAACACGCGGCCCGGAAGCGGCCGCCTCAGCACCTCCTGCTCGAGCCACGCGCTCGCGTCCACGAGCGCGTCGAGGTCCACCCCGGTTGCGATGCCGGCGCGCCCGAAGAGGTCCACGACGTCCTCGGTCGCGACGTTGCCCGACGCGCCCGGCGCGTAGGGGCAGCCGCCGAGCCCCCCGAGCGAGGCGTCGAAGGTGCGCCCGCCTCGTAGCCCGCCTGCACGTTGGCGAGGGCACGCCCCCAGGTGTCGTGCAGGTGGAGCGCCACCCGCTCGAGGGGCGCCGCGCCCGCCACGGCGGCGACCAGCGCGCGCACCTGCGCGGGGTGGCCCACCCCGATCGTGTCGCCGAGCGAGATCTCGTCCGCGCCGAGCGCCAGGAGCTGCTCGACGAGCGCCACCACCGCCGCCACCGCCACGTCCCCCTCGTAGGGGCAGCCGCAGACCGTGGAGACGTAGGCGCGCAGCCGCACGCCCTCCGCGCGCGCGCGCTCCGCCACCGGCCGGAAGCGCTCGAGGTGCTCGGCGATGCCGCGGTTCACGTTCCTGCGGTTGTGGGTCTCGCTCGCCGACACGAAGAAGGCCGCCACCGGGAGCCGCGCCGCGCGGAAGCGCTCGTAGCCGGCCTCGTTCGGCACGAGGGCGCTGAACACCGCGCCCGTGTCGCGCGGGAGCTGCGCGCACAGGGCGTCGGCGTCGGCGAGCTGCGGGATCCACTTCGGCGAGACGAAGGAGGTCACCTCGACGCGGCGCAGCCCCGCGCCCACGAGCCGCGCGATCCACGCGGCCTTGGCGCCGGTCGGCACCGTCTCGGGCTCGTTCTGGAGCCCGTCGCGCGGGCCGACCTCGTAGAGGACGACGCCGGCCGGAGCACGCACCGCCTACGCGCCGTACTGGTAGAACCCGCGGCCCGTCTTGCGCCCGAGCCAGCCCGCCTCGACCCGCTTCTTGATCTCGAGACAGGGCCGGTAGCGCGGCTCGCCGTACTCGGTGTAGAGGCTGTCGAGGATCGCGTAGACGACGTCGAGGCCGACCAGGTCCGCCAGCGCCAGGGGCCCCATCGGGTGGTTGCAGCCGAGCTTCATGCACTCGTCGATGCCCTTGGCGTCGGAGACGCCCTCCTGGAGCGCGAAGGCGGCCTCGTTGATCATCGGGAAGAGCACCCGGTTCACGACGAAGCCCGGCGCGTCCTTCACGTCCACCGGCACCTTGCCGAGGTCTTCGGCGAGCGTGCGCACGCGCGAGAGGGTCGAGTCGGCCGTGTTCAGGCCCGCCACGATCTCGACGAGCTTCATCGCCGGCACGGGGTTGAAGAAGTGCATCCCCACCACGTGCCCGGGCCGCTTCGTGAACGACGCGAGCTTCGTGATGGAGAGGCTCGAGGTGTTGCTGGCCAGGATCGCGTCCTCGCCGAGGATCCCGTCGAGCTTCTGGAAGAGCTCGCGCTTGAGCTCGAGCTCCTCGGGCGCCGACTCGAGCACGATGTCGCAGGCCTTGAGCTCCTCGAGCGGCACGACCCCGCGGATGTGCTCCTGGATGGCCTCCACCTGCGCGGTCGAGAGCTTGCCCTTCGCGGCCAGGCCCGAGAGCGCCTTGTCGATCTTCGAGAGCCCCTTGTCGACCGAGTCCTGCTTGCGGTTCTGGAACAGCACCTGGTAGCCGCACTGGGCGGCCACCTGCGCGATCCCGCAGCCCATGGTGCCGGTCCCGATCACCCCGATCACGAGCGACTTCTGCGTCATGGCTAGACCAGCTCCACGCCCATCGCGACCGCCTCGCCGCCGCCGATGCAAAGGGTTGCGATGCCCGTCTTCTTGCCCTGCTGGCGCAGCGCGTGGAGCAGCGTCACCACGACGCGCGCCCCCGAGCAGCCGATCGGGTGGCCGAGCGACACCGCGCCGCCGTGCACGTTCACGCGCTCGTGCGGGATCGCGTGGTCCTTCATCGCGGCCATCGTGACCCCGGAGAAGGCCTCGTTGATCTCGTAGAGGTCCCAGTCGAGCGGCTTCGTCTTCGTGCGCTCGTAGAGCTTCGCCAGCGCGTGGACCGGCGCGATCGTGAACCACTTGGGCTCCACGGCCGCCGTCGAATCGGCGACGATCCGCGCCAGCACCTGGTAGCCGCGCGCCCTGGCCGTCTCCGCCGAGGTGAGCAGGAGCGCCGCGGCGCCGTCGTTCAGCGTCGAGGCGTTGGCGGCCGTCACGGTGCCCTCTTTCGAGAAGGCCGGGCGCAGCCCCGCCATCTTGTCGAGCTGCACGCGCTTGGGCTCCTCGTCCTCGTCCACGAGGGTCTCGCCCTTGCGATCCTTCACGGTGACGGGGACGATCTCCTCCTTGAAGCGCCCCTCCTTCTGCGCGGCCTGGGCGCGCTGGTAGGACGCGGTGGCGAAGGCATCCTGGTCCTTGCGCGTGAAGCCGTACTTGGCGGCGACCATGTCCCCGCAGTTGCCCATGTGCATGTTGTCGTAGGGATCCCAGAGGCCGTCGTGGATCATCGTGTCGACGATCTCGCCGTTGCCCATCCGGTAGCCGCTGCGCGCCTTGGGCAGGCAGTAGGGCGCGTTGGTCATCGACTCCATGCCGCCGGCGACCAGCACCTCCGCGTCCCCGACCAGGATCTCGCGGCGGGCGAACATCATGGCCTGGAGGCCCGAGCCGCAGACCTTGTTGATCGTGATCGCGCCGACGCCCACCGGGAGCCCCGCCTTGATCACGGCCTGGCGCGCGGGCGCCTGGCCCATCCCGGCCGGGAGCACGTTGCCGAGGATCACCCGCTCGACGTCGGCGCGCTTGGCACCGGCGCGCTTCACGGCCTCGTCGACGACGACACCGCCCAGGTCCGCGGCCGAGAGCGGCGAGAGCGCCCCCTGGAACGACCCGATCGGGGTCCGTACGGCGCTGCAGATCACGACCTCGGTCTTGCTCATGGCGCTCTCCGGCTGGGGTGGCAGACGGAGGACGTTACCGGAGGGGCCGATCGATCAGCAATAGCCGAGTGATTTCAGCCGCTTCGGCTTCCGGGCCCAGCCCGGCTCGGGCTTCACCCACAGGGCCAGGTGGACCTGCCGCCCGACCAGGCGCTCGATCTCCCGGCGCGCCTGGATGCCGATCGCCTTGATCTGCCCGCCGCCCGCCCCGATCACGATCCGCTTCTGCGAGGCCCGCTCGACCAGGATCGTGGCCCGGATCCGGACGAGCGCGGGGTCCGACTCGTCGAAGTCCGTCACCTCGACGGCGATCCGGTAGGGCAGCTCCTGCGCGAGCGCCTCGAAGGCCGCCTCGCGCACCGCCTCGGCCGCCAGGAAGCGGAGCGGGCGGTCGGTCAGCTCCTCGCCGGGGTAGAAGGCGGGGGCCTCGGGCAGGAGCGGGACGAGCTGCTCGAGCAGGGCGTCGATGCCCGCGCCGGTCCTGGCGGACACGCGCAGCGCACCGGCAGCACCCTCGACGCCCGGAGGCGGCCAGGGCACTCGCTCGGCCCCCGGCCGGTCGCCCTGCGTCGCGACGAGCAGGACGGGCGTGGCGCGAGCGGCGAGCCGTGCCAGCCACCCGTCGTGGAGCGGCTCCCAGCCGCGGAGGGCCTCGACCAGGAGCAGCGCCACGTCGCAGTCGCGCGCCGCCTCCTCGGCCACGGCGCGCATCGCCGATTCGAGCGGCCTTCCGCCCGCCAGGAAGCCCGGCGTGTCGACGAGGAGGAGCTGGGCGTCGGGGCGGTGCAGGATCCCGAGCAGCCGGCTGCGCGTCGTCTGGGGCCGCGCGGTCACGATCGCGAGCTTCTCGCCGAGCAGCCGGTTGAGGAGCGTCGACTTCCCGGCGTTCGGGCGCCCGAGCAGCGCCACGACACCCGCGCGGTGCGCCGGCCCGGTGCTCAGGATGCGTCCGCCAGCGCCCGCCGCAGCGCCTGCTCCGCCGCCGCCCGCTCGGCCGCGCGCTTGGTGCGCCCCTGCGCGCGCCCCCAGACCTCGCCCTCGAGCCGCACCTCGACCGCGAAGCGCTCGTCGTCGGACTCGATCCCGCTGTCGCCGATCCCGACGTAGCGCGGTGTCGTCTTCAGGGTGGCGTGCGCCCACTCCTGGAAGCGCGTCTTGGGATCGGCCGCGAAGGCGTCGGAATCGGGTGCCAGCGCCCCGGCGAAGAGGCGGCGCGCGAGGGCCACGACCGGCTCGAGCCCGCCGTCCAGGTAGACGGCGCCGACCACCGCCTCGAGCACGTTCGCGAGGATCGAGTCCTTCTCGACGCCGGCCTTGCGCTCGGTGCGACCGAGGCGCACGTGCTCGGGGATCCCGAGCGCCCGCGCATAGGAGGCGAGCGCGCGTGTGTTGACGAGCGCCGCGCGGGCGCGCGTCAGGTGCCCCTCCTCCCAGCTCGGATGCGCTTCGAAGAGGAGCCGCGCGGCGGCGAGCCCGATCACCGCGTCGCCCAGGAACTCGAGCCGCTCGTAGCCGCGCGTGCCGTCGCGCTCGTGGGCGTAGGAGGGATGCTGGAGCGCGGTCTCGAGCAGCGCCGCCTCCGCGAAGCGGTGTCCGAGCCGGGCCTCGAGCGCCGCCTGCGCCGGCGGCGGCGCGAGGCCGCTCCCCGGCGCCCGTTCGGGCGGGCATTCCGCGGGGCTCCTCGGACCGCTCACGCGAGCGCCTCCTCGATCCAGCCGCCGCCGAGCACGCGCTCGCCGTCGTAGAAGACCGCGGCCTGCCCGGGGGTCACGGCCTCGACGGGCGCGTCGAAGCGGACCGTGGCCGCGCCTTCCGGCGCGGGCTCGACGCAGGCCCCGGCACCCGCGTGGCGGTGCCGCACCCGCACCTGCGCGCGCACCGGCGCGGGCGGCGGCGCCCCGGCCACCCAGCGCGTGCCGGAGAGGCGCGCGCCCCCCGCCCCGAGCCCCTCGCGCGGCGCCACCACCACGCGGTTGCGCGCGGCGTCGAGCGCCTTCACGTAGACGCGCCGGCCGAGCGCCACGTCGAGCCCGCGGCGCTGGCCGACCGTGAAGCGGTGGACCCCGGGGTGCCGGCCGAGGGTCCTTCCCGCCTCGTCGACGACCTCGCCCGGCCCCGGCGCCGCGCCCGGCCGCAGCGCCTCGACGACGGCGGCGTAGTCGCCGTCCGGGACGAAGCAGATCTCCATGCTCTCGGGCTTGTCGGCGGTGGCGAGCCCGAGCGCGCGGGCGCGGGCTCGCACCTCGGCCTTGTCGAGGACGCCCACGGGGAAGCGCGCGTGCGCGAGCTGCGCGGGCCCGAGGTCGAAGAGGAAGTAGGACTGGTCCTTCGCCGGGTCGGCGCCGCGCAGGAGCGCGACCGCGCCGGTGGCGGGATCGCGCTCGGTGCGCGCGTAGTGGCCGGTCGCCACCGCGTCAGCCCCGAGCGCGCGGGCACGCGCGACGAGCCGGTGGAACTTGAAGCGCCCGTTGCACGCGACGCAGGGGATCGGCGTCCGGCCCGCGAGGTAGGCGTCGGCGAAGCTCTCCATCACTTCGCGGCGGAAGTCGTCGGCGTAGTCGGCGACGTAGAAGCGGATGCCGAGCCGCCGGGCGACGCGGCGCGCGTCCTCGACGTCGTCGAGCGAGCAGCAGCGCGAGCCGCTGCCCGCGAGCCGCATCGTCACGCCGATCACCTCGTGGCCCTGCTCGACGAGCAGCGCCGCCGCCACCGACGAATCGACCCCACCCGACATCGCGACGAGCACGCGCGCGCTCACGGCCGGGATCCGGCGCCGGCCGCGCGCACGCGCGCCACGAGGTCCGGGAGGAGCGCCAGGACGCGCTCCACCTGGGCCGCGTCGTTGCCGAGGCCCAGGCTCAGGCGCAGCGCGCTGCGCGCCTGCGCCGGGGTGCGGCCCATCGCGAGCAGGGCCGTCGAGGCGTGCAGCGCGCCCGAGGCGCACGCCGCGCCGGCGGAGGCGGCGATGCCCTCCCCGTCGAGCGCCTCGACCAGCAGATCGGCGGGGACGCCCGCGAGCTCGACGTTCAGCGTATTCGGGAGCAGAGGCGCGCCCGCGCCGTTGCGACGCACGCGCGGCACCTTGGCGGCGATCCCGTCCCAGAGCCGGTCGCGCAGGGCCGCGGCGGCAGCCGCCCGCTCCGGAAGCTCCGCGGCAACGAGCGCCGCCGCGACGCCGAGCCCGACGATCCCCGGCGCGTTCACGGTGCCCCCGCGGCGCCCGCGCTCCTGCCCTCCACCGCGCAGCCAGGGCTCGAGCTCCCAGCCGGCGCGCACGACCAGGAAGCCCACCCCCTTCGGGCCGTTGAGCTTGTGGGCCGAGGCCGAGAGCAGGTCCACCGGCACCCGATCGAGGCGCACGGGGAGCTTCCCCAGGGCCTGGGTGGCGTCGGCGTGGAACGGGACGCCTCGCATCCGACACCGCTCCGCGACGGCCTCGATCGGCGACACGACGCCCGTCTCGTTCTGCGCCCAGATGCAGGAGCAGAGCGCCGGCTTCGCCTCGAGCGCCGCGTCGAGGGCCGCGAGCTCGAGGCGGCCCTCCCCGTCCACGGGCACCTGCGCCATGCCGAACCCCTCCCCTGCGAGCGCCACCAGGGGCTCGGCGACCGAGGGGTGCTCGACGGCGCTCGCGACCAGGGTGCGGCCCCGCGCCCCCGGCCCGCGCGCAATCCCGTGGATCGCGAGGTGGTTCGCCTCGCTGGCGCCACTCGTGAATACCACCTCGGAGGGTCGTACACCGACGAGCGCCGCCACCTGCTCGCGCGCCTTCTCGACGGCGGCGCGCGCCCGTGCCCCTTCGGCGTGGACGCTGCTCGGGTTGCCGTAGAGGTCGCGCAGCGCGCGCGCCATCGCCTCGGCGACCTCGGGTCGCAGCGGCGTCGTGGCGTTGTGGTCGAGGTAGATGCGCATGACGGGGCGCCTCGCGGCGCGGCCGCCGGACCCTACCGGCCGTGGCCGGGACGGTCAACGGACGGGCCGGCGGCCCCGGTCAGCCCGCGGGCGGCGCGCCATCGCCCGCGGCGAGCTCCGCCAGCGAGCGCTCGCGCAGCAGGCGGCCGAGCTCGCCTTCGAGCTCGTGGAAGAGCGTGGCGAGGGGCGGATCCGAGGCGACCCGGCGCAGGGCGGCGTCCGCGGGCCCGCGCAGCGCGCTCAAGAGCTCGGCGACGCGGATGCTCTCGGCCGCACGGCCGAGCTGGAAGCCGTCGAGCTTGTCGTCACCGCGCGGAGCGACCACGCCCGCCCGCTCGAAGTCGTCGAGGATCGAGCGCACCGTGCGCACGGGAACGTCGAGGTCGTTCGCCAGCTCCTCCGCCGTGAGCCCGCCCGCGCCGGCGCGGAAGGCCCTCGCCATGCGCGTGGCCAGCGCGAGGCCGACCGCCTCGCGCTCGGCGGGGCGCGGCTCCTCGCCCACGCGTGCCTGGCGGAAGGTGGCGAGGTTCTGGAGCGCGAAGGCGAGCTCGGCGCCGAGCAGCACCACCACCCACGAGAAGTAGATCCAGACCAGCAGCACCGGCAGCGCCGCGAAGCTCCCGAAGAGCGCGTTCGCGCGCGCGACGCCGACCTGGAACGCCACGTAGCCGGCCTGCAGCGCCGAGAAGCCGAGGGCGGCCACGGCCCCCCCGGCCAGGGCCGGGAGCGGGCGCACCGTCGTGTTGGGGAGGAACCAGTAGAGGAAGGTGAAGGCGGCCCAGAACAGCACGGTCGGCGCCTGGTGCAGCCCCATCCTGAAGAGGCGCTCGAGCAGGGGCATCTCGAGCAGCCGTGTGACGAAGGCGTCGCTGCGCAGGCTCGCCCCGAGCGAGAGCGCCACCGTGAGCAGGAGCGGCGACACGACCAGGACCGCCAGGTAGTCCGGAAAGCGCCGGATCAGGGGCCGCTGGCGCGCCACCCCCCAGATGTAGTTGAGCGCCTTCTCCACGTTCGAGAGCGCCAGCACCGTCGTGAGGAAGAGCGTGGCGCCGCCCACCGCGCCGAGGCTGCGGAAGTCCACCCTTCGCACGAGCTCGAGGATCCGCTCGCCCGCCTCGGGGCTCACCGCCCCGATCTGGCGCGCCACCAGGGTGATCAGCGAATCGCCGGCCCCGAAGACCTCGACGAGGCCGATCGCGAGCGCGAGCAGCGGGATCAGCGAGAGCATCGTGAAGTAGGTGAGCGCGCTGGCCCGGAGCATGGTGTGGTTGCGCGCGAGCCCCTGCGCCACGATCACGCAGACCTGGAGCGCCTGGCGGCCGAGCCGCACGAGCAGCCGTGCCCCCTCGCTGCGCTGCCACAGCTCGTGGTCGAGGTAACGCTGGATCCGAAGCCGGCGCGCCTCGAGGGCGGCGATCATGGCGCGCAGGCCCCGGCGCCGATCTCGATCCAGTCCGCGAGCCGCGCCCGCGCCACCGGGCCGATCCCGGGGACCCGTTCCAGGTCCGCGGGCGCGCAGAAGGCACGAGCACGCGCCGCGCGCGCGATCGCAGCGGCGCGCGCCGGGCCGATCCCGGGCAGGGCCTCGAGCGCGCGCGGCGACGCCACGTTCGGGTCGAGCCGGCGGCCGAAGAGGAGCGCGGCGGCGCCGGCCGGCGCCGGCCCGGCGCCGCTTGCCTCGCTCGCCGGACACGCGACGCTCGCGAGCCCCGCTCCCGGACGCTGCCGCGGCTGCGGACACGGGTCCGGAGCGACGCCCGGCGGCTCGACGCCGTACGCGAGCGCGAGCAGCGCCAGCACCGCCGCCGCGCGCGGCGCCCCGCCTCCCGCGCCGGCGCTCACTCGGGCTTCGGCGCCCCGGCGCCGTGCTCGAGAAACGCCTCGTGCAGCTTGCGCACGGCCAGATCGGTCGACGCATCCTCGATCACCACCGAGATCTTGATCTCGCTGGTCGAGATCATCTGGATGTTGATCCCGTTGTCGGCGAGCACCTGGAACATCTTCGAGGCCACGCCCGCGTGGTCCTTCATCCCGAGCCCCACGATCGACACCTTGGCGATCCGGTCGCTCCCCTCGACGCCGGCGGCGCCGATCTCGCGCCCCGCCTGGCCGGCGAAGTCCAGGGCGCGCTTCCAGTCGGCCTTGGGGACCGTGAAGGTGATGTCGGTGGTTCCGTCCTGGCTCACGTTCTGGACGATCATGTCGATCACGATGCCGGCGTCGGAGATCGGCGTGAACAGGCGCGCCGAGATCCCCGGCTGGTCCTTCAGCCCGCGCACGCGGATCTTGCCCTCGTTGCGGTTGTAGGTGACCCCCGAGACGACGAGCCCCTCCATCACGTCCTCCTCCGGCCCCACCCACGTGCCCTCCGAATCGTCGAAGCTGGAGCGCACGTGGATCGGCACCCGATAGTGCATCGCGAACTTGACCGAACGGATCTGCAACACCTTGGCCCCGAGGCTCGCCATCTCGAGCATCTCGTCGTAGGAGATGCGCGCGAGCTTGCGCGCCCCCGGCACCAGGTTGGGATCGCTGGTGTAGACCCCCTGCACGTCGGTGAAGATCTCGCAGACGTCGGCCCGCAGGGCCGCCGCCACCGCCACCGCCGAGGTGTCGGACCCGCCGCGGCCGAGCGTCGTGATGTTGCCCGCGTCGTCGATGCCCTGGAAGCCGGCGATCACGGCCACGGTGCCCGCGTCGAGGGCGTCGAGGATGCGCTGGGTGTCGATGCTCTGGATGCGGGCGCGGGTGTGGGCGGCGTCGGTCCGCATGCCGATCTGGGCGCCGGTGAAGGAGCGTGCCTTGTGGCCGAGACGGTGGATCGCCATCGCGAGCAGGGCGATCGTCTTCTGCTCGCCGGTCGAGACCAGCACGTCGTACTCGCGCGGATCCGGCTGGTCGCCGCCCGCGTCCTGGGCGAGCGCCACGAGCGCGTCGGTCTCGCCGGCCATTGCCGACACCACCACGGCCACGCGATGGCCCTGCTCCGCCGTGGCCACCACGCGCCGGGCGACGCGCCGGATGCGCTCGACGTCGGCCACGCTCGTGCCGCCGAACTTCTGGACGATCAGGGCCACCTTCGGAACTCCCTCTGCGCGAGGACCTTCGCGCGCGCGCCACCGGCTGTCACGAGCTCCGTCCGGCCTCGCCTCGCTGCACGCTCGCGCCGCTCGCCTGCCTGCCTTCGACGGTCCACCGGCCGATGGCCTTCCAGGCCTGCTCGCCGGTCGCCCGCAGCTCGATCTCCCGCGCCTCGGGCCCGCCCTGCGCCGGCCGTGTGATCCGCACTTCGATCCGGTCCGCGGGCAGGCTCGCCGGGAAGCGGTCTGCCCACTCCACCGCCACCACCGTGCCCGGCACGAGCAGGTCCAGGAATCCCGCCGCCTCCAGCTCCGCCTCGCTGCCGATCCGGTAGAGGTCCACGTGGGCCAGGCGCCGGCGCCCGGGATACTCGCTCGCGATCACGAAGGTCGGGCTCGCCACCAGCGCGGGGTCGACGCCGAGCCCTTCGGCGAGGCCCCGCACCCATTCCGTCTTGCCGGCGCCGAGCGGCCCGATCAGCGCGACCACCAGCGGGCCCCCGGCGTCCGCGAGCACGGCGTCGATGGCGGCCCCGAGCGCGCTCGCCGCCCGGCGGCTCTCGGCGGCGCTACGGGAAGGGAAGCGCAAGAGCGGCTCCCGTCCCCCGGCCCTCCGCTGCGCCGCGGCGAAGCGCCTCGATCGCCTCCGGCAGCTCGGCGGCGACCTCCCCCGCCAGCACGCCCGCCCGTCCGCGCCGCGCCGAGAGCCGGTCGCCCGCCTGCCCGTGCAGCCACGCTCCCAGGACCGCGCTCTCGAAGGCACCTCCTCGTCTCGAGGGCCGCTCCTGCGCGAGCAGCGCCGCGATCACGCCCGTCAACACGTCCCCGGTCCCGCCGGTCCCGAGCGCCGGCCCACCGGTCGGGTTCACGGCGACCCGCCCATCGGGCGCCGCCACCACCGTGGCGGCTCCCTTCAGGACCACCACCGCCCCCGACCCCTCGGCGAGCCGCCGGGCCGACCCCACGCGATCGCGGTTCACGTCGGCCGCGGAGGCGCCCAGCAGGCGGGCCGCCTCGCCGGGATGGGGGGTGAGAATAGTGGCGGCCCTGCGGCCCTTCAACGCGCCGAGCGCGCCCTCGCGGCCCCGCGCAGGCGCGCCGAAGGGGAACAGACCGTCGGCGTCGACGACCAGCGGGCGCGCGATCCTCGGCGCCAGCTCGCGCACGAGCTTCCGGGTCTCCTCCGTGCGCCCGATGCCGGGGCCGAGCGCCACGACGTCGCGCTCGCGCGCGAGCGCGAGGAGCGCGCCGAGCGCCGCCGCCGCCAGACCGCCCTCGGCGCCGTCCGGCACCGGCGCCGTCATCATCTCGGTGCACTTCACCTCGAGGATCTCGTTCACGCCGGCCGGACACGCGATCGTGACGAGGCCCGCGCCGGCTCGGGCGGCGGCCTCGGCCGCCAGCGCCGCGGCGCCGGTCGTGCCGCGCGCGCCGGCGATCAGCAGCACGTGGCCGAAGCTCCCCTTGTGGCCGTCGGGAGGCCGCGCCGGCAGCCGTGCGGCGGCCGCCGGCGCCGTCCACAGCTCGGCGTCGGCGCGGACGCCAGGCGCCGCATCCGCGATTCCGATGCGTGCCACCACGATGCGCCCGGCGAGCGTGCGCCCGGGCTCGAGCGCCAGGCCGAGCTTGGGAAGCGCGATCGTCACCGTGAGATCGGCCGCCACGCAGGGGCCGTGGCACTGTCCCGTGTCGGCGTCGAGCCCCGAAGGCAGGTCCACGGCCACCACGCAGGCGCCGGGACGCGCCGTCGCGATGCGCTGGATCGCCGCCGCGACCGCTCCCGTGACGGGGCGCGTGAGCCCGGTTCCGAAGAGGGCGTCCACGATCACGGCGGCGCCGGCGGTCCGGAGCGGAGCGCCGATCGCGACCGGCACGCCCGCGGCCCGCGCGCGGGTCAGGTTCGCGGCCGCATCCGGTGCGAGCCGCTTCGGCTCCGCCACGAGCGCGGCCCGGACCGGCACCCCGAGCAGCGCCAGATGGCGCGCGGCCACGAGCCCGTCGCCGCCGTTGTTGCCGGCGCCGCACACGACGAGCACGTCACCCGGGCGCGCCGCCGCTGCCCGCGCCGTCAGGACCGCCTCGGCCACCGCACGGCCGGCGCTCTCCATCAAGAGGGCACCCGCGACGCCCAGCGTCTCGATCGTGTGTCGGTCGAGGGCTCGCATCGCCGCCGCGCCCACCAGCGGCCAGACGCCGTCTCGCATCCGGGGGAGAGTACCCGAGCGGAGCGCGCTAGCCGAGCTCGGCACGGAGGTCGCGGACGGCGCGGTCGATCCCGACCAGCAGCGCCCGCGCGACCAGCTCGCGGCCGACCGCGGCCCCTTCCACGACGGGAGCCGCCACGAGCACCGCACGCAGCCGGCGCGCGTCGAGCGCCCCGCCCGCGCGCACGGGCAGGCGCAGCTTCGCGGCGAGCCGCGCGGCGTCGCCGAAGCGCTCGAGCGCGGGCTGGCGCTCGCCCTCGGGCAGGTCCACGAGCGCGGTCGTGACGAGCTCGACGCCGGCCACCTCGGCGCCGCGCGCGGCCTTCACGGCTTCGAGGTCCGGGGCCACCCGCGCCCAGGCCGGGATCCCGGCCTCGCGCAGCGCCCGCACGGCGGCGATCGTCGGCCCGCGCAGCGCCGCGGGATCGAGCGCGCCCGCCTCGCAGGCGCCGCGCAGCGGCTCGGCCGCCAGCAGCACCCGGTCCGGCCGGACCTCGAGCGCCATCTTCAGGAGCGACGGCGCCGGCGCGAGCCGCAGCTCGAGCTCGCGGGCGGTGCGGCGCACGTCGTGCAGGTCGCTCTCCCGCACCGGACGCAGGCCCTCGTGGACCCCGAGCCGGACGCCGTCGGCGCCCGCCGTCTCCGCCGCCATCGCCGCCACCGCGAGGCGCGGCTCCTCGCGGCCTCCGGCCTCGCGGAGCGCGGCCACGGCGTCGAGCGAGGCCACGAGCCCGCGCATCAGCCCTCGCCTCCGAGCGCGCGACGCAGCTCGTGGGCGATCGCGTCGGCGTACTCGCGCACGCGGCTCTCGTCGTCGCCCTCCACCATCACGCGCGCCTTCGGCTCCGTGCCGCTGTAGCGGATCAGTACGCGCCCGCGGCCGTCCATCGCCTTCTCGACCTTCTGCACCGCCGCCTGCAGGCTCGGCAGGCTCTCGAGCGGCCGCTTCTCGGCGACGCGGACGTTCACGAGCACCTGCGGGAAGCGCTCGATGTCCGCGACGAGCTGCGAGAGGGGCTTCTCCTTGCGCCGCATGTAGGCGAGCGTCTGGAGCGCGGTGACGAGGCCGTCGCCGGTCGTGTTGTGATCGAGGAACACGACGTGGCCGGACTGCTCACCGCCCAGGTTGTAGCCGCCGGCCCGCATCTCCTCGACGACGTAGCGGTCGCCGACCGCCGTCCGCACCAGTCCGAGCCCCAGCTTCTCGACCGCGCGCTCGAGCCCGAGATTGCTCATCACGGTGGCGACCACCGCGTTGCCCCGGAGCGTCCCGCGCTCGACCATGTCGCGCGCCGCGAGCGCCAGCACCGCGTCGCCGTCGACCAGGTTGCCCTTCTCGTCCACCAGCAGGCAGCGGTCGGCGTCGCCGTCGAGGGCGATGCCGACGTCGGCGCGCAGCTCCCGGACCTTGGCCTGCACCGCCTCGGGCGCGATCGCGCCGCAGCCGTCGTTGATGTTGCGCCCGTTCGGGCTCACGCCTTCGGCGAAGACCTCGGCGTCGAGCTCCGTGAGCACCGTGGGCCCGACCTTGTAGGCGGCGCCGTTTGCGCAGTCGAGCACGATGCGCAGGCCCTCGAGGGTCTGCTCGCGCGGGAAGGTCTTCTTCAGGA
>WBZY01000920.1_pt1 | contig 18212 bp, 18 predicted proteins | sample 5204191 | NCBI WGS metagenome assembly WBZY01 (sample SAMN12344363, study PRJNA552823) | activated sludge metagenome | biome: Activated sludge suspended growth; feature: Anammox Sidestream; material: Wastewater; isolation source: activated sludge from anammox sidestream of wastewater treatment...
CATACTTATCGCAGATCTCGCGCACGCGGGGCCAGTAATCATCGGGCGGGATGATGAGTCCGTTCGAGCCGACGACACCCTCCATGATGATGGCGGCGATCTTATCGGGTCCCTCGTATTTGATGACTTCTTTCAAATGCGAGATACACTCGCGCTTGCACGACTCTGGCTTCTGCCCAAACGGACAGCGATAGCAGAACGGATCAAGGAAATGGACTCCGCCTGGCATGACTGGTTCGACGGCGAGTCGGCGGTAATCGCCAGTCAACGCAATGGAGCCGTGAGTCGCTCCATGATAGGAGCGATAACGCGCCAAAATTTTGTGTCGCCCCGTATAGAAGCGGGCGATCTTGATGGCGTTCTCGTTCGCTTCCGCGCCGCCGAGGGTGAAGAAGGTTTTCTTCAAGTCGCCTGGCGTCACTTCGGATATTTTCTTGCCGAGTAATCCACGCGCCTCCGTGGCGTTGCCTGGATGGACAAACGTCAACTTCGCGGCTTGATCTTGAATCGCTTTGACGACTTTGGGATGTTGATGCCCGATATTCGTGTTCATCAACTGCGACGAAAAATCGAGATAGCGTTTATCGTCCGCGTCCCAGAAGTACACGCCTTCGGCTTTGGTCACAGGGATGGGATTCACCTGTCCCTGCACGGACCAGGAGAAGAAGGTGTATTCCTTGTTGAGGTCAATGATTTCTTTTGAAGAAAGTTTGTTTGGCATATTGATTTCCTTGTTTAAAGTTGAAGGTCAAAGGTCACAGGTCATTGTTGAATTTGACCTTCAACCTTCGACCTGCTAACTTTTGACCTCTTTGACAATCTCCGCATACACATTCAACGTCTCATCCACATCCGCGTCGGAATGTTCGTAGCAGAGGAACCACGGCTCACGCGCATCGTGGTCGGGCATGACTCCACGTTCGATGGCTTTTTCGACAAGTTCAAGGTAGAGATTGTGGTCACTCTTCGCCCAGTCGCGTTGACTTTTCACTTCATCAATGTTCAACGAGAACGAGAACATCGCGGGATAACCCGTCATCACAACGGGAATATCGTTCTCTTCAAAGATGTCTTTCAACCCGTCCATGAGTCGCTGTCCACGCTGGGCGATGGATTTCAAGATGGGTTTCGATTTCAACAGACTCAACGTCGCATACGCGCCCGCGATGCCTGGTTTGTTGTTCGTGTACGTCCCGCCGATCGCCACTCCATGCCCAATGATGGACATGATCTCTTTCTTCCCGCCAAACGCCGCGGCGGGATACCCGTTGCCCAGGGCTTTCGCATACGTCGCCAAGTCAGGCTTGATTCCGTAATATTCCTGCGCTCCCCCATTTGCAATGCGGAAGCCCGTCTTCACCTCATCGAGAATAAAGACACAGCCATACTCTTCAGTCTTCTGGCGGATAAGTTGCAAGAATCCATCCTGCGGATTGATCGCCGCGCAATTTCCCTGACACGGCTCGGTGATGACCGCCGCGATCTGCTCGCCGTACGAACGCATCACACGTTCGAACCCTTCAAAGTCATTGAACGGGAGCGTGATGATAAATTCACGCATAGATTTGGGAATCCCCGACGACCCAGGGACGGGAATCGGACTGCGAGCATTTCCATACGCCTCCACAGGCGCATACGTTGACCACAGCGCGTGATCGTGCATGCCGTGGTAGTTGCCCTCAAATTTCAGGATGATGTCACGTCCCGTGTAGGCGCGCGCCACGCGGATGGCGTGCATTGTCGCTTCGGTGCCTGAACATGCCATGCGGACCATCTCGACGGCGGGTGCCATCTCGGTGATCATTTCGGCAACCGCGACCTCGAGTTCGCTCGTCATGGCGAACAGCAGTCCATTTTTTATTTCTTCAATTACTTTTTGATCAACTTCGTCAAATGAATGTCCCAAAATAATCGGACCGAACGCCATGCGATAATCAATGTATTTCTTGCCGTCTACATCCCACAAGTACGCGCCTTTTGCTTTTTCCACATACGGTGTAATACCTTCCCCCCAAAATCGAAAATTAGAATTCACCCCCAGCGGAATCACTTCCATCGCGCGTTTCTGTAACGATTGCGTCTTTGCACCGAACATGAATTTTCCTCCGAATAGATTTGTAGTAAAGGCGACCCGTCAGGGACGATGAAGGTTATCTACTTTCTCTGGGTGGGTCGCCCCTACTCCACCAATCCTTCATCCTTTCGCTCACTTATTCCTCTGCCGATGGAAAGCCACTGAATCACTCAACCAACAAACCTTTGTGCTCTTCGTGTCCTTTGTGGTAAGGAATTAAACTCTTTGCCTCTCATCCAACTCTTGCGAAATACGCTCAGGCACGCGCCATTGATACACATCCTTCAACACCAGCGGCACAATGGACGTCGTCGTCTTGCGCACGCCGCGCACTTTGCGAACCACCTCGGTCACGAAGTGATAAATTTCCGCGGTATCCTTCGCCACCACTTGAATACTGATGTCGTTCTGCCCGATCGCGCACGCCACATACGTCACGTTTTCGAACTCCGCCATTTTCTTCGCCACTTCCAAGATCAAATCCGATTCCACCTCGAGCCACACGTCCGCTTTGATGGTCAAGCCAAACGCCTCGGGTCGGATCACCGCGCTGATGCGGATCACATCGTCGTCAATCATCCGCTCGATGCGATAGCGGATCGCCCGCTCCGAAATGTCGCCGATGCGCCGCGCCAACTCCGACGCAGACATACGCCCGTCTTCCAGGAGCAGATTGACGATCTTCACGTCTATTTTGTCGAATTCATACATGGCTGATTATTTTCGCTTCCGAAAAGGGCTGGAATTCGCCGAATTATGCCCGATGGGTCGAAAGGCGTCAAGTACAAATTAAAACCTGACAGGTTTTCGATCGTCGCGATTCATCAAGATTCTTCGGATTCGCTTGCACCACAACCGACTCGAGTCACAAAAAACCTGTCAGGTTTGAAAAAGGATGGGATGACTGAATCAGACATCCACTGCGGAGGACGCGCCCGCTTCATTCGCCAAGTGAGGCTGATTCGGCTTGTCAACTTTTTTCTCAGCCCCAGCAGAATCCGCTTCGAGAATCTGAAAATGTACTAAATTTCACATTGACGCAAACTTACGCGGAAGATATAATGCTTTTTCGCAACGATTTGATAACAGGAGCAAAAAATGACAACACCAGACCTCGCGCCCACCGCGGCGCTTGAACCCAAAACAAAACTCAGCGGAAAAATTTTGAAGACCACACTCGCAGGCGCGCTCGTGGATGTTGGACAAAACATCCCAGGCGTTCTTCACATTTCACAATTGAGCAAAGACTCGGTGAACAAAGTGGAAGATGTCGTGAAGGAAGGGCAAGCGGTTGACGTGTGGGTGCGCCGCGTGAAAAAAGATCGCATCGAATTGACGATGATCGAACCGCTCGCGTACGATTGGAAAGACCTCGAGCCCGAGATGACCGTGAAAGGCAAAGTAATTCGACTCGAGACTTACGGCGCGTTCGTCGAGATCGGCGCGGAACGTCCCGCGATGATCCACGTGAGCGAATTGACGCATGGTTACGTAAAGTCACCGAGCGAAGTGGTCAAAGAGGGCGATGAAGTTGAAGCGAAGATCCTGAATGTGGACCGGAAGAAGAAGCAGATCAAACTCAGCATCAAAGCGCTTGAGCCAGCGATCGAAGAATTCAAGCCTGCAAAAGAAGAGAAGAAAGGTCACGGCAAACGCCACGCAAAGAAAGAAGCGATGGAAGCCGTTGAACCTGAAGAACCGAAAGAACCCGAATTGACGGGGATGCAGGTCGCCTGGCAGGAAGCGATGAGCAGGGCAAATGCGGAAAAAGCCTTCAGGGTGAAGCGGGCGAAGTCTGGCATTTCGGACGAACGGGAAGAAATTCTCAACCGCACGCTTGAGAAGCGCCTCCCCACTGGCGGATAGAACACAAACAGCCAAGTCATCACTTGGCTGTTTTTTATTGTTTTACCGTGAATATCTGTTAGCGCTCCTTGCGTTCTTAGCGGTTAAGATTTTTCCTCTTCAAGTTCCCGCTGAAAAAATTCTTTGTTGGCAGAATATATCATCTGTCCCCTAAAAGATTTGAGTATCTAAAGTAGTTCAATGAACATAATCGCAAATTGTATCGGTATAAATTTCTAATGTTATATTTATATGTTTCAACAAATATACAGTATAGTTAATCGTAAAGGAGAAACTGTAATGACGACTTTAAAAGAAATTGAAGGGATTGGCGCATCGTATGCCGCAAAATTAAATAAAGCGGGCGTGCGAGGAACCAGTGGATTATTACAAATGGGCGGCACTCGCAAGGGTCGCTTGGAACTTGCCAAAGCCACAGGCTTTAGCACGAAGACGATCCTTGAATGGGTCAACCGCGCCGATCTATTTCGCGTCAAAGGTATTGGCTCGCAATTTTCCGATCTGCTCGAAGCGGTCGGCGTTGATACCGTTGTCGAACTGGGCAAGCGAAAACCCGAATCGTTGGTAGCCGCATTTGAAAAAGCAAACTCGGGTAAGAAGCGATTGGTTCGTCAATTGCCCAGCCTTAGCCAAGTGAAGACTTGGGTAAAAAGCGCAAAATCTTTGAAGCGCACAGTAGAATACTAAAAATAAAAACTTCCGATAATCTATCGGAAGTTTTTATTTAATTCAATTCTTTCAAAAATTTCTCTTTATTCGCCGAACGCGCTGTTTTACCGCTGGACGTTTTCACGATCCATTTTGGGTCAACCACTTTCACATATCGCAAAGCAATGGCGGAATTTTTCGTCACATACAAACGAATCGCATCTGCCACTTTTTGTTGTTCTGCGGGATCTTCCGAATCCACCTCCGCAATGATGACCACATCTTCTGTGCCTTGCTCTTCATCAAAAATACCGAACGCCACTGAACGCCCCGCGTGAACGCCTGCCACTTCATAGGTCAAAGATTCCAAGTCCTGCGGATACACATTCTTCCCGCCAACGATAATCATATCTTTTTTACGACCCGAAACAAACACTTCGCCATCGCTGATAAATCCATAATCCCCTGTGAGATACCAGTCATCATGAAAAGCTTGTTGCGTCGCATCTTCGCGATGGTAATAGCCCGTCAACATGCTGTTGCTTTGCAAGGCAACCTCGCCGATGATGCGCTCGGGCAATTCGTTTCGATTCTCGTCCAACACTTTGATTTTGACATTTTCCAACGGACGCCCCGACGACATCATTTTCATAGTTGGATGTTCATGCGCATTGGCGTCAGTCGTTAATTTGGCTACGCGCTCCGACATGAACGCTTCTCGCTCGATCTCAAGGACGGCTGGTTCGCCCCCCAGCGGGCTTTGCGTCACCGCGAAGACATTTTCCGCCATCGCGTACGAAGTCTGCAACGCCTCGCGCTTCAAGCCATAACTTTTGAACTTTTCGTAAAACGCCTGATGACTCTCCCAACGGACAGGTTCCGAGCAATTGGTGATCGCCCGCCACGACGATAAATCCACGCCTTCAAGGTGACGTTCGCGGATCTTTTGCGCGCAGAAGTTGTACGCAAAGTTTGGAAGCCACGAAAGCGTGCCGCGATATTTCGTCACAGACTGCATCAACTTGTACGGCGCGCGCACCCAATCGAATGGAGATTGCAGAACGAGATGTATGCCTGAAAGGATAGGCATGATGAAGCCCGCGATCAATCCCATGTCGTGATACAGCGGAAGCCATGAAACGACAACATCGTCCTCGTTCAAACCCAACGCATTGCCATACGAGTCTAGTTGGTTGAAGACCGCCTGATGCGAAAGCGCGACTCCTTTTTGCAGGCCCGTTGTCCCTGAGGAATGTTGCAGGATAACAATGTCTTCAGGCTTGCGTTGGAAGCCAGCCAGCGCGTCAAAGTCCAAATCAATTTGTTTTTCAATTTTATCGGTGACGATCACTTCACGGACAGAATCTCCCTCTTGCAATGCGCCGCGCACTTCGGATTCAAATTCAGGATACGTGACAATTGCGGCGGGTTGCGTGACCGAGATCAAAGCAGACAAGTCCGCGCGATAACGTTCGGGAGAAAGTTTCTCCGTGAGAAACGGCATGATGGAGGGAATCGCGCCATGCAGGATCGTTCCCCAAAAAGCATAGACCAAGTCCTCGCCGTGTTGGAGAATCAAAACAACCACTTCGCCGGGCTGAATCTTTGCAAGGGTCAACGCGCGCGCATACGAACTCGCGCCCCGCAGGAGTTGATCCACGGTAAGCGAGAGATCGTCGGCGTTGGAGAATTGCAGGGTGAGGGCGACCCGGTCCGAAGTCCGCGAATGAAGCGTTTTGAGCCGCTCGGGGAAGGTCGTCATTTCTTGCGAGAGTCGATGAGCGCGGCGAGTTGAGTCAGCGTGTCGAATGTATCCGCGTTCAATTCGGTGTCTTCGATGCGGACGCCGAAGGTGTCTTCCACATACAAAGCGACATCCATCAGGCTGATTGAGTCGATCAAACCGCTGGAGATCAACGGCTCATCTGCGGCGATGGTTCGGTTCGGTTGTTTCAAGATTTGAGAGGCAAGATACGAGCCGATTTGTTGGATCATTGTTTCAGGCATAGCGTTTCCTTTTTGAGTTTATTTGCATACGAGCGACTGCGCCAGCGGATCCACTTGCTCGATCAGCAGGCGCTCCCCCTCCGCAGAGAGGTGCAATGCGGTGTCTGAAAAATATTCGGGCGGAATTGTATTCCATAAATCGAGATAATTCCATTGCGAGCGAATCGCTTCCGCCTGCATGGCTTCGCGGTATTGGTCGTACGCCCAGCGAGGATAGCCCTTGTTGTACCGCAGATCGCTGTTCTCTCCGCTTGCAATAAACATGGGTTCGTTGACAATCAGGATGGGAATGGAGCCAGCGATCTCTCGCCCTGCCGCAAAGGCTTCGAACACCATCAGTTTTTGCAGATCGGCGGTCGGTTCCATTTGCCGATATAAAACATGAGGCTCAACATCGGGCGAATTTTCCTCAAGGGTTTCAGGCGCATATTGAAGATCAATATCCGTTCCATCGGCAGACCAGACAAACCCGAGCATTTGTAATTTGAACCAACGATTCAAATTCGACCGCTGTCCAATCAAAGTCCGTTCGTAAAAGGATGGGGTCATTTGCGCGAGGGCATCTTTTTCAGGAAAGGCGAGATCGTACTCGTCCATCATCCGCAATGCGTCCTCGCGGTTCGCTTCCATGAACGCGCTGATGCGACGCGGGATCAGTGAATTGAGGGTGGTGAACCAAACGATCAGGTCGGGATCATAGTCAACCGACTCCTCCAAAATGATCAGGTCTTTGATCACTGAGGGGTGCGGATAACCCAGATTGTAAAATTTGATCGTCTTGCCTTTGCATTGGTCGTTTAAGATATTCCACTGTGCGGAAAGCGATTCTTGCGGGGGAAGCATTTCGCCCCAAATCGAGGAGTCGCCAATCAACAACACGCGGTACTCATCTTCTGGTTTTGGACGCGCAACCTCATGAGAAGCCAGCATGGCGCCCGCATCGTCGATCATAACGGTGTATAAACTCGAGCCATCGTCAAAAGGAAAGCGGATGCGACCGGGAAATATCACATTGTACAAGGACAGGCGCGAAACAGGCGGCTGTATCACCGCATACGCGACATTGACGAGCGCAAATAACAACAAGGCTTTCACAACCAAACGAAGCGGGTGAACATGCGCCTTCATAAACCGCCCGCCAGTTTCAACATTGCGCTCCAGGCCGATTCGGGAGTTGGAAGCGCGAAAAACAGCCAGCCAAGCGATACGAAGTTAAACGTGAGGAAAGTTCCGACAAATTGAACGCCTCTTTGCAAAGAGACAGGCAACGCCTGCTGGGAGTATCGCGCGCGCGCAAATTCGCTCCATCGGTTTTGGATGAACAACCCGCATCCATGCCACAACCCCCACAGGATATAGTTCATCGTCACGCCGTGCCACAGACCGATCAATACCATCGTCGTCACTTGTGAAAACAGGATCAGCATCCACGGCGAAACGGGCTTGGAGGCTGAACGCAGAGCGCGGGCGAGGGGGTTGAAAAAATACGACCGAAACCATTGCGTCAATGTGATATGCCAGGAGTTCCAAAACTGGGCGAGATTCGGCTTGAGGTACGGCGAATCGAAATTTTCAGGCAGGCGTATACCCAGCAGGCGTCCAAGCCCAATGGCAATGTCGGTATACCCGCTAAAATCGAAATAGATTCGCAAAGAGTAGGCGTACAGCAGAGTCCACAACCAGCCCACCGACTGGGCATCGCGCGCAAAGGATTCGTTCAAGGCGATCCAAGCCAGCGCGTCGGCGACGACAAATTTCTTAAACAAGCCGATAAAAATCCGCTGACCGGCGTCCAACCATCCGTCGGCGTCTAAACGAAGCGGGGCATTTAATCCAGAAACGAATCGCTCAAGTCGATCAATTGGACCCGCCGTGATCGCGGGAAAGAAAATCACATAGTTCGCGTACTCTGCCAAGGTAACAGACGGCAAGCGCCCCGCGAGGCGGTCGAGGATCGTATGCATGAGGCGAAACGCGACGTAGGAAAATCCCAGCCACGCCAATGCCGATTGCCCGCCCGCTTCTTTTCCGCGAAGGGTTGCCATCATGTCAAACAACCCCATCGTCGCCGACGGTGTTTTGATCAGCAAGAACAACCCGATCAACCCAGCGACGGCAAGCATCAACACAAAACGGCTGAGTGTTTCAAGCCGCGCCAGAATCAAGGAAAGACCAAAGGCGAATAGAAAGGCAAGCGCGATCCATTGGATCCTCGGGGTTTCCACGGGAAAGAACCATTCGAATTGAAAAAAACGATTCAGGTCAACAAACACGATCACCCCCAATAAGACCAGCACTGCCGCGCGATTCTCCTTCCAACCGCGAGATTCGGGTTTGGATGTGATAAGCCACGACAAGATCGTCATGAGCGCCGTCAGTGTCGGCAACCAAAACATCAGGTTGACCGGCTCTTGATCTGGCTGGAGCCAATACAACGCCAGCGCGCTGACCGCCAACAACGCCAAGTTGCGTCCCTTGCCCAGCCAGCCAACAACAACTGCGATGCAGGCAAGCGCCGCAATTTCAAACAAAGACATTTAAAATCCCTGGTAGATCCAGGTGGGGGAAGTGTCTGCTGTAAAGATCGTCAGCGCGATGAGGATCAGGCAAAGGATCAGAGCCAGCATATTTTCACGCGAAAATAAAATGTTGAAGATTCGCTTCATCGTTATGCCTTTCTAAGAAACGCTTCCATGAACTCGTTCAACTCGCCGTCGAGCACAGCCTGCGTGTTGCCTGATTCATGATCGGTGCGATGATCTTTCACCATTTGATACGGATGCAACACATACGAGCGGATCTGACTCCCCCACTCGGCTTTTGTGTATTCGCCGCGCAGGACTGCCCGCTCTTCCTCCCGTTCAGCCTGCCTCAGTTCCAGCAAGCGGGCTCGTAAGATGCGCATGGCGAATTCGCGGTTCTGCGTTTGCGAGCGTTCGTTCTGACAAGTGACCACGATGCCCGTAGGGATGTGAGTCAGCCGCACCGCCGTCGCGTTCTTTTGTACGTTTTGCCCGCCCGCGCCGGAGGAACGGAACACGTCCATTTTGATCTCGCTCGGGTCAATTTGGATCTCCGCTTCATCCATTGCGACTTGAGGCAAAATTTCTACGAGGGCAAATGACGTGTGCCGGCGGTGCGCCGAATCGAACGGCGAGAGGCGCACGAGCCGATGCACGCCTTTTTCCGAACGCAGATACCCAAAGGCGTACTCGCCGTCCACTTCGATGGTGACGCTTTTGATGCCCGCTTCCTCGCCCGAAGTTGAATCGAGAATTTCCGTTTGGAAGCCGCGGTCCTCCGCCCAGCGCAGGTACATGCGTTGAAGCATCGCCGCCCAATCTTGCGAGTCCGTTCCGCCCGCGCCGGCGTGGATGGCAAGGATCGCCGAGTCGCGGTCATATTTGCCGGAGAACATGGCGGTAAAGGAACGCTTTTCAAGTTCGGTTTCGAGCGCGGAGATTTCAATTTCCAATTCGCCGCGCAGACTTTCATCGTCCAATTGCGCGAGTTCAAGCGCGTCATGCAGTCGGCGCGAAAAGGCGCGCCATGATTCCACTTCGGTTTTCAGGGCGTTATGCTGTTTCATCAACCCCTGCGCGCGCGAGGGATTGTTCCACAGATCGGGCGCTTCTATTTCTTTGTCGAGTTGGGAAAGTTGCGCTTCTTTAGACGCAAGGTCAAAGACGCACCAGTAATTGCTGGGTTAGGTCTTGCAGGGGCTTGAGTCGGTTGACGAGGTCTTGCATGGTTGCTCCAAAAAAACAGAGATTAGAGACTAGAGATTGGAGATTGGGACAGTCTCCAGTCTCTAGTCTCGGAATGATTAATCACTTGCGCCCATAATCCCGTTTACAAAAGCATCCGGGTCGAAGGGCGCGAGGTCTTCGGGCTTTTCGCCGAGGCCGGCGAATAAGATCGGCAAACCTAACTCGCGTTGAATGGCGAAAGCAAATCCGCCACGGGCAGATGAATCCAATTTGGTTAAGATCACGCCCGTCACACCGACTGCGTCTTTGAACGCCTTTGCTTGTTGCAGGGCGTTTTGCCCGGTCGTTGAATCAAGAACGAGCCACACGGCATGAGGCGCGCCGGGCAGAGCCTTGCCGATCACGCGATTCACTTTCTTTAGTTCTTCCATCAAGTTGAAACGCGTGTGCAAGCGACCGGCGGTATCGATAAAAACGATATCGATTTTACGCGCGATGCCCGCCTGCACGGTGTTAAACGCGACCGCGCCCGAATCGGACTCAGGGGCGCCTGATACCACATCGACGCCGATTCGTTCGCCCCAGACTTGCAACTGGTCCACCGCCGCGGCGCGGAACGTATCCGCCGCGCCGAAAAGAATGGAATTTCCTTCCGCCTGATACCGCTGTCCCAGTTTGGCGATCGTGGTTGTTTTTCCCGCGCCGTTAACGCCAACAACCATAACCACAGTCGGGGATGATTTCCAAGCAAGAGGCGGAGGGGCTTGGAGGCGAGAGCGGAGTTCTGCGCGGAGGGCGGAGGAAAGCTCGTCGGAGCGAGTCAAGCCCCCATCCCGAACGAAGCGGCGAAGCGTATCCAGAATATCGCCGGCAATTTCGATCCCCAAATCTGCTTGAATCAGGGATGCTTCCAATTCGTCCCACGATTCGCTGGTAATTTCCGTTGCGCCAACGAGGGCGGCGATTCGTCCGAATGTTGCTTTGCTTGTTTTTGCAAGCCCCGTCTTCCATTTTGCAAACAGGTCGGTCATGACGGGCGATTATAACATGCGGGTTTGTGTTATACTCTTTTCGCTTGATGTAAAACAATTGAAGAAAAGGCAACGCATGTTCAACGAACCCATTCACATTACAGACGAAACGTACGAAAAAACTGTCCTGCAATCTTCGCTCCCGGTGATCGTCGATTTTTGGGCGCCCTGGTGCGGACCGTGCAAAATGGTCGCGCCGATCCTCGATAAATTCGCAAAAGAGTTCGAGGGAAAATTGCTGGTCGCAAAAATCAACACGGATGAAAACCCACATTGGATGATGGAGTATGGTATTCAGGGGATTCCGACCATGCTGTTCGTGGCAAATGGAAAGATTGTCCATCGTCAGGTTGGAGCGCTTCCCGAACGCATGTTGCGCGACACAGTCACCCAATTCTTAGAGACCGTATCCGCTTCGTAAAACACGAGGAGTCGCAATGAAGAAGGTCATTCCCGCGCTCGTTGTTCTTTTGGTTGTCGGCGCCTGCCTGCCAACGGTTCCAACGCCGATTTCACCAACCGCCACCGCAGTGATCGGATCTTCAAACACCCCCACGCTTGCGCCTTCCAACACGGCTCCTCCGTCTGAAACGCCTGTCGTCTTCAACCCATCAGTTACGGCCGTTTCGGCTTCCTCCACACCTGAATCGACCGCCACCTCTTCGCCTTTGCCAAACCTGACGTCTACGCTGGCAACTTCGACTGACGCGCCTGCCACGCTGGCGCAGTCTACGGCTACCGGGGCGCAGCCTACTTCAACTCCAACGTTGGGCGCGCCAAGCGGGCCGTCGCTTACGCCCACACTTGGTATTCTGAAATACGGAACGCTTCCTCCTGAAGTTCCATTTAATAGGATAACCCTGGTCAATCGTTCAAAAAGGCAGGCATATATCTCTTTGCAGGTTACTATGCCCGATGGTCGGTATTCGATCATTGAATATCCTGTTTACGGTCAGGTGAAGATCAAAGCGCCGCTAGGGTATTATGTTTATGTGGCATGGGTTGGCGGGAACAAAATGACCGGCACATTCCGTCTGACATCGACGGACGGTTTAGCGATCTATCTGTTCAAAGATAAAGTTGTCATCAAGTAATAAACCATGAAAAAGGATTTTGAATTCGCACATGAAGCAAAAATTGATTCTATTTGTATCGATTCTGGCGCTTCTGCTTTCCGCTTGCGGCGGCGGGCAGGAAGCGCCAACCCTGAACGCCGGTGACGTTGCCGGCACCGCGCAAGCGGCGGCATTCACCATGATCGCCCAAACACAAGCCGCCATCCCAACAGAAACATCCCTCCCACCCACAGCAACGTTCACGTCCACCCCCCTCCCCACAGAGACTTCATCCCCAACCCCGACGATCGATCCGTTGCTTCCAACGGCGACCTTTACGCTTGCCCCCCTGTCGTCCGCGCCTACGCAGGATAATTGCAATAAGATTCTCTCGGAATGGTCTGTGCCTACTATTAAAATTCTTGTGGAAAACGAGACAAAACCGAAAGGCACGATCACCCTCTCCTTATACGTGACCACAGCCCAGAACGAATGCGGATTCATCCCCGCATACGGAGGCACGTTCTCGGGACCAGAGGGATATTACAGCGCCGGCGCTTACGTAGACGGTAAAAAGGATTTCAAAACCTTCGGCGGATTCCTACTCACCGGCGGCAGTTGGACGATCGTCGTCCGAAACGATACAATCGTTGCCAAGGGTGGTTGTTACCCGAATTGCTGATCAAGACAACCAATATAAGCAGGATTTACACAGTTGGCGGGCAGTTGTACTGCCGCCGCCGCGGCACACCTACGGCGCAACAGGTTCAACTGCGTAAGTCCCAAGTAAGAAAGGTATGATGAAAAAGTTAACTGTTTTTCTCTCTGTTCTGGCTATTTCCGCCTTGATGGCCGGGTGCGGCGGCGGCGAGCCAGCCGTCCCGACCCTGAGCGTCGGGGACGTGCAATCCACCGCGGTGTCGGCGGCGTTTACGATCGTGGCTGAGACGCAAGCGGCAATCCCTACCAACACGCCCCTGCCCCCCACTGAGACCCCCACATCAACACCCGCGGCCACGAATACCTCCGTCCCTTTGCCCACGCTGGAATCGACGCTGACCAATACGCCCGCCAGCACGAGCGGCGATCCCTGCGCGACCCGCGTTCTTGGCAAACCGCTTGGCAAGGAAACTACGATCAAGATCGAAAACTTGACAAAATCGCGGGTGGCTGTTTCTTTGTATTTGAACGAGACCGCGAGCCATAACGAATGCGGCTATCGGTATTACGAGTTATCAAAAAACGGGTCTACGGTAATCACCGACCTGGTTACTGGATGCTACAATCTCTGGGCATGGAATCTCGACGGGAAAGCTTTCAATTCCTCCGGCTCCGGGTGTATCAATAATCCAGATAAATGGACTTTTCAAATATCCGAAGAGACGATCAAGTTTATCGGCCCATAATCATGTGAACCAAAATGAAACGCCCTGAAATTTTCAGGGCGTTTTTTTATTCCTTCGTCATGCGCTACCTGCCTGGCAGTTTTACAACGGGACGCAAAGGAACGCTGAAAAAAGAAAAATCTGCGTTGTCAGCGTGAATCAGCGTACCGATTTTGAAAGTGCAAGGTAATCAATCGATTGATTTAAAAAAGCGCAATAGGACGCTCTTGCGCGCAAACAGCCTGAACAGTGAAATCATTCTCGCGGTACGGGCTAATTGCGTAAGGCAGGCTATTTACTCACCGTCGCAACCCGCGCATTCGTCAATTTGATCAAATCAACGACAGGCAATTTGATATTGAGTCCTCTTTGTCCGCCCGACACATGGATTTGCTCAAAATTCTTCGCCGACGAATCGAGAACAACCTGAAAGCCTTTGTTGAGCAGGGCGAGCGGCGAGATGCCTCCCGCCTGCAAACCTGTAACCTGCTCCGCTTCTTTTTCAGTTGGCAGGCGAACTTTTTTCTCACCAAGCGCAACAGCAAGCAATTTCAAATCCACAACCGTATCTCCAGAAACCAAGACCAACAAGGGTTTTTTGGGCTTATCTCGCAACACAACGATCGTCTTGAAAATGGACGCGGGATCCGCGTTGAGCAGACGCGCAGTCTCTTGCGCGCCGTGTTTCTCCGGCGAAAGTTCATAGGCGGTATATGGAATCGCGCGCGAATCAAGCAAGCGGGTAACATTATTGACGATCGGCATTTCAAACTCTCCCAGCGAAATCAGCGTTTTCACCTGCCCTGGCGGGCGGCGCAAGGGTCTCGTCCAAAAAACATTGTGTCAGGCAATCAGGCAACTCTCATAGAACCTGAATTGTAACGGGGAAAAGAATTTTTTTTCAGTAGTACAATACCACGCATGAAATCGGCGCAACACGCGGTCCCGCTCGAGAAACTCATGGAGCAACTCCCTGAATCCTACGCTCCCTCCGAAAAGGAATTGATCCAACGCGCCTACCGCATAGCAGAAGAGGCGCACCGCGACCAAAAACGGCACTCCGGTGAACCGTATCTCAACCATTGCCTGGCAGTGGCAAGCATTCTCGCAGACCTCAAAGTGCCCTCGGAGGTGATTGCGGCGGCATTGCTTCACGACACAGTGGAAGATACCCCCCTCACCCTCGGCGACATTCGCAGAGATTTTGGGGATACCATCGCCGCCCTCGTCGATGGGGTGACCAAGTTGACCAAACTTCCGCGAGTCTCGCGCGGCGACCAACATGCGGAAAAACCCGAATCAGCCGACGACGAGTCGGATGCGGACGCCTTTCCCTCCAACGGGCGAGCGCGCAAACAAGACCTGGCATCTGAAACCTTGCGGAAAACATTCCTTGCCATGGGCGACGATGTCCGTGTGGTGCTGATCAAACTGGCAGACCGCCTCCACAACATGCGGACGCTCGGCTTCATGCCTGAAGCCAAACAAAAGCGAATCGCCAAAGAAACCCTCGAGATCTTCGCCCCGCTCACAAGCCGCCTCGGCATCTGGCAGATCAAATGGGAGTTGGAAGACCTTGGCTTCCGCTACCTCAACCCGGACAAATACAAGGAGATCGCCGAGGAACTGCAAGAAAAACGACCCGAGCGGGAAAAACAAATCGTAGACATCAAAGAAGCCCTCACCCGTTTACTTGAAGCAAACAATATCAAAGCCGAGGTCAGCGGACGCCCCAAACACATTTATTCCATCTTCAAAAAAATGGCGAAAAAGGGAAAATCGTTCGATCTGGTTCGGGATGTGCGCGCCATGCGGCTCCTCGTTCAGGATATCCCCTCGTGCTATGCCGCGCTTGGGGTGATCCACACCACATGGAGACCCATCCCCGGCGAATTCGACGATTACATTGCCGCGCCGAAAGAAAACTTCTACCAATCGCTTCACACCGCCGTCATCTACGAAGATGGCCGCCCATTGGAAATTCAGATCCGCACGCAGGAGATGCACGAAAACGCGGAGTATGGCATCGCCGCCCATTGGAAATACAAAGAAGGCGCCAAGCGCGATAAAAGCTACGAACAGCGCATCAACTGGCTCCGCAATATGATGGAATGGAAGACCGACGTGCACGACGCGACAGAATTCGTCGAAAGCATGAAATCGGATGTATTTCAGGATCGCGTATACGTGTTCACCCCGCGCGGAGATATTTACGATCTTGCCGCCGGTTCCACCCCTATTGATTTTGCCTACCACGTCCACACCGATATCGGTCACCGCTGTCGCGGCGCGCGGGTCAACGGGAAACTCGTCCCCCTGCAACAAGAGCTGAAAACGGGCGACCAGGTCGAAATTTTGACAGCGAAGCGGGGAGGTCCAAGCCGCGATTGGTTGAATCCGAATCTGGGGTTGGTCAAAACACAGCGCGCGCGGTCCAAAGTCAAAGCCTGGTTCAAAAAGCAGGAGGATGAACAAAACCTCGCCCAGGGGCGCGCCGGACTGGAACGCGAATTAAGCCGCCTCGGAATTTCCGAATTGAATTTCGAAAAGATGGCGCGCGAACTTGCCTACAAAACTCCCGATGAAATGTTCATCGCCCTTGGCAATGGAGATCTTTCCCTCAGCAAGATCATCAAACAATTGGAAGGGACGGAAGAAACTGCGGATATTCTGCAAGCCACCGCCGCGTCAGAAACCAAAACATCCCCAGACGCGATCCAGGTTGTCGGGCTGAAGGGTCTGCTCTGGCAAATGGCAAAATGTTGCTCGCCCATGCCCGGAGACCAGATCATCGGATACATCACACGCGGACGCGGCGCGACAATTCACCGGCAGGATTGCCCGAATATTTTGCACAGAGAAGATACCGAGCGGCTGATCCAAGTGGATTGGGGAACCGTTCAACAGACCTTCGCAGTGCCGGTTACCGTGAAAGCCTATGACCGCGACGGTTTGCTCGGCGATATTTCAACCCTGCTTCAAAGCGAGAGCGTGAACATCAAGGACGTGTCGGTCAGTTACAACCGAAGCGTAGCCGACCTGCGCCTGGTGGTCGATGTGCGCGACTTGGAGCAGTTAAGCCGCGTACTCACGCGCATTGAAAGCGTGCCGAATGTGTTGGAGGCGCAGAGAACAAAGCCGGGGTAAATTACACGGTACAAGCGACGAGTTACGCAGTATAATGTCGCCGCCTCCCATGAATCTGCTCAGCGTCCGTGAAGCGCGCGAGCGCATACTTTCCCATTTTCAACCTGGCACAACCGAAGCCCTGCCGGCGGTAGAGTCTTTGAATCGCATCCTCGCGCAAGACGTAATCGCGTTGGACGACCTGCCGTCGTTCGACAACTCCTCGATGGACGGTTTTGCCATCCGCGCGATCGATGTGGCGGAGGCAAAACCCGTTTCACCTCGGACCTTGCGCGTGGTCGCAGACATCCCCGCCGGCTCGCCGCCGACAGTTTTCCTCGCCCCCGGCGAAGCGGCTCGTATCATGACCGGCGCCGTAGCGCCTCAGGGCGCCGACGCGGTAATCCCCGTGGAAGATACCGATTTTCAAGATCGCGCCGCCGGCGCGCCCCCTCCGCCGGAGGTGACGGTGTTCGCAAGCGTGAACCAATATGAAAATATACGCCGGCGCGGCGCGGATATTCGCGCGGGAGAAATCGCCCTGCAACAAGGACGAACATTAAGACCTCAAGATGTCGCGCTCCTGGCATCTTTGGGATACTCCACTGTGGAAGTATTCCGCAAGCCCCGCGTGGCGCTCTTCTCCTCCGGCGATGAGTTGCTCGACGCAAGCCAGCCCCTCGAACCGGGCAAGATCCGCGACTCAAACTCGCACATGCTGGCTGGGCTGATCGAGTCGGCCGGCGCGGAGGTGGAAAGACTTGGCACAGCAAAAGACACCTACGACTCTGTCAGAGCGGCGCTCGACAAAACATCCGCGCTGAACGTGGATTTGATCCTCTCTTCGGCGGGCGTGAGCGTGGGCGCGTTCGATTATGTAAAAAGCGTGATCGAGTCGAACGGCAAAATGGATTTCTGGCGCGTGAACATGCGCCCCGGCAAGCCGCTTGCTTTCGGCGAATACAACGGCATTCCATTCATCGGCTTGCCGGGTAACCCCGTGTCGGCGTTTGTGGGGTTCGAGGTATTTGTCCGCGCGGCGCTGGGGCGGCTGGCAGGGCAGACGGAGAGAAACAGGCTCACCATCCGCGCGCGATGCGAAGAGGAGATCAATTCCGATGGACGGGAGAGTTATCTGCGCGCCAGCCTGCGCGATGAAAACGGATCGCTCATCGCGCGCTTGACCGGGCATCAGGGTTCGGGCAATCTTCTTTCGTTGGCGCAGGCTGATGCTTTACTAATTATTCCCGCTGGTGTAAAATGCGTGCCTGCTGGTCAGGAAGTTGAGGCTTGGTTGTTCTGAGGATTCA
>WBZY01000922.1_pt1 | contig 18190 bp, 10 predicted proteins | sample 5204191 | NCBI WGS metagenome assembly WBZY01 (sample SAMN12344363, study PRJNA552823) | activated sludge metagenome | biome: Activated sludge suspended growth; feature: Anammox Sidestream; material: Wastewater; isolation source: activated sludge from anammox sidestream of wastewater treatment...
TGCAAGGCGATGAACCGCTCGTTCTTCAACGTGCTCTTCGGCGCCTTCGGACAGGTGCAGCAGACCGCCGCCGCCGGCGAGCAGAAGGCGTACAAGCCCGAGACCCTCGAGGGCGCGGCGCAGGTGCTCGAACAGGCGAACCTCGTCGTCATCGTCCCGGGTTACGGGATGGCCGTCGCCCAGGCCCAGCACAAGGTCCGCGAGTTGTACGACCAGCTCAAGAAACGCGGAATCACCTGCAAGTTCGCGATCCACCCCGTCGCCGGACGCATGCCCGGGCATATGAACGTCCTCCTCGCCGAGGCCGAGATCCCCTACGACGACCTCGTCGAGATGGACTCGATCAACCCCGACATGCCGCAGGCCGACGTCTGCCTCGTCATCGGCGCCAACGACGTGGTCAACCCCGCGGCCAGGCATCCCGGAAGCCCGATCTCCGGCATGCCGATCATCGAGGCCGACCGCGCCAAGACCGTCTTCGCCATCAAACGCAGTAAAAACCCGGGTTTCGCCGGAATCGACAACGAGTTGTACTTCGGAGAGCACACGTACATGCTCTTCGGCGACGCCAAGGCCGTCGTCGGCGACCTCGTCAAACAGTTCTCCGGCGGCGGGCTGCATTGACGCGGGCGCCGCGTCCTTGCATGCGCGGCGGGCGCGAGTATCCTGCGCAGGCGTCACCCACGCCGGAGTGGCGGAACTGGCAGACGCGCGGGATTCAAAATCCCGTTCTGGCAACAGAGTGTGGGTTCGATTCCCACCTCCGGCATCATCACCTCGCCAAAACGACGCGGATTCGGGCGGCGTCAGCTAAGACGCGGTTTCAAAACCGAGCCGCGAGGCTTCAGCCCGCGCGAATTCTGTCAAGGATTCCAACAACCGACCGAGTCGGTGGGCGACCGTTTTGAAACAGCGTCCAAGGCAACGAGGCACGGAGTCACCGCGGAGCGGTGAGCACCCCGAGTCCCCGATCTTCGAATACCCGCTCTCCGACTGACGACCCCCGATCCCCGTCCGACGCGAACGTCAGAACCGCCAGGGAATACGGCGGAACGCGCACCCGGCCGGACCGGATCGCCTTCGGAATCGTCACATTACGAAGCGTGCTCAGCGCGCGGACCCAGCGCCCGGAGATCGGCAGCCGAGGCAGCATGAACCACGCCGTCCCCGCGCCGGCATTGAAAAGACAAGCGACGGTGTGCCCCGCGGATGCGGCGCCATCAGCCGCTCCCGAACCTTCGCTCGCGTCGGCGTCGTGCCCGTGCCGCAGCATCAGCAGGGCGCGACGCTCAGGCTCGTGCCACGTCTCGTGCGTCATCGGCGTTCCGTCCGGATGCCGCCACGCCACGTCCTCGATTCCGCAAGGGCAAGGCGCCGTCCCCGTCAGGAAGCGCTCCGCTCGGAATACGTCGAGCGCCCGGCGCAAGGCGAATACGTCCCGCGCAAACGTCAGAAGCGACGGAGCGCTCGCCTCGCCCCCGATCGGCGACGCCCCCGACGTTGATCGGTCCGCCCGACGATCGAACCGAGCCGCCGCCGTGAGGGAGCGGGCTTCCGGATCCGGGCGGCTGGCGTCCGCGGTGCGGGCTTCCGCCGGCCAGCGCAGCCACGAGATGACATTATCCTGGCAGTAGGCGTTGTTGTTCCCGCCTTGCGTGCGCCCGAATTCGTCGCCGGCGGCGATCATCGGAACGCCGATCGACAACGCCACGGTCGCGAGGAGATTACGCTGCGCGCGATCGCGGAGCCGCAGGATGCGCGGATCGCCGGTCGGGCCTTCGACGCCCCAGTTGCGGCTGAGATTGTCCGCGTGCCCGTCGCGCCCGTGCTCGCCGTTGGCGTCGTTATGTCGCCGCTCGTACATCGTCAGGTCGCGCAGCGTGAACCCGTCGTGACAGGCGACGAAGTTGACTCCGCCCAGCGGACCCTGCTTCGCGGAAAGCAGATCGCTGCCGCCCGCGACGGCGGACGCGATCGCCCCGATCTGCCCGCCGTCGCCGCGCCAGAAGCGGCGCACGCGATCCCGGAAGCGGTCGTTCCACTCCGGCCAGCCGCGCGGAAAACGCCCCAGCGCATACCCGTCCCCCCGCGCATCCCACGGTTCGGCGATGATCTTCACCCGCGCAAGCACGGAATCCTCGCGCATCTCGACGATCAGCGGGTGCTCCGGATCGAATCCGCCCTCCCCGCGACGCCCGAGCGTGGACGCCAGGTCCAGCCGGAACCCGTCCACGTGCATCCGCGTCACCCACGTCCGCAGCGCATCGAGGATCACCCGCCGCGTCAGCGGGTGATCCGTGTTGATCGCGTTCCCGCAGCCGGTGCAGTCGAGGCAACGTCCCTCCGCGTCCAGCCGGTAATACGCGCGGTTGTCCAGCCCGCGCAGCGACAGCGTCGGACCGGTCTGGTCGCCTTCGACCGTGTGATTGAACACCACGTCGAGAATCACCTCGAGACCCCGCGCGTGCAGCGCCTGGATCATCCGCTTGAACTCGACGACCTGCTCGCCCCGATCCCCGCTGGCGAAGCGCGCGTCCGGAGCGACGAACGAAACCGGGTCGTACCCCCAGTAATTCGTCAGCCCCTTCTCCGTCAGCCAGCGCCGCGTCAGGCTCGCCTGCACCGGCATCAGCTCCAGCGCCGTGACGCCGAGCGATTGCACGTGATCGAGAAAGGCTTCGGACGCAAGACCGAGATACCGGCCGCGGTCTTGCTCCGGCACGTCGGGATGCAGCAGGGTGGCGCCTTTGACGTGGCATTCATAAATGAAAGTGTCGCGCCAGGGCGTCGCCGGCGACCGGTCGTCGCCCCAGTCGAACGCCTCGTCGACGATCAGCCCGCGAGGCACGAACGCCGCGCTGTCCCGCGAATCCGCCGCGCCGTCCCAGCCGTTTTCGCCCGCGCGATAACCGAACACCGCGTCGTCCCAGCGCACCCCTCCGGTGATCGCCGGCGCCAGCGGGTCCAGCAGCAGCTTGTTCGGATTGAATGTCAGCCCCCGCCGCGGCTCCCAGGGTCCGGATGCGCGGAAGGCGTACCTCAATCCCGCCCGCGCGCCGTCCGCGGTCCACTCCCACGGTTCGCGCCGCGTCATCGGAATAACGTCGGGCTTCCGGTTCGGGTCGGAAGCGTCGAAGATGCACAGGTCGATGCCTTCAGCATCGGCTGAAAAAACGCGGATCGGGCGTGGAACTTCCGCGCCGGCGCCCGCACATTGGGGTAGAAGGCTCATTCCCGTGGTATTGTGCGCCGGAACCGGCGTCGCTCAATCCCGGGGAGGCCTAAGTTCGGGGCGCCGGTCACGGGTTCAGCGTGTTGCGGAACCAGACCAGTGCGTCGTTGGTCAGTCCGGACAAGCCGCTTCGGTCGAGGGTGGCGATGAAGTCGACGCTTCCGTCGCCGTCAAGATCAGCGGCGTGGATCGAGCGCGTCAGCGTCGCGCCGGCGACGTCGCCGGGCTCCACCAGCGGGTCGGTCGTCGGCGGGGCGTCGGGGTTGGTCTCGCCCGTCAGGTCGTCGACGACGAGGCGCTCGCGCCACTGCTCGAACGCGGAGTCGCCCGGCTCGAAATACGCGATCCCGCCTTCCGCGGCAATGATGACCTCGGATTGACCATCCAAGTCCACGTCCCCCACGGTCATCCCCTGCGGCGTGCGCTGCCGGAATTCGGCCAGCGTGTACACCTGCCACGGAACATTGCGGGAGACCGACGGCGTGCGCGGACCGCGGAACCACTGTATCACTCGTCCGGCGTTGGACCGCACGAGCACATCCGCAATGCCGTCGCCGTCGAGGTCGCCCGACGCCAGCGCGTCCGCCGACGTCGCCACCTGTCCGATCGTGTTCGTCGCCCACTCCGCCGGAAACCCCTCAAGCCGGATGACCGGATTGCTCAACCAGCGGACGTTCAGACTCGCTGCGTCCGGCCGCGTCAACACGACGTCAAGATCGCCGTCGCGGTCCACGTCCAGCAGCATCACGTCCTTCACCGTGCTCTGCCGGACCTCCAACGACAACTCGCCCGTCCCGGTGTGCCGGAACCGCGCCCACTCTCCCCCGCGCCGCGCCCGCGCGACGCCCGGATTCGAGAAAAGCTCAATGCGCCCTGAGGCCTCCGCTTCATCCTCCTCCGCTTCGCTGTTCAGCGCCGCCACGATGTCCAGATCGCCGTCCAGATCGACGTCGCCGACATCCATCGCGGTGTAACCGCCGGTCTCAGGGTCCGTCGGATCCAGCGACCCCGCCCCGGTCAGCGCCGTCGTCGTCAGCAGCACCTCCTGCCACTGCAGCGGGTCGGTCAGCGCGGCGGCGTCCTCGGGTCCGAAGAAAACAATGATCGCTCCGTCGAGCGTCGCCTGTGCCGTGTCGTCAAGGTTGCGGCTCTTCGCCATCAGGATGATGTCCGGACGGTCGTCGCCGTCCAGGTCCGCGACGGCAAGATCCGCCGTCATCGTGACCGGGATGTTGCCCGCCAGGGTCGTCGTCTGAAATCCGATCTCCCCGTCGTCGTTCACGCGTTGCAGGTGAATCTGCACCGGCTGGGATTGCGCCCACGCCGTCACCAGATCGAGCCGCCCGTCGCCGTCGAGGTCTGCGGATTTGACGAACAAGGGACCGGCGGAGTCTTCGGACCGCGGATCCACCTGCACGGCTTCGAAATGACTGAGCGTGCGCCCGGTGACGAGAAAGTCCCCGCCGCCTCCGTCCGCGAAGAAGTTGGAGGCGTTCCAGCCGCACCCCGCCACCAACGCCCCGACGATCAGACCGGCCGTCCCCACGCGCCACATTGCAAGTTTCATCTGCGGGTTCCTCCGGGAATCCTGTCCTGACGGACCCGCCGAGAGGCGCGGTCCGGTCACCAGCGTTATCGGTTGGGGCGCGGGCGGGCTTTCGGCAGGGGTCGGGCGGAATCTGCGCGGTCCGCCGGCAGGCCCGTCCCCGGGTCCGCAACGGACCGCGCGTCGCGCCCGTCCGTCCTGATGCTGACCGATAGATACCCCGTCGCGCAGCGGCGGTGGCGGCGCGCAAGGCGACGTTGGACGGACCTCAAGTCGGAAGGTGTAATATCACGGGCGTGGACGCGCAATCGACAACCGTGTCAGGACGTCTGAATCCGGGTGCGGAGGCGACCTCGATCCCGCCGGACGACGTGCAAACTCGCGCAAGCGCCGCGCCGGCATCGTGCGCATTGATCGAGCGCGCCGCGGACCTCGAGGCGTTCGCGGCGGAGTGGGACGACCTGCTTTCGGATTCCCCGTCCCGCACCTTGTTCCTGACGCCGGATTGGGTCCGATCGTGGATGCGGACCGTGCGGCCCGAAGTGCGCGTGCTGGTCGTTGCGGCGCGGGATGCAGAAGGACGCCTCGTCGGCCTGGCGCCCTTTTACGTGGCGTCGATGCGGCTGGTGAACCTCGTTCGTTTCCGATGTCTGCGCGTGCTGGGCGACACGTTCTGCGGCGCGGAATACCCGGACGTGATCGTGCGTCACGGCTGCGAGGCCGTCGGAGCGGAACTCCTGCAAGCCCTCGAGGCGCGCGGCGATCGCTGGGACGTGATGTGGATGACGAAGCTCGCCGGGTGGACCGGCGCCGCGGAGCGCATCCGCGCGAGTGCGGACAAATTCGGCTGGCGCGTGCAATCCCGCGATCGCGCCTTCTCGTGCGTTTCCCTGCCGGAGACGTTCGAGGCGTTCTTCGCCCGATTGTCGAGCAACGCGCGATCGATGCTGCGGCGGCGGATGAAGCAGTTGACCGCCGCCGGGATCGCATTCGAGAGGTTTCACGATGCGGCGCCGCTTCCGGAGGCGCTGGAGACGCTTTTCCGTCTCAACGACCTGCGCTGGTCGGCGGTCGGGCTGCGCGGATCCTTTTTCCGCAAGCCGAAAGAGGCCGACTTCTACCGTGATTTCGCCCCTCGCGCGCAGGATCGCGGCTGGCTGCGGATGTACGCGGCGCGGCTTGCCGGACAGATCGTCGCGGTGCAGCTCGGATACGTGTACGACGGCGTTTACCACCAGATGCAGGAGGGCTTCGACCCGTCCGCGCCCCGGGGCGTCGGCAACGCCCTGCGGCAGTGGTCGATCGAGCGCCTGATCGAGGAAGGCGTCCGGACTTACGACTTCCTCGGCGGACTGACCGAGCACAAACGCCGCTGGCTTGCCGAACCGCGCGCCGGAAGCGATCTGCTGATCGGGCGGCCGACGTTGAAGAACCGCCTGCTTTTTACCCGTCCGGTCTGGCCGACGGGGCGCTACCTGCGCGACCCGGACGACGTGCGTCACGATCCGCCGCCCCCGGAACCCGCGGAGACCGACGAGGCATGAACCGACCGAACGTCATCATCACCGGCATGGCGCGCTCCGGCACGAGCATGACCGCCGGCATCTTCGCCGGACAGGGATATTTCGTCGGTGAGCAGGCCGCGCCCGCCAGCGACGCCAACCCGCTGGGTTACTTCGAGGCCCGCGACCTGCTTGACCTGAACGTCGATCTGCTCCGCCGCGCCGGATTCCCGCATCACAACACCTGGCGCTACGAACCGGTGACGCGGGAGGTGCGCGACCGGATCCGGGCGATCGCCCCGGACGAGCGCCACCGCCGCTTCCTCGCGTTCTACAACGAGCGGTCGCCGTGGGTCTGGAAGGACGTCCGCCTTTGCTTCACGCTGCCGTTCTGGTTGCCGCTGCTGGACCGCGCGACGACCCGGTTCATCCTGGTTCACCGCCGCAGCGAGGGCATCTATCACAGCATCGTGCGCAATCACAGCAAGATTCTCGGAGAACTGTCGCCCGCCGCGATCGCCGACCTGGCGCGAGATCACCTTGACGCGGCCCGCGCCGCCCTCGCCGAGTGCGCGGTGACGCCTTTCGAGCTGCATTACGAGCGCTGCGTTCAGCAGCCCGACGCCGTCGCCGCGGAGCTGGCGGAATTCGTCGGGTTCCCTCTCACGGCGAAGGATCTGCGCGTCCGCGCCGAACTCAATCATGACACGTTCCGCGACCGCGTCCTGACGCGCGTCCGCGACGCTTTCGAGGACGGCGCCCTCGGCTGGGTCAAACCGCTCGTGCGACGCCTCGTCCCGCAGCGCCTGCTGGAGTGGGCGTTTCCCGAGCACCGCCGCGAAGGCGAACGCCGCCGCCGCGCCGAAGCCGCCGGAAAACCCTGATGCCCGAGCCGCTGGCTTCAGCCTGCGCGATCCGCTCGATGTTCCCGCGACGACGACGCCCCCGCACCCCCGCATGCGCATGAACCGATCCGCGACCGCAAGAAAGCGGGCTTGCCTGGCTTGCCTGCCGGGGACTCGAAGCAACGCGCCAACACGGACGCCGCGCCAACGCCTTGTCACCGGGAGACGCCTGCATCTCCGAGGCGTTCATTTCTCAGGGCGACGCGCGGGCAACAGCGCGCCGAACCGCTCGGATGTCGAACTCTCTTTATGTGGAATACTCTTGCCGACCTCGACCGACCGCCGGGACAGGTTCGCGCCGCGTCACTCGGCTCCCGCCCGCCGCCGCCGCCAGCCGCCCAGCCCCGCCAACTCGCGCGTGAGCATGCTGAGTCGAGGGTGAACGTGAACGCGCTTCAGACGCAGCGGATCGGTCGATCCCGGACGGTTGACGCCCGGCACGCTGGTGAACGCGACCCGGTAGCCGGCCTGCGCCACGGCAGCCTGCGTCCGATCGTCGAATGTTCCCGACTGCCCGTGCGGGTAGCAGAACGCGACGACGGGTCTGCCGGAAAACGCCTCGAGCTCCGCACGACCGCGCGTCAGCTCCTCGCGCAGCGCCGCGTCGTCGAGGCGCGTCATGACCGGATGCGTGACGCTGTGCGCGCAAAGCTCGACCGTCCCCGTCGCCAACATGCCGCGCATCGCCTCGCGCGGGACGGGGCGGTACTCCTTCGGCATCACCGTCGGCGGTTCACGCCCGACGATCCCGAGCAGCTCGGCGACAATCCCGTCGCGGTCAGCGGGGGGAAGCGACTTCACGTGCATCTTGAACGCGACGACGCTCGGGCGGTGATCCGGGGAGAACGTCTCGCCGCCGACGCGCACCTGCGCCTTCCCGGCGCATTGTGCGATCGCCCAGTTCAGCCGGTCGAACCACAACCAGCGGTCGCGCAGGAAATAATCCGTCGGGACGCAGATCACCAGCGGAACGCCCTCGCGCCGAGCCAGCGGATAAATGATCTCGTGCGCGTCTTCGTGCCCGTCGTCGATCGTGATCATCGCCGACGGCTCGGACAACGCCTCCGTCCACTGCGACGGCAGCATCATCCGGAAGTGACGGCGCAGATACGCGAACATCCGCGCCACGGCGTCCGGTCGGATCGGCTGGTTCGGCCCGACCCGGTGCAGCGTCAGCACCGCCAGGCACGGCCCGCGCCGCATCCGCCAGACCAGTTCGGACACCAGCGACCAGATCCGCTCCTTCACGCACGCTCCCGCCTTCGCTGCGCCGCCAGGTAGAACCGCTTGCCCGAGCCGCGCGGCTTCAGCCCGCGCGATGGCGTTGCGCGGAGCGGACTTTGCCGCTCAACGCAGGTCATCCTTTCCGGGTTTCGACTTACAAGCGGTTTCAAAACGGTCGCCCACCGGCTCGGCCGGCTGGAATCCTTGACAGGATTCGCGCGGGCTGAACCCACGCGGCTCAGGGTTGAAACAACTTCTTAGTTGATCCCGTTGGACTCCAGCGCCCCGATGTCCGGCGCGCTTCCGTTGTAGGGCATCGGACCCGGCATATACTGAAGCGCCGCGTTCAAGGCGTCCACCCAGGTCTGCTTGCCCGCGCGCTGCGCCGCATCCAGCAGACGCTGCAACTCCGCGTGCATCTCCACCCCGGCGTCGATCGCGGGCGACCCCTGAAGCAGCTCCAGCCCCCGCACTCGCCCGAACTCCGGACTGTCCAGGTCCGTGACCACGGTCAGATTTCCCGGATCGCGGAACTGAGGATCCCGGTCCGTCGAGCGCCCGTCCAGGTCCGTGCGCAGACGCTGGTCCCAGTCCTTGATGTACCGGTCCTTCCAGAGGTTGTAATCCGAGTCCGCCTCGGGCTTGTTCCCGTCATGTCCGCGCAGGCGGCAGCTCCAGTACGTCCCGTTGTCGACGTCCCACGCGATGTTGTTGCGCAGGATGATGTCGCCTTCCTCCATGTAGATCAGATCCCTCGGATGATCGAACGTCGTGTTGTTGTACAACACGATCGGTTCGGGTTTCGGGCTGGTCTCGCGGTAATTCCCCGCCAGATCGAACGCCCGGTTCTTGTTCCCGAAGATCACGTTGTACCGGACGGTGTGCCCGCCGCCCGGCGTCAGGTTCGACTCGTACGTGCCCATCTTCAGGCCGCTTCCGTCCCCGCCGGGGTAATTGTGATTGAAGATCACGTTCCCCTCGACCAGGTGGAACTTCGCGCCCTGTCCGATGTCGATCCCGTCGTCGCTGTTGTCGTGGATCACATTGCCGCGCACGACCGAGTAATCATTCCCCGTGCCCGAGCAGCCGATCCCGTCCGTGTTGCCCGGCGTGTCTTCGTTCACGTTGTGATGAATGTGGTTGTACTGGATCGTCACGTGATGCGGCATCGCGTGCGTCAGGTTGTTCCCCGCCCGGATGCCCGAGAGCACGTTGTACGCGATCTCGCAACGCTGCACCGTCTGATACGATCCGCCGGAGACGTATCCCCCGCTGAAGATCGCCACGCCGTGACCCCGATTGTAAGTGAACTTGCACCGCTCCACCAGAACGTGATTGCAGTTGCGCAGATACATCCCGTGCAGATTGCCCTTCGTCACCGTCAGTCCGCGGATCACCAGGTGATCCACCGACCGGCTGTTGCCGTCCACGTAGAACACCGTCCCGCTTCCGCCGGTTCCGTCAAGAATGACCTCGCCGTCGCCGAACGCCTCGAAGGTGATCGGTGCGCCGCTGATCCCGCTGCGCGTCAGATACACGACGTAATTGCGCCCCGACGGGACCGGGTATCGCGCCGCCTTGATGACCACCGTGTCGCCCGGGTTCACCAGGTCCGCCGCCCGCTGGATCGTCTTGAAGGGGCTTCCCTCCGTCCCCGGATTGCTGTCCGAGGCGTTAAGATCGTCGCCGTCCACGTAGTACTGCGTCCCGGCGCCCGCCGCGGCCACCTCGATGCTGACCGTGTCGGTGTCCGTCGCGCCGCGGTCGTCCGTAACGGTCAGCCGGATCGTGTACCGACCCACCGCCAGGGTGACGCTCGGACGCTGCCCGGTCGCAATCCGGTTCCCGTTGTCGAACCACTCATAACTGACGATCGTGCCGTCCGAGTCCCGGCTGCCCCGGCCGTCAAGGCGAACTGACTCCGATCCGTTGCCATCCGCGTCAACGACGTACTGATCCGGTCCCGCGTCCGCGTCCGGAGGCACGTTGTCGCCGCTCGCCGTGAAGTTCTCGTTCGAGCGGTCCGAGGTCGTCGCACCGAAGGTGCGCGACGTCGGGGCGAACGTGTATCCCGAGCGCTCCGGCGTCACCGTGCCCGACCACTGATACGGCACATGCACGATGTACTGCCCGCTCCCGTCCGTCACGCTCGTCGATCCGCCGTTGCTGGCGGACACGGTCACGCCGCTGACCGGTTGACCGCTTCCGTTGCGGACGTAGCCCTGCACCGTCGGGCGCACCGTCGCCTCGGCCTGCGGCCGCCCCGTCTGCGCGTCATGACAGGCCACCTCGCCCACGATCCCCGTCAACGCGATCGACAGCGCGATCGTATGCACGCCCGCCGTCGAGAACGTGCGCGTGCGCTGCTTGTGCGTGTTCATTGAGCCCGTGTCCTTCGCCCCGTCGAATGTCCACGTATACGTCCCTTCCGGCAAGGGGGCGCCGTTCCGCGTGCGCGCCGCGCACGTCACGTTCAGCGGACGCTGTCCCTCGCTCGGGTTGATCGTGAACTCCACCGTCGGGTACACGGTCACCTCAACCGTCGCTGTCACCGATTCCTCCGACCCATCCGACGCATAAAACGTGAACGAGTCCGTCCCGCTGAAGTTCGCTCCCGGCGTGTACGTCACCGTCGCCGACGACGGCGCGCCGTTGTCGAGAGCGCCCAGCGAGCCGTCGCCCGGTCCGGTCTCGATGAAGAACGTCAGATCGTCGCCTTCCGGGTCGCTGCCTTCCAGCGTGATCTGAACGCCGGTGCTTTCCAGCGTGTACTCATCCTGGTCGGACACGAGCGGTCCGCCCGACACGGAAATGAAGAACGTCGCCGTGTTCGAGTCGTCCGTCCCGTCGTTGGCGCGGAACGTGAATACGTCCGTGCCCGTGAAATCCGCGTCCGGGGTGTATGTCACCGTCGCCGTCGAGCGCCGGGAGTTGTCCAACGCGCCAAGAACGCCGCCGGCAGGCGGGCTCACGATCTCGAAGGTCAGATCGTCGTCGTCCGCGTCACGCCCGCGCAGCGTCAGCGTCAGGCCGATTCCGCGCTCGGTTGAAGCGTTCTGGTCTGACACCGTCGGCGGCGAGTTCCCGCCTCCGTTTCCGCCGCCGCCTCCGCCACCCCCGCCACCCCCGCCGCCGCCGGACCCGTCGGGAACCACCGTCACGTGCGTCTGATCCACCGCCGACTTGCCGTTCTGGGTCACGCGGACTTCAAAAATCAGCTCCGTCTCCTGCGCCACGGTGGGCGCCACGAACGTGGTCGTCGCCCGGAAGGGATCATCCAGCGTCACCTCAAGCCCGTCGATCTGCGTCCACTCAAACCCGAGAGATCCGTATCCGTCGCCCCGGCTGGCGCTGGCGTCCAGCACGACCACGTCTGCGACCCCGACGACCTGGTCCGGCCCCGCATCCGCCACCGGACCGCTCGACTGCCCGTCCGTCAGGTTCAGAACGGTCACGGCGACCGTGTCAGTGTCCGTGTCGTACCCGTCGGACACTTCCAACTGAATGACGACGACCGAATCCGCGTCGACCTCCGGGGCGTCAAACGTGCAGATATCCGATGTCGCGTTGTGCAGCGTGCCTTTCGGACCGGACACCTGGGTCCACGAGTACGTCAGCAGCTCGCCTTCCGGGTCGAGACTGCGGGTTCCGTCAAGCGGAACCGACTCCCCCTCGTACACGTAGCGGTCGGTTCCCGCGTTCGCCAGCGGTGGCTCATTCAATTCGTCATCCTGAGGGTCGTTCAGATCAGGATCGTCATCCGGCGGAGGATCTTCGTCATCATCGCGAGGCGGATCGTCAGAGTCTGGTTGCTGCGGAACGTCGCCCGGCGGGTCGAAATCGGAGGGGCTGGCGCCGCATCCGAGCAGGAGACCGAGCAGGCCGACAAAAAACAGCGGCGGAACCGCAAGCGCGAAAATCCTTCGGACCGAGTACATGCTTCTTTCCCCATCCTTCGAGAATTGCCGAGCTTCGCACCCTACCGGAAGGAATGTAGGATTTGCAATCATCCGAAAACGTTAAGAAAGGTTAAAGTAGGACGTTGACCTTGACAGAACCGGCAAAAGCCCTACGCGCCGTCCTGCCGATGTCGTTACCGCGGACTCGCCTTCCCGCGTCGGAGGCGCGATAATGCGACGATCCTCGGAAGAACGCGATGACTCTTGCGGAAGCGAAACCTGCGGCGGTTCAGCCCACCCGGTCGCTGCGGCTGCCGGTTGCGGCCGCCTTGATCGTCGTCGCGGCGGGAGGGCTGCATTTCCGCCACGCTTCCGCCAGGTACGGACGCCTGCTCGAAAGCGCGCCCCTTCCGAAGGGAACCCTTGAGAGCCTCCCTCTTGAGCTGTCCGGCTGGACCGGAACGGCGTTCCTCCTCGACGAGTTGCTGGCACGCGCCACCGACACGTCCGACCACGTGTGCCGCATCTACGCATCCACCGAGGGGCTCCCCCGCGCCTCGCTTTTTGTCGGTTACGGGCTGAACCTGCGCGACCTCACGCCGCATCGCCCCGAAGTGTGTTACGTCGGTCAGGGGTGGACGCAGGTCCGCGTCGACTCCACGCCGCTGCCCCTTCCGGACGGTCAGGAGCTTCCCTGCCAGATGTTTTTCTTCCGCCAAGGCGACCTCAAGCCGGTGTTCAAGGTCGTGCTTCATTACTACATCGCCGACGGCGCGCGCGGTCCCGACGTGTCGTGGCTGATCCGCACCGCTTTGAGGGGCGACCGCGGCGCCCGCTACGCGGCGCGTGTCCTGATCGACGCCGACGTTCCGGAAGGTCCGGGCGGCGCGGAGCAATCCGTCGAGTCCGTCCGCCGCCTTGCGATCGCGACCGCCGGACCGATCCTCGGCCTCATGCCCCGCGAGGCGTCCCCTCCGTCAATCCACCCCGGAGGCGCTCCGTGAATCTCGCGCCGAACCCGACGGTTACACAGGGCGGCCCCGCGCCGACCGGCAGCGCCGCCCCGCCCGCCGCGCCTTCGCAGGCTGCGCGAGCCGCGCTGATCGCGCTGCTCGTGCTGCTCGGCGCTTTGACGGCGTCGTACTGGACGACGCTCGCGGAACTCGCCCGGGACTGGAAGTCCAGCGAGGATTACTCATCCGGAGCGTTCGTGCCCCTCGTGGCGCTGTACCTGCTCTGGGAGAAGCGATCGCTGCTGAAAACGCAGGAGGTTCGTCCGTTCTGGCCCGCGGCGTTGATCGTCCTCGCGGCCGAGGCCGCACGCTACAAGGGTCTGCTCGACTTGCGGCAATCCGTCGAGCGTTATGCGTTCGTCCTCGAGGTCATCGGCCTGGTGTGGTGGATCGGCGGCGGCGCGCTGTTCCGGCGCGTCTTCTGGATCCTTGCGTTCCTGTTTTTGATGGTTCCCCTCCCGGGACGCGTCCACAACGCGATCTCGAACCCGCTTCAGGCGCAGGCGACCACCGCAGCCAACTTCGTCCTCGACCTGGCCGGCATCGTCGTCCGCCGCGAGGGCAACGTCCTGACGCTGAACGATCGCGTGCAGGTCGGCGTCGTCGAGGCGTGCAGCGGATTGCGCATGATGACCACGTTCCTGATCGTTGCGGCCTTCCTCGCCCTCTCGATCCGCCGTCCCGCGTGGCAGAAGATCGTCCTCGTGATTTCCAGCGTTCCCGTGGCGATCGCCTGCAACGTCGTCCGCGTCGTCGCCACCGCGTGGCTCCTGCTCGCCACCGACGGCAGCCGCGCGGTCGAGAAGTATTTTCATGATTTCGCGGGCTACGCGATGATGCCGGTCGCCGTCGTGCTGCTGGTCGGAGAACTCTGGCTGCTCTCGAAGATCGTGGTCGACGACCGCCCCTCGGACGCGCCCGCTTCGGCCGCCGCCCGCTGAGCGCCGCGTGCCGGCAGCGTCATGACGGCTCCGCCGCGGCCGGGGACGGTCCCGCGGACCCGGACCCCTCCGCCTCGTCGGGCATCGGCACAAACTGCGGCGCGTTCTGGGACGCCTTGATCCAGTACTCGTACGCCCGCCCCACCGCGACCCCCAGCAGCGTCTCATCCGGATACAGACCCAGTTCGTCCGGTTCTCCCGCCTCGATCCCCGTCAGAAGCCCCAGCGCCGCCCGCACGTGGTCCACCGCGTAGACGTGAAACTTCCCCGCGCGGCACGTCTCGACAACGTCCGGCCGCAGCATCAGGTCCGGCGCGTTCGACGCCGGAATGATGACGCCCTGAGTTCCCGTCAGCCCCAGATCCCGACAGGCGTCGAAGAAGCCTTCAATCTTCTCGTTCGCCGCGCCGATCGTCAGGATGTTGCCGACCTGATCGATCGCCCCCGTCATCGCCAGATCCTGCCGCAGCGGGATGTCCGTCAGCGCGCTCAGCAGGCAGCAGATCTCCGCCCCCGACGCCGAATCCCCGTCGATCCCGCCGTAGCTCTGCTCAAACGCGATCGAGGCGTTGAACGCCAGCGGATGATGCGTCCGCAGCAGCGTCCGCAGCAGCCCGCCGAGGATGTAAAAGCCCTTCGTATGAATCGCGCCGGACAGGTCCGCCTCGCGGTCGATGTTGATCACCCCCGCCGACCCCGGTCCGATCGTCGCCGTGATCCGCGCGGGGAATCCGTAAGTGAGAGGTCCGGCCTGCATGACCGCCAGTCCGTTGATCTGACCGACGGCGCTGCCCGACACCGCGATCTTGATCGTGCCCTCGGCGATCGCCTCCCGGAACCGCCGCGACGGCATCTCCGCCCGCCGCTTCGTCCGCCGCACCGCCTCCCCGACGTGCCCGTCCGAGACCGAGGTGCGCCCGTTCTTGCCCGCCACGAATGCGGCCTCACGGGCGATGTCCGCCAGCCGTCCGAAGCGCGTCGTCAGCTTCCCCCCTTGCCCGGCGATCCGCGCCCCGTGTTCGACCAGCGCCGCCACCGCCCCGCGCTCAAACGGCGGAAGATTCTCCTCCCGTCCGATCCGCGCCAGAACGCGCCCGTATTGCATCGCGCTGTCCTTCGATCGCGCGATGACCGTGTCGAAGTCCGCCAGAACCTTGAAAAGATTCGGAAAGTCGGGGTCGTAAGCGTCCAGCAGGGCGTAGATGTCCGCGTCGCCCAGCAGGATCACCTTTACCGCCACGTCGATCGGCTCGGGCTGCATCGACGGACCCCACCACGGCAGCGTCACCTCCGGCGGGACAATCTCAAGACGCCCCGTCTTCAGCGTTCGCAGCAGCACGCGCCACGCCCCCGGTTCACCGAGGACGTCCCGGGCTTCGAGGATCAGGTAGCCGCCGTCCGCCCGCAGCAGCGATCCGGCCCGGATCAGCATGTGATTCGTCCGCCCCACGCCTTCCCGGTCGAAACGACGCTCGATCACGCCCAGCAGGTTCGACATCGTCGGCACGGTCTCGACGACGATCTCGCACCCGTCGTCGCCGCCGCGCGAGATCAGCACGTTCACGCGGTAAAGCTGCGTGAAGTCCTCCTCGTCTTCGCGCGGACGCGCGAGGCGACGAACCGCGTCGTCCACCACCTCGCCGAGGAACACCCCGACGTTCGGATCCTCGAAACATCCGAGGATTCTCGCCACGTACGACTTCAGCACGTCGCGGACCTGCCGCTCGCGCAACTGCGCCAGCGCCTGCGCATGACGCGCCCGCGCCGCGCTGACCTGCTCCATCACGGTCGTAAGCTGCGCCTGAAAAGCATCATGCTTCTTCTGAAACTCCGCGGCCTCGGCGTCCGAGACGCGACCGGCCTGCCGCAATTCCTGCCACTGCTCCGGCGGGACCGGACGCCCCTCGACGATCGGGAACAGCGCCGCCTGCGACACCGGACCCACCATCACCGTCACCAGCGCCAGCCCGCTGTCCTTCAGCGCCTCCTCGAACGGCGCGATCAGCGCCGCCGCCTCGCGCTGCGACCCCTGTTCCAGCGCCGTTTTCTTCGCCTCGAACGCCTCGCTGCGCAGCGCCCCGGGCAGATCGACGCGGATGAACTCGGACAGCTCCTCCATCGCGCGGCGGAATGCAGGCGCCTGTCCCCGCGGAAGCGTCACAAGCCGCGGACGCTCCGGAGACGTGAAATTGTGAACGTAGCACCGGTCCCGCGCCGTCGGACACGCCAGCCGGATCTGCGTCAGCATCCGCCGGATCAGCGTCAGGCGCCCCGTCCCGGTCAACCCGCGAACGAAGATGTTCTGCCCGGCCGCCGCCACCTCCAGCCCGAACTGCAGCGCGTCGATCGCGGACTCCTGACCGATCACCCCCTCGATCGGCTCCAGCTCCGCGGTCGAGTCGAACGTCAGCCACGCCGGGTCGCAGCGCCAGCGAAGACGGTCCGCCGCCAGCGCGTCCGGCGACGTCGCCGCCTTCAGCTCAATCACCTCCGCATCCGTGTGTGCTTCGCCGCTCATCCGGTTCTCCCTGGCGCAGAAAGCGCGATCCGTCCCGGCGCAAGAAGCGTAACCTCATGCCCCTCTCATCGGAATACCGCGCAGCAAAACGCCCCCCGGAACCGTGTCCGGAGGGCGCTCTCGCGTCAGAATCATGCGAGGGTTCGGCGCCGTTTAAGGCTGAGGCTTCGGTTCCGCCGGTTTCGTCTCGCCGGTTGCGGGCTTGTCCGCCGCTTCTTTCTCCTTCAGAAGCGCCTTGATCTCCTCAGGAAGATCAAACGCCGACGGCTCCACCTTGTCGTACTCGATCGACGTCACACTCATAATTTGAACAATTCCCATCGCGCGTACGATCATACGGGTCGGGCTTTTCACGCCTCCGAACTCTTTGTAATTCTGCATCACCATGGTCATTTCGACCTTGCTGCCCATCCCCGGCTCCTGACTGATCCGTCCTGCCTGAAGTCCGGTCTCCACATCGTAAAACTCGAATGACTCCTCTTCTCCGCTCACTCGGGTGAGCCGGACCTTGTAACACTCGCGCCCCTCAAAATCGACGACGTCGACGGTTTCAATCGCCTTGTACTTGCTGGGATCCTTCGCATCCTCGTAGAAATCCGATCGCCGTATCAGTCCTTCAGCCTGCTCTCCCTCGAGAATCTGAGGACCCATCATGACGTTGTTGACCCAGGCGACTTTGCCGTCAAACCCGGCGAGAACCTCTCCTTGGGGGGTCGATATTCTCTGAACGAACCGGTTCGGCTTGGCGCTGGTCATTTCGATCTGCATTTCGCCGGGTCTGATCGGGGTGCTCATGGTCGCCCTCAGGACACGCGAGCTGTGACTCAGGATCGCCTCGCGTCCGCCGACCGCTTTCAGGTGCCTCTCGATGATCTCCTTTCCGGCAGGAAGATCCTTTTTCGGCTCCGCCGGTTCAGCCGCGGGCGCAGGCGGCGTCGCGCCCCCTTCCTGACCCCGCACACTTGACCCGCCGATCAGCAAGCCGACCGCCAACCCCCACCCGACCAGTGCTTTCCGACCTTTCAACGACGTAGCATTAGTCATAAACCATCCTTTAATAAATCCTGCAAGGCTTACCGGCCTGGAGTGACGGTTCGCCGCGATCCGGTCGTTTAACTCGCAGGGACTGCCGTATCGTAACCGCCCCGCTTCCTGGCGGACAGGGCACGCTCGTCTGATTTTGTTGTCAGCGCCTGAGGAATTCGGGCAGGGTTCCTTGCGCTCTCGGGATCAAAGGCGGCGCACGGCTTGTCATCCGATCCGCGGATGTTATATTGCCCGGCTCGCGCTTCGTGGCGATGCGGTTCGGATTGTGTGGCGGGCAGGGCGCCCGTCAATGACATAAGGATCAGTGCGATGCCTCGTGTATGCAAGTTCACCGGAAAGCGGACCCGCGTCGGCAATCAGATC
>WBZY01000926.1_pt1 | contig 18101 bp, 16 predicted proteins | sample 5204191 | NCBI WGS metagenome assembly WBZY01 (sample SAMN12344363, study PRJNA552823) | activated sludge metagenome | biome: Activated sludge suspended growth; feature: Anammox Sidestream; material: Wastewater; isolation source: activated sludge from anammox sidestream of wastewater treatment...
GAGTGTGGACGATGCCTCCGGTTCGACAAGGAGCCGCGTAGCGGCGACGCAGGACGCCGCAGCGAAGCGCAGGCGCCCCGAAGGGGTGAGGCTGCGCAGCAGCCGAATCAATCCCTCCCATCCCTCAACCCCAGATCCGGCAGCCCATACTCGCGCACGGTCTCGCTGCCGTAGACCAGCTCCGCGACGGCCGCCATGCTCGGCATGACGGGGATGTTCAGGCCGCCGTCGACACCCAGCGTCTGGCCGGTGATCCACGCCGCGCCGTCGCTGGCGAGGAACGCGACCGCGCGGCCGATGTCTTCGGGCGTGCCCGAGCGCCCGAGTGGGGCTGCGTGCGTGAGCGTCGCGTCGAGTTGCGGTGACACGGTCGGAGCGAAGGCCTCCGTGGGCACGTAGCCCGGTTGTACGGAGTTGACCCGGATGTTGTGCTGCGCGAGTTCCACCGCGGCGCAGCGCATCAGCATGTCGAGTCCGGCTTTCGAGGCGTTGTACGCGGCGAGCCACGGCTGCACCTTGGTGCCCGAGGTAGAGGAGATCGTGATGATGCTGCCGCCGCCGTGCTGCTTCATCATCAGGCCCGCGTGCTTGATGCAGAGCGCGGTGCCGGTCACGTTAAGGCGCAGGCAGTAGTCCCACGCCTCGGCGCCCATCTGCAGGATCGCACCGGGCGCGCCGCTGCCGGCGTTGGCGACCAGCACGTCCAGGTTGCCGCCGTGCGCGGCGGCGCGCACCGCGTTCTCGACCTGGGCCTCGTCGGTGATGTCGCAGACCACGTAGCCGACCGGCGCCGCGGGGTCTACGGTGCGCAGCCGCGCCACCGCGTCCTGCAGTACGTTCTCGCGGCGGCCAGCGAGCGTCACGCGGGCGCCGGCACGCATCAGTTGGACGGCGCAGCCGAAACCCAGCCCGGTTCCGCCGCCGGTGACCAATGCATTCCTGTCGGTGAGATTCGGCATGTGCGTGACTCCGCGGCGAGTGTGCTCAGCGTTTCGGTGCGAGGGCGGGGTCCGCGGCGCGGAACCAGTCAGGGTAGAAGCGGCGCGCGGCGGCATCCACCAGTTCGATGTAAAAACCGTACGGGGTTTCGTGGTAGCTGAAGCTGGCGACGTCACCGCGTTCGTCGGCGTGCCACCACAGCTTGCGCATACCGAGTTTCTCGAGCCGCGCTGCCTCGGCGCGTATGTCCTCGGCCCACACGCCCACGTGGTGACCGCGCAGCGCACTGCCGAAATCCCACAGGCTGCCGGGCGCGGAGGCGATCAGCTCGATGTGCGATGGGCGCGTCGAATAGCTGAGGCGCAATTTCACCTCGCGCGGGCCTTGCGGCGTCTGCAACGTGGTGAACGGCAGCTCCATGGGTTGCGCGAACGCGACGCCGAGGCTCGCCCCCAGCGTCTGCATCGCCTCGTCGAGGTCCGGCACCACGAAGCCGACGTGATAGACCCTGGAGGTGGCGCCTAGGGTGCCGGCCAGTACGCCGAGCGTCCCGAATTCGTTGCCTGCGGTCATCCGGTTCACCTGTGCCACCCGATTGGAACGCCCGCACGCTAGGAACACGCTGCGCGCAAGTCGAGTGAAACTTGCGTAATGCCGTGCAAATGTGGGGGGCTGCCGGGCAGTACCGGGACAGGCGGTACCAGGCAGCGTCAGGGACGGGCCGGGCTCCAGCCTTCGCGCAGCAGCCGCGCTTCTGCATCCGCGCCGAGCGGTGCATCGGCCACCAGCGCATCGACGAAAGCATCGAAATCCGCATCCGTACTTGCGGTGGCGGTCGCGTAGTCGGACCGGCCGTCGTTCGCCGCGCCGACATCGATGAGCTTCAGTGCCTCCCAGTGCCCGTCGCGACGGCATGCGAGTCCGCGCACGGCACGCGTGCCGGCGTCCACGCGAAACTCGCGGCAGAATTGCTGCTGCGTCGAGACGAAACTCAGAACGGGGGTGACGGTCAGCGCCGGTTCGTCGGCGGCGGCGTAGGCGGTGTCGCTGAGGACTTCCTCCAGCGCCACGTGCAGCACGCTCGCCGGCTCGACCGGCCCGACGCGGACTATGGCGTCGAAGCCGCTGCCATGCCCGTCATCGGTATCGAGTTGCATCCCGATGGCCACCGCCAGCACGAAGCCCGCCGCGAGTGCGGTGACTGCCCACCAGCGCGAGCGCCGCGGCAGGCGCACCACGTTGTCCGGTGGCGGCGCTTGCAGCCGAGCGAGCACTTTCGCCGGCAACAGACTGGCGTCGATGCTGCGGCTGAACTCCGTGAGCAACGCGTCGACGTGGTTGAACTGGCACAGCCTGGCGGCGAGCGCTTCGTCCGCGGCGATGGCGTTACGCACGCGTTCCGCGTCCTCCGGGCCGAGCTCGCCGTCGATGTAGGCGGACAGGAGTTCGTCGCTGATCATGACCTCGCTCCTGCTGTCTGGCCGCGACCGATGCGCGGTGATTCCTGCTGCAGGGCGCTCGCGAGTGCTGCCCGCGCTCTTGCGATGCGGCTCATGATGGTGCCGATCGGTGTCTCGAGCACCTCTGCCGCCTGGGCATAGGAAAGCCCCTCCAGCACGACCAGCGACAGCGCCGCGCGCTGTTCCTCCGGCAGTTCGTCCATCGCATCCCTGACTTCCATCAGGGCCAGCGTGCTCATCACAGCACTTTCCCCATCGAACGCGTGTTCCGCTGCGCCGGATTCCTCCAGCGGAACCGCGGCGCGGACCTTGCGTGTGCGAATTTCATCGATCCAGATGTTCCGGCAGACGCGGAACGTCCATTTGTCCAGTTCCACCGACTCTGCCACGCCCTTCGACAGCATGCGCTCGACGGTCGACTGCAGGAGGTCGTCCGCGTCGTGACGGCTCCCGGTGAGCGCGTAGGCATAGCGACGCAGGCGCGGCAGCAGCGCGAGCAGTTCACGGCGCAGTGCGTCCGCGTTCATCGAGTCCGGTTCATGGGTTGCCGATACACTGCCATGTGTGGGCCGTTACTGCCTTTGACGAGCCAGCACCGGAGTTTATTCCCGGCCGCGTCAGGAATATTCAAACCGGTTCACACGTTTGACGGTAAGGTAGCATGGCGTCGCAAGCAGGTGGATTGCAGATCCCCCCGGCGGCGCCGACAACATCGGGGTACCCGAATCCTTGCCCATGAAACAGCTTCTCGCAGCAACCGGCTACGTCCTGATCGCCCTGTACAGCTTGGCGGGCCTGCCCCTCGGGGCAGGCACCGTGATGTCCGCCTGGGCGAGCCCGGACACCGAGGAACAGGTCGAATCCGAAGTCGAGGACGAGGTCGAGGACCAGGTCGAGGACGAGGTCGAGGACCAGGTCGAGGACGAGGTCGAGGACCAGGTCGAGGACCAGGTCGAGGACGAGGTCGAGGACGAGGTGGAGTCCGACGTGGAAGACGAAGTCGAAGATGAGGTGGAGTCAGAGGTCGAGGACGAGGTAGAGGACGAAGTCGACTCCGCACTGGAAGACGAAGTGGAGGACGAGGTCGAGTCCGACGCCGAGGAAGACCTGGAGCACAAGATCGAGGCCGGAATCGAGTCCGGCATCCAACAGAGGCTCGACGACGACGTGGCAGAGGAAGCGGACGCGAATCCCCGGGCCGATGGTCGCCGCGCGGGAATGGACTCGGGGCGCTCGATCGCGGCGGAAGCCGCGGTCGAACGCCTGACGGGACTCGATGCGGACGAGGAGGGAAACGAGATAGCCATGGGCGAATGGCTCGTGATCGCTTCGCGTGAGGACATCGAGGCGCTCGAGTCGCTGGGATACCTCACCAGGTCCGTGGAGTCGCTCGCGGGGCTGGACCGCGTGCTGGCCCGACTGGAGGCGCCGCAGAGCTTCGATATCGATGACGCCCGGGCAGCCATACGTCGCGCGGCGCCCGATGCGGGCGTGGACTACAACCACGTCTACCGGCCCGAAGCGAAGGCGCCGTTGCATGCGGTCAGTGCCAACGCGCCTGGCGAACTCATGCCGTCGCTGACCTCGGGTGACAATGCGTCGATCACGATCGGCCTGATCGACACCGGCGTCGTGCCGGATCATCCGGCGCTGCGCGGGGCGCGCATGCAGCACGCGGAGTTTGTACCCCCGGAGTCGCGGCAGACGTCGCGGCACGGCACCTCGGTGCTGTCGATCCTGGTCGGGCAGACGTCGGATTACCGCGGCCTGTTGCCCGGCGCGCAGGTGTACGTCGGCGCGGTGTTCTTCATCGGGCCCGACGGACGGGAAATCGCCACTACCACCGGGCTGGTGCGGGCGCTCGACTGGATGACGCAGCACCATGTGCCAGTGGTGAACATGAGTCTGGCGGGGCCGAGGAACGGGATTCTCGAAGCGGCCATAGATCGCAGTTTCGACGTTGGCACGGTGGTCGTCGCGGCAGTCGGCAACCGGGGTCCGACGGCGCCGCCGCTGTACCCGGCTGCCTGCGAAAACGTGGTCGCGGTCACTGCGGTCAGCCGGTCGAACAGGATCTACCGCCTGGCCAATCGCGGCGCACAGGTGGATTTTGCTGCCCCGGGGGTCGATGTGCGCCATGCCGATGGCGCATCGGGCTACCGGACGTCCTCGGGCACCTCGCTCGCCGCGCCCTTCGTGACGGCGGTGATCGCGACCTCGTGCACGCGCGTGCGCCCGTATGCCGCGTGCCTGGCCGCGCTGCAAAGGAACGCGGAGGACGCCGGTGCTACCGGCTTCGATCCGGTCTTCGGCTACGGCGTCATCAGGCCGCTCAGTATTTCAGCCCCACCTTGATGCTCGCCACGTTTTCTTCGTAGTCGGCGCTCGGGAGGTTCGACGAGAAGCCTCCGTGCTCGTAGCCGAGCACGGTGAAGAAATGCTCGCCGATCGGTATTTCGAGCGTCGCATCGAAGCGCATGCGATCGTCGTCGCGCTGTTGGCCGATGGCGGGTGTGCGCGCGGAATAGTCGCGCTGCTCGTAGAGCCAGCCAAGCTTCAGGATTGCATCGCGGTCCAGCACGCGGAAGCGTTGCGTCAGGCGCAGCTTGAGGTCATTGGCGTCGTAATCGTACTGCGCGTCATTGGCGTCCTCGCGCCGGTAGCGGTATCCGATGACCACGTAGCGGCGCACGCCCTTAAGAAAGCAGTAGAGATCCGCTCCCCCGGCGTCGACGGTCGCGTCGCGCAGGTCGATATCGGCGAAATCCTTGTCGCTGTAGGTGTACTCCGCGCGCACGAAGAGCTTCTTGCCGAAAAAACGCGCGATGCTCGGTGATACCTGCTGCATCGACAGGTAGTCGTGACCGCCGAGCCGGGCGTGGATGAAACGGTAAGCCGCTGTCGCATCGACCGTCCCGAAATCGTGGTCGATCGTGGCCGTTGCCAGATGACTCTGCAGGTCGTACGCCACGAAGTCGTCATGGTCGGTGCCGGAAAAGCCGTACCCGAGCCGCAGATCGCTGTCTGCGTCGAGTGCGAGTTCGTAATCCAGGTCGACGTCGACGACGGTCGCCAGGTCGCCTTCGCCCGTGTTCGCGTCGAGTTCGTTCACGGACACGTTGCTGTCCGATTCGACACCGGCGCTCAGCTCCACGCTGAGCGCCGATGGCTCGGCCCCGGCGCGTTGCAGCATCTCGCGTTCGGCTTTGCGCTCCGGGTCCTTCGGCTCAACGGTCTGCGCGTGCGCGAGCTGCGCAGCCAGCAGCGCCACAACCATCACTACCGGCCGAGCCAATGCGGATTTGCGTGTCATGCGTGGGATCCCGGTAGAGCGGAGCGGAATAAAGCCGCGGGCTGTTTCGTCATGGATGCATCGGGTCGAACCGGATGTCCGGCCGGAAGTATACGCATCGCGCTGTGGCCACCGGAAGAACCGGGAATCAACACGACAATCCGCCGAGGAATCCACGCCGATGATGAAGAACGCACCGTCGGAATTTCGCGCCATCGCCGTGGCGCTGCTGTTGGCTACCGGCACCGTGGGACTGCCCGCATGGGCATTGCAGCCCGGCGAGCAGGCTCCGGGATTCGAGCTCCCCGGGCGCAATGGCACGGTCACGTTCGCGCTCGCAGCGCATCCGGACAAGGTGATCTACGTCGATTTCTGGGCTTCGTGGTGCGGTCCCTGTCGCCAGTCCTTTCCCTGGATGAACGCGATGCAGCAGAAATTCGGCAGTGCGGGTCTCGAGGTGGTTGGCATCAATCTCGATGCCGAGGCAAAGGACGCCGACGCGTTCCTGGCGCAGGTGCCCGCGAATTTCACCGTGGCTTTCGACCCCGGCGGCGACTCCGCGCGCCGCTTCGGCGTGAAGGGCATGCCCACCAGCTTCCTGATCGGACGCAATGGAATGGTGATCCACGCGCACACCGGCTTCAACGAGGACGGCCGCGAGCAGCTCGAGCAGATGATCGCGGCTGCCGTCGAGGCCACGCCATGAGGGGGGCACGCGTGGTTGTTGCGTGGCTGCTGTCGACGCTTATCGCCGGCTGCTCCGGCGTCATGAAACCGGTCGAGCCGTGGGAGAAAGGCTACCTCGCAAAGCCTGCAATGACCTTCGAGGGCGACCGGCTCGATGCCGCGTATACCGAGCACATCTATTTCAGCAAGGAAGCGGCCTCGGGTGGCGGTGGCGTGGGGGGCGGCGGCTGTGGATGCAACTGAGGGGCACGTTCTGTCGATGAGTCCCGACGCCGATCCGGCTCCCTTCGCGCTGGGGATGGGAATCCTGGCCGCCGCGCTGGCATTGCCCGGAATCCAGTGCGCGCATGCGGAGACGGCGCCCGAGCGTGGGCTCGTCGCGTACAAGCATCTCGACTACGAGGACAGCCAGCCGGGGTGGGACCGCATCGATGTCGAGGCGCACGCGGTGCGCATGCTGCTGCCCGTTGCCGGCAAGTGGTTGCTCGATGGATCCGTGACGCGCGACGTCGTCTCGGGGGCATCGCCGTCGTTCCACACCTCGCGGCTGCGGGCGGGTGCGATCGAGGAGGAGCGCGACGGGTGGGACCTGCAGGTGACGCGCTATTTCGCGCGCGGCACGCTCGCGGTCGGGATCACGGACTCCGGGGAAAGCGATTACACCTCGCGAGGCTACGCGGTGACGGGCTCGATCAGCAGCGAGAGCAGGAACACCACGCTGAACCTGGGCCTGGCTACCACCCGTGACCGCATCGATGCGCCCTGGATCGGCGTGCGGCATGAACCCAAGAACGCCGACGAGTGGCTGCTCGGTGTCACGCAGATCCTCACCGCGGTCGACATCGTGCAGCTCAGCTATACGCGTTACGACGGCGACGGCTATTACTCAGATCCCTACAAGTTTCGCGACCACCGCCCCGATGCCAGGGAACAGGACACGGTGATGGTGCGCTGGAATCACCACTGCCTCGATGCGGGCGGAACGGCCCAGGCCAGCTACCGCTTCTATTCGGACAGCTTCGATGTCAGTGCGCACACGATCGCGCTGGAATATGTCCAGCCGCTGCCCGACGGATGGACGATCACGCCGATCGTGCGCCTCTATGCACAGTCGGCCGCCGACTTCTATCTCGACCCCCGCTATCCGGGGGTTCCCACTATCCGGCCGCGTGACGAGATCCAGTCGCAGGACCAGCGCCTGTCCTCGTTCGCTGCGCTCACCTACGGACTGAAGATCGGCAAGCAGTTGGGGCCGGACTGGCTGGTCGACCTGCGCTACGAGCGCTACGAGCAGGATTCCGACTGGACGCCCTTCGGTGCCGGCAGCCCGGGAATAGAGCCGTTGCACGCGTCGTGGCTGCAGTTCGGGATCGCGTGGTCTTTCTGACCGGTATGGATATGGAACTCTTTCGCGCGCAATTCCGGGCCATGGGCGGCGACAACGAGATCGTGGTCGCCGCCGCCGACGAGAGCCTGGCTACCGCGGCGATACAGGCCGCCGCCGGGGAGGTGCTGCGCATCCAGGCCCGGTATTCGCGCTACGTCGAGGACTCCGTGGTCGGGCGGATCAACCGCGCGGCGGGCAGTGCCGAGGCGGTGCCCTGCGATGCCGAGACGCTCGATCTGCTGCAGTTTGCCGACACGCTGTATCGGCAAAGCGGGGGGTTGTTCGACATTACCTCCGGCGTGCTGCGACGCGCGTGGAATTTCGCTGTGCCAGCGCTACCGTCGCAGGAGGCGCTGGCGCCGCTGCTGGCCCTCGTCGGCTGGAGCGCGGTCGAGCGCACGGAGCGCACCATCCGCCTGCCGCAGCCCGGCATGGAGATCGATTTCGGTGGTTTTGGCAAGGAATACGCCGCCGACCGCGCCGCCGCCATCCTCTCCGCGCGTGGCTTGCAGCACGGCTATGTGAATCTCGGCGGCGATATCCGCGCGATCGGTCCGCAGCCCGACGGCGAGCCGTGGCTGATCGGGGTGCAGGATCCGCGTCGCGCGGGCGAGGTGCTGGCCACCATACCGGTGGTGCGCGGCGCGCTCGCGACCAGCGGCGACTACGAGCGCTTCTTCGAGATCGACGGCACCCGCTACTGCCACGTGCTGGATCCCGGCAGCGGCTATCCGGTCTCGCACTGGTCCTCGGTCAGCGTGCTCGCACCGATGGCGATCGTCGCCGGAAGCTACTCCACCATCGCGATGCTGAAGCAGGCGGCAGGCACGGATTTCCTGCGCGATGCCGGTGTGTCGTGGCTGTGCGTCGACGCGGCGGGACAGGTCTTTTCGGGCTGAATCATCATCAAGGAGTCACGGGACATGATGCTCACGAGCGGTAACGACAGCTTCTACCTGTACGAGAACTTCATCGGCGGTACCAGCGAGGCGACGCTGACGGACGTCAGCAACCAGACAGTCGACGCCGGCGCCGGCACCGACACGGTGTTCCTCGACGATGCCTATCCGAGCAGCAATTTCACACTTGCCGTGTCAAGCACCGGCGTGGCCACGATCACCGCGGCGAGCGGGCATACGTCGTTCCAGAACTTCGAGGTGCTCAGATACAAGAACGGTGTGCAGGTTTCGATCGGTTCGGCGGGCAACGATTCGGTGTCGGGCGGTTCCGCCAGCGATCCCGGCCTCTACGGACTGGGCGGCAACGACACGCTCAACGGCGGCACCGGCAACGACACCATGCTCGGCGGTGCGGGCGACGACACCTACGTGGTCGACAGCAGCGCCGACTTCGTGCAGGAGTCGACGACGATCGGTGGTGTCGACGACGCCGGGGGCAACGACACGGTGCAGAGCGCGATCAGCTACATCCTCGGAAACTTCGTCGAGAATCTCACGCTCACCGGTGTGGCCGCGATCAACGGCACCGGCAACGCGCTCGCCAATGCGCTGACCGGCAACGGTGCGGGCAACACCCTGGGCGGTGGCGGCGGCAACGACACGCTGAATGGCGGCATAGGGGCGGACACCTTGCTCGGTAGCGCGGGCGACGACGTCTATATGGTCGACAATGCCGGGGATTCGGTACAGGAAACCACGATTCAGGGTGGTACCGTCGACGCCGGCGGAACGGACTGGGTGATCAGTTCGGTCGGCTACACCCTGGGCAGTTTCGTGGAGAACCTGTGGCTCGGCGGCATGTCGGCGATCAACGGTGCCGGCAACGCCCTGGCGAATTCGATCCTGGGCAATGGCGCGGCCAACGTACTGAATGGTCTGGCCGGCAACGACAGCATCAGTGGTGATGCGGGCAACGACGTGCTGAACGGCGGTGGGGGCGCGGACACACTGCTGGGAGGTGCGGGCAACGACACGTATGTCGTCGATGCCGTCGGTGACTCGGTGCACGAGTCCACGGTGACCGCTGGTGCAGTGGATGCCGGTGGCGTGGACACGGTCAAGAGCAGCGTGAGCTACACGCTCGGCAAGTTCCTCGAGAAACTGACCCTGACGGGTTCAGCGGCCATCAACGGCACCGGCAATGGCCTCGCGAACACGCTGCTCGGCAATGCCGCGGGCAACCGGCTCGGTGGCGGCGCCGGCAACGACGTCATCGACGGTGGTGCCGGCGCCGACATGATGCTGGGCGGCGTCGGTGCCGACACGATGCTGGGCGGCACCGGTGCCGACACCATGCTGGGTGGCGCCGGCAGCGATACCTACGTGGTCAACGCGGCGGGCGACAGCGTGCAGGAGACCACCGTGGTGGGAGGCACCATCGACGCGGGGGGTGTGGACCTCGTGAAGAGCAGCATCAGCTACACGCTCGGCAACTTCGTCGAAAAGCTGGGTCTGCTCGGAATGGGCGCCATCAATGGCCGCGGCAATGCGCTGGCAAATACGATCACCGGCAACGTGGCCGCGAACGCCCTCGAGGGGGCGGGCGGCGCGGACACGATCGCCGGCGGCGATGGCAATGACGTGCTGACAGGAGGACTGGGAGCGGACGTGTTCGTGTTCGACACCGCGCCCGCGGCGAGCAACGTCGACACGATCACGGACTTCAAGTCCGGCGGCGCACTCGACAAGATCCATCTCGACAAGGACATCTTCAGTGCGCTCGGCACGCCCGGCGCGCCGACGACGCTCGATCCGGCACTGTTCACGGTCGGCACTGCGGCGCAGGACGCGAACGATCACATCATCTACGACCAACTGAGCGGAGCGCTGTACTACGACGCCGACGGCAACGGCGCTGGTGGACAGTTGCAGTTTGCAACGATCGGGACCACGACGCATCCGGCGCTCGCGGCCAGCGATTTCCTGGTCGTCGTGTGATGTTGCAAGGCAGGCTGATGTACCGCCGAGGAGAGATCGATGCGTAGCTTATGGTGGCTGGTGCTCGTGCTGTTCCCGTGCGCTCTGTTTGCCGACGACGAATTCCTCGATCCCGATCTCGCGTTCAGGGTCACGGCACGCGCCGTCGACGCGGGCACGATCGAGGTGCGTTTCGACGTCGCCGAGGGCTATTACCTCTATCGCGAAAAATTCCGCTTCGCCGTCGAAGCAGTCGATGTCACGCTCGGCGAGCCACGGCTGCCGGCCGGCACCAGCAAGACCGACGAGTACTTCGGCACCCAGGAGGTCTATTTCGACCACGTCGTGGCGCGACTTCCGGTCCAGCGCGTCGCCGGCCCGGAGACGCCCGTTACCGTGAGCGTGGTGCTGCAAGGTTGCGCCGAAGCGGGATTCTGCTATCCGCCGCAGCTACGCGCACTCGCGGTGACGTTGCCGGCAGGTGGGACCGGTACGAGCACCCCACCCGACGAGAGCGGGCGCATCGCGAGTTCGCTGGCGAATGCGGGGCTGTTCGGCAATCTGCTGTTCTTCTTCGTTGCCGGTCTCGGCCTGTCGCTGACACCGTGTGTGTTCCCGATGATCCCGATTCTCTCGGGGATCATCGTCGGGCAGCGTGGACAGGTCTCGCGCGGTCGCGGGCTGGGACTGTCGGCGGCCTACGTTCTCGGCATGGCGCTCACCTATTCGCTGGCCGGCATGGCGGCAGGGCTCACGGGTACCCTGATCTCCGCTTCGCTGCAGAATCCCTGGATCCTCGGCAGCTTTGCGCTGGTCTTCGTGGTGCTCTCGCTGTCGATGTTCGGCTTCTACGAGCTGCAACTTCCAGCCTCGGTGCAATCGAGGCTCAACGACGGCGCGGGCAGACTGAAGGGTGGACAGGGCGTGGGGGTGTTCCTGATGGGCGCGGTGTCGGCGCTGATCGTAGGTCCCTGCGTTGCCGCACCGCTGGCAGGCGCGCTGCTGTACATCGGGCAGAGCGGCAACGCCGTGCTGGGCGGACTCGCACTGTTCACCATGGCCATTGGAATGGGCGTTCCGCTGCTGGCGGTCGGCCTTTCGGCCGGTGCGCTGCTGCCGAAGGCAGGGGCGTGGATGGAGGGCGTCAAGAAGGTGTTCGGGGTGGTGATGCTGGGCACTGCGGTGCAGTTGGTGTCTCCGGTGGTGCCACCGGTTGCAGGCATGCTCGCGTGGGCCGTGCTCCTGATCGTGCCGGCGGTTTACCTGCATGCGCTCGACCCGCTGCCAGCGGGAGCCGGCGGCCTGACGCGGTTGTGGAAGGGCTGCGGCATCGTGATGCTGATCACCGGATCGGCGCTGCTGGTCGGGGTGCTCGCGGGCAATCGCGATCCGCTGCAGCCGCTGCTCGACGTGAACGTCGCGCAACGGGCCGGTGCGGCTGGTCCGGAACAGAAGCTGCCGTTCGAACGCATCGGCTCGGTGCAGGAACTGCAGGCGCGGATCGATGCATCCGCCCGTCCGGTGATGCTCGAGATCTATGCCGAATGGTGCGCTGCCTGCAAGGAGATGGAGCACCTCACGCTCGGCAATCCCCAGGTGCGCGCGCGGTTGGCGGAATTCACGCTGCTCAAGTCCGATGTCACGGCCAACGACTCTGAGGACAAGGCGCTGCTGCGACACTTCGGGCTGTTCGGGCCGCCTGGTTTCGTGTTCTTCGCGCCGGGCGGACGCGAGATGGCCGACAAGCGTGTGGTCGGCTTCCAGCCTCCCGAGCGCTTCCTCTCATCGCTCGTCGGTGCCGATTGACGGCGTTCCGGCACCTGCTAGGAGTGCGGCGCGGCCTGCAGCGCATCATCGATCACGCCCAGCAGTTCCTGCTCGAAGCGCTTGCCGCTGTAGCAGTCCGCCAGCGCAGCGCTGGCGGCGACCACCTGCGGGAACTCGGTCTTCGGCAGCGCCGCGAAGCCGTGGCGCTGCTGGCGCCGCAGTTCGTCCTGCACCGGGCGCGGCTTCACGAAGTGCGCGAGGCTGACGCTGTCCATCATGACCACGCTGCCCAGCGTGAATGCCGTGGCGCGGTAGAACAGCCGGGTGGCGTCCCCGCTGCCGATGCCGTGGCTGCGCATGCGGCCCAGCACCTGTTCGACGATGGCGAGCGCGTTGCCGGAGGAGTGCGATGCGGTGCCCAGCAGCGGCATGATGCCCGGGTGTCGGCACAACGCGTGGCGCATGCGCGCGAAGGTGTGAAGCAGCCACAGCCGCAGTTCGGGCGTGTCGTGCGCGGTCACCGCGGAGTCACTGACGACGAGATCCACCAGTGTGGCCTCGAGCGCCGCCTTGTTCGGGAAGTAGCGGTAGATCGCCATCGGCGTCACGTGCAGTGACTGCGCCAGCCGGCGCACGGTGAGTTCCGCCAGTCCCGCCAGGTCGACGATCCGGAGCGCGGCGCGCTGGATCTCGAGGCGCGACAGCTGTCCCGCGCGCCGGCCGGGTTCCTTTGCCCGCTCGCGGGCCGCCGATTCCGGACTCCTCATGCACTGCGCTTCCGTGGCCGGGTGATGTTGACACCGATTCGTGCACGGTAGTATACAACGTATACACGCACTCTTTGCACCGGGTTGACGCGGCGCCGCCGGGGCGCGCCGGGCAACCGATCGCCGGGGACAGCGCATGAGCGACGCGTCGTTGACGGGCCGGGAAGCGAACGGCGGGATCGTGAAACCGACGCGCCAGCTCGCGATGGTGTTCGATCTCAACAAGTGCCTCGGCTGTCATACCTGCACCATCGCCTGCAAGACGCAGTGGACCAGCCGCGAGGGCATGGAAGGGCAGTGGTGGGCGGTGGTCAACACCATGCCGGGGCAGGGAACCCCGCGCGGCTGGGAGCAGATGGGCGGGGGCTTCGACGCCGCCGGCGAGGCGCGTCCGGGCCTGATCCCGGTGCGCGAGGAACACGGCGAGGCGTGGCAATTCAATCACGCGCAGATGTTCTTCGGCGGCGAGGGCAAGCGCAGCCATTTGCAGCCCGTCACCGCCCGCGAGCGCCCACCGGCGTGGGGGCCCAACTGGGACGAGGACCAGGGCGACGGCACGTACCCGAACTCCTGGCACTTCTACCTGCCGCGCATCTGCAACCACTGCACGCACCCGGCGTGCCTCGAGGCCTGTCCGCGCGGTGCGATCTACAAACGCGAGCAGGACGGCATCGTGCTGATCGACGGGTCGCGCTGCCGCGGCTACCGGATGTGCATGGAGGCGTGTCCGTACAAGCGGATCTATTTCAATCACGTGCGCCAGATCAGCCAGAAGTGCATCTTCTGCTTTCCGCGCGTCGAGGCGGGCGTGGCGCCGGCCTGCGCGCGGCAGTGCCCGGGGCGCTTGCGCTTCGTGGGCTACCTCGACGACGAGGCCGGGCCCATCCACCAGCTGGTGCACCGCTTCAAGGTGGCGTTGCCGCTGCACGCGGAGTACGGCACGCAGCCCAACGTGTATTACGTTCCGCCGCTGTCGCCGCCGCGGATCGATGCCGACGGCAACGTGATCGAGGGTTCGCGGCGCATTCCCACCGACTACCTGCGCAGCCTGTTCGGCGCCGGCGTCGACGAGGCGCTGGCGACCCTCGAGCGCGAGATGGCGTACCGGCGTGCGGGCGGGAAGTCGGAACTGCTGGACACGCTGATCGTGTATCGCTGGCCAGAGGGCATCTTCCCGGATTTCCCCAACGGACCGGCCGATGTCCCGGGAGGTTTCCATGCACGTTGACCTGCACCGGCGGCGCTTCGTGCTGGCCGGTGGCGCCGCGCTCGCCTGCGGCAGCCTCGGCTTGTCGCTGCGCCAGCTGGCGTGGGCGGAGGTCGCGGGTGCGGACGGGTTGCCGCCGCCCGGACCGGCGCCGGTCTACCAGGGTTTCGAGGACCTCTACCGCGCGCAATGGACCTGGGACAGCGTGGTGAAGTCGACCCACATCGTGAACTGCTGGTACCAGCGCGGCTGTGCGTGGGACGTGTTCGTGAAGGACGGCATCGTGTGGCGCGAGGAGCAGTCCGGCGTCTACGCGCCAACCGACCCCGCGGTGCCCGACTACAACCCGCGCGGCTGCCAGAAGGGCGGCTGTTACAGCCAGCGCATGTACGACGAGGGACGCATCAGGTACCCGATCAAGCGTGTGGGCGCGCGCGGCGAGGGACGCTGGCAGCGCGTGAGCTGGGAGGAAGGGCTGCGCGAGGTGGCTGACCGGATCATCGACGCGCTGGTCGAGGACGGACCGGGGTCGATCGTGTGGGACGGCGGCACGGCCTCCAGCGGGGGCGGTCACGGCACCGGGGTGTTCCGCGGCGCGCACGTGCTGGACACGCCGCTGCTCGACGTGAACAGCGACGTGGGCGACCACCATCCCGGAGCGCAGGTCACGGTCGGCAAGATCAGCTTCTCCGGCTCGATGGACGATTTCTTCTACTCGGACCTGATCCTGATCTGGGGCGGCAATCCGGTTTTCACGCAGATCCCGAACGCGCACTTCCTGAACGAGGCGCGCTACAACGGCGCGCACATCGTGACCATCGCACCCGATTACAGCGCCTCGGCGGTGCACGCGGACGAGTGGGTGCCGGTGTCGGTGGGCACCGACGCGGCGCTCGCGCTGGGGATGTGCAGGATCATCCTCGACGAGGGGCTGGAGGACCGCGCCTTCATCGCGGAACAGACCGATCTGCCGTTGCTGGTGCGTACCGACACCGGGCTGTTCCTGCGCGCCAGCGACCTCGAGGAGGGCGGGGCCGACGATCGCTTCCACGTCTGGGATACCGGCAGCGATTCGCTGCGCCGATGTGACCACCGCTCGCTCGCGCTCGACGGCGTGCAGCCCGCGCTGGAAGGCGAGTACACGGTGGCAACGCCCGACGGGGCGGTCACCGTCACGCCGGTGTTCGCGCTGCTGAAGCGTCACCTCGCGGACTACGACGCCGCGCGCGTGCAGGCCATCACCGGGGTGGGTGCGCGCACGCTGGCCGCGCTGGCGCGGCGGATCGCCACCGCGAAAGCGGCTGCGATGGTCACGCAGTCGAATTTCTCGAAGTTCTACCACGGGCTCGAGATGGAGCGTTGCCAGATCCTGCTGATGACGCTGTGCGGGCAGATCGGCCGCAAGGGCAGCGGCATCGTGGGCTTCCCGGCGCTGTCGATCGCCGGGCACGAGACGATCGCGGTGTCGGACGGCGGCTATTCGCCGCAGCTCGGCGCGCTGCTGCTGCAGATCAGGAATGCGCCCCGGGCGCTGCAGTGGAAGATGGCCGGCCATACCGACGAGATGATCGTCTACGAGCTGGCGCGCGAGGCCTACCGCAGCGGCGCGCATCTGCCGTCGAATCTCTACTGGTACCGCTTCGGGCTGGGAAGCCTGCTGGGGAGTTCGGCCAGATGGGACCCCACGATGCAGCGCGAGCTCGATGCTTTCCTGCAGGAGGCCTACGCCAAGGGCTGGCAGATCGAGCCGCCGACCAGCCGCCAGCGCGTGTTCCTCGAGATCGGCGGCAATATCCTGCGCCGCACCCGCGGCTACAACCGGCTCTACGAGACCTTCGTCGCGGAGCTCGACCTGCTGGTCACGCTCGACTGGCGCATGAGCAACACGGCGCTGCACAGCGACTATGTGTTTCCGGCCGCGGGCTGGTACGAGAAGGACGACATCACCTGGGCCACGCCGCTGGCACCGTATGCGCACATCGTCTCGCAGGCGGTGCCGCCGCTCGGGGAGTCGAAATCCGACTGGGCCTTCGTCGCGCTGTTGCTGAAGACGATCCAGCAGCGCGCGATCGAACGCGGCATCCGGGAATTCGTCGATCGCGCGGGCCAGTCGCGGCGCCTCGACGAAGTTTTCGACGAGTTCGGCTTCCACGGCCGCTACGACGAACACAGCGACCAGCAGCTGCTGACCGACATCCTGGAGATGACTACGAACCTGGGCGGCATCGGCTGGGAGGAACTCAAGCGAAAGGGCTTCGCGCGCTATACCGCGCTCGACATCAGCCTGATCAACACCGCGAACGCGACCGACATCGCCCCCGACGCCACGATCACGGCCAACACCTGGCACACGGAGAAGAAACTGCCGTGGCCCACGCTGACGCGCCGGATCCAGTTCTACATCGATCACCCGTTCTTCATGGAGCAGGGCGAGCAACTGCCCACGCACAAGGACAGTCCGGCGATCGGCGGCGACCATCCGCTGCGCATGACCGGCGGGCACACGCGCTGGTCGATCCACGCCAGCTGGCGCGACCATCCGAACCTGCTGCGCCTGCAGCGCGGCGAGCCGACGATCTTCATCAACAGCGACGACGCGCTGCAGCGCGGCATCGCCGACGGTGACCTGGTGCGCGTGTTCAACGACATCGATTCCTTCGAGACCCGCGCGACGATCCTGCCCGGCCTGCGGCCGGGGCAGCTGATGCAGCACCATGCCTGGGAGCCGTTCCAGTACCGCGACGGCAAATCCTACGCGGCCGTCACCGCCAGCCCGATCAATCCGCTGCAGCTCGCCGGCGGCTATTTCCACCTGCAACCGTTGCCGCTGGCCGCCACGCCGGGGCCTTCCGATCGCGACACCCGCGTCGAGATCGAACGCGTGGAGCGCGCATGAGCGCGCCCGCGGCGAAGGCATGGCCGGTGGCGCTGGAAAGCGAGGCGTGGGCGCTGCTCGCGCGGCTGTTCGACCATCCGGACGAGGCGCTTCCCGCGCAACTCGCCAGCGGCGAGTTGAAGCAGCGACTGCAGGGTAGCTTCGGCGCGCTCGCCCCCGAGCTGTGGGCGGAGCTGCCGGTGGCGGGGTTCGAGGGCAAGGTCACGCGCGAGGCGCTCGCCGTGGAGTACAGCCGGCTGTTCCATTTCGGCAACCGAGACGCGCCGCTGTGCTCGCTGCACGAGGGCGAGCACCGCGGCAACCGCATGGACGTGATGGAACGCGTGCTGCGCTTCTACACGCATTTCGGACTGAAGCTCGGGAGGAATCCGAGCGAGATGCCCGATCACCTGGTCAGCGAACTCGAGTTCCTGCACTTCCTCGCGTTCCAGCAGGAACGCTACCAGCGGCACGGACTCGATGCCGGGGCGTTCCGGCGTGCGCGGACGGATTTCCTGGTTGCCCATCCCGGGGCGTGGATGCGCGGTTTCAGTAACCGCGTCATCGCCGCCACCGCGCACCCGTTCCACGACGCCTGTGCCCGCTTGCTGGGAGGCTTCCTCGCCGTGGCGCTCGATGCCCACGGCGTGGTGCCGATGGTGTCCACCCGCCGACCGGCCACGATGTAGGTCCGGGCTGTGCCCGGACATTTGTTCGGCCGTAGCGCCACCAGAGGAATGGAAACCATTGCGGCCATGGGATTGCACCTCGCTGTAAAGCCCGTAACATCGGCTTCCAGGTTCCCCGACCTCGCAACGATCGATCACACGGCCTTGTCACACAG
>WBZY01000927.1_pt1 | contig 18096 bp, 8 predicted proteins | sample 5204191 | NCBI WGS metagenome assembly WBZY01 (sample SAMN12344363, study PRJNA552823) | activated sludge metagenome | biome: Activated sludge suspended growth; feature: Anammox Sidestream; material: Wastewater; isolation source: activated sludge from anammox sidestream of wastewater treatment...
CGCTTCAGCTCGAAGACCTCTATCCCGACGCAGCGATCGCCGCCGGCGTGATGACGAACCGGGCTCTCGTCAACTTCTTCCTCGGCATGGAAGCGTTTCTGTACCGACGCGCCCAGCGCATCTCGGTCATCTCGAAAAGTTTCCAGCAGACGCTTCTGACAAAAGGCGTGGCCGGTTCAAAGATCGAATTCATCCCCACCTGGGCCGACCCAAACGAAGTGCGCCCGATGGAAAAGGAAAATGCCTTCCGCCGCGCGCACGGACTGGAACACAAATTCGTGGTGATGTACGCGGGAAACATCGGCCTCACCTCCTGTCTCGAAGACGCGCTCGGCGCGGCGGAAATTCTCCGCGACCGAAGCGACATCCAGTTTGTCGTCGTCGGCGAGGGCGTCCGAAAGGACGCGCTGATGGAGGCCAGCCGGGAGAGAGGGCTGACCAACGTCCGCTTTCTGCCCTTCCAGCCGCGCGAGAACTTCGCCGAGATGCTGGCCGCGGCCGACCTCAGCCTGGTGACGTTGAACGCCGGCGCGGCGCTCTCCTCCCTGCCGAGCAAGATCTTCAACGTGATGGCGAGCGCGCGCCCGGTCCTCGCGGCGACCCCGCCCGGAAGCGAACTCATGCAGATCGTCGAGTCGGCCGCATGCGGGTGGACTGTCCCGCCGGGAGCGCCCGACCGGCTGGCGGAGGCCGTCGTCCAGTTGAAAGACCGGGAGTCCGACCTCGTCCAGATGGGAAAAAACGGGCGCGCCTGCCTCGAAAAGAATTACTCCCGAGCTCAGTGCGTCGAGAAGTTCGAGAACATGTTGACTGCCCTTTGTCGCCAGACACAGGCGCAGGCCAAAACCATCCAGGAGGTCCCATGAACGCCGAGACTTTTGCAGAATGGATGCGCCGCCAGGGGCGTCGGGTGTATCGCACCGAGAGCAGTTACTGGTACGAAGCCGGGCCGCGCGTGCTGCAAGCCTTCCCCTATCATTGGGTGATCGCGCCGCGCCGCGAAGAGATCCGCAAGTTGATGATGGATCACGGCGTCGCGGCCGTGCGGTTTTCCGCGCCGTTGAACTACCAGGAAGGAAAGGCCAGTTATCATATCGTGCTGCATCCGCCCTATCACATGGACATGCTGAAGTCGCAGGCGCGCAATGGCGTCAAACGCGGCCTGGAACGCTTTTCCATTGAACGGACTTCGTTCGAGCGGCTCGCCACCGAGGGCTGGGCCCTGCAAAGCGACACGCTCCAGCGGCAGGACCGCGTCCGCAGCATGAGCCAGGGAGAATGGGAGCAACTATGCCGCGCCGCCGAAGACCTGCCCGGCTTCGAGGCCTGGGCGGGGATCAGCAACGGGGAATTGGCCGGGCTGCTCATCGCCTGCCAAATTGACGATGTGTTCAACATCCCCTACTGCGCCAGCCTGCGGCGCTTTCTGGGAGACCACATCAACAACGCCGTCTTCTACGAGGTCAGCCGCAACCTGCTGGCGCGGAAAGGCGTGACGAACATTTTCTTCACGGTCCAATCGCTGGACGCCCCGCCCAACGTGGACGAGTTCAAATTCCGCATGGGATTGAAGCCCAAGGCGGTGCGGCAATGCGTGACGTTCCATCCCCTGCTGACGCCGCTCGCGAACCAGACCGCCCTCACGTGGACTCAAAAACTGCTCCAGCGCGACCCGTCGAATCCGCTGCTCGCCAAAGCGGAAGGCATGCTGCGCTTCCACGTGGAGGGACAACGCGTCCTGCCCGCGCAGCCCTGGCCCGAATGTCTCGAACGGCGCAAGGAAAGACGCGTGCTGGTCGCCGGTTTTCAGACACGATAAGGAGACGAAATGTCCAACTTCGACGGCTGTCAATTGCCCATTGTCCCTAATTTATCGGAAGGTACAGAGCCAAACGACGCTCGACCGCTCATCCGACGGCTCAAGCGCGCCCTGGCGGCGCCCTGGAATTACCGCGTTAAACCCTGGCTGAAAAAAATATACCGCCTCCGCAGCCGCTCCGCCCCCGGCGGGACGGGAAAACCCGCTCAGGCCGCGTCGGACGCCGCCCGTCAACACGACGCGCCGCCCGGAAGCGAGGCCGGGAGCGCGCCGTCGGGCAAGTTGAAAGCCGGCGACTGGGTGCGCGTCCGCTCGTGGGAGGAGATCCAACCCATGCTCGACCCCTTCAAAGAGACGCGCGGCTGCGCGTTCCTGGGAGGCATGCGCCAGTATTGCAATACGAAACAGCGCGTTTTCAAATCTATGGAGCGTTTCCTGGACGAACGCGATTACAAGGTCAAAAAGACGCGCGGCGTGATCCTGCTCGAAAACGTGATCTGCGAGGGGACGCCCGCCTTCGGCCGCTGCGACCGTTCCTGCTTTTTATTCTGGCGCGAGGAATGGCTGGAGAAGATCGATGAGTAATTGGCTCGACGCCCAGCCTGCGCGCGGGCGTCGTCTGTCGGAGATCGTCCCATGACTCGTTCCACAACCAAACAACTCCAGGCGAAACCTGTGAAACCGTCCCGTTTGTCCGTTGCGCTTTTGAGCCGGGCAATGCGGGAAGCGGCCAAACGCGCCTTCGACGCCGCCGCCGCGTTCTTCGGCCTGCTTGTCCTTTCGCCCTTCTTCGCGGTCATCGCCATCCTGATCAAGCGCGACACGCCGGGTCCCGTATTCTATTGGGGGGCGCGCATCGGACGGAACGGCGTCCCGTTCAAGATCCTCAAGTTCCGCACGATGTACGAGACGCCGGAAAGTTACCGCGGCCTGCGCGTCACCTGCGAAGGCGACGAACGCATCACCCCGTTCGGAAAGTGGCTGCACGAGACCAAACTAAACGAGATACCCCAACTCTGGAACGTGCTGATCGGCGAGATGAGTCTCGTCGGGCCGCGTCCCGAAGACCCGTCCATCGCCCGCGCCTGGCCCGCCCAGGCCGCCCGTGAAATTCTCTCGGCCCGGCCTGGAATCACCAGCCCGGCCTCCATCCTCTATCGCAACGAAGAGAGCATGCTCCACGCGGGCGAGGTAATGCAAAAATACCTCCACGAGTTAAGCCCCGATAAAATGCGGCTGGACCAGTTGTACGTCCGTTACCAGTCTTTCTGGCTCGACCTGGACGTCATCCTTTGGACAGCCATATTGCTGGTCCCGAAGATCAAAGCCTATTCGCCGCCAGAAAACCTGCTGTTCGCCGGCCCGTTAACGCGCCTGTTCCAGCGCTATGTGGGCTGGTTTCTGGCGGACTTTCTCGTCGCGCTCGGCGCCATCGCGATTGTCGGCGGGCCGATTCATCCGCCTGGCCTGTTAAATCCCGTCGGGAACGCGAAAATCGGCATGGCTCTCGCGACCGTGATACTTTACAGCCTGACAGGTCTGGCGCTGGGCGTCAACCGAATCAACTGGCAGAAAGCGGGTTCTCGGGAAGCCGGGCGGTTTTTAGCCAGTTGGATAATCTCCAGCGCGGCCATTCTGGGCCTGCACATTCGCCTGGGGTTGACGGGAGCCCGCGTCCCTGAGACGGTCCTGGCCGCGTCCCTGCTGACTCTCCTCGGCATGACCGCCGTCCGTTACCGCCGCCGGCTGGCGGCCGGCCTGTTCCACCAGGCGTTGACTCGCCGCGCCCCGGCGGGCGCGGCGCGCGAACGCGTCCTGGTAGTCGGTTCGGGGCGCACGGCGGAGCATATCGCGTGGCTCATGGAGCATCCCGCTTATTCCCGAAAATTCCAAATTGTCGGATTCATCGACAACGACCTCCGCGCGCAGGGCATGAACATCTACGGGTCGAGGATCGTCGGCAAGGTGGAGGACATCCGGCAGATCGTCCAGAAAAGCCGCGTCGACCTGATCATCCTGGCCGACAACCAGATGGCGTCGCACAAATACAGCGAATTCCACAACACAGCCAGTTTCCTGCCGGCGAGGATCGCGGTCGCGCCCGATATCTTCGGCTCGCTCAGCAGCCTGGACGGGGGGGCGTCCAATGGCGGACTTGCCAAACCCCTCGACAATTTCCAATGCCGGCATTGCCTGGCGCGCCGCGCCAACGAAAGCGAGGAGCGCCTGCCGGCGAAATGACGCGCGGGCCGGCCCCCCGTTCGCCCTCGTTCCAGATCAAGCTCATCGAAAAAGGACAGGCAGCCATGAAAGCAGTCGTACTTGCAGGCGGCAAAGGCGCCCGCCTCGCGCCCTACACCACGATCCTCCCCAAACCGCTCATGCCCATCGGCGATATGCCCATCCTCGAAGTCATGCTGCTCCAGATGAAAGCGGCTGGCATCACGGACATTGTCCTGACCGTCGGACACCTGTCGGAGTTACTGCGCGCGTTTTTCCAGGACGGCAGCCAGTTCGGACTCAACATCACTTATAGCCACGAACAATTCCCGCTTGGGACGGCCGGCCCCATCGCGCTGGTGAACGGGCTGGACGAGACCTTCATCGTCTCCAACGGCGACGTGCTGACCACATTGAACCTGCGCGACCTGATCCGCTTCCACCATGAACAGAAAGCGGCCGCGACCATCGCCTCCCACCGCCGCCAGTCGAAGATCGACCTGGGCGTGATCGAAAAAGACGGGGATTACCGCGTCCACGGGTATATCGAAAAACCGGTCTATGAATTCCTCGTCAGCATGGGAATTTACGTGTTCGAGCCTTCCGTATTAGCCTACATCCCCTGCAACAAATACCTTGATTTCCCCGACCTGGTTCGGAAATTGATCGCCGCCGGCGAAAAGGTGGTCGGATACGAATTCGACGGCTATTGGGAGGACCTGGGCCGCCCCGACGACTACGCCCGCGCGGCCCGCGACTTCGAGAACATGCGCGGCCAGTTCCTGCCGAACGGGTGAGGCGGACGCCTCCCCATCCTGCCGCGCCGCGTCGCTTTCCATCCAATCGCTCCGTCGGAAAATCGACGCGCCCTTTTACCGAGAGGAAAATCCATGGAAATCAAAGACCTGATCCTGCTGATGTTACGCAACATCCGGACCATTGCGATGGGGCTGATCCTGGGAATGGCGCTCGGATTCTGGATCGCCCGCGTGCAAACGCCGGTTTATGAAGCGAACGCCAAAGTGTTCGTGAGCCGGGCGCGCCAGCCGGTCGCCGTAGACCCGCTGTCGCTGAGCGACGAGCAATTGCTGGCGATCAACCTGCACCTGGCGAAGTCCCGGCAGACGCTGGGCGAAGTTTCAGAGCAACTGGGAAGCGCGGTGAACGCGGACGCGGTCCAGGCGGAGGCGATCCCCAACACGCTGATCATCCAGATCAGGGCGCAGGACGCCGATCCGCAGCGGGCGGCCGCGATCGTCAACCTGCTGGTGCAGGCGCTCATCCGGCAAAGCGACGCGCTTTTATCCGCGCGCTACATGGAGCTGGAAAGCGCCATCACGGAACAGATGGGACAGGTGCAGGAGCAGATTGACGGGCTGCAAGCCCACATCGAACAGGTCAACGAAACCGGGCTCCAGGAGCAATTGGCGCAGGTCAACCGGCAGATCGAACAATTAAAGACGGAAATCGCCTCGCTGGAACGGGACATCGCGGCCTTCCCCGACCTGCCCAACTCGCAGCAGCGCGCGGCCATCGCCGAAAAACGGGCGCAAGCGAACCAGCTCAACGCCCTGCTGGCGCTCTACCAGCAGGTCCAAACCAACCTGACGTTCATCGGGAAGCCCGGCCAAAGCGGAACCGGGCTGGAAAACCCCTCGCTGGCGCTCCTCCAATCCACCTGGACTCTGTATCAACAGATCAATCTGACCCTGATCAACAATCGCGAAAACGCGCGGCTGGCGCGCGCGCAGAATCAAAAGAACGTGATGCAGATCGTTCCCGCCACGCCGCCCGAAAAACCGGTCCGCCCGTTGCCGACGCTCTATCTCCTGCTGGGCGGATTCGTGGGACTGGCCTTCGCAGCCGCCCTCGTCCTGACCCTGGACCACTTCGACGATTCGATCAGGAAACCCCGGCAAGTGGAAGACGCGTTCGGCCTGCCCGTATTGGGAACGGTGAGCGACCGCCGCGGCGGAAGGGACGTCGTCGCGCTGAAGGATCCGCATTCGGTCGAATCCGACGCGTTCCGCGCCCTGGGCGCGAGCCTGGAAATCGTCGGCGCGGGAAAAACCATCCGCGCCGCCATGATCGCCAACGCGAATCCAAAGGACGCCAAAACGAGCATCGCCGCCAATTGGGCGGTCATCCACGCGCAACAGGGAAAACGGGTCATCCTCCTTGACGGGGATCTCAAGCGCCCGCACCTGCACCGTCTCTTCGGCCTGGAAAACAAAAAGGGACTGGCGGACCTCGCCGACGTCCAGCTGAACGTGAAAAGCGTCTGCGTTGCCGTGAAGGGCGTGGACGGTCTATCCCTGATCGCCGCCGGCGCGGCCAGCAGGGACTCGGTCGCGTGGCTGAACGCCGACAAATTGGAACAGTTTCTCGGCAGTCTCAAGAACGCCGCCGAGTTGACGATTGTCAACGGCCCGTCCCTGGAAACAGCCGACGCGCAAATCCTGGCCTCCAAAGTGGACGCGGTTCTCCTGGTCGTCAGGCAGGGACACACCCGCGTCGAGACCGCGCAGACCGCCCTGGAAAGACTGCGCGTGATCGACGCCAACGTGATCGGCGTCATCCTGGACGGCAGTCCGCGCGAACCCCGCTGGGAAGGGCGGGCCGCCGACTGGTTCAGGGAAAAATTCGGCAAACGCGGGAAAACCGAAAATCCAATGGCGTCTTCGTCAATTACGCTTCATTAACCGTCCAGGCCGCGACGCGCGCGGAACGCGAAACACAGAGGGAATCTAATCCAGCCTGAAAGTCAATCAGAATCCGAAATCCAACTGCGCAGGGCATTCCCTGTAAAAGCGGGCCGATCGTTCACGCTCCTGAACGAGGCCTTGATCCCTGGAGGAGAAATGAACGCCCGATTCCTGGATCGTTTTTCAACTCTTTTTTCCCGGAGGAACACCATGAAAACTAGAAATGGAAAAATCCCGTTCGCGCCCGTCGTCCGGTTCATCGTCATGCTGATGATCCTGTCCGGGCTGCTGGCGGGCGCCGGGGCCGACCCGGCGCAAGCCGCCCCCAGCGACCGCACCATCTCTGGTAACGCCGGCACGAGCAACGCTGTTTTGACTTATTCCGGCACTACAAGCGGATCGGTCACCGCCAATTGGCTGGGGAGCTATTGGATCACCGTTCCAAACGGCTGGTCCGGCACGGTGACGCCGTCCAAGCCCGGCTACACCTTCTCGCCGGCCAGCCGGACCTACACCAACCTCTCCAGCAGCCAATACTTTCAGAACTACACCGCCTCCACGTTGACCACCTACACGATCAGCGGCAACGCCGGAAGCGCCAACGCGACGATCGCGTACACGGGCGGTTCCACCACCGCGAATAGTTCGGGGAACTACTCGTTCACGGTCACGGCGGGCTGGTCCGGCACGGTGACGCCGTCCAAGACCGGCTACACTTTCTCGCCGTCCAGCCGCGCCTACTCCAACGTTCAGGCCAACCAGACCGCGCAAAACTACACCGCCGCGGCCGTCAATTACGCCATCAGCGGCAGCGTGGGGACGGCCGGCGCGGGCGCGACCCTGACTTACGCCGGCGGCTCGACCACCGCCGACGGGTCGGGCGGCTACTCGTTTAACGTGCCGCACGGCTGGTCTGGCACGGTGACGCCGTCCAAGACCGGTTACGCGTTTTCGCCGCCCAACCGGAGTTACACCAATGTCGCCGGCAACCAGGCCAACCAGGACTACACGGCCTCGCTCGCCAACGTCACCATCTCTGGCAACGCCGGCACGGGCAATGTCGTGTTGAGTTACACAGACGGGAGCCCGAAAACCGCCACGGCGAACAGTTCAGGAGCGTACTCCTTCGAGGTCTCCTACAACTGGTCCGGCACGGTCACGCCTTCGAAGTCCGGTTTCTTCTTCTCGCCAGCCACCCGGACCTACGTCAACGTGACCGCCAACCAGACCGCGCAGAACTACGCCGCCGCGCCGAACGCGTTCACCTTCGCGTCCATGGGCGACGCGCATTCCGAGGTCGCCTACTTCACCGCCACCGCCACCCAAATGGCGTCCCTGAACCCGGCCTTCGTCCTCTTTAACGGCGATCTGGAAAATGACGGCGTAGTCAACGCCGACATGGACTCGATGATCAACGTCCTGAAGAACACTGGCCTGTTCAACAAAACCTTCCTGGTGCGCGGCAATCACGACAACCAAGCGCCAGGCAGCGCGGCGCTTTGGGAAGCCTACTTTGAAATGCCCGCCAACGCCAGAACCCTGCCGCCGTACGCGAGGAACTACGTCTCGCTCGACGCCAATTCGGACTACCTGAACTACAGTTTCGAATATGGGAACTCCATCTTCATCGGGCTGGACGTTCCGGGCGATATCGACCTGCTGACGACCAGCCAATTGAACTTCCTGGACGCGCGCCTAACCTACGCGGAAAGCCAGGGGCTGACGCACGCCTTCGTCTACTTCCACGGCTCCGAATACTGCACAGAAAGCGTCCACTGCACCTGCGCCGGCCGGACCAACACCGCCTGCACCCCGCCGGACCTGATGACGCTCTTCAACGAGCATCCCATCGTCACCGCGACCATCCATGGACACGAACATCTCCTATCGTGGACGCACATGGACGGCACGCGCGTCTCGGGGTTGACGCACAGCTACGAGATGTTCATCTCATCCCCATCCGGCGGCGCCACATACAACGAATACGTCTTCCCCGAACGCCTGGACTACTTCTATCCCGACATGGCCGGCGCTCAGGGATTCGCCGCCATCAGCGTCAACGGTCCTACATTTACGTACAGCATCTACAAAAACGGCTCCACTAGCCCGGTCTGGTCGCGGACCTTTACGAAGAACAACACCGCCCCGACCATTTCCGACATCGCCGACAAAACCACCGACGAGGATACCGCCACCGGCGACATTCCGTTCACCATCGGCGACGCGGAAACCAACCCGGCATACCTGCTCGTCACCGTCGATTCCTCGAACGCGGCGCTGGTCCCGAGCGGGAACATCGTCCCGGGCGGGAGCGGCGCGAACCGCACGCTGAACATCACGCCCGCCGCCAACCAGTACGGCGCGGCCACCATCACCGTCTCCGTGAGCGACGGGACCGCGACCGTCAACGACTCGTTCCTGTTAACCGTCAACTCGGTCAACGACGCGCCGGTCGCGGATCCACAACACGTCAGTACGCCATGGCAGGCCCCCGTGGACATCACCCTGACCGGTTCGGACGTGGAGAACAGCCCGCTCGCCTTCGTCATCGTGGACGAACCCTCGCATGGCAGCCTGAGCGGCAGCGGCGCCACGCGCACCTACACTCCAGACGCCGAGTACTCCGGCACAGACAGCTTCACGTTCAAGGCCAATGACGGCGAGACGGACGGCCCGCCGGCCACGGTGACCATCAGCGTCACCGCGCACGCCATTTCGGGGAACACCGGCGTCGGCGGCGTGACGCTGAGCTACGAAGACGTCATACCAAAAACCGTCACGTCGGACGGCTCGGGCGCGTACTCGATCCAGGTCCCCGCAAACTGGTCCGGCACGGTCACGCCTTCCAAGACCGGGTACGATTTCTCCCCCGTCAGCATGACCTACGCCAACGTCCTGTCGGACCTGAGCGGACAGAATTACGCCGCCATCGGCCTGACCCTGACGATCTCCGGGAACACGGGAAGCGCGGGCGTGACCCTCAGCTACACCGACGGGACGCCAAAAACCGTCACGTCGGACGAGGTCGGCAATTATTCCTTCCAGGTTCCGTACAACTGGTCGGGAATCGTCACGCCCTCGCTGAGCGGGTATGGATTCAAGCCCGCCACTCGGACCTATACCAATATCGTCGCAAACCAGCATGCCCAAAACTACGTCACGACCACCAGCCGGGTGTACTACGTGGACAAGACGAACCCGGCCTGTACGGATACCGGCCAGGTCGGTTCGATGGCGGTTCCCTTCTGCACCATCGGGAGAGGCGCCTACCTGGCGACCGCCGGACAGATCGTGCATGTCCTGCACGGCACGTACGCAGAGACGATCTTCCCGAATAACAGCGGCACGGCGGAGAATCCCATCACCTATTGGGCGGACCCCGGCGTTGTCGTCACCGGGACCGCGCCCGGGACCGGGTTCGGCGCGGCGTTCGGAATCTCGACGAAGAGTTACATCGTCGTCGAGGGCTTCACGATTGACCAAACCTGGTACAAAGGCATTTACGTGGACGCCTCGCACCACATCACCCTCCTGAACAACCACGTCAGCCGCGCCGGGATCACGTCGCCGACGCATCCCTACGAGCAGGGCATTTACCTGAGAAACACCAGTTACTCCACCATCACCGGCAACGTCACCGATTACAACACCTGCATCGGCATCCGCGTGGTCGGCGGCGATCACAACCTCATCAGCAACAACATCTCGTTCGAGAACTTCTCGGAGATCGAGACCGACGCCGCCGGGATCGAACTGACCGGCAGCGACTACAACACGGTGATCAACAACGTCACCTACAGCAACGAGGACTCCGGGATCAACGTGTATTACTGGGACAGCGAAAACAAGGCCTCCACGTACAACCTGATCATCGGAAACCTGACCTACGAAAACGGCGACCACGGCATTGACGTCAACCAATCGCCATACAACATCATCGTCGGCAACACCGTCCAGGGCAACGGCACGGTTGGGATCAACCTGGAGGGCAACACGGCGGCCACCGGTTCGTTCGGCGGAGTCGTCGTCAACAACATCCTCTCCGAAAACGGGACCATGCCCCCGGCGGGTTCCTGGGGCGGCAACCTGCGCGTGGACAAGAACTCCATCGCCGACGCGAACATTGACTACAACCTCTTCCACCGCACAGACGCCACCGTTCAGATCATCTGGAACGACCTCGGCTACATCTCCCTGGCTGCGTTCCATGCGATCGTGCCGACGCAGGAGGTACACGGTTTGGAGGGCAACCCGCTCTTCGTGTCGCCCGTCGCGCCCGTCCTGCGGCAGACCGGCATCCCCTACAACGGACTCGGCATTGTAGGCGACTACTACCTCAAGCCCGGCTCGCCCGCCATCGACAGCGCCAACTCCGACGCCCCCAACGCCTCCCTCACAGACATCATGGGCAACGCGCGCGTGGACGATCCCGCCACCCCCAACACCGGCGCGGGAGTCCGCGTCTATGACGATCGCGGCGCGTTCGAATTTCTGCCGCTCGGCCAATCCCTGCCGGTCGTCTCCACCCAGGCGGTCAGCGGCATCACCACCGCCGCCGCAGTCGGCAACGGCTCCATCGAAGCAACCGGCGAACCGCTTCCCACCCAGCACGGCGTGGTCTGGAGCGTCTCGCCAGACCCGACCCTTGCGGACAACAAAACCACCGAAGGCCCGGTGGATGGGACCGGCGCGTTCACCAGCGCCATCACCGGCCTCACGCCGGGGACGCTGTACCACGTCCGCGCCTACGCCACCAACGCGGCCGGCACAGTCTACGGTCAGGATGTCACGTTTACGGCCTACCAACTGCCCGCCGTCACCACGCAGGCCGTGAGCGACATTACCGCCTCCACTGCCACCGGCAACGGGAACATCGCCGCGCTCGGCGTACCGAATCCCACCCAGCACGGCATGGTGTGGAGCGTCTCGCCGAACCCGACCCTCGCGGATAACAAGACCCTCGACGGTCCGGCGGACGCGACCGGCGCGTTCGTCAGCGCCATCACCGGACTCACGCCGGGGACGCTGTACCACGTCCGCGCCTACGCCACCAACGCGGCCGGCACGGTCTACGGAAACGACGTGGTCTTCACCGCCCATCAACTGCCCACAGTCACAACCCAGGCCGTGGACGACATCGCCACCACGACCGCCACCGGCAACGGGAACATCGCCGCGCTCGGCGTACCGAATCCCACCCAGCACGGCGTAGTGTGGAGCCTCTCCCCCAACCCAACCCTCTCGGACGACAAAACCGCCGACGGGCCCGTGAACGCGACCGGCGCGTTTACCAGTTCCATGACCAACCTCATGCCGGGGACGCTGTACTACGTCCGCGCCTACGCCACCAACGCGGCTGGCACAGTCTACGGCGAGGAAGTCGCCTTCACCACCCTGCTCGCGCCCACCGTCACCACGCAAACGGCGACAGACATCACCACCTCCGCCGCCATCGGTCACGGCAACATCACCGCGTTCGGCACGTACGCCCCCACCCAGCATGGCGTGGTCTGGAGCGTCTCGCCCAACCCGACCCTCGCGGATAACAAGACCACCGAGGGCCCGGTCAGCGAAACGGGCGCCTTCGCCAGCGCCATCACCGGTCTCACGCCGGGCGTCACCTACCACGTCCGCGCCTACGCCACCAGCGCCGCCGGCACATCCTACGGCGAAGACGTGACCTTCACCGCGCACATCGTTCCCACCGTCACCACGCAGGCCGTCTCCTCCATCGGGACCGCCACCGCCGTCGGCAACGGGACCATCCTCTCGCTCGGCGTCCCGAACCCGACCCAGCACGGCGTGGTCTGGAGCCTATTGCCGAACCCCACGCTCGCGGATAGCCACACCGCCGACGGCGACGTGATCGCGACGGGCGCCTTCACCAGCAGCATCACCGGCCTCACGCCGGGCATGCTCTACCACGTCCGCGCCTACGCCGCCAACGCGGCCGGCGTCGCCTATGGCGAAGATGTGACCTTCACCGCCCTGCCGTCCGTCACCGGCACGACCACCCCCAACGCCGACGCCGGCGCGGGGAGCAACACGCCGGTCGCGGGCAAAGCCGACTGGGCCAACCCCGGCTTCATCACCGCCGACGACGCGAAATACGCCAGCGCCACGCTCAGCGGAGCCACCCTGAGTTCCGCCTACCTGAAAGGGACCGACTATGGCTTCGCCATCCCTGCCAACGCTGAAATCACCGGCATCGCGGTCACAATCGGGCGTTTCGAAAGCGGCCAGAACGTCGGCTACTTCGACGTGCGCGACAGCGTCGTCAGGCTGATCAAAAACGGGACGATCGTCGGCAACAACAAAGCCGCCGCCAGCACAGAATGGCCGGTCGGCTCGCCAGCCTCCGCGCTCTACGGCTCGCCCGCGGACCTGTGGGGCGTTGCCTGGACTCCCGAAGACATCAACGCCGACGACTTTGGCGTCGCGCTCTCCGTCGTCAGCGACGTGAACCGCATCGCCTACGTAGACTACATCCAGGTCTCGGTCACCTACACCGTGACGACGATCGGCACGAGCACGACCGTCAACTGCGGCGCGGGGACCCCGGTCGTCGACTACGGTTCGAGCGTCACCTGCGTCGCCACCGTCACGCGCGGCTCCGGCGCGAAGACCCCGACCGGCTCCGTCGCGTGGACCACGAACGGAAGCGGCAACTTCGCCGCCAGCCCCTGCGCGCTCAGCGGCTCGGACGGCAGCGCCGCCTGCTCGGTCACCTACACCCCCTCGGCTGTGGGAAGCGGCTCGCACCTCATCGCCGCCAACTACTCAGGCGACCCCGACTTCTTCTCCAGCAGCGGCAGCCAGACCGTCACCGTCAACAAGAAAGACGCCTCGGTGACGCCGAACGCCGCCAGCAAGGTCTACGGCGACCTCGACCCGGCTCTCACCGGGACCCTGACCGGCTTCCTCGCGGGCGATAACGTCGCCGCCACCTATGGCCGCGTCGCGGGCGAGACTGTCCTCGGCGGACCCTACCTCATCAGCGCGATACTCAATCCGGGCAGCGTCCTCGGCAACTACAACATCACCTACAACACCGCCAGCTTCACCATCGTCCCGAAGATCGCCTCGGTGACGCCGGACGCCGCCGGCAAGGTCTACGGCGACCCCGACCCGATTCTCACCGGGACCCTGACCGGCTTCCTCCCCGCCGATAACGTCTCCGCCGCTTACAGCCGCGCTGCGGGCGAGAGCGTTCCGGGCGGGCCCTACGCCATCAGCGCCGCGCTCAGCCCGATCGAAGTCCTCGGCAACTACAACATCGTCTACAACGCCGCCGACTTCGCCATCACCGCCAAAGCGGTCACGATCACGCCAGACGACGGACAGAGCAAGGTCTTCGGCGCGCCCGACCCGGCCTTCAACTTCACGCCCACGCCGTCCCTCGTCAGCGGAGACTCGTTCACCGGCGGGCTGGGACGCGATCCCGGCGAAGACGTTGGAACCTACGCATTCACGCTGGGGACGTTGAGCGCGGGTCCCAACTATGCGCTCACGCTCGCAACCGGTCACACCTTCGCGATCGTCAAGGCCGCCGCGACCGTCACACTGGGCAACCTCACCCAGACCTACGACGAGACGCCGAAACCGGTGACGGTCACGACCGACCCGGCGGGCCTGAGCGTGGACGTCGCCTACGACGGATCGCCCACGCCGCCGACCGCGGTCGGCAGTTACGCCGTGACCGCGGCCGTCAACGACCCGAACTACAGCGGCTCGGCCAGCGGGACGCTGGTCATCGAGCAGGCCACGTCCACGCACAGCATCCCGCTGACTGTGGGCTGGAACCTGGTCTCGTTCAATGTGCATCCGGCCGACACCAGCATTGCGAGCGTCCTCGCCAGCATCGCCGGCAACTACAACATGGTCTATGCCTGGGACGCGACGGGCGCTCATAGCGCAAGCGGCAACTGGATAAAGTATGCGCCGTCCGCGCCCCCCTATACCAACACGCTGACCAACCTCGACGAAACCATGGGCTTCTGGATCCGCATGACGAGCGCCGACACTCTGGAAGTGACCGGGCTGGTTCCAGTAACGACCGAAATCCACCTGTATACCAATGCGGGAGGCTGGAACCTCGTGGGATATCCGTCCGCGACCGACCGGTCGCTGCCCCTGGTCTTGAGCGCCAACGGCCTCGGCACAGACTTTACGTACGTGTACACGTATCGCGCGTTCGACCTGTCCGATCCGTGGAAGCTGTTCAAGCTGTCGAGCCCGCCGTACGCCAACGACCTGACCGAGCTGCTCCCCGGTTGGGGCTACTGGATCAGGGTCCTTGCAAACCACATCTGGTCAGTGAAATATCTGCCCTAATCACAACCCCCGGCCAGGGTCAGAAATACACATCCCTGACCCTGGTCGGGAGAAAGGAACATCAATGTCGGGCGCAATCAACAAATTTGAGGCGCGCGAAAAACGGAATCAATCAGATTGATACACCAAAGAGGTCAAAATGAAAATTCAGCGTGTTTTCACAGCAGTATTTCTGGCTTTCGCCCTGCTCCTCGCCAACGTCGCGGTAGCACGGGCCATGCCTCCCCTCCCATCCAGTTTTTACGGAACCGTGAAACTGGACGGCGCCAACGTGCCAACAGGGACCGTCGTCAGCGCGCGCATCAACGGCGTCATTTACGCCTGGGGGACAGCGCTTATCTACGAGGGAGACACAGTCTATACCTTCGATGTCCCAGGCGAAGATACCGATGAGCCGGGTATCCAAGGAGGCGTCCCGGGGGATACGGTCGTCTTCTACATCGGGGATTACATCGCCGACCAGACTGCGCCCTGGCAAGGCGGCACTCTTGAGGAGCTCAACCTGACCGCCTCAACCAACCGCACCGTCGTCTTCGACGCCAACGGCGGGACAGGCACGATGAGTCCGCAGGTTGCCAACGCCCCAACCGCCCTGACGCTCAATGCCTTCGCCCGCTCCGGCTACACTTTCAGCGGATGGAATACCGCCGCCAACGGATCGGGGACTTCCTATGCCGACGGCGCCACCTATCCTTTCGCGGCTGATGCCACCCTCTACGCCCAGTGGACGGCCAACTCCTACACCGTCACCTTCGACGCCAACGGCGGGACAGCCCCATCCCCGGCTACCAAGCCTGTGACGTTTGACGCGGCCTACGGCGCGCTTGCCACGACCAGCCGCACGGGTTATGCGTTCGCGGGTTGGTTCACCGCCGAAACTGGCGGGACCGAAGTCACCGCGGCCACCATCGTCTCCAACACGGCCGACCACACCCTCTACGCCCACTGGACCATCAACGCCTACGCCGTCACCTTCAAAGCCAACGGCGGTACCGGCTCAATGAGCAACCAGACTGGAGACTACAATACCACCGCTCCGTTGACGCTCAACGTCTTCACGCGCACAGGTCACACCTTCACTGGCTGGAATACCCAAGCCAATGGCGGCGGTATTCCTTATGCCAACGGCGCCAACTACACTTTCATCGCGAACATCACCCTCTACGCCCAATGGAGCGTCAACTCCTACACGGTCACCTTCGACGCCAACGGCGGTAGCGATCCCGACCCGACATCCAAGTCCGTGACCTTCGGCGAGCCCTACGGCGAACTCGCCACGACTAGCCGCGCGGGCTTCGTCTTCAACGGTTGGTTCACCGCGGCTTCCGGCGGGACTGAAGTCACCGCGGCTACCATCGTCTCCAACGCGGCCGACCACACCCTCTACGCCCAGTGGGACGAGATCGACGCGATCACCGTCACCGGCATCACAGTCAGCAATAAAGTTTACGACGGCAATACAAACGCTGCGTTCGACGCCAGTGGATATGTATTGGTTGGCGTGACCGGCGGCGACATCGTTACGCTGGATACGACCGGCGCGTCCGCGGCCTTCGACAACAAAAACGCCGGCGCCGCGAAAGTCGTGACCCTGTCTGGCCTGAGCCTCGGCGGCAAAGACGCGCACAAGTACACGCTGACCCCGCCGACCCTCTCCGCCGACATCGCCGCCAAAGACCTGACCGTCTCCGCGACTGCCAGCAACAAGCCCTACGACGGCTCCACCGCCGCCCTGGCGACGCTCTCCACTGACGCCCTGGCCGGGGACGCCGTCACGGCCACATTCACAGCGGCAGACTTCGACACCGCGGATGTCGGCGCCGGCAAGACCGTCACCGTGACCGGCATCGCCATCGAAGGCGCAGACGCGGGCAACTACAACCTGCTCAACGTCACGGCTGCCGCCACCGCCGACATCACCGCCGGCGAGATCACCGTCACCGCAGACGACCAGACCAAGGTCGCCAACCAGCCCGATCCTGTATTCACCTACACCGCCAGCGGCTTCGCGGGGACCGACGCCTTCGTGACCCCGCCAACCTGCAGCGTGCCTGCCGCGCACACCGTGCCGGGAGAGTACGATATCGTCTGCAGCGGCGGCGACCCGGGAGCCAACTACGTGGTCACATCCTACGTCAACGGCAAATTCACGGTCACAGCCATTCAGATTCAGAAGAGGACGTTCCGCTCCAGCGGCGCCCAGGATGGATGGCTCCTCGAATCCGCCGAGAACGGCAACAAGGGCTGGACGATGAATAAAGCGGCGACAACCCTCCGCATCGGCGACGAGGCGGACCGCAAGCAGTATCGCTCCATCCTGTCCTTTGCCACCGGCGCAACCCTGCCCGACAATGCCGTCATCGTCAAGGTCACGCTCAAGGTCCGTCAACAGAGCGTCACCGGAAGCGGGAATCCCCTGACGATATTCCAGGGCATCATGGTGGATATCCGCAAGGGCGCGTTCGGCGCGACATCGCTTCAAATCACCGACTGGCAGACCAAAGCCAGCAAGACGATGGGGCCTTTCAAGACGGCCGCCACAAGCGGGTGGTTCACGTTCAACCTGAACCCATCCAAGGCCTTCATCAACAAACTGGGGACCAGCGGCGGAGTGACGCAAATCCGTCTGCGCTTCAAGCTGGACGATAACAATAACTCGGTCGCCAACTACCTCAGCCTGTTCAGCGGCAACGCGCCCTTTGCATCGCGCCCGCAACTGATCGTGGAATACTACATCCCGTAGTCGCCGCGCAGCCCCCTCCCAACCAAACAGCCCCCCGGTCTTCGAGATCGGGGGGCTGATCTTTCATCCTGCCGGCGCCGCGTCCGCGTCGGGACGATGCCGTTCCGCCTCCGCGCGGGTGAACACGGCGGGATGCTCGACGCGCCGGCAGGCAAATCCGTGGGCGCCCAGAAATTTCAGAAATTCCCGCTCGGAAGTTATCATGGCTGCCCCTCCTCCACCGCGTTCGCGGCGATGACGCGCGCGTACCATTCGCCCGAATCTTTCACCATACG
>WBZY01000928.1_pt1 | contig 18085 bp, 12 predicted proteins | sample 5204191 | NCBI WGS metagenome assembly WBZY01 (sample SAMN12344363, study PRJNA552823) | activated sludge metagenome | biome: Activated sludge suspended growth; feature: Anammox Sidestream; material: Wastewater; isolation source: activated sludge from anammox sidestream of wastewater treatment...
CACGTCGATCGACCGTCGGCGTCGGCTTTGGGAACTCGGCCCCCTGAGGCACCGTCCAGATCTCGTATGCGGGCATTTCCCTGAACCCGCCATCGACGATACCAAAATGGCCTTCATCCATTCCGCTATCGGCCAGTTCGTTCCGGATCCTTCTTAAAGCATTCGCCGCGTACCCGCGCTCACTCTTTCGCCCGGCATAGATAATGACATACAAGCGGTCACCCGATTGGCCGATAATCGAAAGGGCTGCAGCGAGTCTATCCTTTTCTTTTTGGGCGTCAAGCTCGGGGAATTCATCGGCCTTTGCGGCCGGCGGAATAACTCGTACGGTCGCCGATCCTTGGGTCATGCATTCGGGTGCGTAGCCGCCCACCCATAAATTGGCACTGACCTCGCGATAAACGCCTGCTCCGGTCGAATCAACATCGATCCTGCGTGTCTGCTGGCCATTCACGATCGAACCGCCACTCACCGACCATAGGATCTGAGGTGTGACCTTCGGATCGCCTCCATGTATCCCCGCGACGAAGATAAGCGGTTGCCCGTCTCGCACAACACGCGCCGATTGTGCCTGAACGTCGATCCGCGGACACGGGGAAGCGGGTTGCTGTTGTGGTGGGGGAGGGGGATTTGGAGCCGGTTCGGTCGGTTCCTGGCCAAAGGCCGCCAACACTAACGAAATCGACACCAAAGGGGTCGTAATAAATAATGTCTTTCGCATTACTAAGTTAAACCTCCAACGGCGGGCCGATTAGAATAATAGCACGTATTCAACCGGATTTCCCGCGAGACCTGGGAATCCGGCCGCAGCCCGGGCCGCCCCGACGACACCAACAAAAAATGCGAGAGGCATGATAACCTCCCGCAGTTTGTCCTGATCCGCTAACCGAAGATCCGCTGAAAGGATCGCGGGGGCCGGTCCCCTCCGGGCCGCTTACGGTATCTCGTATGGCTCAAGCTGGCTTGTTATCTTCGACTTATCGCCAACTACGACCATCGTCATTTTGTCGAGCGTGAGATACTTTCTAGCCATCTCCGAAATATCCTTCGCCGTAACCGCCGTCAGTTTCTGGATATAGGTATCGAGATAGCCCTTGTCCAGCTCGTTATAGTTTACTGCCTCAAGTTGGCCGATAACGCCGGTACGGGTAGAGTTCTGCAGCACGTAAATGCCTACAAGATAGTTCTTGATACCCTGCAGTTCTGCCTCAGAAGGATCTTCCTTTTGCAACCGATCGATCTCGTACAAGATCTCTTTGATCGATGCCCCCGTCGCTTCGGTTGTCACATCGGCGCTCTCAACCCAGTAGCCCGTCTTGAACCGATTCCAGATAAAGCTGCCCGGCGAGTACGTGTAACCCTTGTTCTCGCGGATATTGGCCGTAATACGCGAGCCGAACGAGCTGCCCAACAGCGAATCCATAACCGTGAATTTGATGAAATCGGGGTCTGACGGTGACATGGCCGGAACCCCCATGTAGATGGTCGACTGCGGAGCTCCCGGACGGTCGATCACCGCAAGTGCTCGCTTGCCGATCACCTTCGGTACAGAGCGTATCGCGTCGGGGCCTCTCTTCCAGCCGCCGAACTGCTTCTCGATGGCCGCCCTAACGGCAGTGTTGTCGAACTGTCCCACCACATAAAGATGGGTTCGTGCGGCTCCGTATTCATTGGTGTAAAACGCCTTGACGCCTTCGAGCGTATACGACTTGACATCCGCCTCGGACGGCTGGATCTCGCTATACGAATGACCCGGAAAAACGGTCTGGCGGAATTTTTCCCAGGCAAGGTTCTGAGCCTGGGCCCGTGCGACGGCAAGTTCGCGAAGTTTGTTGGCGCGGTTCTTTTCAAGGTCGTCCGGGGCAAACTTCGGATTCCGGATAACATCAGCCAGAAGTTCGATGAAGCGGCCGTCAAACTCCGAAAGCACCTCGCCGCCGATAGTCGTCTTATCGTTCGACGCGGCGACAAAGATACTGCCGCCCATCTCAGCGGTCTCACGAGCGATCTGCTCGGAGGAACGCTTCGTGGTCCCCTCCTTCAGCATGGTTCCGACCATATCGGACAGCCACCGCTGTCCCGACTTTTCGTTTATGGCCCCGGCTCTCACGATCGCCTGCATCGCCACCTTCGGCACTGCGCCGTATTGAACGAGCGTTACCTTCATCCCGTTCTTGAGCTCATAGGTGTCCTGTCTTGGAAATACGAACGGCTTCGGCTGCCCGCCCGAAGGCGGGGCCTGTTTCTGCGCAAATGCGGCGAACGCCATCGCTCCGGTAATGACCACCGACGCACAGAGACACAGAGAGAGCTTCAACATATTGCTTTTTACCTTTTCCATTTTGGTTTTTACCTCCGTGTCCTATTCGGCTGCAGCCTTGTCCTTATCAACATTCAAGATCACAACTGTCCGGTTCGTCTTTCGCAAGTAATCTTTCGCCGTCTGCTGGATCAAAGCTGGCGTGACCTTTCTGAAATTCGCCTCGATCTCGTTGATCGCACTCGGTTTGTCGTCGAACAGTGCAAAGCATGCAAGCAGATCGGCCCTGCCCACGCCGCCGAACTGTGTCAGCGTGTCATAGAACCCTGACCGCAGCTTCACTAGGGCACGGTCGATCGTTGCCTGATCGACAGGCTTGTCCTGTACTTTCTGTATAACCGAATCGGCTGATGCAAGTATCTCGGCCGGTGTGAACTTTTCGTCGTGGATCAGGTCAACACTGAAGAGCATCGGCCCGTTGTAATTGAACATATTGCCGAGATAAGCGTTGATCCCGCCGCTCAGGCCACTCGTATAGCCCTTGTTCTTTACCAACTCCTGATAGAGCATGCTGTCCTCGCCCTGAAGCAGGATCTGATCAAGCAGGCCCATCGCGTAGTATTCAGGCGTTCCACGCCGCGGCATTTGGTAGCCGAATCCGACGGCCGGCCTTTTCGCAAGCTTATCGACGCGCGTCACGGTCTTTTCCGCGGTCTGTTTCGGCTCCGTAAGGTCCGGTATAGGTTCAGCCTTTTGCGATGCGATCCTAGCGAAATACTTCTCCACCCAAGCTTTTGCCGGCGCCTCGTCAAAGTCGCCTGTCACGACCAGTACAGCGTTCTGCGGTTGGTAATACTTCGCCTCGAATGTCTTCGCATCTTCCAGTGTCGCGGCCTCGATGTCCTTTAGGTCTCCATAAAAATTGTGCGAATTGTACCAATTGGTGAATGCCGCCATCGGAAGGTCGATCCACGGGAAGGTCCCGTAAGGTTGGTTGAGTACATTCACCTTTACCTCGTTGCCAACCACGCCCTGTTGGTTAGCAAGGCTCTCCTTAGTTATGTCAAGCCCACGCATCCGGTCGGCCTCGGCCCAAAGCAGCGTTTCCAGTTTGTGCGAGGGAACGACCGCATAATAATTCGTGAAATCGAACCGAGTAGAGCCGTTCAGAACGCCCCCGTTGCTCTCTACCAGGCGAATGAACTCCATCTTTCCCATGTTCTGCGAACCCTGAAACATCAGGTGTTCGAAAAGGTGCGCAAAACCGGTGCGGTCGCGTGGCTCTATTCTGAAGCCGATATTGTAATAAACAGCTACCGTCACGAGCGGGGCACTGTGCTCGGGCGAAAGCACGACCTTCAGTCCGTTAGGAAGCTTGTAATAGGTTACGGGCACGCTAAGGCCACCCTTGTTCCTTTGCGCGGCGGCCGGGCGCGGGTATCCAGTGAGGATCGCAGCCAGTATCAAGCAGCACGCGCCGATTTTCGATCTCGATCTCATATTTACCTCTCTAGTGATCTTACAAAGATTGCAATTAGTTTATTCGGAATCGACCAGCAAAAGTTTCAACTTTGTGACAAATACACACACCAGACCAATAGAACTATACACTGCCGGCGGTGCCCCAGCTCATGATCCCACATCTCGAATACGAGACTCTGATCGTCGGCCAGGGCCAAGTAGTTGGCGGCTCAAGCATGCCGATGCGATCAAGGCTTAGCCTTATTGTGTGGGGCGGCATCGGCGGACTCGACTGTGGATCGCTTTTTCTTGGTCCGTGCCGGCTTTGGATCAAGGCTGTTACGCTTCTCCCGCGTTCGCGGCGCGATCAGCAGGCGTGCGGCGGCAAGCGCGTTCGCAAAAGCATCAGGATCCTTTTGTGGGCTGCAGTTAACTGCGCGGTCGTCAATAAAGGCAAGTGCGTGCGGCTTTCCCTGTCCGACATATACATCTGAATAGGGAAAGTTGTATTTCTCAAGCCAATCGATCACTCGAATCTTAAGCCGGCCCGGCGAGATAAGTGTCGAGTGTTCGCCGAAATGGTCGGATGAGCACCGCGTAGTAAATATCACGATATCCGCGATCTCGGAAAGCGAGACCATGAATTCCATCGCACCCGGAAGCGGCGGCCCGATCTGGTCGGGACCGCGCCAGCTCTCATACTTTGCCAGGACGCCGTCAAGATCGACGCACACCTTAGGCTTGCGCTTCACTTCTTTTTTCTTTTTGGCCGTCGGAGCCGATATCTTCTTTGCCGGTGCAACGGCCTTAAGCTCCGCGGGGCGAAGTGCCAGCAAAGCCTCGATCGCTTCGGCCCCTTCGAGCCATTCGTTCTCGGCTATCCCGTCAAAATTCCACACGCGCGAATAGTGGGGGAACGTGTGGTGCCGGCCCGGAACACGCAGCGGATAAGGCAGGCTGCCTTCCTTCACTTCTTTTCGCGGCGGAAAGGCTTCGGGCTTTCGCGGGAGATCGTATTTTTGGTAGTCGGAACGAAGATCGTTAACAAAATCGTAAACGTCCGCCAGCGGATATTCCTTATCGAGCAGGACCAAAAGATGAAATCCGCCGCGGCCGTTGGTATCGATCACGCACGGATCGAAAAGTTGATCGCGAAGCCGCCGGGCCCAGCCGAGCGCCGCCGAAAGATTGTTTGCTGCAAGTTCGTCAGCGTTCCGCACGGTCGGGTCGTGCAGATCGATGTCGATCGCGAACCACTTACACGTTTCATGGTCGCTGATCGAGTGGAGGCTTATCAGATGCGAGACCGCCCGGCCGGAAAAATGCCGCCGGAGCTTTTGCATCGTCACCATGTCCGAACCAGTGCCGCGACGCTCAGGTATCGGCAGCGTTACGAACCCGACCTCGCCCTCGCGCAGCGTGTACTGGCCCCAAACATCGCGCCGGTTCACAAGGTGTTCCATTGCCCACTCGGCGAGCTGGTCGGAATACTTGTCCCACTCCTGCGCTATCCACAAGAGGCGTTTATTTCCTATGAATTCGCTAAATGGTGCGGCCATCAACTTAGGAAACCCTTTCCCAGCCTCCCAAAAAGTTTTCCTCGGCAAGTTTTGCGAACATATTCCGGGCCGAACGTTCGTTGTTCGAAATGCGCATATCGCGTTCGAGCGGATTTTGGCGGTTAGGGCTGAAATCGGTCAGGTAAACGACATAACCCGGAAACTCCATTGTGTCTTCTTTGTTCGTTTTCCAAAGCACAAGTTTCCTGACCATCTGCTGGCCCTTCATTATCTTTGTGTAAACGACACGTTCAAGGACCTGGCTCGGCGTTGCGGCTGTTTCATGCGCCGAACGGTCGGTGTCGGGAACTTCGACGAGTTCGCTCACCTGCCGGATATTAACGTCCTGAAGGTTCGCCTCTTTGTCATCGCGGATGCGAACGAACTGCGGCGAGATAACACTTGCCAGCGGCATTCGGGACAGCGCCGAGTATGCCTTGCCATCCCAATCCAGCACCATCTTGTTGATCGGATCGCCTTTCGAGGACTCGGAGATAAGGTCGAGACACGACAATTCAATGACCGGGCCGGGTTCGATCATCTCGTATGCGACATAGTCATTGTTGACCGCGACATAATCCGACGGCACAACGCGTCGCCGGAGGTTGGCGGCGATCGATCGTCGATCTTCGTCGGTGAATCCCCCGCCCACACGTGCGAATTCGTGGAATGTTCCGTCATCTCGCATCACCGCTACAAGCAGATCGTGAAGCAAGCCTTTGCGGTCTTCCGAGCCTTCCGAGAAACCGATCACGGCCGCGTCGAGATTGTGCCGGACCTTGATCTTGAACCAGCCTGCCTGGTCGTGTCGAACGACCAACCCCTCGGAGCCTTCTTCGATCACCCATTCGGTGAAAAGCAACGACACGGCGTCGAGGTCCTTGAGTACTTTGTGCTCCGCCGCGTGCGCAAGTTTGCCGCCCGTAAACCACTTGTCCAGGCGCTTGTACACCTCCGCAACCGAAGTGACCGCCTTCCCGTCAAGTTCGATGATGTCAAAGACGGCCAGGCCAAGCTTTTTCAGTTCGGCCTCGGACGAAGGCGATCGAAGGAGCTTAACGACCTGATAGATCCGATGGCGCTGTTCGGCCTTTGTCGTGGAGTAGATCTCGGCCCCGAGCAAACAATTCTTGACCTTTGCCTTCGCAAGCAGTTTCGCCGCCTCTTCGAAGCACGGCAGGCCGCCGCGTACCGTTCCGCCGGGATTGACCGAGATCAGCTCCTTACCGTCAAAGGCGAGCATCGCGAACTCGCCGTCATACTTCCGCGTGCCGAAGTAACCGGTCGTTTTCGGTATCCGCCACATGTCCTCGCCCGAGAGCGGCCGCATTTGTCCGCTCAAACGTCGTTTATAGTCGAGTGCTTTCGGGTGAAGCGAAAGATCGAACAGCGCCGTGGCCGGGCCGATGAAATAATCGCCCTTTTTGCGAACAAATCGTGATTCGTCGTAATCAAGGTTGATCATTTCCTCGCTCTCCTGACGGGCTTGGCCTTGGCTTCCGTCGAGCGGCCTTCTTTCTCAGAAGCAGCCGTCTCTGGCCGTGCCGGTTCGGGCCGCTTTAACTCCATATTCGACAGGTGCAGGATAAGACAATACGAGTCGCCATCGATCCTTCCTTCCAGGAAAGCATTGTAAGGCTTGCCGCCGCGGTTCATTACCAAGGGCTGGTCACGCCCCTCACCGCCGCGGACAAGCAACAGCGAGTCTTCCTCATGCAGCTTCTGTGCGATCTCGAAAAGAAAATCAAAGGTAAGCCCGTTTATGTGTTCGATCTGTTTCTTCCCGGCGAGTACGAAGCGTCTGACAGCATCGGACTTCTTAATGAACTTTCCCGTCCATTTAAGCGGTACGTCCGTGTTGATGTTCTGTGGTTCTTTCCTTCGCGGACGACGCTGGCGCTCCGTACCATCCGGATTTGTCACGACCTCGAATTCTTCGACCGAATGGACTATCCCGTTCTCATTGGCGTAAACACGCGAGGTTTCGGTGAGGAACATGCCGAAACGCTCAAGGTCGATCTCGGGGTCGCCTTCAACAAGCGCCTCCGATACCTCTTCAAGGGTCGGAAGGCTCTTCATCAACCCCGACAGATCATGCGACACGTCCGTTTTGAGCAGGCGGCGGGTAAAGACCGGATTCAGATCCTCATCGACAAACCGCACGTCGCGTTTGGGCCCGACGCCTTCCATGGCGACGACCGCGTCTCGCTGCTTTTCGTTGCTTATGTTTATCGGCATAAGTGAGCCAACGGCCCTGTTGCTGAAGCCTGCACGCACGCAGTGACTGCAAAAGGCTGGTCGCTACCTACAAAAGGTCAAAATCCAGATCATCCTCCGCCACTTCCTGTTCCTCGACCGGTTCCAGCACGGCCGCCTGTCCAAGCCTCAGGAATTTGAGAACTGCCTTCTGCCCAACGATCATGAACACGCCGTCCTTGTTTGCGATAACGAACGCCGTGTCATACTCAAGCCCGCCGCGGTAGCTGAACGGAAACTTGTATATCCGTCCGTCCGAAAGAATGTCCGCCAGGTGGTCAAGGCTGCCGCCGTCCGCAGCGTCGAGCCAATATACGGTCTTCACCGTGTGCGAGAGATATTCATCGACCGACGCCCGTTCAAGCAGGTTTGCCGCCGAGAACGATGAAGGCACCGGTTCTAGTTCCTCACCATCGGAATTCACGGCGACAAGGCTGTTTCGCGGAACGGAATCGCCCTTTTCCGTCACTGTCGCAAGTGCGGTCCCGCCTTTGTCGATGATTGTCCGTCCATCGGACGCGAGTACACGCAGGAACACCTCGTCGCCGGCCTCGTCGAAGGCCTCGATGGTCACCGAACCATACAGCTTTTCGCGGTCGATCTTCGCAAGCCTTACAGGAAACTCCTGCCCATCAAGCGAAAGGACCAGCGGCTTTGCCATACCCCAAAACTCGCCTGCCCAAAAATTGGCCGGACATACATAATACCCTATTGAAGCGATATGTTAACCCCGGAGGACCAAGTACGGAAACGGGCCGTGAAGAGAGATCTTTTCGCCCCGCGATCGGCTCGCCACGCGGTCCATCGTGTTGAAAACAGGTGGGTTGGACCGTGTCCGCGATCTAAAGTCCATGCTGCGGGATGGCCGTAAAGTGACGCTTTGCCCGGCGGCCTATTTGAAGGCCTGCGAAAGGCCCTTGTTGATGAATAAGCTCCTATTCCCGGTTGACGAAACTGTCACGTTATTGGCCGACAATGTCGTCCCTGTCGCACGCTGAAATTCCGAGATCGCCCGGTTCAGGTCCGTCTGGGCCTGAAGTTCCCGGCCGCGGGCGGCGAGCAATTCGGTCTGGCGTTGGAGCACAAGGTACGTCGTGGTCGTACCGGCCGCAAATTGGCGCTGTTCGCTCGAAAGAAGTTGTTCAGCCGAAGCACGCGACGCCGCGGCCGATGCAAGCCGGGCTTCGGCGGACCGCAATGCCTGGAGAGCGTTCCGCACCTCGGCTTCTATCACCTGCTCGGCCTGTGCACGGAGATTGCCCAGCCGCGATCTTTCAACAAGAGTACGGCCAAGGTTAGCCTTTGCGGTCGTATTGCCCCAAGGGAGCGAGACGGTGACCCCAACGCGATACGTCGGGTAATCAAGCGCCGCGAGATTCCCGAGCGAGGTAAAATAGCCGCCAACAAGGTTTTGCGGCACGCGGCTTTGTCCGGTTGTTGGATTGATCGCGGCCGCCGTCTCTGTACCCGATAGTCCCTGGGCCGTATATGATCCAACCAGATCGATCTGTGGCTTTGTCTGATCGCGATAATACCGCTCATCAAGCCTATTGATCTCTTCGTTCGCCGTTAGCTGAGTCAGTTCCGGCCTATATTTCAGGGCCTCTCCCACGGCTACCTCGAGCCCGACCTGGGGCGGATCGAGCCTGATCGGCGAGATCGGTGTGATCGGCCGGCCCCATTCGTTTGCCGCACGGTCGGTCAGAAGCAGCGTTTTCAATGTATTCTCCGCACGTGTAACGTCCTCCTGCGCAGCGTAAACATTCTGCTCGAACGTGGTTATCTGAGCCGTCGCGGCCACCACGTCGATCGGGGCGAGCACGCCCTTTGCGACCTGCCTTTGGTTACTTTCCAACTGGGTCCGGGCCTGTTTCACGGCCTCGATCTGAACCTGGAGGTTCCGCAAAGCAAATGCCAGATTCCAATATGCCTGCTCGACCTGAGCGATAACCTCGATGGCTCGCTGGCGAAATGCCGAATCGGTCATGCTCAGGTTCTTGCGGGCTATCTCAATGTTGCGGCGGTTTACGTCAAAGCTTCGGTTTCTGAAAAGCGGCTGTGTATATTGGACAATTACGTTGGTCGGAAACTGCGGATTCAGCGTTGAATTGGTGTTCGAGGTGTTCGTCCGCGACGACGTGAACGAAAGTGAGTAAGACCCGCCATGCCACGGCGACAGGCCGGTCACACCCGTACTCCCGAAGAACTGGCCGAGCGTAACGCTGCCATTTGTTGCCCCGCCGATGATCGATGCCGTCGGCGTGGTCCGGCTCTCGTAATAGCCCTCGGTTGCGAACACAGGATCAAAAACGCCGCGGGCCCCGCGGAAATTGAACTCCGCGATCTGTACATCGTTGCGCGAAGTATCGATGTCGTTGTTGTTCCGCAGGGCCATTTCGATCGCATTCTCCAGCGTGAGCGAGAGTTGGTTTGCCGGATCGACACCGACACGCTCGGCGCTCGGCATGGGCCGCGACGGAGCCTGAAAGTTCGGCGCGATCGGAGGCGGCTCAGCCGGAAGCACTGCTGGATCAGAGGCGGCTTGAGGCGGAGCCTGGACTGGCGTCGGCGTCGGTACCTGTGCGGTCATTCCGGCCACGAAGATCATCATCGCTGCGCATGTCGTAAGTACTGTTTTCATAGGACAACCTTCATCCACCCGCAGTGTCAGCCGTGTACAATCCAACGACTCAATTTGCACCGCCCGGGATGTTCCTGTTTTCTTAAACTTGCTGCTCGGCTTCGTTGATCTCCTCGCGATTTGCGTTCGCGTTCGCGGTCTTCTGGCGTTTGAAAGCGCGGGTGAGGGACGCCGTGGCGCCTGCGGCCAAAGACCGGAGACCGCGTACTATGGATGTATCCGCAGCGTCGTCAAAAAGCGAATAGAAGACCGGCACGGCCAGCAGCGTAAGCAGCAGACACATCGTTTGGCCGCCGACAACGAGAATGCCGATCGACCGGTTTGTTGCGGCGCCGGCCCCGCTTCCCCATATCAACGGCACCATTCCCGCGACAAGAGCGATCGTCGTCATCAGAATGGGCCGAAGCCGATCTCGGTTGGCCTGGATGATCGCATCGTATCGGTTCAGGCCGCGTGCTCGAAGAGTATTGGTATGATCGATCTGAAGGATGGCATTCTTCTTAACGATACCGAACAAAAGCAATATGCCGAGCGCCGAAAAGATGTTCAATGTTTGTCCCGCAAGGGCTGTTGAAAGAAGGGCGAACGGCACGGCAAGCGGCAGCGTAAGCAGGATCGTCACGGGGTGAATGAACGATTCGAACTGCGCCGCCAGGATCAAATACATAAAGACGAACGAAAGCAGAAAGGCATAAAGAAAAGCGCTATAGGCCTTTTGCAGCTCTTTCGACTGGCCGGTCACTCCTGTAACGTATTCAGCCGGCATCTTTAGATCGGCGGCGATCTGCTGCATTTTCGCGACCGCGTCTGCCTCCGACGCGTTCGGCGGCAGCCCGGCCGAAACGGTAACCTGTCTTTGGCGGTTCAGACGGCTGATCGATGACGGGGCGGTCCCTTCATCGATCTTTACTACACGTGCCAATTCGACGACGCCGGTCGTACCGGAGGTTTGGGTGGTTCCCGCCGCCTTCTGCCCTGACGCCGTGCCAGCCGTCGAGGTCCGGTTTGAAGAAGCGACCGTGAAGTACTTGAAGTTGTCGCGGTCACGCCTGTACGACTCTTCCGCCCTCACGACAACGTCGTATTGCTCAGAATTCTCGCTATAGGTTGAAACGATCTGGCCCGCAGACAGAATGTTCAGTGCCTGAGCCACATCGCCGGCCCGAACACCCAGGTCGGCCGCCTTGGCGCGGTCGATCGTGACACGGACCTCGGGGTTACCAACCTCGATCGATGTATCAGGATCGCGATAGAGCGGGTCCTGCTTCATTTTCTCGACCATCGCGTTGGCATAGTCGCTGAGTTTCTCCATATCCGGCCCGGCGATGTACATTGCCACACCCGATCCGCCGCGTCCCAACCCGATGCTTCCCGCGATCGATGACGAAGCAGAGACCGTAACCTGATAATCTTTTGATGAATATTTCCGAGCAATTTGCCTGGCTTGGTTTATCAGGTCTGCCTGAGATCTGGCTCGCTCGGCGACTGGCAACAGCGCCACATTGATAAAGCCATTGTTTGGCCCCGATCCGCGGCCAAAGCCCGCCAGGATCAAGGTGTTCCTGACCCCAGGGACCTGAGCTCGAATATCGCGCGCAATGCGGTCGAGCATTGATTGTGTCGCCGAAAGAGATGTTCCCTGCGGACCGCGAACGTTTACCTGGAAAAGTGACTCATCCTCATCGGGAAGAAAGGCCATACCCACGAATTTGTATAAGGGTACGATCGAAACGACCGTTCCGATACAGATCAGCACAACGGCCCATCGAAATCGCATTGAAAGCCGGAGCAGCCAGGTGTAGGTACCATCGATCTTTCGGTAGAACCAACCGGCCTTGCTCGAATTGTGACCATCGGGTCGGGTTGAAGCGGCCGCTTCTTCACTATCATCGGGATCAAGAGTTTGAGGCTCACGCGGATCAACTGGTTCCGGTTCCGGCCGCTTTATCCAGCGTGCCGCTAGCATCGGCGTGAGTGTAAACGAGACTATCAGCGATACCGCGATCGCCGCCGCTGCCGTCAGGCCAAATGACGACATGAATCGGCCCACGATCCCCGTCATGAACCCGACGGGAATGAAAACGGCCAACAGCGAAAGCGTTGTTGCCAGAACGGCCAGGCCTATCTCACGCGTCCCTTCGATCGCCGCTCGGAATGGATCCATTCCCTTTTCTTCAACAAACCGATAAATATTCTCAAGTACAACGATCGCGTCGTCAATAACAATGCCGACCATAAGTGTGAGCGCAAGCATCGTCATTTGGTTTAGTGAATAGCCCAAAGCCGCGATGGCGGCAAAGGCGGCGATGATCGAGACCGGGATCGCAAGGGCCGCAATGATCGTTGAACGAAAGTTCCACAGAAACAGAAAGACCACAATGGCTGCGAAGAGGCCGCCGAGAACAAGGTGTTCTTCGATCGCATGCAGGGAGTTCTCAATGAATTCTGATTGGTCCCGGCTGACCGCGACCTTCATATCGTCAGGCAGGGTTGGGATGATGCTTGCCATCCGCTGTTTCACGTTCCGAATAACGGCGATCGTATTCGCACCGGCCTGCTTGCGCACACCGACCGAGACCGACGTAACGCCATCCAACGATGCAGCTGAGGTAGGATCGGCACCTGTCAGTTGAACCGATCCGATATCGCGGATCTGGATCGGAAACCCGTTACGCGTAGCGATCACAATATCGTTGAATTCTTCAACGCTGGAAAGCTTGCTCATCGTCCGGACGCCCAAGGTCCTGCCGCCTTCAACGATATTGCCGCCAGGCATCTCCTGGTTCTGTGATCGGACCGCCGCCGTCACGTCGGTTACCGGAATGTTGTAAGCGCGCAGTCGATCTGGATTTACATTGATCTGGACCTGTGGGTTTCGGGCTCCCCACATAAACACCTCGCCAACACCGTCGGCTGATTCGATCCGTTCCTGGATCAGGTTCTCGACCTGCTCCGTCAGTTCCATGATCTGGCGCGGGGCGCTGATCGTGTACATCAAGATCGGCTGTGAATCAGGATCGGATTTTTGGGCGACCGGCGGATCGGCGGTTTCCGGCAGGCGATTGGTGATCGTCGAAAGCTTCTGCTGGACCTCTTGAAAGGCGACGTCCGGGTCTTTTTCCAGATTGAATGTGAGAGTGACGTTAGAACTGCCGCGGGATGAGCTCGACCGCATTTCCTCAACGCCGGGCACCGTGTTCAAGGCCCCCTCGATCACATCCGTGATCTCCGTCTCGATCTCTTCCGGGGCTGCTCCCTGATTTGAGGTGCGGACGGAGATGGTTGGCAGATCGATCTTCGGAAATCGATCGACGCCAAGTGTAAAGAAACTGAACCCGCCAACGACCGTCAGGAACAAAACGATAACAGTCGCAAAAACGGGCCGGTGAACACAGATCTCAGCTAACCACTGCATAACCGAATTACCCTGATGCTCTCGTTAGCTTTCGAGTAGATCGCGCAAGATCGAGAAACGCCCCTACAAGCTAACCCTTGCTCCCTCATACAATTGATCGAGGCTGCTTGTGGCGACGGTCTCATCCGCCTCCACGCCCGAGAGGATCTGCTGATAGTCGCCTTCCTCCGGGCCGAGTTGGACGTCATGCAATTTTGCAACGCCGTCTACGATCACGAACGCCCGGTAAGACTGCGTTGCTGGATAAAAATAGATGGCCGATTTGGGTATAAAAATTCCCGTACCGCCGCCCGCTTTGGTTATCCTTGCCGTCACGAACATTCCGGATCTAAGTGCGTTCTCCGGGTTCTCGATCGACGCTTCAACGGTCGCTGCCCGCGATGAAGGATCGACTGACGGATTTATCGCCGTGACCGTTCCGGAAAATCTGCGATCCGGATAGGCATCCAGCTGAAGCGAAACCCCACGGCCAAGTGCGACCGCAGGCACATCCGCCTCGGCAACCTGCATTTGCAATTTCATCGGATTTGTCCGCAACAGCGTGATAATTACCGATGCCGATGTGACAAACTCACCGACCGCCGTCGGCCGATCGCTGACAAACCCCGAGAACGGAGCGCGAATGATCGTGTCGGCCAATGCCTGCTGCGCCGTACCAACCTGCGTCTGTGCCGCCTCCACTGAAGCCTGGGCGCTTTTTATCGCCGCATTACTCTGCCGAGCGGTGTTCACCTGGGCCTCCAACTGCTCGCGAGCGCTGTTCGCCCGGGCACGCGCCGTGTCACGCGCCGTGCGATACTGTTCGTACGTCATCATCGCCACGTCGCCGGTCTCAACCAGATCGCGATAGCGCTTTTCGTTCACTTCGGCCTGCCGCAGTTCCGCCTTGGCCTGCTCATATGCTGCATTGGCCGCCCTCACTTCCGGAATTGACGACGCCTTGAATTCAGCGCTCGGCTCCAGTCCCAGTCGGGCCTCGGCCTGTCGAACAGCCGCCTGCGCCTGCTTAACGCCAGCCACTGCAGACGCGAGTTGCAGCCGGGCGTCACGGTCATCGAGCTTCGCGACCTCAGTCCCCTGGGCTACGAACTGCCCGATATTCACGGCCACGTTCACAACCTTTCCCGCAGCCTTAGGAGCCACGTTCGATATCTCGTCCGCGACCAAACTGCCGGTTGCTTGAATAAAGGCCGGCACGTTTCGCGCCTCGGTTCTACCGACCGTGATCTTGATCGGAGCCGCTTCGCTTTCTGCTGCTGAATTCGCGTTTCCAACGCCAGCCGAACTCCGCGAGCCGCACGCCGTAGCTGCCAGCGAAATACCTAGCACCGCCAAAAAGTAAAAAGGCGTCCGGCCGGACGTTCTGATACGATTCCCCATACCAATATCGCTAAGATGCCAATTTTACAATACTTGCGGGCAAAGGATAAAAAACGGTGTGTAAAGTTTTGTAAATCGTGTGCGTTGACCGGGACCGCGTGGGACGAACATCGGCGCGTTAAAATGCGAGCAAAACGCTTGAAGCCGAGCGAATTCGTGAGTTAAGATGATGCAAACGAAAAAGTCTAAAATGATCTGAGGGGCAAAATGATCGACGAGATCTCAGCAACCGAACTTAAGCGCCGCCTTGACGGCGGCGACGACCTGCAACTGATCGATGTGCGGCAGCCGGATGAATATGCGTTTGCCAGAATTCCCGGAACGCGATTGATCCCGCTCGGCGAAGTAGTCCGCAGGATGAATGAGATAAATCCGGCCCGCGAGACCGTTCTCCATTGCAAGTTGGGAGGCCGAAGCGCGAAGGCGATCGAGCTTTTGCGGGCAGCTGGATTTACCGGCGAGATGAAAAATCTGCGTGGCGGCATCACGGCGTGGTCCAACGAGGTCGATCCCAAGGTGCCTAAATATTGAATTCCCGGTATTCTTGGAGCGGAACGATCCGGCCGGCTGGTTAGACGGACAGCAACCCTGTATCGGCGAGCTGGTCGCTGACACGTACGATCTCCATCCCGTCGAACACATCTGTCCGACAGGCCATCGCGGCCTTTTCGCGATCCCCTTGCTTTATCCATACCTGACAATCAAGGCATTCGCCGTTCCAGCAAAGTTCCGCCTCCGATACACTTTCCATGTCAAGGTATTGAAGGGCGCGAAGAATTGAATTGTTCTCGGGCACGTCTACCGTCCGGCCGCAGATGTTAATGGCGACAAGCCGATCGTACGGCTCGAATATATCGTTCAGCTGCCTATTGCTTTCCATATTGATGCGTCGGCCCGGACAAGGCCGCGGCCCTACCGTCCTCAAGTGTAGCAAATTGACCCCTTGGAGCCGACCTCGTATCCGCACGCGCGACACCGCGAAGTTGATACGGCATTCCACAAGCGTTAGAATCTGACAGTCAGGAGAATACGCGTATGGCGGTCGTTATTTACACTAAACCGGGGTGTCCTTATTGCGAGCAGGCGCGCGATCATTATAATTCGAAGGGCGTGCCGTTCCTCGATTACGACGCCCAGAACGATAAGCAGCGCCAGCGAGAGATGCTCGAATACACGGGCGGCGATCCGACCGTGCCGGCCATCGTGGAAAATGGCGTTTATATCGGCTCAGGATGGGGCGATCCGCCTCGCGGCTGAACGATCGTACCTGACTGAGCCGGCAGTTGGCCGGACGTGAACATTATTTGGAAATGAAGGTGCAGATTGCGGAATCGCAAATCTGCACTATAATGTTTTTGGCTTCATAATAGTTCGGTTGCAGATGTTCGATATGCGGACCGTTTCCCGCGTACCCGAACCTCGTTCCGTACTTCAGTATGGTCGGCTCACAGATCAATCAGTACAAGATCCAGGAAAAGATCGGCTCAGGCGGACAAGGTACGGTTTACAGGGCTCTTGATTCGAAGCTGAACCGAACCGTCGTCATAAAGATCCTTCCGCCGGAACTGACGAAAAAGACAGCCAACTTCAAGCGTTTTGAACGCGAGGCCCAGCTTTGCTCCCAGCTCGACCACCCGAACATTTGCACGGTGTACGATTTTCACGAAGCGAACGGCGTCTTCTACATCGCGATGCAGTACGTTGAGGGCAAGAACGTCCGTCAGCTTGTATCGGGACGGCCGCTCGAATTGAAAAGCGCCCTTTCCATCTGCATACAGGTCACCGATGCGCTTGCCTACGCGCATTCAAAGAGCATTATTCACCGTGACATTAAGGCCGGAAATATAATGGTCACGCCGACCGGGCAAGTAAAGATCCTCGATTTTGGGCTTGCAAAATTGCTCGAGGACGAGTTTCTCGACGACTCGGCCGGGCTGGATAGGACGCAAATAACCGAACTTGGCATTCCTTACGGAACGGCGACCTATGCCGCCCCGGAACAGGCCAAGGGCGAGCGGGCGGACGCTCGTTCTGACATCTTTTCGACCGGTGTTCTGTTGTACGAAATGCTGACGGGCATTTGGGCGTTTCAGGGAAAGACCGTGATCGACGTGAGGCATCAGGTCCTTTACGGCACGCCAAAACCACTCGAACAGCAGCGTCAGCAGCCGCTTCCGCATCAACTCCAGCAGATCGTCGATAAAGCCCTCGCTAAGGAACCCAAAGACCGATATCAGTCGATCGCCAAAATGCGCGACGATCTTCGCTCCGTTCTTCAGGAGATCGCCGGGGCGCCGCTTATGCAGGGAGACACATTCGCACCGGCCCATGTTGACAGCGGCGTTTTCAAACGTGCATTGAATTGGTTCACCGGCCGTTCGATGCCCGAACCGCCGTCCGCAAGATCGTCGTCGATCTCCAATCCGCCCTCGTACATACCTGATGTGAACCTGACGTCGACCGGCCAGGAGAAAAAGAGCGTTGCGATCCTCCCATTCAAGAACTTGAGCGAAGATGCCGGCTCAGGGTTTTACGAATTCGCGCTTGCCGATGCTGTTATCACTGAGCTTGCACAGATACGGTCGATCATTGTTCGTCCGAGTTCGATGATCGCCAAATATCAAGGTAAGGATGTGGACCCGCGTCAGGCCGGGCGCGAACTCCGCGTCCACGCCGTACTTTCGGCAGGATTTCTCCGCGGCGGCGATAAACTTCGCGTTACGGCGCAGCTTCTCGACGTGGTGTCGGGTGATATCCTCTGGAGCGATCGGGTCGACGCCGAAGGTTCTGACATTCTCGCCGTCCAGGACAGCATTGCCCAGCGCATTCTTGAAGGCCTGCGGCTTGAGTTGACCGATCTTGAACAGGAAAAATTGCAACGGCGGGCAACGGACAACGCCGAAGCATGGGAAGAATATCTGCGGGGGCGCGATAATTTCGGCCGGTTCATTTTCCGCACTCTGGAGATCGAGGATTGCGAAGCCGCGATACAGAATTTCAAAAAGGCGATCGAGCTTGATTCGCATTTTGCCCTCGCCTACAGCGGCCTTGGCGCGTGTTATGCGAATCGTTTTTTTAAGGGCCTCGGCGAAGCGGAAGATTACACCCACGCC
>WBZY01000929.1_pt1 | contig 18056 bp, 18 predicted proteins | sample 5204191 | NCBI WGS metagenome assembly WBZY01 (sample SAMN12344363, study PRJNA552823) | activated sludge metagenome | biome: Activated sludge suspended growth; feature: Anammox Sidestream; material: Wastewater; isolation source: activated sludge from anammox sidestream of wastewater treatment...
TCCATATCAGCGAGGGCGTGCCGACCACGCGCGAGGAGATGGAGAGCTACTTTCTTCCGGCCTGGTTGGCCTACTACCAGCGCGGCGAGCGCTACGGGTTCTGGGCGGCGATCGAGAAGGCGAGCGCCGCCGAGAGCAGCGCCTCGCCCGACGCGAGCGGTGCGAGCCAGGCCGCCTGCTGGGCGGCGTCGCCGAAGCGCGCGATCGGAAGCCCGCCCGTGACGAGCGCCGCGCCCACCGGCGCCGGGGCCACCGCGCGCCCCACCTCCTCGCAGAGCGCGAGGAGCTCGGGCAGGCCGAGCCCCATGCCGCCCTGGGTCTCCGGCACGGCGACACCGAGCAGATTCGCCTCGGCGAGCGTCGCCCAGAGCCGAGCATCGAAGCCGTCCGCAGCCTCGGCCGCCCCGAGCCGCTCGCGCGTCACCTCCTTGTCGAGGATGCCGCGCGCCAGCTCGCGGATCGCCGCCTGCTCCTCGCCGGGCCGGAAGTCCACGCTACCTCCCGCCCGCGGGATGGAAGAAGGGGAGCTTCAGCGCCTCGTCGGCCGCCTCGATGCGCGCCTGCACGCGCATACCGATCCGGATCTCGTCCGGCTTGCAGCCGGCCATGTTCGCGACGATCCGGGTCCCCTCGTCGAGGTCGACGAGCACGACCGGCAGCGGGTAGTCGTAGCCGGGCACCGGCGGGTGGTGCAGCACGACGTAGCTGTGGACCGTTCCGGCGCCCTTCGAGACGACCCAGTCCCACTCGATCGACTGGCAGCTCCCGCACATGGGCCGCGGCGGATGGCGGAGCGTCCCGCACGCCTTGCAGCGCTGGATGCGCAGCTCGCCGGCGGCGATGCCCTCCCACCACCACTGGTTGTCGTGGCCGAGCGGGGGCGCGAGGCGGCGGGGCTTCGGGGGGGCCGCGGCGTCGCTCGGGGCGGCCGCGGAGGCCGGCTGAGCGGGTCTGAACTTCAGGACCCGGAAGGTCATCCAGCCCAGCTCCTCGCCGTGCTGGTCCGTGAAGATGGTGCGCGTGTCGATGAAGTACCCGACGCCGAGGGCGGTCGCCTTCTGCTCCGAGATCGCCTCGATCACGGTGGACGAGACGACCTCGTCGCCGGGCCGCAGGTAGCGCGTGTAGCCCTGCTCGCTGTTGGTGGCGACGACGGAGGGGTAGCCGGCCTCCGTCAGCAGGCGATGGACCGCGAGCTGCTCGTCGCTCGAGTCCTCCATCTGCGCGGCCATCGCCATGCCGCGCATGCTCCAGGCCTGGAGCATCGTCGGCGGTGCCACGAGGCCGCCATGAACGGACTTCTCGGCGGCGCCGCGGTCCGTATACACCGGGAGGTGGTCCTCCATCGCCTCGCACCACACGCCGATCATCGCCTCGTTGACGGGATAGGGTCCGGTCGCCGGCGGCCCGGTCCTGCGTCCGACGAACGCGCGCAGCTTCGCCTCGAGCTCCTGCCTGTCCATCGTGCCTCCGCTCAGGCCCGCACGCCTTCCGATTTCGCTCGCCTGCGGCTCACTGCGCGCGGGCTCCGCGCGCCTGCCGGGGAAGTCCGAGCGCTGCCAGCGCGATGATCTCGCGCTGCACCTCGTTGACGCCGCCGCCGAAGGTGAGCGTGGTGGCGGCCCGGTAGGCGCGCTCGAGCATGCCGCCGAAGAGCGCGCCGGGCTCCCCCTCGCGCACGAGCCCCGCCGGCCCCGTGATCTCGAGCAGGAGCCGGTAGCACTCCACGAAGAACTCGGTGCCGAGAACCTTCACCGCCGAGGCGTCGGCCGGGTGCGGCTGGCCCGCCTCGAGCGACCAGGCCGAGCGCCAGTTCAGCACCTTCAGCGCCTCGAGCTTCGCGTAGACACGAGCGAGCTGGAGCTGCACCCACGGCTCGTCGAGCAGGCGCCCGCCGCCCGGCTTCTCCACCTTTGCCGCCCAGCCCCAGACCGCCTCGAGCAGGGCGTCGGCGGTGCCCGGCGTCGCGAGCGTCACGCGCTCGTGGTTGAGCTGCGAGGTGATCAGCCTCCAGCCGCCGTTCACCGGCCCGACCGTGTGGGCGACCGGCACCCGCACGCCCTCGTAGTAGGTGGCGTTGGTGCGCTCGCCCCCCACCGTGCGGATCGGGGTCACCGTGAAGCCCGGTGACGAGGTCGGCACCAGGATGATCGTGATGCCCTTGTGCTTCGGAGCCTCGGGATCGGTGCGGGCGGCGAGCCAGACGTAGTCCGCGTCGTGCGCGTGGGTCGTGTAGATCTTCTGGCCGTCGATCACCCACTCGTCGCCCTCGCGCACCGCAGTGGTTCGCAGCGAGGCGAGGTCGGTGCCGGCACCCGGCTCGGTGTAGCCGATCGCGAAGAAGAGCTCGCCGCGCAGGATCCCGGGCAGCAGCGCGCGTTGCTGCTCCGGCGTGCCGTGGGCCATCAGCGTGGGGCCGATCGTGTTGACGGAGATGATCGGGAGCGGCGCGTGCGCCCGGTAGGTCTCCTCCCAGAAGATCAGCTGCTCGAGCGGGCCCCGGCCCTGGCCCCCGAACGCGCGCGGCCAGCCGATCCCGAGCCAGCCGTCGCGCCCCATGCGCCCGACCACCTCGCGGAAGACGGGCCCGCCCATGTCGTCCCACTCGGCGTCGAGCGCCGCGCGCAGGGCCGGCGTGAACAGCTCCCGGTAGTACGCGCGCAGCTCGTGGCGCAGGGCATTCTGCTCGGCCGTGAAGTCGAGGTGCATCGGGGGGTGGGGCTCCGGAGGCGCAGCACGAGAATGAAACGTGTTTCAATATTGCCGAGCCGGTGCGAACCGGCAAGCCCCGACACCTCCGACCCCGGACCGGCCACCTATCCGGGAAGGACGGACCGCGTCCGGGAGGTGGGGATGCGTTTGGGAATCCTGGCGCTCGCGATCGTCTGGGCTCTCGCCGGAACACCGGGACGAGCGCTCGCCACCACGGTCTTCGAACGACCGGCCGCCGACCCGTTCCTGGCCGGCACCCTGTTCAGCGATCTCCAGCGCCTCCGCGAAGCCGCCACCCCGTTCGCCCTCTCGCAGCCGGCCGGCATCGACGCGCTCGTCGGGTGGGGCGGCTACTTCTCGTTCGAGGAGGTCCCGAACCCCGGGACGAGCCCGTTCGAGATCCGCTTCTTTGCCGACACGGGCGCCGGGCCGGAGGCGACGCCCTTCCTGGTCGCTGCCGTCACCGCCACGATCTCCGCGTTCCCAGCCTCGCTGCAGCAGTTCGAGTACGAGGCGCGGCTGCCCGCCGAGCTCGCCCTGGGCGCCGGCCTTTGGTGGATCTCGATCGTCGACGTCGACACCGCGCCGCCGACCTTCGCATGGCGCAAGGGCAGCGAGGTCGCTTCGTCCTTCTCGCGGCCTCCGGCGGGAGGCTGGGAGCAGACGCACGGGCTCGCGAGCGTCCGGCTCGAGGGACGGGCCCTGCCCGAACCCGGCCCGGTGCTGCTCGCCGCGATCGGCCTCGCCCTCCTGGGCGCTCGCGCGCAGCGGCACGCTCGCTAGTACCCTGTGTCGGAAGTTCGCCTGCATTCGATCGCGGCTACGGGCCGCTCGCAGCGTTGCGCTCCCGCCCCATGGCGACGGCCATGGCTCGGTCGCGCGCCTTGCGAGCGGCCCGTAGCCGCGATCTCGGTGCACACCCAGCCGCCCGCGACGGCTCGAGACTTCGACGGCGAACTTCCGACACCGGACACGAGCCGGCTGGCCGCCTCCGCGTGAAGCCGCCACCCTGCGCGCGTGCGCGCCGTCCTCTTCGACTTCGACTACACGCTCGCGGACTCCTCCGACGCGATCGTCGAGTGCTTCGGCGCGGGGCTCTCGGCCGTGGGGCTGCCGGCGGTTCCGGCCGAGCGGATCCGGCGCACGATCGGGCTGCCCCTGCCCGAGGCCCTGTGGGCGCTCCACGGCGTGGCCGACGCGACGCTGGCGGCGCGCTTCCGCGAGGGCTTCCACACGCTGGCCGAGCGCATCATGCACGAGCGCACGCGGGTCTTCGAGCCGGTCGCCGGCGTGATCGCGGCGCTGCGCGCCAGCGGCCTCGCCACGGCCATCTGCTCGACCAAGCGCCGCGGCCAGATCGAGCGCATCCTCGCGCGCCACGCGCTGCTCGACGGCTTCGACGCGATCGTCGGCGGCGAGGACGTGACGCGCCACAAGCCCGCCCCCGACGCGCTGCTGCTCGCGCTCGCGCAGCTCGGCGTCGCACCCGAGGGCGCGCTCTACGTCGGCGACCACCGGGTGGACGCCGACGCCGCGGCGCACGCGCAGGTCCCCTTCGTCGCCGTCCTGTCGGGCCCCTCGCCGCCGGAGGACTTCGCGGGTCGTCCGGTCCGCGCCTTCCTCGGCTCGGTGGCCGAGCTGCCGGCCCTGCTGGCCACCTCCCCGGCGGCCCGCGGAGGCCAGCGCGCGTAGCTCCCGATCCGCCGGGGACCGCCGGGACGCCGGCTACGCCGGCTGCGCCAGGCGGTCTCCGATCGCGGCGAGCTGCGCCGACGCGGGGCCGAGCGTGAGCTCGATCTGGCGTGCCCACAGGTAGTAGCGGTGGATCGGGTAGTCGACGTCCACGCCGATCCCGCCGTGCAGGTGCATCGCGGCGTACGCGATCGCGTGTCCGGCGTCGCCGGCGAAGAACTTCGCGATCTCGACCGCGTCGCTCGCCGGCTCTTCGCGCGCGAGCAGGTCGGCCGCCTGCCAGGTGACCAGCCGGAGCGCCTCGAGGTCGCAGTAGGCGTCGGCGGCGCGGGTGTGCACGGCCTGGAAGCTCCCGATCGGGCGGTCGAACTGCTGGCGCTGGGCCGCGTAGCCGGCGGTGATGCGCAGCGCCTTCTCGGCGACGCCGACCTGCATCGCGCAGAGGGCCGCCCGGGCGCGCTCGACCGTCCACTGGAGCGCCGCCCGGCCGGCCGCGCCCGGCGCGACCACGACGGCGTCGGCCGCGACCGGCGCGCCGTCGAGCGCAAGCCAGCCCTGGATCGAGCGGTCCGTCGCGAGCTGCGGCTCGAGGCTCGTGCCCGCGCCGCGCGGATCGACGAGGAAGAGCCCGACGCCGCCGGGGCCGGTGGCAGGGACCAGCACGCGCTCGGCGACGTGGGCGGCGGGCACGCAGAACTTCACGCCCGCGAGGCGCCAGCCGGCGCCGTCCTGCGTGGCCTTCGTGGCGGGCGCCAGCGGATCCACGTTGTCCGGCTCCGCGAAGGCCGCGCTCAGGATCGTGCGTCCGGCGACGAGCGGCGGGAGCCAGCGCTCCTGGAGCGTTGCGTCCGCAAAGCGCGCGATCGGCAGCGCGGCACCGGCCAGGGCGGCCCACGCCGGCACCGGCGCCACCGCGCGGCCGATCTCCTCGAGCAGCACGCACAGCTCGAAGACGCCGTAGCCGCTCCCCCCGACCGCCTCGGGCAGCGCCGCCCCGAGGAGGTTCGCCTCGGCGAGCGTCGCCCAGAGCTTCCGGTCGACGCGCTCGTCGCTCCTCTCGACCTCGCGCAGGCGATCGGGCGTCGCCTCGGCCTCGAGGATCTTGCGCGCGAGCTCGCGCAGCGCGTTCTGTTCGTCGGTGAACGAGAAATCCACGGCAGGAGCCTCCGCGCTCAGCTCTTGTAATGGGGCAGGCCGAGGCCGGCCATGGCGATGATGTCGCGCTGCACCTCGTTGGTGCCGCCGCCGAAGGTGAGGATCAGGGTTGCGCGGTACATGCGCTCGAGGCGGCCGCGGGCGACGGCGCCGGGCGAGCCGTCCCGGATCGTGCCCGCCGGCCCCAGCACCTCCATCAGGCGCCGGTACGCCTGCACGTAGAGCTCGGTCGCGTAGACCTTCACCGCCGAGGCATCGGCCGGATGGAGCTTTCCCTGCGTCATGCTCCAGGCGAGCTTCCACTGCATGAGGCGCAGCGCCTCGAGCTTCGCGTGCACCCAGGCGAGCGCCTCGCGCACCCAGCCCTGGTCGATCACGCGGCGCCCGTCGGTGAGCTTCGTCGCGCTTGCCCACTGGCGCACCTCCTCGAACATGCGCGCGGACGGGCCGTAGGGCGTGAGCGAGACCCGCTCGTGGTTGAGCTGCGAGACGATCAGCCCCCAGCCGTTGTTCTCGCCGCCGACCAGGTAGCGGTGCGGCACGCGCACGTTCTCGTAGTAGGTGGTGTTGGTGCGGACGTCGCCGACCGTGTGCGTCGGCGTCATCTTGAAGCCCGGCGCCGTGGTCGGGACCAGGAACATCGAGATGCCACGGTGCTTGGGCGCGCCCGGATCGGTGCGCGCGGCGAGCCAGACGTAGTCCGCGAAGTCGGCGAGGCTCGTGAAGACCTTCTGGCCGTCGATCACCCACTCCTCACCGTCGCGCACCGCGCGCGTCTTCAGCGACGCGAGGTCGGTGCCGGCGCCCGGCTCGGAGTAGCCGATCGCGAAGTGGCACCTGCCGGCCAGGATCCGGGGCAGGAACTCGCGCTTGATCTCCTCGGAGCCGTAGGCTGCGAGCGTCGGGCCGACCGTGTTCAGCGTCAGGAAGGGCAGCGGGAAGCCCGCGCTCTGCACCTCGTCGGCGAAGATCATCTGCTCGATGGGGGTCCGGCCCTGGCCGCCGTACTCCCGGGGCCACCCGATCCCGAGCCAGCCGTCGGCGCCCATCGTCTCGAGCGCCTCGCGATAGAGCGGGCCGCCACCCTCGCTCCCCTGGATCTCGGCGACCAGCTCCGGGGTCATCATCCGGGCGAAGTAGCCACGCAGGTGGTCGCGGAGCTCGCGCTGCCCGGGCGTGAGGGCGATGTGCATGGGGGCCTCCCGCGTTTTTAGAACATGTATCACTTTCCCGGCTTCGATGCCCTGCGCCGGGGGCGTGCGGGATCCCGCTCGTCAGCGGCCGTCGAGGCAGCGGCGCGGGCTGCCGGCCTCCACCGGCCCCACCTCGCGCGCGGAGGCGGCCGGGTGCCCGATGGCGCCGTCGAGGAGGTTCTCGCTCCAGACGCAGACCGCGCCCGACGCCGGATCGAGCTCGACGACCACGCCCCAGGCCGCGAGAGCGGGGACGTGCTGGTAGTTCTGGTAGAGCGCGATGAGGGGAGGGGCCTTGGCGCGCGGGACCTCGCGCCAGGCGTCCCGCACGCGCCCCAGCCAGTGGCCGGAGACCGCGATCCGGATCCGCGGCTGCTCCTCGAAGAGCTTGGCGCACCACGGCTTCCCCACCCCGTTGCGGTCGATGCAGTGATGGTTCAGCACGAGGAAGCTCGCCTCGGGGCGCTTCGCGATCTCGGCCGCCGCCCAGGCGAGGTCCGCCGCGGACGGCGTGAGGTCGAGCGTGAGGACGAACCAGCCCGGCGCAAGAGGCGTCAGGGCGCTGCGGCCCGAGGGCGCCCTCTCCTGCGGCTGGTAGGCGAGCCGGGCGCGCAGCGCCTTCCAACCGCGATCGCCCTCGCCCCGCGGCTCCGGACCCGGTGGCGGGTAGTTGTCGAAGTCGTGGTTGCCGAACGCGATCGCATAGGGCATCCGGCAGGCGTCGAGGCGCTGCATCGCGGACCCTGCGCCGTCCCACTCCGCGGGGCGGAGCCGCGGCAGGTCCACCATGTCGCCGGTGTGCAGCACCATCGCGAAGCGCTCGCGCTGGCGGCAGAGCGCATCCGCCACCGCTTGCCAGGTGGCGAGCGAGTCGCCGCCCTGGTTCCACGCCCAGGACTGGGTGTCCGGCATCACGTAGAGCTGGAGCTTCCGGCCGCCCTCCGCCGCTTCCCGCGCGCTCGCCGGGGCGGGCCCGAGGAGCAACGGGAGGAGCAGCAGGCTCGCCGCACCGCGCCAGGTCGTCACGGCGACGAGGCTACCGGCTGTCCGTCCCGCCGTCCGCCCGCCCGCGCGCAGCCGCCGGCGGAGCGCCTCCTTTGCCCCCCATGGCCGCACCCTGCAAGATCTCCTCCTCGAGAAGGAGGAAGCGCCCTGGGAACCCGCCTGCGGAGGCTGCGCCGCGCCGAGCTTCCGAGCGATACCGTCGAGCTCGCGCGCGCGCTGATCGGCCGCGTGGTGGTGCGCGAGCACCGCGGCGAGCGGCTCGCCGGCCGCATCGTCGAGACCGAGGCCTACCCGGTCGGCGACGCTGCCGCCCACTCCTTTCGCGGCGAGACCGCGCGCAACCGCTCGCTCTTCCTGCGCCGGGGACACGCCTACGTGTACTTCTGCTACGGCTGCTGGTTCATGCTGAACGTGTCGAGCGAGACGGCGGGCGTCGGGGCCGGCGTGCTGCTGCGCGCGCTCGAGCCGATCGCGGGGCTCGCCACGATGGCGCGCCTGCGCGGCACGACCCGCCCGACCGACCTCGCACGGGGCCCGGGCCGGGTCGCCCAGGCGCTGGCCGTCGACCGGGGGCAGGACGGCCTCGATCTGTGCGCGCCCGGGCCGCTCTGGCTCGCCACGAACGGCGCCGGTGCCGGCCCGATCGCGAGCAGCGTGCGGATCGGCATCACCCGCGAGGCGCAGCGCGTGCTCCGCTTCTACGAGCGCGGGAACCCGCACGTGAGCGGCTCGCGGGCGCTCCGGCGCTGAACGAAGGCGCGGGCGGGAAGGGCTGCGCGCGCCGCGCGACCGGAAGGCGCGCGCTCGCGGCCCGGATCCGGCCGCGGCTTCGCGGCGCGCAAGACGGAGCTCAATAGAGCCGCAGCCGGACGAACGCCTCCGCCGGGCGCTCGGCGGCGCCCCAGTGGGCGGCGTGGGCGCGAGCGGGGCCGAGCAGGCCGGCCGCAGCGGCCTCCTGGCTCGCGTGCTGGCGGAGCGCGTCGAGCTTGCGCGGGAAGGCACCGGCGACCTCGACGCGAAGGTCCGGTGCCGCGGTGTCGAAGAGCCAGAGCTCGCGCGGGTACCAGGGCTCGAGCCCGTGTGTGGCGAGCTGCTCCGGGTGATAGTGCGGACTCGCGGCGCGGGGATAGACGGCGTCGATCGCGGCCTGACCCGCCGCTCGATGGTCGCTGTGCCCGGGCTCGGCGATGCCGCCGATCACCGTCCACAGGGTCTGGGGATCGTGCGCGAGCACGAGCTCCGGCCGCGCGCGCCGCAGCTCGCGGACGAGCTCGGCACGCAGCGGGTCGCCCGGCGCGAGCTCGCCGTCGGGATGGCCGAGCCAGACGAGCCGCGCGATCCCGAGCCGGTCCGCCGCCGCGTCCTGCTCGGCGCGCCGCAGCGCCGCCGGCTCGCGGGCCGCACCGCCGCGGCCGCCGTCGCTGCACACGACGAGCGTGACCTCCGCACCCGCCTCGACGAGCCGCCGGACGGTGCCGCCGGCGTAGAACTCGACGTCGTCCGGGTGCGCGCCGATCGCAAGCGCGCGCCCGGGCGAGAACGGAAGTGGGGTGTCGGGCGCGGACCCCGCCCGACCTCGCGGAGCCGGGACAGCCACCGTCAGGACGCGTCCGGCGGCTCGTACCAGATGGGCGAGGACCACGCGCGCTCCTGGATCGTCGCCGGCAGGCCACCGGGGATGGCGATGCCGAGCTTCGCCGCATCCCGCGTGCTCCAACGCGGCGTCGGGATCTCGAGCACACGGGCGTAGTAGAACGCGTGGAGCGCCGGGTCGAAGGCCGGATCGGTCCAGACGGCCGCGAGATCTGCCGCTCCGATCGTGTTCTCGTAGGTCGCCTTCGCGACGTCGACGGTGTTGCCGACGGCGGGAAGCCTGCCGGTCGCGGGGTCCGGTTTGCGATCGCCGCTCCAGGCGACGTCGAAGATCTGCTCGTGCTGGACGCCCGCGGCGTCGACCCAGCCCTTGACCACCTGCACGCGGTCGAGGTTGCCGCTGCGCGGGTCCTTGAGCGCCGCCACCAGGAACGAGGGCGGCTTCCCGCCGCCGCCCGCGAGCGTCCCGCCCATCGGCACGCCCTTGCGGTAGCCGATCGCCGCCAGATCCTGCGTGCGGGCGTCCGCCGCATCGAAGCCGTAGCCGCCGAAGAAGCGAACGGTGAGATGCGGGCCGCTGGTCGCGAAGGTCTCCTTGCGCTGCATCGCGGCGAAGATCGCCTCGCGGGTGTTCTCGGGCGCCCACACGCCGGCCAGCCCTCCGGAGCTGAACTCGCGGATCTGCTGGGTCTGCTCCGGGGTGCCGCCGAAGCCTTCGAGGCGGTGCCGCGGGCTGTTCTCGATCGCGAACTTTCCCGTGTAGTTGTCCTCCTCGTTCGTGGCGGCGGCGTTGTGCGTGTCCGAGTCCCCGATCAGCCCGAAGCGGAACGGGTTGCCGCGGCCCTCGCGGGTGAGCGAGAGCCCGTCGAGCAGGGCCTTGCGCGCGAAGCTCCCCGCCCGATGGGTGGGCCGCTCGGCGTTGGCGGAGAGCGTGTAGTCCCACTGCTCGAAGCCCGCGAACTCGTCGTTGGGCGAGAGCGAGGGGTGTGTCTCGGAGGTGCCCTTGATCTGCGTCAGCTCGTAGAGCGGCTCGTTGCCGGCGCGCGCCGCGATCGACTCCTTGGTGAGCGGCTCCCCGTCGCGTCCCTCGAGCGCGAACATCCTGCCGTCGCTGGCGTTGCCGTTGTGGGGGATCGCGAGCAGGGTGGCGCCCCGCGCGCGCACGCCCTCCATCCAGCTCCAGAGGGCGGCGGGGTCCTCGGTGTCGAGTGCGGAGAGCGGCAGCTCGGGCAGGTGGCGCGAGTCGCGGAACACCACGACGCGATGGAGGTTGCGCTTGTCGGGGTTCGAGGTCCACTCGAAGGCGGGGAAGGTGGTGAAGCGGCCGGGCTCGTAGTAGCGGTCGGCGGTCTCGACGATCTCCTTCCAGATCGGCTTGCTGACCGCGGGATCGGTCAGCTCGGGACGTGAGCGGCCCGCGCTCATCTCGTCGATGATCCGGGCGAAGGCGTCGAAGGCGAGCTTCCGGTCGGGCGAGGTGACCTGCTTCGCGAGATCGAGCTTGGAGAGCGGGCTCTTCGGGTCCGCCATCTGCATGAACACGCCCATGTACTCGGCGTGGTCGCTCACCGCGTAGAAGTCGAGCGGGGTCACGATCCGAAGGTCCGGGCCCCCGCCGCCGCCCGCGATCGCCTTGCCGCGCGCCCACTCGTAGGCATCCGCCGGCCGGGTGGGCGAGCCGTTCGTGAACGCGTCGAAGGAGTAGCCGGTGTGGACGTGGACGGCGCCGAACCAGGCGCGCGTCGCGGGAGCGGCCTTCTCCTTCCCGTCGGCGGGCGCCGGGGCGGCGAGAGCCGCCGCCAGCAGGACGAGCGTGATCCTGGGACGCATCGCGAGCCCCCCTTGCGATGCGCGCAGTATCCCCCGGTCCCCTGGCCGACGACAGGGGCCATGCGGCTTGCCAACGGGATTGGAACATGTTTCATTTCCGACCCGATGGACTTCCGCGACTCCCCCCGTGAGGCCGCCTTCCGCGCCGAGGCGCAGGCCTTCCTCGCGGCGCACAAGCCCGCCCGCTGGCGGCACCCCTTCGAGGACGGGGTGGACGAGCACGAGCTCCTCGCCGGGCAGAAGGCCTGGCAGCGCACGCTCTTCGAGCACGGCTGGGCGGCGGTGCTGTGGCCGGAGGAGTACGGCGGCCGCGGCGCGGGCCCGATCGAGGCGATCGTCTGGAACCAGGAGCTCGCCCGGGCCGGGCTCGGCGAGTCGATCTTCGTGGTCGGCACGGCGATGGCCGGGCCCACGATCATCGCCCACGGCAGCCCCGCGCAGAAGCAGCGCTACCTGCCGCCGCTCCTGCGCGGCGACGAGATCTGGTGCCAGCTCTTCAGCGAGCCGGGCGCCGGCTCGGATCTGGCCTCGCTCGCGGCGCGGGCGGTCCGGGACGGTGATCATTGGGTGGTGTCGGGGCAGAAGACCTGGTGCTCGGGCGCGCACTACGCGGACCTCGGGATCCTGCTGGCCCGCACCGACCCGAGCGTGCCCAAGCACAAGGGCATCACCTACTTCCTGATCGACATGAAGGCCCCCGGCGTCGAGATCCGCGCGCTTCGCCAGATGTCCGGCGGCTCGCACTTCAACGAGGTGTTCCTGAACGAGGTGCGGATCCCCGACGCGTGCCGGCTCGGCCCCGAGAACGCCGGATGGGCGGCGGCGATGACGACGCTCCTCAACGAGCGCATGGCGCTCGGCGGCACCGGGGGCTTCTTCTCGTTCCGGGAGCTGCTCGAGCACGCCCGCGCGCACCGTGACCGGCTCGACGCCGTGACGCGGGACCAGATCGCGCGCCTCTACTGCTGGGACAAGACGCTCGAGCTGCTCAACGCGCGCGTCGTCACGAAGCTCGGCCGCGGCACGATCCCGGACGCGGAGTCGTCGGTGATGAAGCTCGCCCTGGGCCGGATCCTCACCGCGGGCGCCGATCTCGGCCTGCGCATCGCCGGCGCCGAGGCCTTGCGCCGCCACGGGCCCTGGCAGCACCAGTTCCTGACGGCACCCTCGCTGCACATCGCCGGGGGCACCGACGAGATCCAGAAGAACCTGGTCGCCGAGCGCGTGCTCGGGCTCCCCCGCGAGGGCCGCGGCGATCGCGACGTCCCCTTCGAGAAGCTGCGCCGCTCGGGCAGCCCGGGGGCCTGAGCCGCACCCGCGCACCTCAAGCCGATCGGCGGATCCGCCGATCCCGCCTCCGGTCGGAGGGGTCCATGCGCCTGGTCTCGCTGCTCGGCCTCGGGTCGTTCGCCCTCGTGAGCCTGTGGGTGGGCGGCCGGCTGCTGGCGCTCGCCGCCCGTACGCGCCAGGCACCCGAGACCGCCCTCGGCACCGCGCTCTTCTTCGGCGCCGGGCTCGGCTACGCGCTCGCCGTCGGCGCCCGCCAGCTCGAGGTGCTGCCGCACGAGTGGGTGGGCGCCATCCGGCTCGCGGGCATCGCCTTCATCCACGTCGGCTCGGCGGCGCTCGCCTTCGGCGCCTGGCGCATCTTCCGGCCGGCCGAGCGCTGGGCGAAGCGGGCGTGCCTCGTGATCGTCGCGGGCCTCGCCGCGACGCTCGCGCTCCGCACGCTCGATCCGCCGACTGCGACGCAGCCAGTGTCGAGCCCGCTGCACTTCTCGCCGACGATGCTGCTCGGGGCCGCGGCCTACGGCTGGTGCGCCTTCGAGTCGGCACGCTACGCCGCGGCGCTGCGCCGTCGCGCCCGCTTCGGCCTCGCCTCCCCGGCGCTCGCGCGGCGCTTCGCGCTGTGGGCGGCCGCCGGCGCGGGCGCGGTCGGCATCCACCTGTGCAACATGGTGAACCGGTTCATCGATCCGGTCACGGTCGATCCGGCGATCCTGATGCTCACCTCTGCGCTCGGTCTGGGCGCGGCGGTGACGCTCTGGCTCGCCTTCTTCCCGCCCGCCTGGTGGCCCGCACGGACGGTGCCGAGCGGCTCCTGACGCCTCCGGGCAGCGGTCAAGCGGCACTCGCCGCCCGCCGATGGAGCGGGCGTGGCGGTGCTCCAAGGGATCGGCCTCGGCTCCTTCGTGTTGGCCAGCCTGGCCGTCGGTACCCGCCTGCTCCTGCTCGCGCGGCGGACGCGCGCGGCGCCCGAGGGGGCCCTGGGAGCCGCGCTGCTCCTGGGCGGTGGCATCGGCTACCTGCTGATGGTGCTGGCGCTCGACCTCCTGCCGAGGCCCTGGGCGCCTGCCGCCCTGCTGCTCGCGAACCTGAGCCTCCACGCCGGCGCGCTCTTCCTCGCGATCGGGACCGCCCACATCTTCCGGCCGGGCGATCCGCGCGGGCGCGCGATCGTCACCGCGATCGCGCTCGTGCTCGGCTTCTCGTACACGCTGCGCCTCGGGGACGCGCGCACGATCCCCCCCGCACCGGTGGTGTTCTGGACCAGCACGATCGGCAGCGCGGCCGCCTACGCCTGGAGCGCCGCCGAAGCCGGCCGCTACGCGGCGCTGCTGCGCCGCCGGGTGCGGCTGCGGCTCGCCGACCCGGCCGTCACCCGCCGCATCGTGCTGTGGTCGGCCGCGTGCAGCGCCGCGGTCGCGATCCACGCGGCGACCGCCGCGAACCGCTTCCTCACGGCGCAGGGGACGCACCCTGCGGTGCTGGCGCTGAGCTCGGCGCTCGGCCTCGGCGCGGCGGGCTGCCTGTGGCTCGCCTTCCGGCGCGCCCGCACCACCGCGGGCGCCGTGCCCGGCGCCGCCTAGCCGATGGCCCTGCTCGCGCTGCTCGGCTACGGCGCGTTCGTGCTGGTCAGCCTCGTCGTGGGCGTCCGGCTCCTGCTGCTCTGGCGCGGGACCCGGGAGACGCCGGAGCTGGCGATCGGCGTGACCCTCACGGCCGGCGGCCTCTCCTTCGCACTCGGGATCGCGGCCTTCTCGGCGCCGGAGCTGCCGCGTGCCGCCGCTGCGTCGATCGAGATGATCTCCGGCTTCGCGGCGCATCTCGCGTCGGCGGCGCTGGCGCTCGCGCTGCGCCACATCTTCCGGCCCGACGAGCGCTGGGCGCGCGCGCTCCAGCTCGCGCTCACCGTCGCGCTCGCGGGCTCGTTCCTGCTCCGACTCGTGGATCCCCTCGCGTTCCCGCCGCCGCCGTTCGTCTTCTGGCCCTACATGCTGCTCGGTGCGGGGATCTACGCGTGGAGCGCCGTCGAGGCCCTGCTCTGCTGGCAGGAGACGGCACGGCGCGCGCGCCTGGGGCTTGCGGAGCCCGGCCTCGCGCGGCGCTTCCTCCTCTGGGCCGTCGCGGGCACCGCTGCACTCGGGATCTACGTGCTCGCGATGGTCGACCGCGCCCTGCAGCCCGGTACGATGTCGCCGGTCATGATCACCAGCATGTCGCTGCTCGGGATCGCCGCCGCGGTGGGCCTCTCGTCCGCGTTCTTCCCGCACGACCGCAGCGGCCTCGCGCTGCTGCGCGGAGGACGTCCGGGAGATTGAGAGCAGGACGCCCCGGGCGCCGGCTCCGCGGGCTACCCTGCCGCCTCGTGACGGTCTACCGGCTCGGCAGCGAGGTCGCCTTTCCGCCGCCCGAGGAGGCGGAGGCGTCGGGCCTGCTCGCGGTCGGGGGCGACCTGCAGCCCGAGCGCCTGCTGCTCGCCTACTCGCTCGGGATCTTCCCGTGGCCGCTCGTCGCGCGGCCCCTGCTCTGGTTCTCGCCCGACCCGCGCATGGTCCTCGAGCCCGCGCGGCTGCGCGTCTCGCGCAGCCTCGCGAAGACGCTGCGGAGCGCCCGCTTCGAGGTGCGCCTCGACACCTGCTTCGACGAGGTCGTCCGGCACTGTGCCGAGGTGCGACGGCGCGACGACGCCGGGACCTGGATCACCCCCGAGCTCGCGGCGGCGTACCGGCGCCTGCACCGGCTCGGCTTCGCACATTCGGCCGAGGCCTGGCAGGACGGAAGGCTCGCCGGCGGCCTCTACGGCGTATCGCTCGGGGGCGCCTTCTTCGGCGAGTCGATGTTCACGCGCCGCCCCGACGCGTCCAAGGTGGCCTTCGCAACCCTGGTCCGGCAGCTCGCGGCGTGGGGCTTCGATCTCGTGGACTGCCAGGTACACACGGACCACCTGGCCCGCTTCGGCGCCGTCGAGTGGCCGCGGGCGCGCTTCCTCGCAGCCCTTGCCGCAACCCTCGCGCGGCCGCCGCGCCGCGGGGCGTGGCGGCTCGACGTGCAGCCGGGCCCATGCGATCCGAGCGACACGGTTCCGTGACGCAGGCCCGGGGCGCGAGGCCGAGGGAGGCTACAGCGGGCGCCTCCGCGGCGGATCCGCCGCTCGTCGCCGTGGGCGACGCGCTCGCGCGCCGGCTCGCGCGGCTGCGCTTCGCGCCTCCGGTCGCGCACGTCTACCACCCGTTGCGCTACGCCCGCGCGCCCTGGGTCGAGTACCTGCGCCGCTACGGCGCGGCGCCCCGTGAGATCGTGTTGATCGGCATGAACCCGGGACCGTTCGGAATGGCGCAGACGGGGGTGCCGTTCGGCGAGGTGGGGCTGGTGCGGGACTGGCTCGGGATCGAGGCACCGGTCGGGCGGCCGCGCGACGAGCATCCGAAGCGGCCCGTCCAGGGCTTCGCCTGCGCGCGCAGCGAGGTGTCGGGTGCGCGGCTCTGGGGCTGGGCGCGCGGCCGCTTCGGCGCGCCCGAGCGTTTCTTCGCCCGCTTCTTCGTCGCGAACTACTGCCCGCTCCTCTTCCTCGAGGCGAGCGGCCGCAACCTCACCCCCGACAAGCTGCGCGCCGCCGACCGCGAGCCGCTGCTCGCCGCCTGCGACGACGCCCTGCGCCGCACCGTCGAGCTGCTGCGCCCGCGCCTCGTGGTGGGGATCGGGCACTTCGCCGAAGGGCGCGCGCACGCCGCGCTCGGGGCGACGGGCCTCCCGATCGGGCGCATTCCGCACCCGAGCCCTGCGAGCCCGGCCGCGAACCGCGACTGGGCGGGGCAGACCGAGCGCTCCCTCGCGGAGCTCGGCGTGCCGCTCTGAGGACCTGCGCGTCGCGCGGGGCCGGCCGCCGTCCCCGTGGCCCTCGCGGCGCGCGTCGCTCGTGCGCTGGGGCGATCCGCTACGGCTGGACCGCGTCGGGGCTCGCCGCGCGCAGGATCCAGCGCCGGTACCAGGCGGGCGCGAAGAAGGTGAGTCCGTAGAGGGTCACCGTCGTGACGCCGAAGGTGGCCGTCGCGAGCTGGATCGGAGGGCCCCAGACCGCGAGCGTCTCGGGCCGGTCGATGAGCAGGGAGGGAAGGCTCGCGGTCCAGGTGGCGAGCGCGGTGCCGAGCGAAGCGCTGCCCCAGAGCAGGAAGCGGTTGGTGACGAGCGGGTCGGCGAGGCCCAGGGCGCTGCGCCGGCGCAGCAGCCCGTAGTAGCGGTACGACTCGACCATCGTCCAGAGCGGGTAGGTCCAGATCACCGCGAAGCGCAGCCACCAGAAGCCGTTGCCGGGCAGCATGCTGCGATAGCCGTTCGTGAGCTCCCACCCGAGGTGCCCGCCCCACAGCGCCAGCAGCGCGGCACCGGTGAGCGCGCGTGCCCAGCGCTCTTGCGGGCGGAACACGGTCAGCACGAAGAACAGGACCATCGTGACGCCGGCGTCGTGCAGGATCGAGCCGATGGCGTGCAGGGCGAGCTCGACGTCGTTGCCGGCGGGCGTGCCCGGGGCGCCGCGCAGGATCGAGGCTGCGATCAGGACGCCGTAGCCGAGCGCGGCGGTGGCGAGGATGCCGAGGCCGAGCAGCAGCTCGGGCCGCTGGCGGGTGCGCGCCGCCAGCGCGATCAGGCGCAGCGCGACCACGGCCGAGGCGAGCACGAACGCCACCGTGGCCAGCAGGTGATAGCTCTGGATCAGGCCGCCCAAGCCGCTTACCCCCGGCGGCTCCATCGAACGATTGCGGCCTGTGCTTGAGCGGCCGGCTCGCGAGCGGGTGGTCCGGCCCTCAGAGCCCGAGCCCTTCCGCGATCCGCGCGCGATGCCAGACGGGATCGCCGAGCAGGTGCTCGACGGCCTTCGCGCGGCGGAAGTAGAGATGGCAGTCGAACTCCCAGGTGAAGCCGACGCCGCCGTGGATCTGCACGCTCTCGGCGGCGGCGCGCGTGAGGGCGTCGCCGGCGGTGGCCTTGGCGACGCTCGCCGCCTCGGCCAGCACGCCCGGCTCGACGCCGTCCTGCGACGCGACCCACCACGACCAGTACGCTGCCGAGCGCGCCGTCTCGAGCTCGAGCATCACCTCGGCGCACTTGTGCTGGATCGCCTGGAACGAGCCGATCGGCCGGCCGAACTGGATCCGCTCCTTCGCGTAGGCGACCGCCATCTCGAGGCAGCGCGCGGCCGCCCCGACCGCCTCCGCAGCGAGCGCGATCGCGCCGAGGTCGAGCGCGCGTCGCAGCGCGGGGCCTGCGCTGCCGGGCGTGCCGAGCGCCACCGCGGGTGCGTCGTGCAGGACGAGCTCGCCGTGCTTGCGCGCGAGATCGAGGCCGTCCGCCGGGACGAGCTCGACCCCTGGCGCGTCGGGGCGCAGCGCGACGAGCGTGAGCCCCGCCGCGCCAGGCTCGCGGGCCGCGACCAGCAGCAGCCCTGCGTTCTGGGCATCGAGGACGGCGGTCTTGGCTCCCGACACGCGAACATCCGCCCCGTCGCGCCGCAGCGTCGCAGCGACGCCGTCCAGCCCCGGGCGCGCGCCGGGCTCGTCGACGGCGAGTGCCGCGATCAGGTCGCCGGCGGCCAGC
>WBZY01000930.1_pt1 | contig 18039 bp, 14 predicted proteins | sample 5204191 | NCBI WGS metagenome assembly WBZY01 (sample SAMN12344363, study PRJNA552823) | activated sludge metagenome | biome: Activated sludge suspended growth; feature: Anammox Sidestream; material: Wastewater; isolation source: activated sludge from anammox sidestream of wastewater treatment...
CTGGCGGACCAACCCGAACTGCGCGGCGAGATGCAGGTGACACTGGGCACGCTGTACGCACAGCTGGGCCAGTACACCGAGGCCGAGACCCTGCTCGGTGCAGCGCATGGCACGCTGGCAACGACCGACCCGGTGGCCGCCGCGCGCGCCGCGCTCGAGCGGGTGGCGGTGTTGCGCGAGCTGGGCCGTATCGAAGAGGCCGAGCACGAACTGGATGCCATGCTGCCGCAGACCAGCGCCACACCGGCGCTGCATTCACGCGCGCTGGTCGAGCGTGCGCAGCTGCGGGAGAAGCAAGGCCGCTTCGACGAGGCGCTGGCCGATACGCGCGCGGCGCTGCAGCTGGATCTGGCGCAGGGCTCGTCGACGCGTGCCGAACAGGCCCGCGACCGCCAGTTCGAAGCCCTCGTGCTGACACGCCTGGCGCGCTTCGATGAGGCGACCAACACGTTCGAGCGGGCGCTGACCGATGCACGCAGCCTCTACGGCAACGCCGACACCCGCGTGGCCCTCATGCTCAACGACTACGGCGCCGCACTCGCGCAGGGCGGGCACAGCAAGGAAGCCGAAGCCGCATTGCGCCAGGCCCTGGAGATCCGCCGCCAGCGCCTCGGCGCCGACCACCCCGCGGTGGCCGAGACCCAGCAGGTTCTCGGCGCGACCCTGCGTCCCCAGGGTCGCTACGAGGAAGCACGTGCCGCGCTCGAGGACGCGCTGCGCATCCAGCGCGCGAACTTCGGCTCCGTCCACCCGATGATCGCCAACACGCTCAACTCGCTCGGCATGCTCGCGTTTGCGCGCCGCCGCCCCGCCGATGGCGAAGCGGCGTTCCGCGAAGCGATCGAGATCTATCGCAAGCTCGGCCAGTCCGACACCCCGGCCGCAGCCACCATGAGCAACAACCTCGCTACCGTGTTGATCCAGCAGGGCCGCTATGACGAGGCCGAACCCTTGATCCAGCATGCGCTCGCGCTGCATCGCAAGGCGGTCGGCGAACGCCACCCGATCGTGATGAGCGATCTCAATTCGCTGTCGCAGCTGGAAATGCGCCGCGGTCATTCCGCACGCTCGCTCGATTACGGCCGCCGTGCCGTCGACATCGCGCTTTCCCCCGCCGGCCCGCCGCGCGAAGGCGCCTATGTACGTGTTTCCTGGGCGATCGCGCTCAACCATGCGGGCCAGGCGCAGCAGGCCTTGCAGGAGGTCGACGCCGCCATCGCCACGCTCAAGGGCATCGCCGCCGACGAGCCGCGCCTGCCGGTCGCGCAAGCCACGCGCGCCGAAGCGCTGCTGCGTCTGGGGCGGCTGGACGAGGCGCATGCGCTGGCGACCACGGTGCTGGCCGAGCGCGAACAACACGCGCCCGACGATGCCACGATGCGTGCGCGCCTGCATGCACTGCTCGCGCACATCGCCGACGCGCGCGGACAAGGTGCCACGGCCCGGCGCGAGCGCGAGGCCGCGCGCCGGCTCGTGGCGACCATGACTCCGCCCGACCCGTTCCTCGTGGCCGAGATCGAGCAGCCCCTGTCACGACCGACACCCGGGAATTGACCGGACCGATCCCGCACGACGATGCTGTATCGTTCCACGCCTGGACCCGGCGCAAGCACCTTTCGATGAGCGACCACATCACCCGACTGCTCGGCGCGGCCCAGGGCGGTGACCGCGACGCCCACGACCGCCTGTTCCGCCTGCTCTACGACGAGCTGCACCACTGCGCGCATCGCCAGTTGCGTGGTGCCGACCACACGCTGTCGACCACGGCGCTCGTGCACGAAACCTATGTCAAGCTCGTCGCGGCCGAACGCCTGCAACTGGACAGCCGCCAGCACTTCATGGCGCTGGCCGCGCGCGCGATGCGCCAGGTGCTGGTCGATCATGCGCGGCGCTTGAATGCCGACAAGCGCGGCGGTGGCCTGGCGCTGGTCACGCTCGACGATCGCATCCCCGAGGCACCGACCGAGGCCGCCGAGGTGCTCGCGCTCGACCAGGCGCTGGGTGAGCTGGAGAAGGTCGATGCGCGCGCCGCGCGCGTGGTGCAGTTGCACTTCTTCGGCGGGCTCGGCTTTGGCGAGATCGCCGAACTGGAAGGCCTCAACGAGCGCACCATCAAGCGCGACTGGCAGGCCGCCCGCGCGCTGCTCGCGGCGACGATGGCCAGCCCGGCCTGAGCGGGCGGCGGCGGCCGCCCCACCACTGGCGCAGCGTCCCCCGGCAGCCACGTCCAGCACCCCATGCATCGGGTCTGCGTGCCATGTGGCACGTCTCATGTCCCCGCCGGACGGCAGGTTGCGTACTGGGAAGTGCACCCACCACTGCACGGATCACCGCCATGAATCTGCGTCCACTGGCTCTTGCCGCCCTGTGTGCCCTGTCTCCCGCCGTCCATGCCGTCAGCCCCATCGCCGATCCGGATTTCGGCTCTGTCGGCTGGACTTCGCTGTTCGAAAGCGGGGGTGGCTCGCAGGATGAATATGCCGTGGCGCACGCCCGCACCGCCGATGGCGGCTGGGTGGTCGCGCTGGAACTGCCCGGCGGCGGGGCCAACAACGGCAATGGCAAGCGTATCGGCCTGTTCCGGCTCGACGCCAATGGCCAGCAGGTCAGCAGCGGCTTCGGTACGTTTGGCGCGGTCTACAAGGACGCCTGGCTGACCAGCGTCACCGACATGGCCCTCGATTCGCAAGGTCGTATCGTCGTCGTCGGCGCCACGCCGGGGCCAGGCGGGATGAACGACTTCGGCGTGGTGCGCTTCAACCCCGACGGCAGCGACGACACCAGCTTTGCCGGCGACGGCGGCACCGCGGTCGGCTTCGACGTGCCCGGTATCAACGCTGACGACACCCCCACCTCCGTGCTCATCGACAGCGGCGACAAGATCGTAGTGGCCGGCAATTGGTGGGTCTCGGGCTTCTCCTCGCGCTTCGGCGCGGTGCGCCTCAACATCGACGGCGCCGTCGATGACACCTGGGGCAGCATCGACAATGATCAGGGTGGACGCCGCGGCAGCGTCGCCGACTTCGTCGATGGCATGGCCGCCTACGCGCAACGCATCCTGCGCATCGACCAGGGCTTCTACGTGATCACCGGCACTTCGGCGGTCGGCAACAACGACACCGACTTCGCCGCATGCATTCTCGGCACGACCGGCCAGGAGTTCGCCAACCATCTCGGCTGCAAGACGTTCGCCGTCAATCTGCCGGGCCCCGGCGGATCGCTGTTCGACACGCTCGGCGACGCCGTGCTGGTCAATCCGACCACGATCCTGCTGGTGGGCAGCAGCAGTGGCTCCATCGCCGCCACCCGCATCAAGGTCGGCATCGCCCCCGGCGGCTGGGCTTACACTGAACTGGACCGCGATCCGGCATTCATCGGCACCCCGAACGAATCCGCCCCCAACACTTTCATCGACGACACTCCCCACTCCATCGGCAAATCGGCGGCCGTCGCCCCCAACGGCCAGATGCTGCTGGTGGGCGACACCACGGACAACTCACCGGGCCTGGCCGAAGCCGCGACACAACCGGATGGAACGCCGCTGCCGCGCCACGGGCTGCTGCTGCAGCTCAACGCCAACGGCCAGTCCGATGCGAGTTTCGGCTACAACGGCAAAGCCTACTTCGATCATCCCTTCGGCAATGGGTATTCCTACCTCACGCAACTGCAGCGGGTGAGCTATGCCGGGAGCCAGCCCGTGATCATCGGTTCGTCCAGCTTCTCCAGCAGCAGCCCGACCGACATGGACGGTTTCGTCACGCGCCTGTACGACGACGCGATCTTCACCAACGGCTTCGAAAGCCAGTTCTGAGGCCGCCTCGCGCGGTGGACCCGGCGCGGGCTGCCCGCCGCGCCGTGCACCCGGCCACGCCTGCCTGCGTCGTTGCGCCGCTGCGGCATGCGTGGCCGCGCCGTGGCCTTGCACGGCGCATCCGGCTAGCATGCGCCGCTCATGCACGAGATCACCGATTCCGACCACCGCCCGGCCCTGCTGCAAGCCATCGGCCTGGGCTTTGCCCGCAATGACGAGCCAATCTTCGGTCCGCTCGACTTTGCGCTGCATGCGGGCGAGGTCGTGCTCATGGAGGGCGACAACGGCGCCGGCAAGACCACGCTGCTGCGCGTGCTGTCGGGCCTGCTCGCGCCGACCAGCGGCGAGATCCGCCTGCATGGCGCGCCGCTGCGGTTGGCCGACCTGTCGCCACAGGTCGCGCTGCTGTCGCACCAGGGCGGCCTCAAGCACGACCTGACCGCACTGGAGAACCTGCGCTTCGCGGCCGGCCTGCACGGCCAGCGCAAGGGCATCTCGCCGCACAGCGCGCTCGCCGCGGTCGGTCTGGACGGCTACGGCGAAGTGCTGGTGCGCCAGCTCTCGGCCGGGCAGAAGAAACGCGTGGCGCTCGCGCGCGTGCTGCTGGCGCCCGTGGGCCTGTGGCTGCTCGACGAGCCGTATGCGAACCTCGACCGCGGCGGCATCGAGCTGGTCAACCGCCTGCTCGAACGCCATGCCCACGATGGCGGCGCCGCGCTCATCACCTCGCACGGCGCCTATGCCTACACCTCGGGCACGCCGCGGCGCATCGCGCTGCGCGCGCAGGCCGGTACGGGAGCCGTGCGATGAAACCCGGCGGCACCGCCGGTGCCTGCGCCGCGCTGGTGCGGCGCGACCTCACGCTGGTGTGGCGCCGGCGCGGCGACGCGCTCAACCCGATCCTGTTCGCACTCATGGTGGTGGCGCTGTTTCCGCTTGCGTTGGGTCCCGAACCCGAGCAACTGCGGCGCATCGCCGCGGGCATCGTGTTCGTGGCACTGCTGCTGGCCGGCCTGCTGGCGCTCGACACGCTGTTCCGCAGCGACTACGAGGATGGCTCGCTGGAGCAGCTGGTGCTGTCGCCGCACCCGCTGGCGCTGCTGCTCGCCTGCAAGATCGCGGTGCACTGGCTGACCACCGCGCTGCCGCTCATCGCGGTCGCACCGCTGCTGGGCGAGATGCTGCACCTGCCCGTTGCGGTGCGCGGCGTGCTGCTGCTCGCGCTGTTGCTGGCGACGCCGCTGCTGAGCCTGCTCGGCGCGGTGTGCGTGGCGCTCACGGTGGGCATGCACCGCTCTGGTATGCTGCTCGCGCTGCTGGTGTTGCCGCTGTACGTGCCGGTCCTCATCTTCGGTGCCGGCGCCTGCAATGCCGCGCAGGCGGGCCTGCCGTTCCTGGCGCCGCTGCTGTGGCTGGCCGCGGCCCTCGTCCTTGCCCTCGTGCTTGCGCCGCTGGCCTGCGCCGCGGCGCTGCGGATCTCGATCTCATGAACATCCTCACACTGTGGTTCCACAAGCTCGGCTCGCCGCCGACGTTCTACCGCTTGGCCGGGCTGCTGCTGCCGTGGTGCTACGGCATCGGTCTGCTGCTCGGGTTGGTGGCGCTGTACAGCGGGCTGGTGCTCGCGCCGCGCGACTACCAGCAAGGCGATGCCTACCGCATCATCTTCGTGCACGTGCCGGCGGCGTGGATGAGCCTGTTCGCCTACGCGTTCATGGCCGCCAATGCCTTCATCGCGCTGGTGTGGCACATCAAGCTCAGCGAGATCCTTGCGATGGCGAGCGCGCCGGTCGGCGCGGCCTTCACCTTCATCGCACTGGTCACCGGGGCGCTGTGGGGCAAGCCGATGTGGGGCACCTGGTGGACCTGGGACGCGCGCCTGACCTCGGAACTGGTGCTGCTGTTCCTGTACCTGGGCGTGATCGGCCTCAACGCGGCGATCGAGGACCGCCGCCAGGCCGCGCGCGCGGCCGGCTTCCTCGCCCTGATCGGCGTGGTCAACCTGCCGATCGTGCATTTTTCGGTGAACTGGTGGAACACGCTGCACCAGGGCTCGACCATCCGTCTGATGGGTCCGTCGAAGATCGACGCGGCGATGGCCTGGCCGCTGTTGCTGATGGCGCTGGCGACCCATATCTGGTTCTTCGGCAGCGTGCTCATGCGCGCGCGCATCGCGCTGCTGCAACTCGAAGGTGGCAAGGACTGGGTGCGCAAGGTGGCGCTCGACGAAGGAGCCGCAGGTGGCTGAGTTCATCGCAATGGGTGGTTACGCGTTCTACGTATGGGCTTCGATCGGCGTGTTCGTGGGAGTGCTCGCGCTCGACGCGCTGGCGCCACTCGCACAGCGGCGGCGCGTGCTCGCCGACATCCGCGGCCGCCTGCAACGCCGCGCCGCTCGCGAGCAACGCGAGTACGGGGGCAGTCCATGAACCCGGTCCGCAAGCGTCGCCTCATCCTCGTCGGCCTCGTGCTCGCGGCGGTCGGCATCGCCACCGGGCTCACCGTGCTCGCCCTGCAGCAGAACATGACCTACCTGTACTCGCCCAGCGAAGTCGCCGCCGGGCATGCGCCGACCGGTGCGCGCTTCCGCCTCGGGGGCGTGGTGCTCGAGCACTCGATCCAGCGCGCCAGCGATTCGCTCAAGGTCGATTTCATCGTGACCGACCGCTTCAAGCAGATGCAGGTGGAGTACACCGGCATCCTGCCCGACCTGTTCCGCGAAGGGCAGAGCATCGTCGCGACCGGCTCGCTGCACGGCGATCGCTTCATCGCCACCGAAGTGCTGGCCAAGCACGACGAAACCTACATGCCGCCCGAAGTGCGCGACGCGATCGAAAAGGCCAAGCATGTCGAAGCCGGCGGCGGCGCGCCGGCCACGCCCGGCACCGACACTGCGCACTGACCGCGCTCAGGCGCGGCCGCCCCTCACCAGGCTCAGCGGCGCGGCGCCGGCGATGCTCGCGCCAAGCCCCTCGCGCATGCGCATGGACAGGTAGTCGACGAAGCAGCGCACCGCGGGGGCAAGTCCCGAGCGCGCCAGGAACAGCACGTACAGGTTCATCTCGGGCAGCGACCACTGCGGCAGCAAGCGCACCAGCGAGCCCGCCGCAAGCTCATCACGGCACACCACGGGCGGCAGCTCGGCGATGCCACAGGCGTCGAGCGCGGCCTGTTGCAGCAGCACCAGGTCTTCGGTGCGCATTCGCGGCGAATGGTTGATGAGGCGCGACGCGCCGCGTCCGTCCTCCAGCATCCACACCGGCCGGTCGGCACTGCCGCGAATGCCGCACAAGCTCGGTCGGCCGCGCAGGTCCTCGGGCACGCGCAGCGGGCCATGCTCGGCGATGAACCGGGGGCTGGCGACCAGCACGTGCCGCGCGACCGGGTAGGTGCGCACGACATAGCTCGAAGTGCGCACGTTCGAGGCGATGCGCAACGCGACGTCGCAATGCTCGCCAATGAGGTCGATCTCGCGATTGGTGACCTCGACCGCGAGTTCGACCTCGGGATGGCTGCGCATGAAGTCGACGAACACGGGCACCATCACCATCTGCGCGAAATTGACCGGACAGGCCACGCGCACGAGGCCACGCGGCGTGCCACGCGCGTCGGCGATCACCTCATCGGCACGCGCGATTTCCTCCAGCACGCTGCGGCAGCGTTCGTAGTAGCGCTGGCCGACTTCGGTCACCTGCAGCTTGCGCGTGGTGCGATGGATCAGGCGTACGCCGATGCGCCCTTCCAACCGTGCCAGATGCTGGCTCAACAACGACTTGGACACGCCCAGCGCCTCGCTGGCGGCGCTCAGGCTGCCGTGCTCGACGATCCTGGCAAAGTACAGCAGGTCATTGAGATCGCTGGACATCCGCCGCCCTCCCCATGAGGAAGCAGCATAGCAACGCGCGCGGCACGTTCGATTGTTCAGTGCAGCATCCAACGCGACGCCCGCGTGGGCTGCAGCGTTCGATTTCCCGAACGATCTTTTCCGCAATGCAGGCTGGTCAAGTGCTGAACCACGGCCGACACTCCGGGCACGCAGGGCAATTTGTCGCACCCGCAACGATCGGGCTGCGCAACACGCAACGGGCGCGACATTGCCTGTGTTCGCCGGCAACCGGGGGAAGCGAACGATGAGCCTGCTGCGCACGACAGCGATCCTGCTCTTCACCGGAGCATTGTTCAGCCACGGCACGGGCCTGCACGCGCAACAGACGCGCGAGCAACTGGCCGCCCGGCTGCCCTCCTCCAACCTGTCCGGCGGCGAGGTTCAGGCCACGCGCAGCCAGCTGCTGGCGGCGCCGGGCTTTGCCCGCGCGCGCGTGCCGCACAACCCGGGCGCTCCCGACGCCACCGCGGTGGGTGAGGCGACCTGCATCTCCTGCCACCAGCTCGAAGCCGACCACTTCACCCACACGCTGCATTCGCTCGGACTGCACGCCGCCAACCAGGCCGACGCCTCGGTCCCGGTGTGCGAGGCCTGCCACGGGCCGGGTTCGCGCCATGCGCAGGCGCCATTCGAGAAGGGCACGATCATCGCGTTCACCAAGGCGGGCGGCACCCCGATCGAGGTGCAGACCGCAACCTGCCTCAATTGCCACAAGGGTGGTCCGCGCGACCACTGGAGCGGCTCGGTCCACCAGCGCAACGGCCTGTCCTGCAGCGACTGCCACAACCCGATGGCCAACTTCTCGACCGAGGGCGCGATGGCCAGGCAATCGATCAACGACACCTGCGCACAGTGCCACAAGGACGTGCGCATCCAATTCAACCGCCGCTCGCACATGCCGCTGCCGGAAGGGCAGATGAGCTGCGCCGATTGCCACAACCCGCATGGCTCGATCACCAGCCCGTTGCTCAAGACCAACACGGTCAACGAGACCTGCTACCAATGCCATGCCGAAAAGCGCGGGCCATTCCTGTTCGAACACGCGCCCGTGCGTGAAAACTGCCTCAATTGCCATTCACCGCATGGCTCCAACCAGAACACGCTGCTGGTCGCGCCGGTACCGTTCCTTTGCCAGCAATGCCACACCGGTCAGCGCCACCCCAACGACCTGCTCACCTCGCAATCGCTCGCAACCGGCAGCAATCCCGACGAGCGCATCATGGGACGCGCCTGCCTGACCTGCCACGCCAACATCCACGGCTCCAACGCGCCGTCGGGTCCGCGGTTCCACGAGTGAGGGAGGAAGCCGACCATGTCCATGCAGCGACTGCCCTTGCCACTGCGCGCGCTGCCCGTCGCACTCGCGCTTGCATTCGCCTCATCCGCCGTGGCCGACAGCGGCATCGGCGTCGATACCTGGCGCGGCACCAAGCTTGATCCGAGCGCAGGCGCCGCGGGTGCCAGCGCCGACGCGCGCGGCACCAGCTGGCTCATCGATGGCCAGCGCCGCTCACCCACCGGCAACCTGTACATGTGCCCGGCGGACATGCCGCAGCTGGATGCGTTCGGGCAGTGGGTCGGCTATGGCATTCTGCAGGTGGGCGCATTGGCCACCTCGGGTGACGACCACAATGCGTTGTGGAACCGCTACGCCGACTGGGACAGCGGCCTCATCCTCGGCCTGCTCGACTACACCTGGCAGCGCCCGGCCGACGGCACCTATGCCAACGTGCGCGCCAGCCGCATCAGCGAGGACGACCAGTACTACCAAGCGGTGTTTGGCCGCGCCGGCAGCTACAAGGTGCAGGCCTTCCTGCGCGACATGCCCAACATCCTCAGCCACAACGCCAAGTCGTTGTGGAACGGCGTGGGCAGCAACGCGCTCACGCTGCCGGCCGGCCTCACGCCGGCCGCGAGCACGCCCGACCAAGTGGCGGCGGTACTGGCAGCGACGCCCGAGCGCCGGCTGTCGGTGAAGCGCTCCAAGCAGGGACTCGGCTTCAACATGTTCCTCGCGCCGCAATGGATCGTGTTCGCGGACCTCAGCGATGAGCAGCGCAAGGGTGCTCGTCCGTACGGCGGCCCGTTCTTCTTCAACTTCCCGTTCCCCGGCAACGGCGGCATCCTCGAAACCCCCAAGCCGATCGACGACCACACGCTCAATCTCAATGCGGGACTGCGCTACGCAGGGCGCACCTGGCGCATGGACCTGACCTACAGCGGCTCGTTCTACCGCGACCGCTACTCGCGCTACACCTACCAGATGCCGTTCGCGATGTGGGCCGTGATCCCGGGCTCGGCTGCCGCGCCGCTGACCACTGGCCAGATGGCGATGGAACCCGACAACGACTACCACAATTTCAAGGCGGCCTTCACGCGCAAGCTGCCGCTCAACGGCGAGTTGTCCGTCACCGCCTCGGGCGGACGCATGCGCCAGGACGACGCGTTGATCGCCCCGATCGACTGTCAAGGCGTGTTCGGCATCGGCTTGGGTGGCAACCTGCAGCTTGGCCCGGCCAATCCGTTCCTGTTCGACTGTTCGCAGTGGAACACGCCCGCGGCACTGTCGCGCCGCAGCGCCGACATGAGCATCGACACCACACTGGTGGACGCACGCATCTCGCTGCAACCGGCCACGGCGTGGTCGCTGCGCGGCGGCTTGCGCTTCAATCGCGACGACTATCGCAACGGTTACCTGGCCTGGAATCCCCTCACGGGGGACTACGGCTACGTCGCCGAGAACGGCTCACAGGGCAGCATCGTGCCGGGCGAAGCCGGCATCTTCCATCCGATCCGCGCTGCCGACGTCATCACCCACGTACGCAGCCTGCCGCTCGACCTGCAAACGATCGATGCCGATGTCGGCGCCGACTGGCGCATCGATGGCTCGAACACCTTGGGCGCAACACTGGCCTTCAACCGCTTCGAGCCCACCAACCGCGAGCGGCAACGCGTGGATGACACGAGCCTCAAGCTCACCTGGATCAATCGTTCGCTCGACTGGTTGACGTTGCGGGTGAACTACAGCTGGAAGGATTCCAACGGCGACCGCTACAACTACGACCCCTACCATTTCATCTACTCGGTCCACCTCGACGGATTCGAGCCGCCGCCGGGGGGCGTGCCATCGCACACGGTCGAAGCGATGCGCAAGTACGACCTGCCCAACCGCACGCTCAACAAGCTCGACGTGATGGCGACGTTCATGCCGCGCGATGACATGACGATATCGGCGTCGCTGCGCGGCGATTGGAACTCCTACGACGCCGCGATCGGGCGGCAGCAGTACAACACCCACAGCGCGACCCTGCAGTGGGAGTGGCAACCGGCCTCCACCACCCACGTGAGCCTGTACGGCGCGTGGGACCGTTCACGCCTGCGCATGAGCAACGTGCAGGACCAGCAGAACGGCGCCGGCGTCGACCCCCACCTGGGCGGCCCCAACTATGCGCTGTCCGGCCAGTGGTGGCTGCATGACTCGCAACGCAACACCTATGCCGGGGCCACCCTCGACCACCGTATCCGCCGCGTGCGGCTGGATGCGAGCTGGAACTTCATCAACGCCCGTGGGCGCGACAGCTACAGCTATGCCAGTGCCGTCGCACTGGGCTATCCCGCACTTGGGCCGGCCACGGGCCCCGGTGCAGGCGCGTTCCCGGACATGCGTTATCGCACCCAGTCGCTCACGCTGGGCGTGACGATTCCGGTCATCGATCGAGTGTCGTTGCGCATATTCGATTACTACGAACGCGGCACCGTGAGCGACTGGCACTACGCCGGCTTCGACCAGACGCGCGTGATCGACCACCGTGTGTACACCGACGGTGGTCCGCAGAGCTATCGCGCCAACTTGGTCGGCGTGCTCCTCAACGTGCAGCTGTGAGGTGGCCCAGATGACCTCCAAGACGATGCCCTGCCTGGCCCTGCTCGCGGCGCTGCCCCTGTTGTTGCCGGCCACCGTGAATGCGCAGGCACAATCTGCCGCCAAGCCCGTTGCGCCCGCCAAGTGGCTCGACAAGCGCGGGCATGCGCCGATCCACGGCGACGCCGCCGCCGGCAAGGCCAAGTCCGAGGTGTGCCGCGCCTGCCACGGCCAGGATGGCAACACGCCGGTGCCGACCTTTCCCAACCTCGGTGGCCAGCGTGCGGACTTCCTCTACTGGGAGCTGGTCGAGCTCAAGCACGGCTATCGCTACCAGTCGCCGATGACCGAACAGCTCACGCCGCTGAGCGACCAGGATGTGCGTGACCTCGCGGTGTTCTTTGCCTCGCAGCCACTCGCCCACGCCAGCGATGCAGCGGCGGACCCCGCCGCGATCGCGCTGGGTGGGCAGATCTTCCGCGGCGGCGATCCCCAACGCGGCGTGCCGCCCTGCCAGGGCTGCCATGGCGCCGACGGCGAAGGCATCGCGCAGCGCCCGGGTTGGCCGGTCCTGCAGGGCCAGCACCCCGCCTACCTTGCTGCGCGCCTGCGCGCTTATCGCGATGGCGATCCACCCAACTCGAGCAACGACTTCATCATGAACGGCGTCGCACGCGGGCTCGACGACGCCGCGATCGATGGGTTGGCCGCATGGCTGGTCTCGCGCCCGGGCACGCCCGAGCGCTAGCCGCGCTGCACCCGCGCGGCATGGCCCGCACGCGACGCATACCGATGCCCACACTTGCCGCGTGGCCGCCAGGCCCGTGACGCACGCGCACCTGCCGCGTCACCCGACCCCAAGCGATCCGGGATGGCACGCCATCCGGTGCCGGCGGCCGAGCCAGGCTGCCGCAAGCCCTCAGTCGGGCGCGAGGTTCTGGTAGATCTCCTCTTCCTGGAGGAAATGCAGGCGCAGGATCGCATCGAGCGCGTGCAGCGTGCGCTGCACGTCCTGTACCGCCCCCGCATCATCACCGGACGTGGCCAGACGCTCCGTCGCCGCCGCCAGGCGCCGGTGCAGGCGGAAGATCTCGCGGTGGGTGCGGCTCATCGCCGCGAGCGGGTCGTCGCCGCCCAGCAACGCGGCGATCGCGGGATAGACCTGATGGTCGTCGGCCTGCTCGTGCGGCAGGATGCGCTCGCGCAGCATCGCCTCCACTTCCTGCACCGCGCCGAGCAGGGCCGCCCCCTGCAGGCCGGGCAGGCGATCGGCCACCGTGGTGAGGCGGTCGAGCACCGGTTCGAGCTCGCGATGTTCCGCATGCAGGCGCTCGGCCTCGGCCGGTGCCAGTCGATACTGGCTCGTGCGCAGCGGCTGGATCCGCAGCACGCGCAGCGCATTGAGGATCACCGCAACGTCGATGACTTCCTGCAGCGCGGCGCCATACAGCGGCGGCAGGTAGCCCAGCGCCGCCACGACCATCGCCAGCAGCGACAGGCCCATGCCCGCGAACACGCTCTGCAGTGCGATCGCGCGCGTGCCGCGCGCGATGCGCAGTGCCTCGGCCAGCCGATCCAGGCGATCGGCGATGAGCACGATGTCGGCCGCTTCGGCCGAAGCGGTGGCGCCGCGCGCGCCCATCGCCACGCCGACGTCGGCCGCGGCCAAGGCCGGCGCATCGTTGACGCCATCGCCAACCATCACGGTGCGCCCGTGCGCGCGCGCGGCCTTGATCACCGCGAGCTTGCCCGCGGGCGTGCGCTCCGCCAGCACCTCATCCACGCCCAGGCCCGCCCCGATCGCCTCGGCCACTTCGCGCCGATCGCCCGTGAGCATGACGATGCGGCCTATGCCACTGCGCCGCAACAGGCGCAGCGCGCGCGGCGCCTCCATGCGCAACTGGTCGGCCAGCAGCAGCATGCCGGCGAAGTGGCCATCGCGCGCGACCAGCACCGCGGACGCGCCTTCAGCGGTGGCGCGCTCGAGCGCGCCACCGATCGCCGGCGGCACGCTGACGCGACGGCCGATGTAATCGAGCGAGCCCGCGGCGAGCGTCACTGCGCCGATGCGCCCGCTGATCCCCGCGCCCGCGACTTCGCTGACTTCCTGTGGAACCTGCAGCGGCAACTTGCGCTGGCGCGCTGCCGCCACCACCGCGGTCGCGAGCACGTGGCTGGACATCTGCTCGAGCGAGGCGGTCAGCGCGAGCAGTTCATCGGCACTGGTGCCGCCGGCGGTCTCGATGCCGACCAGGCGCGCCTGGCCACCGGTCAAGGTGCCGGTCTTGTCGAAGAACAGCGTCTGGCTCGCCGCGAGGCTTTCCAGCGCGCCCCCATCCTTGACCAGGATGCCGCGGCGGGCGCAGCGCGAGATGCCCGACACCAGCGCGATCGGCACCGCCAGCAGCAGGGGGCATGGCGTGGCCACCACCACCACCGCGAGCGCGCGCAGCGGGTCGCCACTGGCCACCCACGCGAGGACCGCGAGCACCGCGGCCACCGGCACGAACCACATCGCGTAGCGGTCGGCCAGCCGCACCGCCGGCGCACGCGACTGCTGCGCCTGCTCCACCAGCCGCACCACCGCGGCGAAGGTGCTGTCGGCCACGACCGCGGTGGCCACCATCTCGAAGGCGTCACCCGTGTTGATCGCACCACTGCGCAAATGGTCGCCGCGCAGGCTCGTGACCGGCAGCGACTCACCCGTGAGCGTGGACTCGTCGAGCACCGCGCGCTCATCCACCAGCACGCCATCGACCGCGATCACCGCACCGTGGCGCACCAGCAGCCGGTCACCGGCGCGCAGCGCCTCCAGCGCCACCTCCACCAGCTGGCCCGCCTCGTAGCGCAGTGCGCTGCGCGGCGCGTGCGCCAGCAGCGCCGACATCTCGCGCCGCGCATGCCGCTCGGCATAGCTTTCGAGCAGGGATCCGCCCGCGTACATCACCGCGATCACCGCCGCGGCGAGGTTCTCGTGCAGCAGCAGCGCGCCGACGATCGCGGCGAGCGCGAGCACGTCGACGCCGGCGCCACCGCGCCGCAGCGCCGCCAGAATCTGCCACACCAAGGGCAACAGCGCGGTCACCGCCGCGCCGATCCAGGCCAACGCCGCCACGCCCCGCGCACCCGCGAGCCACGCCACCGCACCGCTCGCGAGCCCGGCCACGCACACGACGAACAACCCCAGGTCAACCCGCCAGCGATCAAACACGACAGTTCCCACGCAACAGGCCGGCGCATGCAATCAGCGACATGCGCGGCGCCACCGCCGGCACCCGGCGCCACGCGCGAGCATACGGTGTTTGCCGCAGCACCGGCACGCGTGCGTGTGCGCCGGGACACATCGCGCGCTGGCGCGAACTGCAAGTGATTCGCATCGCCAATCGCAGGCGTTGCGCGCGAGCGTTCACGCTGCCGAACACACTGGTCAGCCCCCTTGCAAGGCGCGGTCGATCGGCGCATGGTCGAGGCCTCAGCATCGGCTGAGCCAGCCAGGAGATTGCACATGCCCAGCAAGCTCGATCAGCCCACGGTCGATCAAGGCCGTCGCCGCTTCCTCAAGACCACCGGTATCGGTGCCGGCGTGGCACTGGCCGCGACGGTGTTGCCACGTCTTGCGCAAGCCGATGACCTGCCGCACCTGGCGGTGACCGATCCGACGGCGGCCGCACTCGGCTACACCGAGGACACCAACACGGTCGATGCCAAGAAGTTTCCGACCCACAAGCCGACCCAGGATTGCGCCAACTGCAAGTTCTTCACGGCCGGCAGCGGTGAGTACGGCCCGTGCCAGCTGTTCCCGGGCAAGTCCGTGCATGCCAAGGGCTGGTGCTCGGCCCACGCCGACAAGGCCTGAACGGATTCACCGCGGCGCGTGGGTGCATGGCGATGCGCCCGCGCGGCGGCGCCGCGATGCGGTGCGAGACGCACACGTTCGGGTGACCCTGCGCGCGACACCCACGCCCGTGGTTGAACACCACGCGGCAGGAACGTCCAGCATGGGCGCATGACAGCAGTCGCTGTCGCGTGCCTCACGCACACGGCCGACCGGCATGCGCCGCCTGCGCATGGCCTGCCGTGGCGCACACCGGACGCAGCGCGCGAATGCGCGCGCACAGCGCGGCCGGCTGTGTCTTCGCCATGCGTCATCGCGCCGCGCCGGCCCACGGGGTTTGACGCTATGCTCGCGACCTCCCCTGTTGTCGCCGCCCTGGAGCTCGCCATGCCCGGATCACGCCTCGCCCTTGCTGGCCTTGTGGCCCTGTCGCTGCACGCGCTGCCGTTGGCGGCGGCCCTGCCCGTGACCGACCAGATCGAGCTGCAGGCGCGCACCAACCTCATCGTCAACGACAATGGCTGGAACGTGCCGCCGGGCACCTCGTTCAACAGCATCTCGCCCAACCTCAACGACGCCGGCCAGGTCAGCTTCACCGCGGGGGTGGTGCCGATCGCGGGCAGCCCCGGCAGCTATGGTGCAGGCATCTGGTTCGGCGGCCATGGCGCGGGCCAGTTCGTGGCGATCCACGCCCCGGCCAGCGGCGATCCCGGAGCCACGATGCTCATCAGCGACCGCCCCGGCATCAACCTGCACGGCAAGCTCGCCTACTACACCAGCGACGACGGCGCGGCCTACGTGCTGCGCCGCTATGACCCGCTGAGCAACCAGTCGAATCCGGTCAGCCTCAGCCCGCTCACGCCCAGCGCGATCGCCAATCCTGCGATCGGCTCCGACCGCAGCATCGGCTTTCGCGGCCGCTTCGGCGCCGGCTATGGCATCGCCCTCGCCGGCTACAGCGCCAACCTGCTGTACGCGGTCGATTCCAACGTCGATGCCGCCAGCCCGTGGTCGTGGATCTACTCGCCCGCGGGCAACGACGCCCTGCACATCGCGGTCAAGCTCAGTGGCAGCGACTACGACCACAACGAGATCCGCCTGTTCGAGGCACCGGGCAACGGCAGCCGGGTGGTGGCCGACCAGGCCACCGACGCCGCCTCGCCATTTGCCAAGTTCGACAATGGCCTGGCGCTCAACAATGCCGACGCGATCGCGGTGGTGGTGACGCTCGCCAGCGGCAACGTGCGCGCGGTGTATCGCTTCACGCCCGGCGTCGGCGGCTACCAGGCCACCGAGATCGCGCGTGTGGACCCGACCGGCACGGTGCGCGCGATCGACGCCTTCGCGCCTGCGATCAACGCATCGGGACTCGTGGTGTTCCGTGGCGAGGATGCCAACGGCCAAGCGATCTTCGCCGGCGACGGCAACGGTCTCGTGCGCGTGGTCGGCGCGGGTGATGAGGTGTCCACCGACCTCGGCGCGGGCCAGCTCGGCCAGCACGATGCGAGCCCGGTGTTCAGCGGCGCGCCCGCGCTCAACAACCACGGCGACATCGCCTTCGTCGCCGGCCTGCACCCGCTCGGCGACAACCAGGTCGAATGGGGCAGCGGCGTGTTTGTCGCCTACGCGCAGCGGCCAGCGCCCATGGTCGACGATACCCTGCTGCGCGATGGCTTCGACGGCCCGCCGCTCACCTACGCCTACGACGACGGCGATGGCGACACCAACCAGGGGCCGCCGTCGAGCTTCGATCCGGACATGCTGTGGGGCAACTACTACCCGGTGCAAGCGGGCGGCGAGATCATCACCCGCATCGAAGTCGCATTCGGTCCCACGTTCCCCTCGCGCGAGCACGGTCCGGTCACCTTCTGGCTGCTCGGCGACAGCGATGCCGATGGCGACCCGCGCAATGCCCAGGTGCTGGCGCGCGTGGAGGCGACGCCCAACGTGAGCAATGACGCGTTCTACGCGGTCGCCATCCCGCCGACCGCGGTCAGCGGCGCGCTGTACGTGGCCGCCAGCGCCAAGCTCATGGGCGGGCAGGACAAGCCCGCGCGCGTGGACCGCGATGCGGACGGCGGGAACTCGTGGTTCTTCTACTCGCCCGACATTGCCAGCGTGATCGACGACCTGGCTTCGGCGCAGTTCGGCTCGCGCAACATTCCGCCGACCGTGCCGCTGGGTGGCGCCTTCATGGTGCGCGCGAAGGGTATCGCCGACCCGTGAAGCGCGCGCTGCACCGGCGCGCCGCGGTGCGCCGGTGCGGCGACGAGCCGCACCCGATGCATGCGCGGCGCGTGACGTTCCTTCCGCAATCGACGGCAAGAGCGGATAATCGCCACCCGTTTTCGACGCGCCCCGTGCATGGCCTACATCCCCGGTCAACGCTGGATCTCCAACGCCGAGCCCGAACTCGGTCTCGGCACCGTGGTGCGGCTCGACGGACGCACAGTGCAGGTGCTGTTCGCGACCGCGGGCGTGCTGCGCCACTATGCCACCCACGCCGCGCCGCTCACGCGCGCGCAGTTCCGCGTGGGGCAGAAGGTGTCGGGGCAGAAGCAGTGCTTTGCGGTCGAGCGCGTGAGCGAATCGGGCGGACTCATCACCTACCACGCGGGGAACCGGGCGCTGGCCGAGGCCGAACT